>JAABUN010000208.1_pt1 | contig 153318 bp, 138 predicted proteins | sample 5559311 | NCBI WGS metagenome assembly JAABUN01 (sample SAMN10711877, study PRJNA513370) | rock metagenome | isolation source: Antarctica rocks | place: Antarctica: Victoria Land, Siegfried Peak sud
GTCCCCATCACCTTCGATGTCGAGATCGAGAGCGTCGTCCCCCCCGCCATGGAAGAGCGCGAGATTCACATCAGCCGCAGCCGACTGCGCGTCGACGCCGATGTCATGCGCTTCCACCAGGCCGGCGTGGCTCGCGGGTGGGTCGAGATCGACGGTGACCGCACCGAGTTCGACGACTCAACGTGGGTCGGATCACGTGACCGCTCGTGGGGAGTGCGGTACGCGGTCGGGCTCCCTGCCAACGATGTCGAACCCACCACGGTGCCCCCCGGAACGGCGGGAATGTTTCTCTGGATGCCGATCACGATGACCCGGCCCGACGGCAAGCCGTTCACCCTGTTCGTCTACTTCCAGCGCTACCGCGGAACCGGCTGGTCGACCGGCAGTGCTCACGGGTCGATCGACCTGCCCGACGGCCGCAGCAAGCCGTTCGTCGATGTGATCCCGGAGTTCACCTTCCGCGACGACAACCGTCGGTTCACCGGGGGGACGATGCGTGCCGTCACGGCCGATGGCACGGAGCGCACGTACCGCGTCGACCCGGTCTCCGACACGGGCTTCCACCTCGGTGCCGGGCTCTACGGTGGGCTCGACGGACACTTCCAGGGCGAGTGGCGAGGCGACGTGCATGTCGACGGTGAGCACCTCGAACACTGCGACCAGGTCGCGGTCGTGCAGCGCATCCACCAACACCGCGACTGCATCGTGCGTGTCGAAGACCTCGGCGACGGGTCGACCGGCATCGGAGCGATGCAGTCCAATGCCGTCGGGGCGCATCCCGAGATGGGGCTCACCGAGGGCGCATCGATCGCCTGATGGTCTGTGGACCGCCCGCCGTCCACCACGTCCCTCCTGATGCCTTTGCGACGGCGGCGACGTCGTTCCGATCCGATGAGGAGACCTGAGGAAGACCGAAACACCCCCGGCCTGTGTCTTTCTACGAGACGGACACCGAGGATCCCGAGGCGCTCACCGAACGGCCCAGCTCCGAGCGGAGTCGGTTCCAGAGCCGGTCATGGCACCCGCATCTCGTTGACTCTCTCGCTACTGACGATGTCGACGGTCGAACCGACGTACTCGTCGCGCTCGAGCACTTCCAACAGTTCGACGTTGTTCGTCGTGGCGTAGCAGCGACGACGCTCCCCCACGTCACACACCGCAAGACCGCTTCGAGGAGCCCCGTCGGAACCGTGCAACACGGTGTAGGCGGCAACGGTGGCGGGCCCGGTGTACACGTCGTCGATGGCGAACGCCGGCGTCTCACCCGCGCCCGCCGGCGCCGGGGTCGTCGAAGAGGGTGTCGCCAGAGCGTTCGGGGTCGTCGACATCACGACCGCCGAGTGCTTGCTGAGGTGCATGCCGACCGCAGTCACCATGCCGATGCTCCCGGGGTCCTCGACCAGGCGGTCGGCCATGGCCGCCATGGACAGCAGTCCGTAGGCCGAGCCGGGGCCGCCCGCGTACGGGAGCCCGCCCGTGACCGTGAACGGACGATCGTCGCCGATATCGATGCCGAGCGCGTCGAGCGTGAAGTGCACCGACGCCGGGAAGCACGAGTAGAGATCGAAGCGCGCGATGTCGTCGATGTCGACGCCGCTGTTCGACAGCGCCTGCGCGATGGCTGCGGCGAGTCCCGGTGACGTCGACAGGTCGGGGTGTTCGGCGACGTACACCGGGTCGTCGGCCGAGCCGGTGCCGCGCACACTCACCCGCCGGTCGGGGGCGATGCCCATCGCATCGGCGGCCTCGGGTGACGCCAGGATCAGCGCACCCACCAGATCGACGTCCATGATCGCCACGACCAACTTCGTATACGGATAGGCGACCAGGCGGTTGTCGGTGGTGACGTCAGTGAGTTCATCCGCGGTGCGCTCCACCGGGAACCAGGCATGCGGGTTGGCCGCTGCGATCTGGGTGAACGGCGCGAACAGCGCGCCGATGTCGCGGCGGTAGTCGGCGGGGCTCGCTCCGAGACGGACGCGACGGGCGACATCGCGGAGCGCGAACGTGGTGTACGCCTGGAACACCTCGTGGGCGACTTCGGCCGGGTGGAACGGCGCCTCGAACGGCAACGGCGAGCGCTCGGCTTCGCGAAATCGCCACTGCGGCCGATCGCCCGCCTTCTTGTGGGCGCGCACGGTTGCCAGCGCTTCGCCGCCCACGATTGCACACACGTCGGATTCGCCTGTGCGGATCCGCTCGGCAGCGGCCTCCATCAGCCGCAACGGGGTGGTACCGCCTATGCCGGAGTAGTGCACCCGCCGTGGGTTCGCGCCGACCGCATCGGCGAGGCGGCGGGGCGGGTCGTCGTACTGCCAACTCTGGCAGTACACAATGTCGAGCGAGTCGATCCGTGCCGGGTCGACCCCCGTCGACCTGAGCGCCGCGGCCCACGCGTCGAGCGGCTCCCCGTCGAAGCGGCTGTGCTGGCTCCAACCCACCAGGCACGGCTCAACCATCGGTTTTGCCAGACCTGTGGGCGCAGAAGCCTTGCGTGTCGCGACCGCCGCCTTGGCCAACCCCGTAGCGGGCAAGGGTCCACGAGTTCGGGCCATAGCGATGGACCGGCGCGTCGGAGCACGGCCATGCCAGGCGGTCGACGTAGTCGGCTCGGCCCGAGAATCCGGCCAGCTCCGGATCGACTCCACGATCGGCGAGGCGCTGTGGTTGCGTGGTGGTCATCGTTGACCTGCTCCTTGTGGCTTCGAGACCGCGCTGTCACGGCCCGCCCCACGTGCGACGGTCAAAGTGACACAGATGTTAGACCGATCCGCTGGCGTCCTCGCGGCGACCGGATGGTGCCGGACGTGACGCCATCGGCCGGCACCGACCTCAGTCGGCCTCGAGGCTGAGTGCGACGCTGATCGACTTGACCCGGGCGTAGTCGAGGAGGGTCTCGAGCCCCTTCGTGCGTCCGTAGCCGCTCGATGCCAGGAGCCGACCGGTCGCCACCGCCGTCATGCCCCTGCGGGCCTCGGCCTCGCTCGTGCGTCGGAGCAGCTCGCGGCGGCTCACCCGGTCGGGTGTCTGAACCTGGCGGTCACGAAGTCGGTGACGAACTCGAGCTCGGCGAGCGATGGCGGGGGGTCGGCCCAGAGCACGTCGATGAGCACGGCGAACGCGAGGCGGCCGATGAGGTAGGCGTCACCGGCCGGGTCCGCAACGCCGGCGGCGGCCAGGGGAGCCTCGAGCAGGGCCCAGATCATGGGTTCGGCCTGCCGGGCGTCGCTGTCGGCACCGACTTCGAGGGCGCTGCGGTTCCAGGCGACCGCCCTGGTCGGTGCGGCGACGGCAGGGTCCGCCGCCTGCGCCAGCACGCCGTTGATCCAGGTCCGAATCTGTTCATCTGGCTCGGTGACCGCAGCCATGCGTCGGGCCACGTACGCGGCCAGGCGTCGCGCTCCGGCGTCGACGAGGGCGGCGATGAGGTCGTCTTTGCTGGCGAAGTGGCGGTAGAAGGCCTGGTTCGAGAGCCCGGCCGACTTGACGATGTCGGCCACCGTCGCCCGACGCTCGAAGCCGAGCCGGACCATGACCTCGGTGGCCGCCGCCATGAGTTGTTCGGCTTCCTCGGTCCGCTCCCCCACCAGGCGAGCCGTCGACCGGTGCACAGCCTGGTCGGCGAGGGACGGTCCGTCCGGTGGTTGCGGCGCGAACCTCATCGATCGGCGCCCGGCAGGACGAGGACCTTGCCGATGGCCTGTCGGTCGGCAACGACCCGCAGGGCGGCCACGGTCTCCTCGAGCGGGAAGGCTCGATGGACCCTCGGTCGGAGACGACCGGCCGCAAGGTCGGCGAAGAGCGCATCACCGCTCGTAGCGGCTCCGGCGGGGTCTGCGACGTGGATGTGACGGAGGTCGAGGCCGTGGACGGTGATCCCCTTCACCAGCAGCAGGTTCGTTGCGAAGGTGGGGATCTCGCCGCTGGCGAAGCCCACCACCAGGAACCGACCGCCAGGTCGAAGCGCACGCAACGCCGCCTCGGAGGACTCGCCGCCCACCGGGTCGACCACGACGTTGGCGCCCCCACCAGTCGCCTCCTTCAGCGCGTCCTTGAGGTCCCTCGGGTCCATGGAGCCGAGCACCATCTCCGCGCCGGCGTCGGTGGCCGCTGTCCGCTTGGCCTCGGTCGAGGCGACGGCCACTACCCGTGCATCAAGGTGGCGGGCCAGGTCGACCGTGGCCAGCCCGACCCCACCTGCGGCGCCCAGGACGACGACCCACTCCCCCGCACGGAGCTGCGCCGCGGTCACGAGCGCATGGTGGCGGTGGTGTAGGCCACGCCGAAGCCCGCTGCGGCCTGGAAGTCGACCGAATCAGGGATGAGCCGGGCGGCCGCCGACCCGACCACGGCCTGCTCGGCGAACGCACCGCTGAAGCCGCTGGCCACGAGCCGGTCGCCGACCTGAGGGCCACCCGAGACGCCGGGGCCGATGCTCGTCACCGTCCCGGCGAGTTCGGACCCCGGGGTGAAGGGGGCCGGGATGCGGACCTGGTAGCGACCCTCCACCAGCAAGACGTCCGGATGGTTGACCGATGCGGCGGCCACGCGTACGACCATCTGGCGAGCGTCCGGTTCAGGGTCATCGACGGTGGCAACCACCACATCCTCGATCGAGCCCAGGGCCAGGCACCGAGCCGCCCTCATGGGACCTGGCCTTCGTCCTTGTGCACGTCCGGCACCCTACCGGAATGACGTACTTGACGAACAGAATGATGTTCCGCAACACTTCGGCATCACCATTGAAGACCGGCGCTTCTACGTCTTCACCCACGACGGCTCGGCGCAACGCATCGGACAGCGCAACGCCGCCGTGCTGGACGGCCAGGCACCTGCGGGCCTGTCGGCGACCTGAACCACCCCACACCGACACCGAGAGGCGCACCATGACCTGGGACTTCGAGACCGAACCCGATTTTCAGGAGAAGCTCGACTGGGCCGACGCCTTCGTGCGTGAGGAGGTCGAACCCTTCGACGACGTCTGGCCCGGCCTCCAGTTCACCCCGCTCGACGATCGCCGAAGGGCAGCCGTCGACCCGCTCAAGCAACAGGTGCGCGACCAGGACCTGTGGGCGGCCCACCTCGGTCCCGAGCTGGGCGGCAAGGGCTACGGGCAGCTCAAGCTGTCACTGCTCAACGAGATCCTGGGCCGGTCGTCGTGGGCGCCCATCGTGTTCGGCACCCAGGCCCCCGACACCGGCAACGCCGAGATCATCGCCCACTACGGAACGCCCGAACAGAAGGACCGGTACCTGCGGCCGCTGCTCGACGGCGAGATCTTCTCCTGCTACTCGATGACCGAGCCCCATGCCGGCTCGGACCCGACGATGTTCACCACCAAGGCCACCCGCGACGGCGACGAGTGGGTCATCGAGGGGTGGAAGTTCTTCTCCTCGAATGCGTCGACCGCGAGCTTCCTCATTGTCATGGCGGTCACCGACCCCGACGTCTCGGCCTACGCCGGCATGTCCATGTTCCTGGTGCCGAGTGACACGCCGGGCGTCGACATCGTGCGCAACGTCGGGCTCGGCGGCGAGCCCGACGACGAGGGCAGTCACGCGCTCATCCACTACGACAGGGCCCGGGTCCCGCCGGATGCGCTCCTCGGCGGTGAGGGCCAGGCCTTCGCCATCGCCCAGACCCGCCTCGGTGGTGGGCGCATCCACCACGCCATGCGCACCATCGGGATGGCCAACCGCGCCTTCGACATGATGTGCGAGCGGGCGCTGAGCCGCCACACCCAGGGCAGCCGACTGGCCGACAAGCAGTTCGTGCAGGGCTACATCGCCGACTCCTACGCTCAGATCGCCCAGTTCCGGCTGTTCGTGCTGCAGACCGCATGGAAGATCGACAAGTTCCAGGACTACCAGCGGGTGCGCAAGGACATCGCTGCGGTCAAGGCGATCATGCCGACCGTGCTGCACGACGTCGTGCAGCGCTCCATGCAGGTCCACGGCGCCCTCGGGGTGAGCAACGAGCTCCCACTCGCGCGCATGTGGTTGGCAGCACCGATCATGGGGTTGGCCGACGGGCCGACCGAGGTCCACAAGGTGACGGTGGCCAAGCAGGTCCTGCGCGAGCACCAGGGCATCGACGATCTCTGGCCCACCGAGCACAGGCCCAAGCGACTTGCCGCGGCGCGACGCAAGCTGGCCGAGCACCTCGAGCTCGAGGTCGGCAACCTGTGAGCCCCGAACCTGGATCGACGCCTACCGTCGACACGGCGCGCCTCGACCGGTGGCTGGACGACGCCGGCCTGCCCGGCACCGGAGCTCCGATCGAGCAACGGTTCCTCTCCGGCGGGAGCCAGAACCAGATCTTCGAGATCCGGCGCGGTGAGTTCCACGGCGCATTGCGGATCCCCCCACGGGAGGCGCCCGAGTCACGCGACGAGGGCATCCTCCGCGAGTACCGGATCATTGCCGCCCTTGACGGCACCGACGTCCCGCACACCGCCGCCCTCGGCGTCTGCGCCGACACCATGGTGCTCGGACGCGCCTTCTACCTGATGGGCTTCGTCGACGGCTGGTCGCCCATGGACCACGGCAACCCGTGGCCCGCCCCCTTCGACACCGACTTCGAGGCCCGTCGCGGCCTCGCCTTCGGTCTTGTCGAGGGCACGGCGCTGATGTCGAAGGTCGACTGGCGGGCGCGCGGGCTCGGCGACCTCGGGCGACCCGACGGTTACCACGAACGACAGGTCGAACGCTGGACCCGCTTCCTCGACCGGATCAAGGGCCGGGAGCTCCCCGGGTTCGACGAGGCGGCCGCGTGGCTGCGGGCCCACCGACCCATCGACTACGTCCCCGGCCTCATGCACGGCGACTACCAGTTCGCCAACGTCATGTTCAAGCACGGCAGCACAGCCCGCCTGGCGGCGATCGTCGACTGGGAGATGGGCACGATCGGCGACCCGAAGCTCGACCTGGCCTGGATCCTCCAGGGCTGGCCGGAGGACACCGACGCCCCAACGAGCGGCGGGCACGTGGACCTGGAGGGGATGCCGACGGTCACCGAACTACTCGACCACTTCGCCGCCGCGTCCGGCCGCCAGGTCGACGACATCGACTACTACCTGGTGTTGGCCCGGTGGAAGCTGGCCGTCGTGCTCGAACAGGGCTTTCAGCGAGCGGGATCGGATCCGAAGCTCAACGCGTTCGGACCGATCGTGCTGGACCTGATGGCCGGCGCCGCCGACCTGGCCGAATCGACCGACTACGCGGTGGGCGTGCGATGACCGGCGAGGACCGGTTCGACCTGACCGGCAAGGTTGCCGTGGTGACCGGCGGTAGCCGGGGCATCGGAGGAGCCGTCGCGGAGGGCATGGCCAAGGCCGGCGCCGACGTCGTGATCGCCAGCCGGAAGCTCCCGGCCTGCGAGGTGGCGGCCACCGAGATCGCGACGACCACCGGTCGGGATACCCTCGCTGTCGCCTGCCACGTCGGCCACTGGGAGCAGTGCGACGCCCTGATCGACGCCACCTACGAGCGATTCGGCCGTTGCGACGTCCTCGTGAACAACGCCGGCATGTCGCCCCTCTACGAGGACCTCACCACGGTGACCGAGGAGCTCTACGACAAGACCCACGCCGTCAACGCCAAGGGGCCGTTCCGGCTCAGCGTCGGGTTCGCCACGCGCATGGCAGCCGGCGAGGGCGGCTCGATCATCAACGTCTCCACCGCTGGGTCCCTCCGCCCGATGGCGTTTGACCTCCCCTACGCCATGGCCAAGGCCGGCTTGAACGCACTCACCCTGGGGCTGGCCGGGGCCTTCGCTCCGAAGGTCCGGGCGAACCTCGTCCTGCCGGGCGCGTTCGACACCGACATCACCGACGCCTGGACGCCGGAGGTGAAGCAGGCGGCGGCCTCGGGCAACCCGATGGGTCGCATCGGCGATCCCGACGACCTGGTGGGGGCCTGCCTGTTCCTGGGCTCCGATGCGTCGGCCTACGTGAACGGCAGCCAACTCCTGGTGGACGGCGGCGCCTACCGCACGCTCTAGACGCCCTGAGCGCAAGCGGTCCGGCTCTCCGTCCAGAGCCAGTATTCGGTCGGGTTCCGGCCCAGGCGCTCCTCGACGAGCCGTCACCTCGATGGCGAAGTGACGTTCTCGCGAGGATAGATGCAAGATTCCGTCCAGTGCTCTTTACATATTCGATACCTCGTGTAACGATCGCGGGGATGTCGGACGGGGGTGCGAACACGGTCAGGAGGACCACCTCCGAACAGGCGATCCTGGCCGCCACCCGACGGGCGATCATGGAGCGGGGCTCCGGGAAGTTGACCATCTCCGCGGTCGCAGCGGCCGCCGGCGTGTCGCGACCGACGCTCTACCGGTGGTTTCCCACCAAGGCCCACCTCCTCGCCGGGATCACCGAGTACGAAAAGGAAGAGTTCGCACTCGGCCTCAGCGCCGCCATCGAAGCCACCGAGTCGACGACGGCCCAGCTCGACGCCGCGCTCGGCTACCTCGTCACCTACCTCGACAGCTCGATGGGCCACGACCCGATCGGCGTCGATCCGGACTATGCGCTCCGGTCGCTCGCCGCCTCGCTCGAACCACAGTCGGCCACGCTCACCAGCCTCCTCGGCGAAGAGCTGGCCCACGTGCCGGCCGTTCGGGCCGGGGTCCTCACCACGCAACAGGCAGCGGAGATCTTCCTGCGCCTCGTCTACTCCCACTACCTGATGCCTCACCCCGATCCCGAGGTCGTGCTCGCCGCTCTGCGTGCGTTCGCCGGCCTCCTCGAACCCTCCATGGAGACCTGATGAGCACCGTCGACGAACTGATCGCCCAGGCGCGCCAGCGCACGGGGCTCCAGGACCTCGGTCCGGAGTCGTTCCACGAGGGCCTCACCGTGCTCATCGAGGGCGCCCACTCGGCCGGCACCTTCAACGAGCTCGGCCTCGCCGTCGTCGAGGACCAGGCGGTCGGGTTCCTGGCCACCCGCCTCGAGGTGGAGGACTGGTACCACCGTCATCCGGAGATCGACGAGCAGGTGATCGCTCCGCCGCTGTTCGGTCTCGGCCTGCCCCGCACCGGGTCGACGGCCCTCAGCTACCTGCAGGCGGAAGATCCGGCCATGCGGTCGCTGCTGACCTGGGAGACCAACTCGCCCACCCCGCCACCCGATCCGGCGACCGACGCCACCGATCCCCGGATCGCCGACGCCGCCGTTCAGATCTCGCTGATCGACGAGATGGCCCCCAAGTTCAAGGTCATGCTCCCCCGTTCGCCCACCGGGCCCAACGAGTGCCTCCAGTTCATGTGCCTCGACTTCAAGTCGGCCATGTTCGCCGCCCTCGGCGACAATCAGCCGTACTCCGAGTGGTTCGACTCCTGCGACATGGTCTCCACGTACCGCTACCACGAGCGGGTGCTGAAGCTCCTCCAGTGGAAGTACGAGCCACGGCCCTGGCGGCTGAAGTCACCCGCTCACATGCACTCGCTCGATGCGCTGCTCGAGGTCTATCCCGAGGCCCGCTTCGTGATGACCCACCGAGACATCGCCCAGGTGATCCCGTCGGTGGTGAGCCTGCTCGATGCGACCTCGGAGATGTTGCGCGAGGGCACGCTCGCCTCGGACTTCGCCGTCCGAGAGGCCGGCTTCTGGGCGCGTGCCCTCCACAAGACCCTGGGCTACCGCGACGACGGTCACGAGGACCGGTTCTTCGACATCTCGTTCTCGGTCATGCGCACCGATCCGGTGGCGCAGATGGAGCGCCTCTACGCCTGGACCGGCGACAAGCTCACCGACGAGGTGAAAGACCGCATGACCACGTGGTGGAGCACAAACCCCCGGGACCAGCAGGGCGTGCACGAGTATCAACCGGAGCAGTACGGCATCGACCTCGACGATCTTCGTGAGCAGTTCGCCTTCTACAACGACCGGTTCGTGGCACCGGTCGAACCGACCGCCACCGCAGGAAAGGCCTGACATGCAGTTCGAATGGTTCACCGGCAACATCGACCGGGCACTGGACACCGACGTGTTCGACAACCCCCGGCTGCTCGACGGCTCGGCCTGGCAGGAGTTCGCCGCCGCCATCAGCCGGGTGGGCGAGCAGCTGCAACGCGCCGACATCCCCCAGGCCCCGGTCGACCTGGCCGCCGGCTACCGCCACCTGTTCGCCATGATCGGCAACGGAATCAACCAGGCGCTCATGCCGGCGGATCCTTACGCCCCGACCTTCGGCATGTTCAACCGGACCGACGTCTTCAAGTGGGGCCTCGACTGCCCCGACTCGGCCTACCTGACCACCGCCATTCGCGGCGACCTGACCTACCGCGTCACCGGCAACGTCGGGACCGTCCGCTACATGAGCTTCCAGGCCAACACCGGGATGGCCAACCACGGCAACATCCGCAAGGACGAGCTCGAGTGCGACGCTGATGGCGACTTCGAGCTCTGGATCGGCCCGGAGGAGCGTCCCGGCAACTGGCTCCAGACGCCGCCAGAGACCGACCTGCTCATCACCCGCCAGTTCTTCTGCGACTGGGACAACGAACAGCGCGCCACGCTGCAGATCGAGCTGGTCTCGGACCTCCCTGCCGATGCGAACACCGAGCTCCTGATTGCCACCCCGGACCGGGTCACCCGCCAGCTCGACGCCGTCGGCACCTGGCTGGAGGCCAACATCAAGTTCTGGATCGACGTCGAGGTGCTCGGCCTAGCGGCCAAGCCGAACCTGTTCGACGACGCCACCGTGAAGTCCGAGATGGGCGGCGCCCAGGAGAACATCAACGCCTGGGGCCACTACGACCTCGGCCCCGACGAAGCGCTGATCATCGAGGCCACCCCGCCCCCGGCGATCTACTGGAGCCTGCACATCGGCAACTTCTGGTGGGAGTCGCTCGACTACGCGGCTCGCCACACCAGCCTCAACGACCACCAGGCCGTGATCGACGGCGACGGCGTGTTCCGCGCCGTCGTGGCCCACCAGGACCCGGGCGTGCCCAACTGGCTCGACACCATGGGCCACACGAAGGGCCCGCTGTTGTTCCGGTGGGTCGTGGCCGAGTACGGGCCGGCGACGACCACTCGCGTGGTGCCGTTCGCCGAGATCCGGGACCACCTCCACACCGAGACCGGGACGGTCACCCCCGAGGAGCGCGCCGCGGTGATCCGGGGCAGGCGCCGGGCCGTCCAGCGCCGCTTCGCCAGCTGACCACCGTTTGCACAGCACCTCACCCCCGCACACAAGGAGCACCACCACACCATGGATCTCGGACTCAACGACGCGACCGTCGTCGTCACCGGCGGCACCGGAGGCATGGGCCGCGCTGCCGCGGACTGCTTCGCCGTCGACGGAGCCCGCGTGGCTGTCCTCGCCCGATCCCAGGAGCAGCTCGACGCCACCACCGCCGAGCTTACTGAACTGGGCTCGCCGGACGCCGTCGGCATCTCCGTCGACCTCTTCGACGGGCCTTCGGTCGACGCCGCCATCGGCCAGGTCGGCGAGCGGTGGGGCCACCTCAACGCCCTCGTCAACGTGGCCGGGCCGATGGAAGGCGGGCTCAAGACCTTCGAGACCTACACCGATGAGGACTGGCACAAGGTCTTCGACGGCCTGACCTTCGCGGCCGTGCGCACGGCACGCGCGGCGCTCCCGCTGCTGCGCAAGGCCGAGTGGGCCCGGATCGTGAACGTGTCGGCCATGTCGGTCAAGCGCCAGTCGCCACCACTGATCGCCTACACCGCCGCCAAGTCGGCCCTCACCAGCCTGACCAAGAACCTGTCCCAGACCCTGGCGCCCGACGGGATCCTGGTGAACACGGTCAGCCCCGGCACCTACGCATCGGAGTCGTTCAAGGCCGCCATGGCCGCGATGCCCGACGTCGACGAGAACGACCTGCACGACGTGATGCGCTACATCAAGCGGGGCTTCGGTCACTCGGTCTTCCTCGAACGGGCCGGCGACCCCTCCGAGATCGGTCCGGTCATCGCCTTCGCCGCCTCGGCCCGCAACACCTACATGACCGGCGCCAACATCAACGTCGACGGCGGGACGGACTTCACGTGATCTCGGACGCTGTCGCAGCGACGGAGATCGCCGAGGAGGCAGGGCAGCTGCTGCTCGCCGTTCGCCGGGGCGGTGCCACCGGCGCAGAGCTGAAGGACGCCGGTGACCGAGCCGCTCACGGCTGCATCATCGGGCGCCTCGCCGAACGGTTTCCGGACGACGCCGTACTGTCCGAGGAGGGCACCGCCGTCGCCCGCGATCGCACCGCCAAGTCGCGGGTCTGGATCGTCGATCCGCTCGACGGCACCCGGGAGTTCTCCGAACCAGCTCGCGACGACTGGGCCGTCCACGTAGCCCTGGTCGACGGCGGCACCCTCGTCGCCGGAGCGGTGGCGCTACCGGCCCAGGGCGTCACCTACTCCTCCGCCGGACCGCTCCCCGCGCTGCCGGCTCCCAGTGCCGCACCGCGGATCCTGGTGAGCCGCACCCGGCCGACCGAGCACGCGGTCGCCGTGGCCGACGCGCTCAGTGGCGAGCTGCTGCCGATGGGCTCCGCCGGAGCCAAGGCGATGGCCGTCGTCAGCGGCCGGGCCGAGGTGTACGCGCATTCGGGGGGCCAGTACGAGTGGGACTCCGCAGCGCCGGTGGCGGTTGCCCGGGCGGCCGGACTGCACGTGTCGCGCCTCGACGGATCACCGCTCGCCTACGACCAGCCCGACCCGTGGCTGCCCGACCTGCTCGTCTGCCGGCCCGAACTGGCCGACGCCGTGATCGCCGTCTGCCGGGCGGTACCAGCATGAGCGCCACCCTGACCCACCTGGAGCGCCTGGAGGGCGAGAGCATCCAGATCATGCGCGAGGCGGCGGCGGAGGCGGAACGCCCGGTCATGCTGTATTCCATCGGCAAGGACAGCACCGTCATGCTGCGCCTGGCCCGTAAGGCTTTCTACCCCTCGCCCCCGCCCTTCCCGCTCCTGCACGTGGACACCACCTGGAAGTTCCAGGCCATGTACGCCTTCCGGGAGCAGGCAGCGGCCGAGGCCGGCATGGATCTGCTGGTGCACCAGAACCCCGATGCCCTCGCCCGGGGCATCAACCCCTTCGATCACGGATCGTCGGTGCATACCGACCTCTGGAAGACCGAGGGGCTCAAGCAAGCGCTCGACCTCCACCGGTTCGACCTGGCCTTCGGCGGAGCCCGTCGCGACGAGGAGAAGTCCCGAGCCAAGGAGCGCATCTTCAGCGTCCGGTCAGCGCAGCACCGCTGGGATCCGAAAGCACAGCGTCCGGAGCTCTGGCGCACCTACAACGTGCGCCGTAGCCACGGTCAGTCGATCCGGGTGTTCCCCCTGTCGAACTGGACCGAACTCGACATCTGGCAGTACATCCACCGAGAAGCGATCCCGATCGTGCCGCTCTACTTCGCGAAGCCCCGACCGGTCGTCATACGCGACGGCGTGCTGATCATGGTCGACGACGACCGGATGCCGTTGCTCCCCGACGAGACGCCCGAGATCCGCAGCATCCGGTTCCGGACCCTCGGCTGCTACCCCCTGTCGGGGGCGGTCGAGAGCAAGGCGTCGACGCTCACCGAGGTCGTCCAGGAGATGCTCCTGACCACCACGTCGGAGCGCCAGGGCCGCACCATCGACTTCGACTCGTCGGGATCCATGGAGAAGAAGAAGCAGGAGGGGTACTTCTGATGTCGAACGTGCACGAAGATCTGATCGCCTCGGACATCGACGCCTACCTCGACGTCCACGAGCACAAGGACCTGCTGCGGTTCATCACCTGCGGCAGCGTCGACGACGGCAAGAGCACCCTCATCGGGCGACTCCTCTACGAGTCGCACCTGGTGTTCGAGGACCACCTGACCGCGCTGGAGGCCGACTCCCGCAAGGTCGGCACCCAGGGCGGCGAGCTCGACTTCGCGCTCCTGGTCGACGGCCTGACCGCCGAGCGCGAGCAGGGCATCACCATCGATGTCGCCTACCGATTCTTCACCACCGAGAAGCGCAAGTTCATCGTGGCCGACACCCCGGGCCACGAGCAGTACACCCGCAACATGGTCACCGGTGCATCGACGGCAGATGTCGCGGTGATCCTGATCGACGCTCGCAGGGGTGTGCTTACCCAGACCCGACGCCACAGCTACGTGGTCTCGCTGCTCGGCATCGAACACGTGGTGCTGGCGGTGAACAAGCTCGATCTCCTCGACTACTCCCAGGAGGTGTTCGACACCATCGAGGCCGATTACCGGGCCTTCGCCGCCGAGATCAGCCTGGAGAGCATCACCGCCATCCCGGTCTCCGCGCTGCGCGGTGCGAACATCATCGAACCCAGTCCCGACACCCCCTGGTACCGCGGGCCCACACTGCTCGAGCACCTGGAATCGGTGCAGGTCGGCGACCGGGGTGCCCACAGCCCGTTCCGGATGCCGGTCCAGTGGGTCAACCGACCGAACCTCGACTTCCGCGGCTTCTCCGGCCTGGTGGTGGGTGGGACCGTCCGACCGGGCGACACGGTCCGGGCGCTCCCGTCAGGCCGCACGAGCACCGTCGAACGAATCGTCACCTTTGATGGCGATCTCGATGACGCATCGACCGGCCAATCGGCCACTCTCATCCTGGCCGACGAGATCGACATCAGCCGGGGTGACCTGCTGTGCGCCGGCGATGACCCGGCGGAGGTCGCCGATCAGTTCGAGGCGCAGATCATCTGGATGCAAGAGGACGAACTGCTTCCTGGCCGCCAGTACCTGCTCAAGCTGGCCGCCACCACCGTGGGCGTCACGCTCTCGCCGCCGAAGTACAAGGTGAACGTCAACACGCTTGAGGAGCTGGCGGCCAAGACGCTCGGCCTCAACGAGATCGGCGTCTGCACGATCAGCACCGACCGGCCCATCGCCTTCGACCCCTACGAGTCCAACCGCGACACCGGCGGGTTCGTACTGATCGACCGCCTCACCAACGCCACCGTCGGCGCCGGGCTCCTCCACTTCGCGTTGCGCCGCTCGCAGAACGTGCACTGGCAGGCCGTCGACGTCACTCCGGAGTCGCGCAGCCGGCTCAAGGGTCACCAGCCCGCCGTCGTCTGGTTCACCGGCCTCTCCGGTGCCGGCAAGTCGACCATCGCTAACCTGGCCGAGCAACGGCTCCACGCCAGGGGTGTCCACACCGCGCTGCTCGACGGCGACAACGTCCGCCACGGGCTCAACCACGACCTCGGCTTCACCGAGGCCGACCGGGTGGAGAACATCCGCCGGGTGGGTGAGGTGGCCCGGCTCATGGCCGACGCGGGCATCGTGGTACTGGTGTCGTTCATCTCGCCGTTCCGCAGCGAGCGGGACATGGCCCGCGAGCTGGCCGGCGAGGGCCGGTTCTGCGAGGTGTTCGTGGACACCGCCCTGGCCGAGGCCGAGTCACGGGACCCTAAGGGCCTCTACCGCAAGGCCCGGCGCGGTGAGCTGGCCAACTTCACCGGCATCGACTCGCCCTACGAGGCGCCCGAGTCGCCCGAGCTACACATCGACACCACCGCCGTCGACGCCGAGCAGGCCGCCGACGCCGTGGTCGAGCAGCTCCGTGCCATGGGCACCATCGGAGGGGGCGGGTCGTGAAGCACTGGGTCACCTATCCCCTCGTCACCCACCCCTACGACCCGGCGTTCGTCAGAAAGGAGGCGGTGACCCGCTTCGCCCAGACCGCTGAACGGGTTGGCTTCTCCGGCATCGGCTTCACCGATCACCCGGCGCCGTCGGACCGGTGGCTGAACAGCGGTGGCCACGATGCCCTCGATCCGTTCGCAGCTTTGGCGTTCGTGGCGGCGGTGACCGAACGCCTGCTGCTGATCCCCAACATCGTGGTTCTGCCCTACCGGAACCCATTCCTGGTGGCCAAGAGCGTCGCCACCATCGATGCCCTCTCCAGCGGGCGCTTCGTGCTGTCCACCGCCGTGGGCTATCAGCGGGCCGAGTACCGGGCCCTCGGCGTCGAGTACGACGATCGCAACGCCCTCTTCGACGAAGCGATCGAAGTGATCAAAGGGATCTGGACCACCGACGACTTCGTCTACGAGGGCCGGAACTTCACCGCCAAGGGCCAGACCGCTAACCCCAAACCAAAGCGGGCACCGATCTGGATCGGCGGCAACAGCCAGCAGGCCCGCCAACGGGCCGCCACGGTGGGCGACGCGTGGAACCCGTTCCCGGCCCCACGGTCCATGGCGGTGACGACCAAGACCGTTGCGCTGGAGACCATCGAGGACCTGATGCCGCTGCTCGACGACCTGTGGCAGCGGGTCGACGAGGCCGGACGCGACCGGGCCGACCTCGACGTCTCCTTCGCCAACCTGGCCTGCGGCAACCCCGGCACCACCGAGTTCGACGCCGACGAGGCAGCCCGCGGGGTGGCCGAGCTGAGCGACCTCGGCGTCACCTGGACCAGCACCAGCGTCCCGTCCGAATCGGTCGACCAGGCCATCGAAGCCCTGGAGCTCTACGGCGAACAGGTCATCGCAGCGACATGAGCGGCGCTGATCCCATCGCCGAGCGGACGCCGAGCTGGCATGCCGACCGCACGCCGGAGGCCCCCGCCATCATCATGGCCGGGTCCGGCGAGACCACCACCTACGCCCAGCTGGAGGACCGCTCCATCCGGCTGGCCAACGCCCTTCGGGACCGCGGCCTCGCCAGCCGGGGCCACCTGGCCATCCTCATGGAGAACAACCGGCCCTACCTCGAGGTGCTGTGGGCGGCGCAGCGCTCCGAGCTGCACTACACCGCCATCAACAGCCACCTCCGTCCCGACGAGGTCCAGTATGTCCTCGACGACTGCGGGGCGACGGCCCTCGTGAGTTCCGCATCCATGGCCGACATCGTGGCCGGGCTCGACCTGGCGAACGTCGCAGTGCGGATCAGCGCGGCCGGTGAGCTCGACGGGTTCGAACACTACGACGACGTCCTCGCCGGAGCAGCCGCCGAACCGTCGGCCCCAGAGCGCGAGGGCCGCGAGATGCTCTATTCATCAGGGACCACCGGGCGGCCCAAGGGCGTGCGCAAGCCCGTCTCCGACACCCCGTTCGGCGATCCAGAGTCGGCACCGGTCCAGGTGGCCGGCGGCATCGCCATGATGGGAGTCGCGCCGGGTGCGGTCTACCTCTCCCCGGCGCCGCTGTACCACGCCGCCCCGCTCGTGTACTCGATGTCCGTGCAGCGCCTGGGCGCCACCGTCGTGCTCATGGAACGCTTCGACCCGGCGCAGTGCCTGGAGCTCATCGAGCGCCACCAGGTGACGCTGGCCCAGTTCGTGCCCACCATGTTCATTCGCATGCTCCGGCTCCCCGAGGACCACCGCGCGGGCTACGACGTGTCGAGCCTCCAGGTGGTGTTTCACGCTGCTGCGCCCTGCCCGGTCGTGGTCAAGCAGCAGATGATCGACTGGTGGGGCCCGATCCTCATGGAGTACTACGCCGGCACGGAAGACGTCGGCACCACGATCATCTCCTCGCACGAGTGGCTGGCACACCCCGGTTCGGTGGGCCGCCCGGTCGACGAGTGCCACGTTGTCGGCGACGACGGGGAGGACCTGCCGCCCGGCGAGCCGGGCCTCGTGTACTTCGCCGGCGGGCGGCCGTTCGAGTATCACAACGATCCCGACAAGACGGCGTCGATCCACAACGACAAGGGGTGGCGCACGCTCGGTGACGTCGGATATCTCGACGAGGACGGCTACCTCTTCCTGACCGACCGCGCCGCCCACATGATCATCTCGGGCGGCGTGAACATCTATCCGCAGGAGGCGGAGAACGTCCTCGCCGGGCACCCGTCGGTGGCCGACGTGGCGGTCATCGGCGTGCCCGATTCGGAGATGGGCGAGGCGGTCAAGGCGGTCATCAAGGCGTCCGATCCGAGCGCAGCCGGACCCGAGCTGGCGGCTGAGCTCCTCGCCTTCTGCCGCACGCAGCTGGCCTCCTACAAGAGCCCCCGCACCATGGACTTCGTCGACGAATTGCCTCGTGACGACAACGGCAAGCTGTACAAGCGTCGTCTGCGCGACCTCTACTGGGAAGGCCACGACTCCAGGGTGATCTGACGCCCGGATTCCACCATGACCGCCACCCGAGACACACCTGCATGGCTCCCGACTCCCGTCGACGACCACGTCATCAGCCAGCTGGCCATCCGCACGGTGCCCTCCGTCGATGCTGATCTCGTCATGGAGATGGACTGCACCCCGCAACGCACGAACAGCCGCGGCGGCCTCCAGGGCGGGCTGGTGGCCACCCTCATCGACGTGGTCGCTGGTCTGGTGGCGCTGCGGGACGTGCCCGAAGGGATGATCCCGACCACCACGACCCTCGCCGTGACCTACCTCGCCGGCATCCGGACCGGTCCCGCTCGGGCCGAAGCCCGCGTCGCCCGCAAGGGCCGGCGTTCCGTCGTGGTCCAGGTGGAGGTGCACGACATGGCGACCGACCGCCTGGCTGCGGTCAGCACCGTCTCGTTCATGCTGGTGCCGATCGGGCCGACGGCGCGCTGACCGCCCGCCGCCGGAGCCCTACGGCGCCAGCACCATGGGCATGCGCTGGGCACCACGCACGAGCGTGGAACGCACCCGCTCCACCGGGCCGGTGAGGCGGTAGTCCGGATGGCGGGCGAGTAGCTCCTCGAAGAAGACCCGGGCTTCCAGGCGGGCCAGTGCGGCCCCGAGGCACAGGTGCTCACCGAAGCCGAACGCGACATGGGTCGGCGTCGTCGCCCGCTTGGCGTCGAAGGTCGCGGCCGTGGGGCCGAAGACCGCCTCGTCCCGGTTGCCTGAGGCGTACAGCATCACCACGAATTCCCCCTCGGCGATGAGGGCGCCGTCGAGATCCACATCGGCCGCCGCCGTACGGCCGAAGGCCTGGATCGGCGTGACCCAACGGAGGAGCTCTTCGACCGCCACCGGCAGGAGCGTCGGATCCGCGGCCAGCTCGGCCCGCTGGTCGGGATGGTCGTGCAGGACCTCCATCCCGCCTGAGATCAGGGTCCTGGTCGTCTCGTTGCCGGCGACTAGCAGCGTCATGCAGAAGCCCATGATCTCCGCTCGCGAGAGCGACCGACCGTTGAGCTCGGACCCCTTGAGGATATTCATCAGGTCGTTGCCCTCGGTGGCGGGAGAGTCGATGTTGTCCATGAGGAAGCCCGCCATCTCCCCGAACTCCGCCCCACCGCCGATGTCGCCCCCTTCGTCGGGCGCAGCGATCACGGCATCGGACCAGCGTCGGAACAGATCGCGGTCGGCGTCGCCCACCCCGAAGAGCTCGGCGATGACGGCGATCGGGATGGGAGCGGCCAGCGCGTCGACACCGTCCACCTCCTGATCGACGCTGACGGCATCCAGCGCGGCCACCACGTTGGCCCGCACGGCGCCTTCGAGGGCCGCCGCCGAGCGCGGGGTGAACTGGCGGTTGACGATCTTCCGGTACTGGGCGTGCACTGGCGGATCGAGGTGGAGGATCGAGAAGGTGTTCGGGAGCGCCGAGCCGTCGGACTTGAGCGGATCGTTGATCAGGACGCCGCGCCCGGACACGAAGCGGCCCGGATCCCGGCTGATCGAACGGATCTCCTCGTAACCGCCGACGGCCCACATGCCTCCCGAGGTCCGGTAGGCCGGGCCGTGGGCCCTCAGTGCGGTCAGGATCTCGAAGTAGTCGTCGCGAACGAAAAATCCGGGCTCGGTGAGATCGAGGTCCAGGTCGGCCAGGTCAATGGTGGCCATCGGTGCTCCTCAAGGTCGGGTGGCCCAGTCCGTGCGCAGCAGGCGGTTGCCGGTTGTAGGTCAGTTTCGTACAGTGTTCGACTTACCGCAAGCACGCCCGCCACCCGGCCGGTCGTCGAACCAGGAGGCTGCCGTGCGCGCTGCCGTGATGATCCAGCCCGGCCAGCCGCTCGAGTTCCGGGACCTCACCGCTCGCGGCCTCCGGTCCTCCCAGATCCGGTTGCGCATCGACGCGGCCGGGGTCTGCCACTCCGACGAGACCATCCGTCGTCAGGGCATGGGCGGCCTCGCCCCGGTGATCCTCGGCCACGAGGGGGCCGGGACCGTGCTCGAGGTCGGCGAGGCGGTGAACGACCTGCAACCGGGCGACCGGGTGATCGGCACCTTCCACCCGGCCTGCGGAGTCTGCTGGAACTGTGTGCGGGGACGCACCCATCACTGCGACGAGATGGTCCCGATCGCGCTGCGAGCCCACTGGCAGGATCCCGACGGCGCCAGGACCTGGTCCATGTCGGGTCTCGGGATGTTCGCCGAGCAGGCGATCGTCGAACGCATGTCGGTGGTGGCGGTGGAGACCGACCTCCCGGCCGAGCAACTGGCTCTGGTCGGCTGCGGGGCCATGACCGGCGTCGGCGCCGTGTTCAACACCGCCCGTCTCGAACCCGGTGCGACCGTGGCCGTGATCGGGTGCGGCGGCGTGGGCCAGTTCACCGTTCAGGGCGCGCGCCTGGCCGGAGCCTCGCGCATCATCGCCGTCGATCCAGTGCCCGACAAGCGCGTCGCTGCATCGGTGAACGGCGCGACCGATGTGGTCGATCCGAACGACGTCGATGCCGTGGCGGCGGTGCGCGAGCTCACTGACGGCCACGGTGTCGACGCCGCCTTCGAGGTGGTCGGCTCCGAGGCCACCCTGCTGCAGGCCTACGCCATGTGCCGGGATGCCGGGTCCGTCGTCGCCGTCGGCATGGCCCCGGTCGGGACCACCATCACCCTCGACGCCAACCAACTCTTCTCCAGCGAGAAGCGCATCCTGGGCTCCTACTACGGGTCCGGCCAGGTACGTGCCGACTTCCCCCGGTTGGTGGCCCTGGCCGATGCCGGACGCCTCGACCTGGGTGGTGCTATAAGCCGACGGATCGGGCTCGACGAGGTGAACGACGCCTTCCGCGCCATGGCCGCCGGCGAGGTCATACGGTCCGTGATCGTCCCCGATCGCCACTGACCACCTCGACCACCTCTACCGGGCACCGCCCGGCTGAGACCCACCCGACACCACCCGACCCCAGGAGCGCCCGTGTTGATCCTCCGAGACCGCCGAGGCAACACGGAGATCCTCACCCTCAACCGTCCCGAGGCCGCCAACTCCCTGAACCCCGAGCTGATGGACGAGCTCGGCGTCGCTCTCCAGGAGATCCTCGACGACGACGAAGCCCGGGCCGTCGTCCTCACCGGTGCCGGGGAACGCATCTTCTGTGCCGGCATGGACCTCTCGGCGCTCGGTGCGTTCAACGACAGGACGGCCGCTGGGTCCGGTCCGAAGCCGGGGGCCGAGGCTCTCGCCTCGCTGATGGGCGGCACCTACGCCAAACCGGTCGTTGCCGCCGTGAACGGCGCCGCCGTGGGCGGCGGGCTGGAGCTGGTGATGAGCTGCGATCTGGTGGTGGCGGCCGAGCGCGCCCGATTCGGGCTACCGGAGGTGAGGCGGGGGTTGTTCGCGGCCGGCGGCGGCACGATGTTGTCCACGCGCATCCCGCTGGCGCTGGCCCTCGAGATCGGGCTCACCGGCCGGCTCATCGAGGCCCCGCAGGCCTTGTCGGTCGGAATGGTGAACCGGGTGGCAGCGGCCGACGCCCTGCTGGACGAGGCACTCGCACTGGCCGACGAGGTCGCCGCCAACGGCCCGCTGGCTGTCCAGCTCACCAAGGCCCTGATGCGGGCCGCCGTGACCGACAGCCCTACCGGGGGCCGGGCCACCCCCGAGCAGATGTCCACCGTCTTCCAGAGCACCGACGCCCGCGAGGGTGCTGCGGCGTTCATGGAGAAGCGGTCCCCGAACTTCACCGGCCACTGACTCCGCTGGGTCGGGGCCCGGCGGGGTCCGAGCTGGTCAGAGGCCGCTGATGGCCTTGAGCTCGACGTACTCGTCGAGCCCGGCAGCTCCCCACTCACGACCGATGCCCGAGGCCTTGAACCCGCCGAAGGGCATGAGTGGATCGGGTGCGTACCCGTTGATGCCGAAGGTCCCGGTGCGGATGCGTCGTGCCACCTCGAGACCCCGCTCCGGGTCGGTGGTCCAGACCGAGCCGGCGAGGCCGTACTCGGAGTCATTTGCGACGGCAACGGCATCGTCGTCATCGTCGTAGGGGATCACCACGAGGACGGGGCCGAAGATCTCCTCGCGGGCGATGCGCATGTCGTTGGTGACATCCGCGAACACCGTGGGCTGCACGAACCAGCCAACATCGAGGCCTTCGGGAGCCTCGGAGCCTCCGGTGACCAACCGGGCACCCTCCTGTACGCCGAGGTCGATGTAGCTCCGGACACGATCTCGCTGGCGGGCACTGACCAACGGACCGATCGCTGTGCCCTTGACGAAGGGGTCACCGACCCGCAGCCCCGCGGCAACACCGGCCACCACCTCGACCACGTCCTCGTAGCGGGCGGCCGGAGCGAGCACGCGCGTCTGCGCGGCGCAGGCCTGCGAGTTGTTCATGAACGAGGTGTAGCGGAGGCCCGCCGTCAAGGCGTCGAGATCGGCGTCGTCGAGCACGATGGTGGCCGACTTGCCGCCCAACTCGAGCCCGACGCGCTTGAGCTGGCGCCCGCACGCCTCGGCGATGCTGCGACCCGCCGCAGCCGAGCCGGTGAAGGCGATCTTGTCGACGCCCGGGTGCTCGACGAGGGCCTGTCCGGTCTCGACTCCTCCGGTGAGGATCGAGACGACGCCCTTGGGCACGTTCGCCGCCGCGATGACCTCGGCCAGCACCATGGCATCGAGCGACGCTTCGGGTGCCGCCTTCACCACGATCGTGCAACCGGCCAGGAGGGCCGGCGCCATCTTGTTGACGATCAGCACGAGCGGCACGTTCCACGCGGTGATCGCCCCGACCACGCCGACCGGTTCGCGGCGCAGCACGTAGGGCAGGTAACGCCCCTCCTTGCGCGCTTCGGCCGGATGAGCACGTGCCACATCGATGAAGGACCGCATGGTGTCGATGGGCGCACCGACCTGGCCCAGCTTGGCGAAGCCGAGCGTGCAGCCGGTCTCCGACGTGATGACCGCCGCAAGTTCGTCGCCGCGGGTCTCCAGCCCGGCGATGATCCGCTCCAGGACGGCGATCCGCTCCTCCAGCGGCGAGATCGGCCAGGCCGACTGGTCGAACGCCATCCGGGCAGCCGTCACGGCCGCGTCGACGTCGGCCGCATCGGCGTCGGGCACCCGGGCCAGGACCTGCTCGGTGTGGGCCTCCACCACGTCAATGGTCGCCGTCGAGCGGGGCGACACCCAGGCCCCGCCCACCAACAGCTGTTCGAATCGAAGCATGTTCCTACTCCTTGTCAGTGCCAACTCGTACAGTGTACGAGTTGGGACCGACCACTACGAGGGAACCCCGTGACGCGGGCGCCGGCAGGTACCCTCGGAACACCTCAAACCACCACGAGGATCCATTGGCTTCGGAGATCGTCGACTCGCAGGACGCGCCGGCCAACGGTGTCAGACGCTCGTGGCGCTACGGCGAGCTCACCAGGGACCACCTGGTCGAAGCGGCGCTCGCGCTCGTGCTGCGCGACGGCATGAGCGGGCTCAGCATGCGCAAGTTGGCCGATGAGCTCGGCATCAAGTCGATGAACGCCTACTACCACGTGCCGAGCAAGAAGGCACTGCTCGACCTGGTGGGCGACGCAGTCCTCGGCCAGGTCACCAACCCACCGGCCGACCTGCCCTGGGACGAGCAGATCCGGAGCCTCTTCGAGGGTGGGCGCCAGGTGCTGCTGCGCTATCCGGGCGTGGCCAACCACCTGCTCGTGCGGAGCGTCGGCCACCCCAACGAAGTCCGCCTCTACGCCACGCTCACCGGCCTGCTCACAAACGCCGGCTTCAGCCGTGAGGCCAGCGACCGGGCCCAGCGGGTGCTGGCCTACCTGCTCTTCGGCGCCGTCACCTCGGAGCTGGCCACCACTCACGCCGATGATCCCGCCACCATGACCTTCACCGACGACGACGAGGTGTTCCGGTTCGGCCTCGACCGGATCATCGACGGCCTGCGCGCCCTCCCGCACACCGAGATCAGCACCTCCTAACACCTCACCCCAGCGAGAGAACGTCGTTCTCGACCGCGGAGAGGATCCTTGATCACCGGTGTGGGCACCGGTACCCTCACCGTGCATCGGGAGCGCCGCTCCGCCGTGCTCGTGACGGTCGGCTGCTCCCGTCCCGTCGCTGCCACGCCAGGAGCACCGCCATGACGAGCCAGGACACCGAGATCGAGTTCGACCCGTACTCGGCCACCTACTTCAACGACCCCTATGACCTCTACCGTCGGATGCGCGACGAGCGCCCGGTACTGCACAACGCGTCGATCGGGTTCTACGCGCTGTCTCGCTGGGCCGACGTGGTCGACGCCGAGCGGGACTGGGCGACCTACAGCAGCGCCTACGGCATCGAGCTCGACTCGCTGACGCGGGGCGAGATCATGCACGACTACGAGAGCCTGATCATGATGGACCCGCCCAAGCACGACCGCCTGCGGGCGCTCGTGAGCCGGGTGTTCACCGCCCGGGCGATCAGCGGGCTCGAACCGATGGTGCGCGGAGTGATCACCGGGTTCCTCGATGGCCTCGACGGACGCGACGAGGTCGATCTGCTCAGCGACTTCGCGGCCTACTTCCCGGTCGAAGTCATCTCCCGTATGCTCGGCGTACCCGCCGAGGGGCGCCAGCAGGTCCGGCTCTGGCTCGACGAGGTCCTCACACGCGAAGTCGGCCAGACCGACGTTTCGGAGGCCAACTCGGCGGCCATGGTGGCGATGGGCACCTACTTCTACGAGTTGGCCGCCGAGAAGCGGGCGAACCCCACCGACGACATGCTGAGCCGACTGACTCAGGTGACCGTGGCCGACGACGACGGCAATGAGGTCGGTCTCGACGACGTCGCCATCGCCGGGTTCGGCACCCTCATCGGCGGTGCCGGCGCCGAGACCGTGACCAAGTTGATCGGCAACGCCGTCGTGGAGTTCGCCCGCAACCCCGACCAGTGGCAGATCGTCCTCGACGATCCGTCCAGCATCCCCGGCGCCTTCGAGGAGCTGCTCCGCTACCTCCCTCCGGCGCAGTTCCAGGGCCGCATGACCACCCGCGACGTCGAACTCCACGGGGTCACCATCCCTGCGCTCTCCCCCGTCCTGCTCATGACCGGTGCAGCCACGCGCGACGACCGCCAGTTCACCGAGCCCGACCGCTTCGACATCACCCGGGCTCCCTCCCTCTCGCTCGGGTTCGGGTACGGCATCCACAGCTGCCTCGGCGCCGCGCTGGCCCGGATGGAGAGCCGGATCGCCATCGAGGAGCTGGCCCGCCGCTACCCCCGCTACGAGGTCGTCGAGGACGGGCTGCGCCGGGTGCAGATGACCAACGTGGCCGGGTACTCGCACGTGCCCGTCCGCATCGGCTGAGTGGCCCACCCGCGTGCGCCGGGGCGCCCCCTTCAGCGCGAGTGGCCCGGCATCGCAATGTCGTCAGCGAGGCCCCAGGCCACGGCGGAGGGTGCATCGATGGTGCGGCCCGTCAGGGCCAGCCAGGCTGTGCGGTGGCGGCCGATGCGGGCCGGGAGGCTCACCGTCCCACCGGCCCCGGGCACCAGGCCCAGACCGATCTCGGGCAGGGAGAACGCGGTGTCGGGTGCCGCCAGGACCCGGTCGGCGAAGGCCGGTAGCTCGATCCCGGAACCGGCGCAGGCGCCGTGCAGGTGCGCCGTGGTCCTGGGCGCCAGGTTCGACAGGAGACGGGCCGGCGAGCGGTGGAGGCGGATCAGATGCGCCGAGGCCGGATCGATCCGGCGGCCCATCTCGTCGAGATCGCCACCGGCGCAGAAGGCCGGACCGTCGCCAGCGAGATCGACCCGTGCCACCTCGGAATCGAGCGCCGCTATGAGCAGAGCATCGTGCAGGGCATCACGCATGGCCACATCCAGGGCGTTGCGAGCATCGGGTCGGGTGAGCGTGATCTCGAGGTGTGAGCCGTCGCGTCGGGTGCGAACGCGAGGCAGGTCGTCGTCATCACGCTGGCGCCGCGGACGCTCCGCACGCCACCTCGCGAACTCAGGGCCAGCCTGGAGCGTAGAATAGGCCGCCGACTCGGCGATCAGCCCAGCGGCGACGGATCGGCCGGCCGATTCCCGGAGCAGGAGAGCCAGGGTGGTGGCGGCGATCGGATTCGACCCGATGGTCGCCGCCACGGCGTCGATGTCGGGTCCGACGCGGTCGAGCACCACGTCGACCAGCTCCTGCCAGTCGCCGAGCGACCGGCCGACGCCCACCACCACGAACGGCAGGCTGCGCCACTGGTCGGAATCGGGCGGAGCAGGCGGTGCGCCATCCAGGTCGAGCAGCACTGCGCCGTCACCATCGCCGGTCGCCGCAAAGCGGTCCGCTGCGGTCTGCGAGCGGACGACGTCGACCAACGCGCCGGGGGTGACGTGCTCGATGCCGGCAACCTACCGTGGCACCACCCATGGAGGACGAGCGCTCGCCGGAGCAACGAGCCGACGAGGTACGTCGTTGGGCAGCCAGCGGGGCCATGGCCCTGACCGGGTTGCCCGACCACCGACCCCTCGGTCCGCCAGGCGGGCTGGTTCCCGGGCTCGACCTGCTGTCCCGGCCGTTTCCGGGCCTCGACCCCCTCGCGCTCCTCACCGAGCGGGCCGGCATCGCCGGCCTCACCCGCCGCGGCACCGTCACCTGCGGCGGTGCCGGCCGGCTGCTTCGGGCCACCGACGGATGGCTGGCCGTCTCGTTGCCCCGGCCCACCGACGTCGACCTGGTGCCCGCCTGGTTGGCAGGGGCATCGGGTCCGCTTGCGTCGACGACCGCTCCCCCGTCCCCCCTCGTGGCCGACGATCGGATGTGGGACCACATCGCTCCCGCCGTGGCTGCGCGGGCGGTCGGCGAGCTGGAGGACCGCGGAGTCCTGCTCGGACTGGCGGTGGCCGGCGTCGGTTCGGCGCCGATCCGTGAGCCGGTGCTGCGCACCTCGTTCGGGCCACAAGAGCGGCCGCCCACGAGTCGTGCGCCGCTGGTGGTCGACCTCTCCGCCCTGTGGGCCGGACCGCTCTGCGGGGCGCTGCTCGGCGATGCCGGGGCCACGGTGATCAAGGTCGAGTCATCGGCCCGTCCCGACGGCACCCGACGAGGCCCCTTGGCCTTCTTCGACCGCCTCAACGCTGCGAAGGCGAGCGTGGTCGTGGATCTGGACGATCGAGCGGGAGTCCGGACCCTTCGGCTCCTCATCGAGCAGGCCGACGTGGTCGTCGAGTCCTCACGACCCCGAGCGCTGCGTCACCTGGGCATCGATGCCGCAGCGATCCTGTCCGACCCGTCGACCAGTCCCCGAGTGTGGGTCTCGATCACCGCGCACGGCCGCGACGGGGATCCTGGTCGGATCGGGTTCGGCGACGACGCCGCCGTCGCCGGAGCCCTGGTGGGTGACACCGAGTCCGGCCCGGTGTTCTGCGCCGATGCGGTCGCTGATCCCTGTGCGGGTCTGACGGCTGCGACCGCCACCCTCGACGCCCTCGCGTCCGGTGGCCGGTGGCTGCTCGACGTCGCCCTCTCCGCCGTGGCCGCTTCGCTCGCCGGACCCACGCTCCCGGTTCCTCCGAACCTCGTCGCAACCGGCCCGGCGCCACCCCCGCCATCTCCCACCTCACCCATCATGGGCTTCGACACCGCCAGGGTGCTCCAACAGCTCGGTCCGAGCCGATGACGACGCTGGTCGTGCACGACGTGGAGCTGCACGGTCGGCGGGTGGACGTGCGCTGCGCCGATGGCCTCGTCGTCGCCATCGAGCCGGTCAGCGGTCCGGTCGACGGCCACGACACTTCGGTCCAGGCAACGGGAGGCACCGCGCTCACCGCTGCCGAGTTCCCGCCAGGCCTAACCCGTGGCCCGGTGAAGATCCTGCTCGACGATCACGACCTCCCGGCCATCGACGACCTGGTCGACCAGTACGCCACCGCCCACCGTCACGACCGGTCCGTCGCCGTGCACTGCGTGACCCGCACCAGCCTGGTCCTGGCATTGGCCGCATGGGACGCCGCCGGGCCGCGCACCGGAGATCGCATCGAGCACGGGTCGATCGTTCCCGCCGAGCGCCCGCTCGCAGATCGGTGTGACCACGGCAAAGGATGCCGGCCCCGGCACTAGGCGTGGTCGAGGACGGCGATGTCGTCGATGTGGGCAGGCGAGGTGATCACGTGGCAGATCGTGGCGGCGACATCGTCAGGGACCATGGTGGCGGTGTCCCCGTCGCCGAGCACGCCTGCGGCCTCCCACCGCACGAGGGCGGCGCTGAGCGCATCGCCGTCCCAGGAAGCGGTGAAGTCGGTCCCCTCGGTGTTGCCGACCACGACGCGGGTGACCCGGAGGCCAGGGAACTCCCCGGGCAGGCAGCGGATCAGCCCATCCAGGGCGATCTTCGAGGTGGCGTAGAGGGCGAGATCCGGGAAGGGTCGCCGCACACTCTTGGAAGAGAGCAGGAGGAGGCGGCCGTCGGAGGCCAGGAGGTGGGGCGCCGCTGCGGCGCTGACGATGGCGGCTCCGATCAGGTTCGATGCCAGCACATCTCGCCAGTGGTCGGCCGTGGCTTCGGCCATGGGCACGAGCGGCGAGACCCCGACGGCGTAGACCACGGCGTCGAGCCCTCCGAGCGCCAAACATGCCTCGTCCACGATCGCCCGGGCCGATGACTCGTGGCGCACGTCGCCCGGGATGGCAACCATGGCCGACGAGGCCGAGGCCATATCGGTGAGCGTTTCAGCCCTCCGGGCGCTGACGGCGACCCGGGCTCCCTGATGATCGGCCATACGGGCCGTCGCTGCGCCCACCCCCGATGACGCCCCCACCACCAGGATCCGCTTGCCTTCCATCGGTCCTCCTAGTCGCAGGACGGCCGGTCGGCCGGTGGATCAGGAACCTACCAGCGCCGTACAGTTTGCTGACGTGAGTGTTAGTAGGCTCCGGACACTCCGGGGGACCGCCGGAACGCATCGCACCACCGAGGAACGGCCACCATGCCCGACGCCACACCTGTCCAGACCGACCCGACCGCCGCCGACGACGGTGGCGACCCGTTCAGCCGCATGGACCCCGAGATGGCCCGCCGCCCGCAGGCGGTCTACCGGGACATGAGAGCGGCGATGCGCGTGGTGCCCATGGACGGGAGCGTGATCCTCGGTGGACGGGCCGAGGTCGACGAGGCGCTGCGCAACCACAAGCTCTACTCCTCGGACATGTCGGCGGTCGACCTGCAGAACGTCCGCCCGCTCATCCCCCTGCAGATCGACCCGCCCGAGCACAAGCAGTACCGACGGATCCTCGATCCCCTCTTCGCCCCGAAGAGGATGGCGGCGCTGGAACAGCCGGTCACCGACCTGGTCAACGACCTCATCAACACCTTCGGGGACCGCACCGACATCAACTTCGCCACCGAGTTCTCGACCCTGTTCCCCACCCGGGTGTTCTTGGTACTGCTCGGGCTACCGGTGGAGGACCTCCCGATCTTCCTCGCCATGAAGGATGGGATCATCCGTCCGCACCACGTGACGGGCACCGAGTTCGGCGCCGACGAGGCGATCGCCTACCAGAAGGAGACCGCCGACTCGGTCTACGCCTACTTCGAGGCTGTCTTCGACCAGCGCGAACAGGAACCGCGGGATGACCTGCTGAGCGGGTTCCTCGCTACCGAGATAGAGGGTCGCCGGCTCACCCGCCACGAGATCCTCGACATCTGCTTCCTGCTGCTCATCGCCGGCCTCGACACCGTGACGGCCACGCTCGACTGCATGTTCGCCTACCTGGCCGACCACGAGGACCAGCGACGTGAGATCTGCGACGACCCGTCGGTCATCCCGGCCGCCGTCGAGGAACTGCTGCGCTGGGAGACCCCCGTGATGGCGATCGTCCGTTCCGCTACGGTCGACGGAGAGATCGGCGGCTGCCCGGTCGCCAAGGGCGACCAGGTCGTCGCCATGCTCGGGTCGGCGAACACCGACGAGGCCTACTTCGACGATGCGGAGGTGGTCCGCTTCGATCGCTCCGTGAACCGACACCTCGCGTTCGGCGGCGGCGTGCACCGCTGCCTCGGCTCGCACCTGGCCCGCCTGGAGCTGCGGGTGGCCCTGCGGGAATGGCACAGTCGAATCCCGGACTACTCGATCGCCGAGGGCGTCGAGCTCACCTACACCGGCGGCATCCGGTCGATCGAGGACTTTCCGATGGTCCTGACCGCGCCGGCCCGGGAGCGCACCGGGCAGTGACCGACCTGGCCGGGCTGCTCGCCGTCCTCGACCTCGAGCCCACCGGCGAGGGCCGGTTCCAGGCCACCCACCTCGACGAGGGCCACGGCGTCGTCTTCGGCGGGCAGCTCTTGGCCCAGTCGGTCATCGCTGCCACCCGGACGGTGCCCGCCAAGGAGCTCCTCTCGCTGCAAACGGTGTTCGCACGCAGCGGCAACTTCGAAGAGCCGCTCACCATCGACGTCGACGTCATGGCGTCGGGCCGATCCATGGCCAGCGTGACCGTGACCACCAGCCAGAGCCGCGGGGTGTGCACCCGTTCGATCGCCCTCTTGCATGCGCCCGACGAGGACCGCATCCGCCATGGGAGCGAGGCGCCGGAGGCCACCAGCCCGGACCGCTCCGAACGGCGCGAGGGCGGCCCCGCCTTCTGGGACATGCGCATCGTTGACGACGTCGACATCATGGACCCCGACGTCACCGGGCCGGCCCACCTACAGGTCTGGAGCCGTGTTCCCGACGCTCCCGGCGATCTGGCGCTGGCCCAGGCCACCTTGGCCTACGCCAGCGACGGGTTCCTCATCGCCACAGCCATGCGACCTCACGAGGGCGTGGGCCAAGCCATGGCACACGTGACCGTGGCCACCACCGTGCTCACCCAGACGCTCACGTTCCACGAGCCGTTCGCCGCCACTGACTGGCTCCTGCTCGATCAACGCAGCACCTACGCCGGTCGAGGACGCTCACACGGCGTGGCCGAGGTCTTCGACACGGCAGGCCGACTGGTGGCCAGCTTCACCCAGGACAACATGATTCGATCCATGGCCTGACATCGCTCGGACCGACGCGAAGGGGTACGGCATGAACCGACGCAACGTGAGCATCGTGACCGGCGCCCTCGACGGCATGGGTGAGCGCTGTGCGCACCGGTTTGATCCTGACCTCGACCCGATGCATCGTTCATCACCGGGATCGACCTCCTGGTCGACGGGGCTCCACCAACCAGCTGGGGTCCCACCTCGACGGGCTGCTCAACGGCTGACCCCGTTTCCGGCCCGACCGGCCTCCTCAACGAAGGTGGAAGTCGTCGGAACTGACGTGTTCGAGGCGCTCGCGGTACCAGGTGGAGGTGTGCGGGATCTGGGTGACGATGTCGCCGCTCGCCGCCCGGAAGTAGCTGTCGCAGCCATTGGACCAGACCGTCTCCTCCATCCGGTCGAGCAGTTCTTCGGTGTAGTCGTCCATCGCCGCCTCGTTGACCTCCACGGTTCGGGCACCGCGGACCTCCATGGCCGCCAGCGCTCCGGCGATGAACGAGGCCTGGGCTTCCAGCATCAGGATGATGGAGTTGCCGCCCTGGTTGGTGTTGGGTCCATAGAGCATGAAGAAGTTCGGGAAGGCCGGCACGGCCATGCCGTGATACGCGCGGGGGACGCCATCCCAGAGCTCGTGTAGATCCTGGCGGCCGCGCCCGCTGACCTCGATGCCGCGAAGGTACTCTGATGCCCGGAATCCGGTGCTCCACACCACGGTGTCGCACGGCCACTCCCGACCGTCGGTGGTGCGGATGCCGTCGGGGGTGACGCGCTCGATGGGGTCGGTCACCAGCTCGACGTCGTCGCGCTGCACCGCCGGGTAGAAAGCACTGGACACCAGGGTCCGCTTACAACCGACCGGGTAGTCCGGCCGCAGCCGGGCCCGCAGCTCGCGGTCGACGACCTTCCGATCGAGGTGCTCGCTCGCCATCTGGGAGAGGAACTCGGCCGACGGGTCGCCCCGGAGGAACGAAAGGTTGCTCTCGAAGAGCGCGTGGGTCTCGTCGCGCAGGCGGCGAGCGACCTCGGGTTCCTCCGCGAAGGTCCGGCGCTGCTCGTCGGTGAACGGTTCGTCGCGCCGCGGCACGATCCACGGTGGCGTCCGCTGGAACACGAGGACCCGTTCCGCGACGTCGGCGATCGCCGGGACGATCTGGATCGAACTGGCCCCGGTGCCCACCACCGCCACCCGCCGGCCAGCGATGTCGTGGGTGTGGTCCCACTGCGCCGAATGGAACGATGTGCCGACGAAATCGTCCATGCCCGCAATGGTGGGCATTGCTGGTGTGTGGAACAGGCCGATGGCCGAGACGAGGACCGATGCCTCGACGGTCCGACCCTGCTGGTCGGTGATGCGCCAGCAGTGGTCGTCCTCCTGCCAATGGGCAGCGACGATGGTGGTCGACACGCGAACCTTGTCGATGATGCCGAAGCGCTCGTAGCAGTCCTCGATGTAGGCCAGGATCTCGGCCTGGCCGGCGTAGGTCCGTGACCAGTTCGGGTTCGGCGCGTAGGAGAGCGAATAGAGGTGTGACGGCACGTCGCAGGCCGCTCCCGGGTAGCTGTTCGCCAGCCAGGTGCCGCCCACCCCCTCGTTGCGCTCGAAGATGGCGATGTCGTCGATGCCGACCTCGGCCAGGGCGTGGGCCATGGCCAGCCCACCGAAGCCGGCGCCCAGCACGGCCACCTGCATCCGCTCGGTCACGGCTGGTCCGTGGTTCCGGCGGACATCCGCTCGAGGTTGGTGATGGCGCCGGTGTCGACCAGCTCGACGTGGACACCGTTCGGATCGACGACGACCGCCATGTCGACGCCGTGCACGGTCGTCCGACGCGGCACGCCACCGAGGCCGAGGTCGGCCAGGCGGGCGAGGGCACCGTGGAGATCGGTCATGACCGAGAGCAGCAGGAAGCCGTAGGCGGCCCGAGCGACCGCCCCCGGCCCGTCGGGCACCGCACCGAAGTCGACCAGCTCGACGATGCCGGCCTCGGGGTTGGCCGGGTCACCGAGGAAGATCGCCCGCAGCGACGAGGTGGGCGCACGCAGCAGGGTCGGCCAGTCGCCCTCGAACGAGTGGTCCATGATCTGCTCGAAGCCGAGGCCGTCGCACCAGAACCGCGTGCTGGCCTCGACGTCGCGGACGCAGATCGCCGAATGGTGTATGCAGGTCATGAGGTCTCCTCGTGGGGTTGGGGTGCCCGATCGACCGATCCGTCGCCCGAGGTCCGCTCGACTCGCTACGTTCGGCGTCGCCGGGCGGTGCGACCGATCGCCCCGCCTCCATCTCGACGAGGAGCCCAACCATGACGACGACCCGAGCACTCGTGATCGGCGGCGCGTCGGGGATCGGCGCCGCGGTGACCGAAGGCCTTCGCACGTCTGGAGCCGAGGTGCTGGTCTGGGACCGCTCCGGCGGTGATGTCACCTGCGACATCGCCGACGCCGATCAGGTCGACCAAGCCACCGCGACCACCCTGGACACCTTCGGTGTCCCGGACCGGGTGACGATCACGGCGGGCGTGGGCCACGGCGGCATGCTGCTCGACGTCGGGCCCGACGAGTGGGACCGGGTGATGGCCATCAACGCCAAGGGTGTCTGGCTGGCCATGCGGGCCATGGCTCGACCCATGCTCGACAACGGGGGTGGGTCCATCGTGGCCACCAGCAGCGTCAGCGCCCGCCTGGCCGACCGGTCGATGGGCATCTACTGCGCCTCGAAGGCTGCCCTCGACATGGTCATCAGGACCGCTGCTGCTGAGTGGGCGCCGACCCTGCGGGTGAACGGTGTGGGCCCCGGGGTCACCGACACACCGATGCTCGGTGGTGCCCCGGTGGACGGCCGATGGCTGGCCGGTGTGGCCGACCGGACCGCGCTGGGGCGCCTCGGCACCCCCGCAGACATCGCCGAGGCCATCGTGGCCACCCACGCCATGTCGTGGGTGACGGGTCAGATCATCCTGTGCGACGGGGGCCTCTCGGTTCACAGCCCCATCAACCCGCTCGGGTGAGTAGCATCGCCCCGGCAATGGGCCCGCCTCCGTTGCCAACCGCCGCAACTTCGGCGTCGGCCACCTGGCGCTCCCCCGCCGCGCCCCGCAGCTGCAGGCAGGCCTCGTGCACGAGCCCGAAGCCGTGGAGCCGTCCGGCCGAGAGCTGACCGCCGTTGGTGTTGAGGGGCAGCTCACCGTCGAGAGCGATCCGTCCGCCACCCTCGATGAACGGGCCCCCCTCCCCCTTGCCGCAGAAGCCGAGCGCCTCGATCCAGGTGAGGGCCAGGAAGCTGAACCCGTCGTAGAGCTCGGCCACGTCGACGTCGGCCGGGGTGAGGTCCGTACGGGTCCAGAGGTGCGCAGCGGCATCGCGGGCGGCCATCGTGGTCAGATCGTCCCACTGGTCCCACGAGGGGCGGCCCCGGAGCGCCGTGCCGACCGCCTCGAAGCCGACCGCGGGATGGTCGAGGTTCGACGCGTGGTCGGCCCGAGAGACGATGACCGCCGTCGACCCGTCGACCGGTGCATCACAGTCGAAGAGCCCGAACGGCGTGCTGATCATGCGCGCCGAGAGGTAGTCGTCGAGGGTCATCGGATCGCAGTAGACGGCCTTGGGGTTGAGGGCAGCGTTGCGCCGGGCGTTGACGGCGATCATGCCCAGTTGCTCTCGGGTGGTGCCGAACTCGTGGAAGTGACGCTGGGCGTTGAGCGCCAACCAGTTTGCCGCGGAGTAGGCCCGGAACGGGATGGTCCACTGCATCGACCCGCCGATCCCCGACCTCATCTCGCCACCGGCGCCGATGCCCTGGCGCCCGCCGGCGCCCTGGCCGGTGGCCTCGGTGACGGTCCGGTAGACGAGGACGTGGTTGGCCAGGCCCGCGCCCACAGCCATCATGGCGTTCACGATGGCGGCCAGCTGGGCGGCTCCCTCGAGGCCGCCGGTGTGCCAGTTCACCTCGAGGCGGAGCGCGTCCTGCACCTCCGGCGTCCCGGGACCGGCGAAGTCCGATCCGGCGGGCCCGCCCGCACCGGGATAGGTGGCGATGCCGTCGATCTCGGCGAGCGTGAGCCCGGCATCGGCGGCCGCCTCCAGCGCGGCCTCGACCGTGAGGTCGAGACCGGTGCGGTACAGGCGCCGCCCGATGGCCGACTGACCGATGCCTGAGATGATCGACCGCTGCTCGAAGTCGGTCACGGTGCGACCGGCTTGAACAGGGGCCAGAAGATGCCGTCCTGGGCCTCGAAGGTGACCTCGACGTCCATCCCGATGGTGACCGCCCGGGGTGCGACATCGACCAGGTTCGTGGTCAGGCGGAGGTCGGCCTGCTCGGCCAGTTCCACGATAGCGATCACGTAGGGCTCGGTGGTGCCGTCCCAGGACTGGTGGTTGACGGTGAACGAGTACACCCCGCCACGCCCGCTCACCGGCTCCGGCGACAGATCGGAGCCGCCACACGCCGGGCACCGCGGACTCGGCGGGTGCAGGCGGTAGCCGCACGCCCGGCACCGCAGGAACCGCAGCACCCCGTCGGCCCCCGAGGTCCAGAAGAACTCGTTGGTCTCGTCGAGCGCCGGGCGGACGCGGAAGGGTGCCTCGGTCATCGTCGAGGAGCCCTAGGCCTGGGCGATGCGCTCGGCCAGGGTCATGGCAGTGACGATGCCGTCGTCCTGGAACTTGCCCGTGCCGTGGCTCACCGGCGTGGTGTCCACGTCAGTGGCCTGGGCCCGCAGGGCGCCGACGGTGGCCTGTTCGCGCGGGATGTGGACGAACGGGTCGTAGGAGAAGTTCGCCATGGCGTTGAGGTGGGTGATCCGGTTGATGTCCTCATCGGGCAGGCCTTCGAGGTACTTCATCGCCATCTCTGGGGCGTTCGGCCAGGTCGAGTCCGAGTGCGGGTAGTCGCACTCCCAGTGGATGTGGTTCCCGTTGAGGTGGTGGCGGATCTCCATGCCCACCGCATCGTCGATGAAGCAGGTCAGCACGTGCTCGTTGAACACCTGACTCGGCAACTTGTCCCCGAAGTCCTGGTTCGTCCACTGGTGGTGGTTCTGGTACACGTAGTCGATCCGCTCGAGGAAGTAGGGCACCCAGCCGATGCCGCCCTCGGACAGGGCGACGCGCAGATCCGGGAACTTGCGGAAGATGGGCGACCACACCAGGTCGGCGGCGCACTGCACGATGTTCATGGGCTGCAGGGTGATCATGGTGTCGATCGGTGCGTCCATGGCGGTGATGACGGTCTGACTGGACGAACCGATGTGCAGGCAGATCACGGTGCCGACCTCGGCGCACGCCGCGAGGAACGGGTCCCAGTAGTCGCTGTGCCAGCTCGGGCGGCCCAGCTTCTCCGGGTTCTCCGAGAACGTGACGGCGTGGCATCCCTTGTCGGCCATCCGTCGGACCTCGGCGGCCATCAGCTCCACGTCCCAGATGGGCGGGACCGCCAGCGGGATCATGCGGCCGGGGTGGGTGCCGCACCAGGTGTCGACGTGCCAGTCGTTGTAGGCCCGGAGGAGCTCGATGGCGATGTCTTTGTCTTCGCAGGTGTAGAAGAGCTGCCCGGTGAAGCCGGCCAGGCTCGGAAAGTTCAGCGAGCCGAGCACGCCGTTGACGTTCATGTCGTCGATTCGGGCGTCGATGTCGTAACAGCCGGGCCGCATCTCCTCGAAGGCCAGCGCATCGACGCCGTACTCCAGCGGGTCGCGTCCGGCGACTGCGTTGAGACCCACGTTGGGCAGCGCCGACCCCTCGAACATCCAGATGTCGCGACCCTGGTCGTTGCGGATGACGTATGGGGCCCGGTCGGTTGCTCGTGCCGAGAGTCGGCCCTCGAAGATGTCCGGCGGTTCGACCACGTGGTCGTCCACGCTCACCAGGATGAGGTCTTCGGCGTTCATCGGTTTCCCCTGATCGGTAGCTGACGGCAACGTTAGATTACCGCTGGCCGGCGGCGACGCAACCCGACCAACTCTCGACGGGCCACCGGCTGACGGTACCGTCGGGGCGATGGATGGCGCAGAGGTGCTTCGTCGGCAGCCGTTCGGTGACAACCCGGAGGTCGGCGCTCGAGGGGCGTCGACCCAGCGATCCATCCTCACCGCGGCTCTGGGGGTGTTCGCCGAGCACGGGTACCACGACACCAACGTCGACCTCATCGCGGCGGCCGCCGGGTGCTCGCGGCCGGCGTTCTACCAGTACTTCTCCAGCAAGGAGGACGTGTTCTGGCGCTTGGCCGGGCACCTCTCGAAGGATCTGGCCGAGCTGGTCGACCGACTGGGCGAGATCGGGCCCGACGCCGACGGCATGGCCATGCTCGACGAATGGCTCGACGGCCTGGTCGACGTCTACATCGCCCACCGGTCGGTGTTCTTCTCGTTCGAGGCGGCCTTTCGCGACCGCGAACCACCCCAGGCGCTCCCTCGCGCCATCGCTCCGAACTTGGCGCGGGCCCTGGAGGCGGCGCCAGTTCGCGGCACCGGCGCACCGGTCGACGTCGACCTCGACACCCTGGCCGAGGCCACGGTCGCCATGATCCTCCGAAGCATCCACTACTGGTTGATCGATCTGGTCCCGATCCTGCGACCGCGCTTCACCTTCGCCCTTGCGTCTACCGTGCACCGGGTCCTGTTCGGTGTTCTGGACGACGTCAACATCGGTCCGTCGACCACGGCCCCCGGCCCCGACCTCCCACCGTGGCCTGCGGTCGATGCCAACCTCGCGGACCAGGCGCTGCGACCCCGTGGCCGCCAGACCCGCCAGGATCTGCTCGATGCCGGAGGGCGGGTCCTCCCGCAGCGGGGCTTCCACGAGACGCGAGTCGACGACATCGTGACCGAGGCCGGGTACTCCCATGGCAGCTTCTACCGCTACTTCGAGAACAAGGACACGTTGTTCCAGGTGCTCGCGCTCCAGGCGAGCGGTGCGATGGCCACGCTGGTCGACCGGTTCCCGGCCGACCCGGGGGCGCTGCACGCGTGGTTGATCGACTGGTTCGCCACCTACCGCGCCAACGGGGGCATCCTCAGCGCGTGGCAGGAGATCGGCGTCCAGGAGTCGGCCATGACGGTGCTGTCGATCGATCTGGCCCGGGTGTTCTTCGATCGCCTGGAGCGGGTGGTGCACACCCGGGGGTTCGGGGACACCGCGGTCGACGCCGTGGCGCTGCTCGCGGTGCTCGAGCACGTGCCCTACAACGTCTTGGTGCTCGGCAACCTCGACGAGACCGACGCCGTCGCGGCGGCGGGCTGCATGATCCGTCGGGGCATCCTCGGCCTCTGATGGCCAGCTCGAGACGGTTGCCGTCTAACAGTCGTGTCACCTATGATCAGACCGACAGCTCGCCAGTTTCCGTGCCCGAAGGAGTACCGCCATGCCGTCACGCCAACTCGATTTCCCGGTCTTCGACGTCGACAACCACATGTACGAGACCCCCGACGCCCTGACCAGGCACATCGCCCCGGAGTATGCGGGCGTGATCGACTACGTCGAGATCAAGGGCCGCACCAAGATCACGGTCAAGGGGCACATCAGCGACTACATCCCGAACCCGACCTTCAACAAGGTGGCGGCACCTGGTGCGCAGGAGGAGTACTTCCGGGTCGGCAACCCGGAGGGCAAGACGCGCCGCGAGATCATGGGCAAGGCCATCGAGGCGCCGCCGGCCTACCGGGAGCCGGCCCCCCGCATCGAGCTGATGGACGAGTTGGGGATCGACCGTGCCGTGATGTGGCCCACGCTGGCCAGCCTGGTGGAGGAGCGGCTCAGCGACGACCCCGACGCCATCCACGCCGTCATCTCGGCGCTCAATCGATGGATGTACGAGACGTGGTCGTTCAACTACGAGGACCGCATCTTCGCCACCCCGGTCATCACGCTTCCCGTGCTCGACAAGGCGATCGCCGAGCTCGAGTGGGTACTCGAGCGCGGCGCCCGGGTCATCCTCGTCCGGCCGGCTCCGGTACCGGGCTATCGCGGTCCCCGCTCGTTCGCCCTGCCCGAGTTCGACCCCTTCTGGGAGCGGGTCCAAGAGGCGGGGATCCTGGTCGGCATGCACGCCAGCGACAGCGGCTACCAGCGCTACACCAACGAATGGGAAGGCGTCCGCGGCGGTGAGTTCAAGCCGTTCGCCGGTCCCTCGGGCTTCGCCGCCATCTCCGGCGGTACCTATCGAGCCATCATCGACACCATGGCCTCGGCCATCGGCCACGGCATGCTGTCGCGGTTCCCCGAGATCAAGATCGCACCCGTCGAGAACGGCTCGGGCTGGGTGCGCGGCCTCATCTACTCGATGGAGCAGGCCTACAAGATGACCCCGGACTCCTTCAGCGAGGATCCCGTCGAGGTCTTCAAGCGGTGCATCTACGTGCACCCGTTCCACGAGGACGACCCCCGCGGTCTGGCCGATCTCATCGGCGTCGACAATGTGCTCTTCGGTTCGGACTATCCGCACCCCGAAGGCATGTCCGATCCCATCTCCTTCGTCGACGACCTCACCGAGTTCTCCGAGGAGGACCAGGCCAAGATCATGGGCGGCAACCTGGCTCGGCTCATGGGCGTGAAAGAACACACCAAGGTCTGACGGGGGGTTTTTTCGATCGACGAGCAGAGCTTGCCGATCGAGATGAAGGCATTCTGACGCCTCCGACCTCGCTCGACCACGGGCCGAGCCGGCGTTCGAAGGGGGGCTCCGCACGCCCTGCCCCACCCCCCCGTTGGGGAAGATCTGTCGGTCAGCGGGCTGAGCTCGCGGGATCCGACACCTGGGGCCCGCCCCGCGGCGACCCCTAGCGGCCGGGCGGGCCCTTCGGGACCTCGCGGAAGGCGACGTCTTTGTCGAGCGTTCGCTCCCGCGGCATGCCCAGGACCCGCTCACTGATGTTGTTGCGGGCCATCTCGGTGGTGCCGCCGGCGATGCTGTTGGACTGGCGCATCAGGTAGTTCGTGCCGAACCCGGCCGCCGGATCATCCGCAGTCCAGGCAGTCGCCGAGGAGCCGGCCAGCTCCAGACCGGCGGTGATGCACCGCTCGTTGACCACAGCGCTCATGAGCCGGGCGATGGCCGTTGCGGTGTCCGGCATCGAACCGGCCGCCATGCCTTCACCGATGCGCGACGTCAGCTCGGTCCCGGCCCGGCGCATGGTCCGGGCCTCGCCGATGAGGTCGCGGGTCAACGGGTCGTCGAGCTGGCCGGTGCCAGCCGCCAGCTCCACGAGGGGGTCACGCCCGGAGGCATCGTCGGCGTGGCCGGGCCGCATCCCACTGGTGTAAGGAGATCCGCCGCCCATGGCGTTGCGCTCGTGGAACATCCACCGACGTCCGACGGTCCAACCGTCGTCGACCCCGCCGACGCGCGCGTCGTCGGAGATGCGCAGGTCCGTCATGAACTCCTGGCAGAACTCGCGTGACCCGTTGATCATCTCGATGCGCTGGACCTCGATGTCGGCCTGGCGGATCTGGATGATGAAGACCGAGAGCCCCTTGTGCTTCGGCACGTCCCAGTTGGTGCGCAGCAGGCAGAGGCCGTAGTCGGACCACCAGGCGCCCGTGGTCCACACCTTCGAACCGTTGACCACCCATTCGTCACCATCGCGGGTCGCTGTTGTCATGGCACCGGCGACGTCGGAGCCACCGCCGGGCTCGGACAGGAACTGCATCCACAGTTCCTCGCCCTTGAGCATGGCGGGGATGTGCCAGCGCTTCTGCTCCTCGGTCCCGAACTCGAGGAGCACCGCACCACACGGGACGAAGGTCGGGACGTTGATCAGGACGGGCATGTCGTACGGGGCGCACACCTCGTCGAAGGCGCGCTGGTGGGCCGGGGTGAGGCCGAGGCCGCCGTACTCGACCGGGAAGCAGATCCCGGCGAAGCCGCCGTCGTAGAGGGTCCGCTGGGTGGCCCGCATCCGCTCGATCTCGGCCAGTTCCTCCTCGTCGGATCCGAAGCCCATCCACCCCTTGCCCGGATCGCGTCGTTCGAGGTGCCCAGGCAGCCAGGCCCGTGCCCGCTCGACGAACGACTCGATCGATTCGGGCTCGGAGTCGTCTCGGTCCGCCTCGGCGGACGTGCTGACGGGGGTGGTGGTCATGCGGCGCTCCCTTCCGGCTCGGTGGCCGTGATGGCCAGGGCAGCGATCCGCTGGCGATGCCGGGCCGGCGTCCCGAACAGGGAACGCTCTGCGGTGACCCGGCGGAGGTAGAGGTGCAGGTCGTGGTCGGTCGTGAGGCCGATGCCACCGTGCATCTGGACGCAGTCCTGCATCAGCTCGGCCAGGTACGTGCCGAGGTATGCCTTGGTGATGCTGGCCGTCTCGGCCGCACCGGAAGCCCCGGCCTGGACCTCGCGGGCCAGGGCGCCAGCCAAGGCGTGGCTGGCCTCCAGCCACATCTTCATGTCGGCGAAGCGGTGCTTGAGCTCCTGATAGGAGGCCAACGGACGGCCGAACGAATAGCGGTCGAAGGCCCACTCGACGGTGAAGTCGAAGGTCCGCTCGGCGGCGCCGACCATGATCGCTGCCTGCATGACCAGCGCGTGCTGGAGCTGGCGCTCGACATCGTCGGCCACCGTCCCTGCGGAGCGCAGCTGTGCTGCGGCCGGCACCGACGCCTCGGCGAAGTCCACGCGGGCGAAGCGCCGCACGGGATCGAGGCCGTCCAGCGGGGTGACGGTGAGCCCGTCGGTGTCGACCGGGACCACGAACTGGGCCAGTCCTCCGTCGGTGGCCGCGGTCACGAGGAGCGCCTCGGCCCGGGCCGCGGCCTCGACCGGGGTGGAGGTCCCGGTGAGCGTGAACCCCTGGCCGCCCTCGACGGCGTGGATGCTGCCGCCACCGAGGGCGTGCTCGGAGCCGCACCACGAGGCGATGGCGTCACCGGACAAGATGCGGCCCAGGATCTCCGCCTGGGTGTCGTCGCCCGAAGCGGCCAGGGCAGCGGCGACCACGTTGGTGGGCACTAGCGGTCCGGGCGCCACGTGGCGGCCGAAGGCATCGGCCACCACGGTCAGATCGACCACGCCCTGGCCGCTGATGCTGCCACCGCCGTGCTCTTCGGGCACCAGCAGCGACGTCCACCCCAGCTCGGCGCCCTGTCGCCAGTAGCGATCCTCGTAGCCGTCACCAGTCGCGGCCAGGCGCCGGACCTCGGAGATGGGGCACTCGGTCGCCAGAAACCGGGATGTGGTGTCGGCGAAGAACTGCTGATCGTCGGTGAGGGTGACTTCCACGCTGAACCTCCGTGGGCGCCCGATGGCACCGTGATAGGAGCGAACCTAACACTTGCGTCAGGTAGGAACGCTGGCCTCGTCGACCAGCTGACGGCGCAGGACCTTGCCGGTGTCGGTGCGTGGCAGCTCGTCGCGGAAGTGGATCTCGTCGGGGGTCTTGGAGGACCGCAACCGCTCCCGCACGAAGGTCCGCAGGGCCTCCTCGTCCACCGTGGCGCCGGCCCGGCGGACCACCACGGCGACCAGACGCTGACCCCATTCGTCATCGGCCACCCCGATGACGGCGACGTCGTCGACCTCCGGGTGCGAGTGGATCTCGTCCTCGATCTCGGCGGGCGCGATGTTCTCGCCGCCGCGGATGATGGTGTCGTCGGCCCGCCCCTCGATGAAGAGGTAGCCCTCCTGGTCGACGTGGCCCCGGTCCCGGGTGGGGAACCAGCCGTCCTCGTCGAGGACGCTGCGGCCGGCGTACTCCCCGGCCACCTGCTCGCCCCGCACGAACATCAGGCCGACCTCGCCGACCGGCAGCACGGTGCCGCGGCCGTCGCGGATCTCCACCTCGATCCCCGGCAGGGCACGGCCGACCGACCCGAGCCGGGCTCGGACGGCCGGATCGGTCGACGTCATGGCCTCGCGGTGATCGTCGGGACCCAACAGGGCGATGGTGGAACTGGTCTCGGTCAGCCCGTAGGCGTTGACCAGGCCGACATCAGGCAGGATGGCGAACGCCCGCTCCAGCACCGTGGCCGGCATCCGCGCTCCGCCGTAGGACAACGAGCGCAGGGTGGGGACCTCGGCGTTGCCCCCCTCCCCCACCGCCTCGATGATGCGAGCCAGCATGGCCGGCACCACCATGGCGTTGGTCACCCCCTGCTGGCGAACGGTCCGGAGCCAGGTCTCGGCGTCGAAGTTCTCGAGGTACACGATGCGGCGGCCGCCATAGAGGTTGCTCAGCAGGTTGGCCAGCCCGGCGACGTGGTACGGAGGGACGGCCACCAGTGCGGCGTCGGACGGATCGGCTCCGGCGAACTCGACCGTGCCCATCAGGTACGAGGTGAGGTGGCGGTGGCGCAGCACGGCGGCCTTGGGAGCTGCCGTCGTGCCACTGGTGTAGAGGAGCACCGCCGGCAGGTCGGTGTCGTCCGACGCCGGCAGCTCCCGCGCCGGTCGATCGGGTTCGTCGAGCAGCGCCAGGAAGTCATTGCGTTCGTGACAGGCGACCAACGACGACCAGGCGGTGGTGCGGGGTCGATCGGCGACCATCACCGCGTCGGGATGGCCCGCGACCATCTGGTCGAGCTGCTTGGCTCCCAGCCGGTAGTTCAGCGGGATGAACGGCACCCCGGCGATGGCCGCTCCGAAGAGGGCGACCGGTAGGGCCACGTGGCTCGTGCCGAGGTAGAAGACGGCGCGAGCCCCATCGGCCTCGAACAGGTCCGCCGCCCGACCGGCCAGATCGTGGAGCTCGGCGTAGGTGACGTCGCGATCCGCCGTGCTGACCGCCGTCTGGTCGCCGAGACCGGAGGCGACCATCTCCAGGACCAGTGCCAAGTTCACCTGCTCCGCTCCATCGCTACGTCGTCCACCGCTCGGGAGGGAGGATCAGTCCGACGCCGGCAGGGGCTTGACGCCCTTGAGCGTCATAGGCCGCCCATCGAGGCTCAGCGATCCATCGCCCGCCTTGACGACGAGCAGCTCGGCGCCCGTCTCCTCGTCGGTGTAGCGCTTGCCCAGCACCGTTCCCTCGGCGCGGTCGGCGTCCGACAGCTCGGACCGGGCGGAGGCATCCTCGGCCATGGCCGCTCCTCCGCAGCGCAGATCGACCGCACCGGACGGTGCCTTGACGACGACCACCTCGGAGGTGCACGTGGCGCTCTTGAGGCGAGCACCGACTTTGAGTTCCTGGCTCATCTTGTCCTCCTCGGGTCCCGACCCTAGACGCGATCGGCCCTGGATCTGACACTCGTGTCATACTTCGGCAGAAGCCCGATTCCGGGCGTCCACCCCGAGCCGAGGAACCCGCCGTGTTCGATCGCCGCCTTCAGCCGAGCGCACCGTGACCGGTGGCATGGTCACCCACGTCGGGCTCTGCGTCGATGACCTGGTGGCCGCCGAGCGCTTCTACGTCGACGGTCTGGGCTTCACCCGGTTGCGCGACCTGTCGCCGCCCGATGGCGTCACCAGCAAGCTCCTGCGCATCCCCCGGCCCGTTGGCCTCACGGCGGTTTACCTCGGCCTCGGTGACTTCGTCCTCGAGCTGTTGCACTTCGACCGCCCGACCGACGCGCCCCGCCGGGAACGCCTCATGACCGAACGAGGTCTCACCCACGTCTCGATCACCGTGGACGACATCGCAGCCACGGTCGAGCAGGTGGTGGCCCACGGCGGGGAGGTGCTGGCCGACACCGACATCAGCGTGGCCGTCCTGGTCCGCGATCCCGACGGTCAGATCGTCGAGCTGGTGTCCTCCAGCGCCTGACCCAGGCCGCCGCTCGTCAGAGCCGTCGTCGAAGCACGGCCATCATCTCGTCGATCTCGCGTCGACTGACCTCGGCGGTGCCCACCACCGACGAGGAGCCGTGGAAGGTGCCCGGAAAGATGTGCAGCTCGCAGGACACCCCGGCCGCCATCAACGCCAAGGCGTACTGGATGCCCTCGTCACGGAGCGGGTCGAACTCCATGGCGGACACGTAGGCGGGCGGGAGTCCGGTGAGATCGGTGGCCCGGGCCGGTGCGGCGTAGGGCGACACCTCGCCCGCACCCTCGGCGAGGTCAGGACCGAGGTACATGCGCCAGCTGGCCTCGGCGCTGGGACGGTTCCATATCGGGGTGTCCACGAACCGGCCCATGCTGGCGCTGGCGAGCCGGTCGTCGAGCTCGGGAATGCCGAGGTACTGGAACCGGAGTGCGGGTCCCCCCCGATCCCTGGCCATGAGGGCGAGCCCGGCGGCCAGGCCGCCACCGGCGCTCTGACCAACGACGCCGATGCGCTCCGGGTCGATGCCGAGGTCGGTGGCGGCGCCATGGATCCAGGTGAGCGCGGCGTAGCAGTCGTCGATGGCGGCGGGAAACGGGTGCTCCGGAGCGAGGCGGTAGTCGACCGAGACCAGGGTCGCCCCGGTTCCGAACGCGGTGCTGGCGGCCCGGGCATGTTCGGAGTCGAGGTTGCCCAGCGTGAACCCGCCTCCGTGGATGAAGAGGAGCCCTGCACCGCTCGGTTCGGAGATCGGTCGATAGACGCGGACCGTCAGATCCCGATGATCGGGTGGCCCGGCCACCGTGCGGTCGGTGACGTCCAGGCCGGTCAGGTCCAGACCGGCGTTCATCAGGGGGAGCACGTCGTCGAGCCCTCGGCGAGCCACCTCCACGTCGTCAAACACTCCACTGGGTAGCAGCGCCACCAGTTCGGCCAGTTCGGGATCGATCCCGTAGGGCTCGATCCCAAGGGGCTCGCCGGTCGTTGTGTCCTCGGTCATCGGTGGGTGCTCCTTCGTGCCGCTCTCCGGCGGGGACGGGTGCGATGACCCGCTCCGGGACCTACGGGACGGGGACCTCGATGACGGTGGCCGCACCCATGCCGCCCCCGGCGCACATCGACGCCACGCCGATGCCGCCGCCCTGGCGGCGGAGCTCGTGGATGAGGGTGACCAGCATGCGCCCCCCGGTGGCGGCCACGGGATGGCCGAGGCTGCACCCGCTGCCGTTGACGTTCACCAGCGCCTCGTCGATCCCGAGCTGGCGGCAGGTCGCGACGCAGACCGAGGCGAAGGCCTCGTTGATCTCGAAGCGCGCAACATCGCCCAGGGCGATGCCCGCCCGCTCCAGGACCATGGGAATGACCTCCACGTTCGCCAGCCCGGTCTCGACCGGGTCGACGCCCACCGAGCCCCACGCCAGGATCGTGGCCATGGGCGTGATGCCCCGATCGGCGGCCAGCTCGGGCGACGCGACCACCACGGCCGCTGCGCCGTCGTTGATGCCCGACGAGTTGCCGGCGGTGATCGAGAAACCCTCGATCTCAGGGTGCAGCGGCTTGAGCGTCGCCAGCTTCTCGACGGTGCTCCCCCGCCGGGGGTGCTCGTCGACCTCCCAGGTGACGACCTCACCGTCACCTCTGGTCACGGTGATGGGCACGATCTCGTCGACGAAGTCCCCACGGTCGATGGACTCGACCGCCCGCTGGTGCGAGCGGGCGGCCCAGGCGTCCATTTCTTCACGGGTCACGCCGGCCAGCCGGGCGGCGTTCCAGCCGACGGTGATCGACATGTCGAGGTTCGGTGCCTCGGCTGAGTCCGGGTGCGAGGGCGAGATCCAGCCGTCGGCCACCTCGGCGGTGCCGGGGGTCCGCCAACTGCTCTTCGGCGAAGTGGACGGTGAGCTGACGCCACCGGCGATCACGGCACCGGCCATGCCCGAGCCGACATCGGCGGCACCGATCTGGACCGAGGCCAGCGAGGCTGCGCAGTGCCGGTTGACGGCGAGGCCGGGCACCCGGGTGAGGCCGGCGGTGAGCGCAGCGTGGCGGGCGATGACACCCCCGCCGTAGAGACCTTCGGCCAGCACGACGTCGTCGATGTCGCCGGGCTCGAGTCCGGACCGGCGGAGCGCCTCGGTCACGACGCTCTCCGCCAGGTCGAACGGGGAAGTGTCGGTGAGGCTGCCTCGGAAGGCACTGCCGATCGCCGTCCGGCACGCAGCGAGGATCGCAGGTCTGGTCATGGGCTTCCGTCCTTGGAGCAGTAGGCGGATGGCGGTTTGCTTCGCGAACGGGTTCAGGCGGAGGTGTCGATCACCACGCGCCCGCGGGTCTGTCCTTCGAGGATCTGTTCGGCGAGCGCCGGTACCGACGTCATGGGTTCGACGGTGGTCATCGAGTCGAGGAGGTCGGTCGGGAGATCGGTGCCGAGTCGGCGCCATGCCTCGGCGCGCACTGGGGTCGGGCAGGACACGGAGTCCACCCCGAGGAGCGCAACGTTGCGGAGGATGAAGGGCAGCACAGTCGTGGGCAGGTCGCTGCCACCGGCCAGGCCGCAGGCGGCCACGGCCCCGCGGTACCGGGTCTGGGAGAGCACCGTGGCGAGGGTCTGGCTGCCGACCGTGTCGATCCCGCCCAGCCAACGTTCCTTGCCGAGCGGGCGGCCGGCCTCGGCCAGATCGGCCCGGTCCACGATCGACGTGGCACCCAGGGATCGGAGGTAGTCGTGGGTCTCGGCCCGCCCGGTGGAGGCGGCGACGCCGTAGCCGAGCTTGGCCAGGACCGCCACGGCCACGCTGCCGACGCCGCCTCCGGCGCCGGTCACGATCACCTCGCCGTCACCATCCGGCACCACCCCTGCGCCTTCGATGGCGAGCACGCACAGCATGGCGGTGAGCCCGGCCGTACCGACTGCCATCGTCTGCTGGAGGGTGAGCCCATCCGGTCGGGCGGTGAGCCACTCCGACCGCACCCGCTGGCGCTGGGTGTAGCCTCCCGAGTGGCTCTCGGAGAGACCCCAACCCGTCACGACGACCTCGTCGCCGGCCTTCCAGTCCGGCGAGTCCGATGACTCGACCACGCCCGCCAGGTCGATGCCGGCGATCATCGGGTGCGACCGCATGATCTTGCCCTTGCCGGTGACGGCCAGTCCGTCCTTGTAGTTGAGCGACGAGTAGGCGACCGCCACGGTCACGTCGCCGTCGCCGAGGTCATCGTCGGTCAGCTCTTGGAGCATGGCGGGACCTGGCTCGGAGGCCGCGATGGCACTGAAGGCGGTCATGGCGGCGAAACTAACACTCTCGTCAGGTTGGTTTCGAGTGTCCCTCGCCGCCGCCTCGGCTCCCCTGTTCCATGGCGGCGATCCGGGCCCGGTGCTCGGGGGTGGCCATGGATTCCCGTTCGGCCTCGGCCGCCGCCTCGACGATCCCGGAGATCGAGCGCTCGATGCCGAGCTGGACGGCACGCTTGGTCTCGAGAAGAGCGAAGCGCGGCTGGGCGGCGATCCGCTGCGCCAGCGCCATGGCCTCGTCCAGCAGGTCGTCGTGGGCCACGACCCGGTTGGCGATCCCCAGCTCGACGGCGACGTCCGCCTTCACCCGATCGCCCGTGAAGAGGAGCTCCTTGGCCCGCAGTAGCGGCGCCACCAAGGGGAGCAAGGCCGCTCCCCCGTCGCCGCAGACGAGGCCGACCGCCACGTGCGGATCGGCGAAGGAGGCTCGGTCCGAGGCCAGGACGATGTCGCAGGCCAGGGCCAGGCTCATCCCCAGGCCGACTGCCGGGCCGTTGACCGCCGCAATGATCGGCAGCGGGAACCGGATCATCGACCACAGGATGGCCTGGGCCTCCTCGATGGTCCGGCGGCGCAGCTCGGCATCGCCGGGGAACCGGCGTATGTAGTCGATGTCCCCACCGGCGGAGAACGCCCGGCCGGCGCCGGTGAGCACCACCACCGCTGCGTCGTCGTCGGCCGCCAGCGCCGGCCACAGCGCGACCAGGCTGGTGTGGAGGCTCTCGTTGGTGGCGTTGAGGACCTCGGGCCGATTGAACGTGACCACCCGGACCGCCCCCTCGGCGGTCACCTGGATCTCGTCGGTCGAGGCCGGATGACGGGTCACGGGGATGCTCGATCGGTCGACGAAGCTGACGAGGACGTCAGGAACCTATCGGTTCGGCCAGCGCGGCCGGATCGCACGGGCATGGTGCGGCATCGGTCGCGGCGCGGCGCCGCTGTCGTCATCGCTGACGTCGACGCATCAGGCGCCGAGCAGATTCCCGCCGCCATGCGGGCGTGCGACCGCCACGGCAACGCCCGCGATCGCCGTGGCCTGCTGAGGAGTACTCCCCGGTCTCCGGGTGGTGGTTCAGCCATCTCGTCGACGTGGCCGGCGCGCCCCATCGACACGGTGTGACCGAACCGTGCCTCGGACCCGAGCGGCGCGACCGCCTTGATCCCTCGGTCAGGGTGATGTCGGGAGCGAGGGCATTGACCCGGATGCCGTGCGGCGCCAGTTCGAGGGCAGCGGTCTTGACGCAGTTGATGACCCGGCCTTGGCGGCGTAGGCGGCGGAGCCCGGAGCGGCGCGGACGCCCTCGATCGACGTCACGCTCGTGACGCTGCCGGGCAGGCCGGCCTCGACGGTGATGGACGTCCTGCCGGCCGCCCGCGTGGCGAAGCTGGATCAGATCCGGTAGATCCGATCGGCGGTGCCGGCGAAGAGCAGGTCACGGTCGGCGTCGTCGAAGCCTTCGGTCAGCTCTGCGTAGGTGCTCCAGAGCTGATCGAGTGTGCCGTGCATGCCGTCGACCGGGAAGTTGCTGGCGACCATGCACCGGTCGACGCCGAAGGCCTCGATGGCACCAGCCACCCAGGGCTCGAACGCTGCTGCAGTCATCGACCCGAGCGGCATCGCCAGGCCCGACAGCTTGCAGACCACGCGCCCGCCCAGGCCGGCCAGGGCATCCATGCCCGCTCGCCATAGCGCCTGTTCCTCGGCGGCATCGGAGCGGGGCCAACCGGTGTGCTCGACGACGACCACGAGGTCGTCGAACGCCGCCAGGTCGCGCGCCGCACCCTCGAGCTGATCGGGGTGCGCCATCAGCTCGAAGAGCAGGTTCCGCTCCTGAAGTGCCGCCAGCACGAGAGCGGGCGGGAGCGGCCCGTCAAAGACGCCCATCGGACGGACGCCACGGAACCGGGGGGCGGTCATCTGCCGATCGAGCTGCGCCTCGGCCTCGGCGATCGTCTCGGTCGGCGCGACACCTCCGACGATGGCATCGGGATGGCCGTCGGCGTCGGCTCGCTGGTCGAGCTCGATGGTCTCGTCGATCGAATGGGGACCGGTGGCGGCGGCCACGTTCACCAGCTTCTCGACGTTCCAGCCAGCGGACTCGGCACGGTAGGAGGCCACGTCGAAGCGGCGGGCCATACCCGTGACGTCGCCCAGTCCGACGTCCTGTCCGCCCGAGAGGTAGGGGTACCAGTCGGTCCGGGCGGGATCCCAGAGGTGGACGTGGGCGTCGACGATGCGGGCCGGGCGGGAGGTCATCAGACGGCTTCTCCGTCGATGATGGCGCTGAGGGCATCGTCCAACCAGTCGGGCACCGACCCATCGCCGAGCACGAGGCTGGCCCGCACCTTCGGGTGGCTGCGCAGCCCGATGGATCCCGGCCTTACCACCAGCTCGGCGCCGGACAGCGCAGCGGTCTCGGGGCTGCAGAGCAGGTGGGCGGCGAGCTCACCGGCCGAACCGGGCGCATCGGTCTCGACGCTGACCGAGAAGGCGGTGACCCGCTCGTCGGTCGCCCGGCGCGCCGCTCGTGCCAGCTGGGCCGAGGCCTGGGCCCGGCTCCGACCGCCGGCGGTGGTGGCGTCGGTGAGGGTGACCAGCCGGACCGGGTGCTCTGTGCTCGCCGAGTGGTCGGCGACGACCCGGGTCCATGCCGCGTCGGTGTAGATCTGCTCGACGACCTCAGCGTGCTCGGCGAGGATGCGTTCCCACCCGTTCGCCGAGGCGTCGGACGAGCCACCAGGCAGAGCCAGGACGACGGCATCGACCGATCGATCGGTCCCGACAGCCGAGGCGAGGAGATCGGTGGAGCTGTCGAAGCCGACTGCGGCGTCAACCGCAAGGCGATGGCACGTCACCCCACGTGCTTCGAGGGCGGCGACGGTCGCATCGGCCACCGCTCCACCGTCGGCCGCCACGACGCACGTCTCGATTGCGGGGTGCGGGAGGGGCTGCGCCGCCGCATCGTCGGGTCGACTACCGAACCGGGCGTTGCTCCCGCCACCGCTCTGCTGATGGGACTCGGCCGGGACCAGGGCGCCGGGGGTCAACCGTTCGAGGGCGTTGGCCAGCGAAGCACCGCCGTCGTGGCCGAACACCTCGAGGAGTCGTGGTTCGTCGATCACCGCCACCTCGGAGCCGGCGGTGAACAGCACCTGACCACGGCACGCCGAGAACCCGGGGTCCACCAGGTGTGCGGCAAAGGGACCGAGCTCCTCGGCTGCCGGCATCGACCCCAGCGAGAGTCCACCGGTGGTCGCCGCGCCCGATCCGCTGGTGGAAGGGGCGGCCCGGCCCTTGAGGGCGTTGGTGACCATCCGGGTCATGGCGATGGGTGACATGGCGTTGACCACCACCCCCTGAGGGGCCTGGCGGCCCAGCTGCCAGGTGAGCGAGGCCACGGCGCGCTTGGCACAGCCGTAGGCGCCGGTGTCGGCCGTCCGCCAGCCGGAGCCGGAGGTGACCCCGAGGATGTGCCCGCGCCCGGCCGCCGCCATGACCCCGAGTGCAGCTTCCAGGACGTTGCGGTATCCGTCGAGGTGCACGGCGAGGACGCTGCGCCAGTCGTTCTCGCTGCCCCGGGTGAAGCTGGTGGGCCGGGTGATGCCGGCCACGTTGACGACGGCATCGACGCCGCCGAGTTCTTCGACGACCTCGGCGAAGAGGCGACGGACCGCCGTCGCGTCGGTGACCGAGACCGACGATGCCCTTGCCGATCCTCCGGCCGCCACGATGCGCCCGGCCGTGCTCTCATCGGCATCGGGGACCTGTTCGGTCCCGTCCACGGTGACGAGCGGGTCCATGGTGATCACGAACGCACCCTGCCGGCCGAGCTCCTCGGCCACCGCCGCTCCGATGCCCGCCCCACCGCCGGTCACGATGGCCACCCGGCGACGTCCGCCTGGGTCGGCAGTGGCCGTCATGACGGCTCGCCGGCCGGCTGCGACCCAGCAGGATCGAGCTCCAGCCCATCGCAGTCGCCCCGTTGCAGCCAGTCCTCCAGCATCTGGCGGTAGGCGAAGTAGTCGCCGAAGCCTCGGCCGAAGTTGCCGTTGCGCGGGTTCATGAGCTCCGGGTTGCCCTCCATGTTGATCCGGGAGGGCGTGCACGCCGACATGATCTGGCTGCCGTCGACGAAGGAGTCGACGATCTTCTGGGACCAGGCCTCCTCGGCCTCGGCGGCCACGTCGAAGACCTCGACACCCTTCTCGTCGAGGATGCGGACCGCACCGGCCACGAACTCGGCGCCGAGGACGGCCAGCTGGGTGTAGTTGACCGTGACGACGGCCTGCTGGCCGGGGGCCGGCATGGCGAACAGGTTGGGGAACCCGCGGGTCATCATCCCGAACAGGCTGGAGGCGCCTTCGCCCCACCTCTCGGCCAGCGTGACCCCGTCACGGCCGACGATGTCGTGACCGGCCCGGCGGAACAGCGGCGTGAGCTCGGCCTCGAAGCCGGTGCCGTAGACGATGCAGTCGAGGTCGTACTGCACACCGTCGACCATTGGACCCCGCTCGGTGACCTCCTGGATGCCGCCGGGGCAGTCGATGAGCGTGACGTTGGGGTTGTTGTAGGCCTCCAGGTACTCGTCGTGGAAGCACGGCCGCTTGCAGAGGTACCGGTAGAAGGGTTTGAGGACGCTCGCAGCGATCGAGTCGTCGACCAGCTCGTCGACCCGACGGCGGTGCTCCTCCATGATTCCGAAGTCGAGCTCCTCGCCGTCGCGGAGGTACTCCTCGATGCTCACGCCCTTGTGCCGCGGCGGGTGCTGCACGGCGGCGTAGTGGTGGGTCCAACCGTCGTCGGTGAGGTCCACGTCCGCCGGCTTGCCGAGCATGATCGCCTGGAAGTTGTCCATGCGCTCCTGCTGCCAGCCCGGCCCGTGGTCCTCGCCGAAGTCGGGCGGGGTCGCCCGATTCCCCCGCACGCCGACGGCCGACGGGGTGCGCTGGAACACGTAGACGTGCTTCGCTCCGGCGGCCAGCGGCGGGAGGCACTGGATGCCGGTGGCACCGGTCCCGATGAGTCCGACGACCTTGCCGCTCAGCTCGGTGAGCGGCTGGCCGGGCCCGCCGCCGGTGTAGCCGTAATCCCAGCGGGCCGAATGGAACGAGTGGCCGGCGAAGTCCTCCATGCCGGGGATCGCCGGCATCTTCATGAGATTGAGGATCCCGACGGCGAGCACGTAGTAGCGGGTCGTCAGCTCGTCGTTCCGATCGGTCTCTACCCTCCAGCGGCCTGCGTCCTCTTCCCAGCGCGCACCGGACACGCCGGTGTGGAACAGAGCGTCGTCGACGAGGTCGTAGCGCTCGGCGATGGCCTGCAGGTGCAGCCGGATCTCCTCGCCCGAGGCATAGCGCTCCCTCGGGACGTAGTCGAGCTCCTCGAGCAGGGGCAGGTAGATGTAGGACTCGACGTCGCACATCACGCCGGGGTAGCGGTTCCAGTACCAGGTGCCGCCCATGCCGCCGGCCTGGTCGACGATGCGGATGCGCTTGATTCCGGCCTCGCGTAGCCGGGCGCCGGCGAGGATGCCGGCGATGCCGCCGCCGACGATCACCACGTCGACATCCTCGCTGAGGGGCTCCCGATCGGTGAACTCGGTGAACGGGTCGTCACGGAACCGGGCGAACTGCTCGTCGCGTCGTAGATCCCGGATGGCGGCCCGACCAGGGACGAGTCGGCGGTCACGTTCTGCCAGGTACTTCGCCCGCACGGCTTCGGGGTCGTAGGTGGCTGACCCGGGGTGTCGATCCATGGATCGAAGCGTACCTGACACTGGCGTCAGGTTCCGGTACGGTGGACCGGGTGATCCCGCACGCGCTCCGTGAGGCGTACCGCCGTGAGGGCTGGTGGACCGACGAGCCCTTCGCCGCGTTCATCGACCGGCGGGTGGCCGCCGATCCCTCGATGCGGGTCCGAATCTGGTCCGACCAGTCACCGCGCTCCACCACGACCGGTCTGATCCACGAACGGTCCCGGCACCTGGCTGCCGGCCTCGTGGCGCGTGGCATCGGCCCCGGCGACGTGGTCGCCTACCAGATGCCGAGCTGGGCCGAGACCCTGGAGATCCTCTGGGCCGGCTTCCGGGTCGGCGCCACCATGGTGCCGATCATCCACTTCTACGGCCCCACCGAGGTGTCGTTCATCCTGCGCCAGTCCCGAGCCAAGGCCCTGGTGACCGTCGGCAGCTTCGGCCCGATCGATCACCTGGCCAACCTGGAGTCGATCCGCGACGACCTGGACCTCGAGACCGTGGTCGTGGCCGACACCGCCGCTCGGGTGCGGGTGGTGCCGGGGGCCGTGTCCCTGTCGGACCTGGCCGAGTACGCGCCGCTCGAGGATCCCGCCGAGGTCGATCCCGACCAGCCGGCGATGATCGGCTACACGTCGGGTACCACCGCGGACCCGAAAGGCGCGATCCACTCGCACCGGACCCTGCTGGCCGAGGTCCGCCAACTGGCCTCGCTCAACGTGGCCGGAGGCCGACCCTCGCTGATGGCGTCGCCCATAGCCCACATGACTGGCATGCTGGGCGGGAGCCTCGTCCCCATCCACAACGGCGACCCCATCGAGCTCATCGACCGGTGGGACCCCGGTCGGGTCCTGTCGATCGTGGCCGCCGAAGACCTGAGTCCGGGCGGCGGGGCGACGATTTTCCTCACCAGCCTGCTCGACCACCCCGACTTCGGGCCCGAACACCTGGCGCGCATGCCTCGCTTCGGCCTCGGCGGAGCCCCGGTCCCAACGGCCGTGGCCGAACGCGCCGAGGCTTTGGGCATCAAGGTGACCCGGGCGTACGGGTCGACCGAGCATCCGTCGATCACCGGTTCCCCCATGACCGATCCGGCCAAGAAGCGAGGGAGCACCGACGGCAGGCCCATGGCCGGCGTGGAGCTGCGCCTCCTCGACGAGGACGGGGCACCGGTGGCTTCCGGCGAGCCCGGTGAGATCCTGAGTCGCGGGCCCGACCTGTTCCTCGGCTACACCGACCCGGCGCTCACCGCAGCCGCGATCGACGCCGACGGGTGGTACCGCACCGGTGACGTCGGCGTCCTCGACGCCGAGGGGTACCTCACCATCACCGACCGCCTGTCGGACCTCATCATCCGGGGCGGCCTCAACCTCTCGGCGGCCAAGATCGAGGAGCACCTGGCCAGCCTCGCGGGGGTGGCCGAAGTGGCGGTCGTGGCGGCTCCGGATTCGCGCTTGGGCGAGCATGCGTGCGCCGTGATCAGAGTTGTCCCGGGCACCGAGCCGCCGGAACTGGCCGCCCTACAACGGCATCTGGCCGCGTCGGGGCTGCCGAAGCAGCAGTGGCCCGAAGAGGTGCGCACCGTCGTGGACTTCGACCGCACCCCCTCGGGCAAGATCAAGAAGCGCACCCTTCGCGGCGAGATCGCCGCCGACCCCCACCGGGCCTGAACGTCGGGAGCGCTCAGCGGCGGGGCAGGCCGAGGACGCGTTCGGCCACGATGTTGCGCTGCACCTCGGAGGTTCCTCCGGCGATGGTCCCGGCGAAGGACCGCAGCCACCGGTCGGGCCAGGCCACGCCGGTGGTGCTGTGGGCCCACGACGCACCGGCCGAGCCGTCGATGGTGGTCGGTCCGGCGTCCAGATCGAGCCCGAATGCGCCGAGGGAGGTCGTGACCTGCGCCGCCAGCCGCTGGGCGATCTCGCTCCCGTAGAGCTTCAGGAGCGACTGCTCCGGGGCATCGACCCCCTTGGCCGACTTGTTGAACCCGGCGTAGCCCATGGCCTTCATGGCCTGGACCTCCATGGCCACCTTGGCCACGTTCGACCGGAAGACGGCATCCTCGGCGAGGACGGTCCCGTCGGGGAGCGGACGGCGGGCCACCTCGATCAGTCGCGCCAGCTCCCGTTCCAGACCAGTGGTGGAGGAGACCCAGAGCATCCCCCGCTCGTGAGCCAGCGACGACGTGGCGATCGACCAGCCACCGTTCAGCTCCCCGAGCACGTTGGCCACCGGGACCCGGACGTCGTCGAAGAACACCTCGTTGAAGTCGACGTGGTCGGGGTCGGTGAGCTCGGCCAGTGGGCGGACACTGATGCCCGGCGTGGCCATGTCGATCAGCAACACCGTGATGCCGGCGTGTTTGACGACGTCGGGATCGGTGCGGACGAACGTGAAGCACCAGTCGGCGTGCTGGGCGCCGGAGGTCCAGACCTTCTGGCCGTTGACCACGAAGTCGTCGCCGTCTCGGGCCGCGATGGTGCGCAGCGATGCCAGGTCGCTCCCCGCGTCGGGCTCGCTCATGCCGAGGCCGAAGGTGAGCTCCCCCCGCAGGCACGGGAGGGCGAACCTCTCGACCTGCTCCGGCGTTCCGAGGTCGATAATCGACGGCGAGATGATCGACAGGCCCTGGGGGTTGTACCCACGGGGTACCTGTCGTTCGGCGACCGCCTCGTGGTACACGAGCTGCTGCAGCGGCGTGGCGTTGCGACCGCCGTACTGTGGAGGCCAGCCCGGCATCAGCCATCCGGCGTCGAACATGGTGCGCTGCCACCAAGCCGCCCACGGTGGTAGGTGCGCCGTCGAGAGGACTGGTTCGGCCATCTCCTCCGGCGTGGGGAGGTTGGCGTCGACCCAGGTCAGGAACTCCTTGCGGAACGCCTCGGTCTCGGCATCGTGGTGGAGGTGCACGGCTACTCCACCGGCAGCTTCACGTCGACCATGGCCTTGGCCATGGTCGCGCCGGCCTGGTTGGTCATCTCCACCGACACGATGGCCAGGCTCTGGCGGCGCTCGGCGCGTGTGTCGACCACCTCGCCGCGCAGGAACGTGGCATCGCCGGTGAAGGCCGGGTTGCGGTATTGGGCGTCCGAGTGGACGACCTCGCCCCACTCCCCCGCCCAGGCCGCCACGTAGTCGAGGATCCAGGAGCCCATCGAGGCGCCGTAGCCGTAGCCGCGCGCCATGCCCACGTGCTGGGCCCACCGGGGCTGGAGGTGGCCCCTCGACGGCCCGTAGTAGGCACCGTCGGTCAGCTCAGGGTTGGTGCGCTCCATGCGCTTGTCGCCCTCGTGGCCGGCCATCTCCTTGGTGTAGCCGAGCTCCAGCGCGCTCACGCTGGTGGGCCCCGCCTTCATCCCGCCCCAGGTGGTCATGGGGTAGGCCCGCCACTCCGTGGCGAAACTGGCCAGGCTGTGCGGTCCCATGACGTGGTCGGCCAGGCGGTCGCCGACCGACACGCTCGAGAACAGGCGCCTGTCGTGGCGGAGCTGTTGGATCTGTTCGATGAACGCCTGCTTCTGTTCCTCGAGGTCGGCCAGCTCGGCATCGGTCCACTCGGGATCCTTGGCCTCGTCGAAGACCCTTTTCTCCTTGGCCTCACGCACGGGGTAGCGGATGGCGGTCGAGCGCTGTTGGGCCACGCGCTCACCGCGCTGGTTGATGTAGAGCGTGTCCCCGCGCTGGAAGCAGGTGGGGCCGGCGAAGCTGGTGTTGGTGACCTTGTAGTCGTACGGCATCCGGTGACAGACCAGATGGTCACCGGCAACGACGCGTGGGCCGAAGAACCACCATTCGTCGCCACCGAAGATGAGGTGCGAGTTGGGGATCCGGCCCACCTGGGCCGGCGAGCAGCCGTGGCTGGTGTCGCAGGCCACCGTGAAGGACTGGGGGGCGACCAGCTCTCCGAACCGGCTCTCGGCCGCCCACCGCTCCTCGTAGTGGAGGGGGTTCGGGTAGTGCATGGCCTGGGCCCAGCGCCGGATGTCGCTGCGGCTGACGTCGTCGTTCAGCTCGCCGGCTCGCAGGGGCACGCCCATGTGGCGATCGAGGTCGGACGTGTCGAGCACCGGCTCGGCGGCGGTCTCGGTTCGTTGGTCGGTCATGCGCGTTCCTTGGTCTCGGCGGGCGTTGGATCGGTCGATCGGGGTTCCGCAGCTGCGCCGTCACCGGCCAGCCGACGGACGGCGATGGCGATGAGCTCGTCGTCGCGCACCTTGGTGTCCGAACCGGTGGACGGGAGCTCACCAGGGGAGAAGAACAGGACGTGTCGGGGCACCTTGTAGCGGGCGACCCGCTCGGTCAGGAAGCTCGTCAGGTCCTTGGCGGTGGCTTGGGCTCCGTCGGCCAGCTCGGCGCACAGGGTCACCACCTCGCCGAGGCGATCGTCGGGCAGGCCCACCACGCGAGCCCGGCGCACCGCGGGGAACGCCCGGAGGGCGACCTCCAGCTCGGCCGGTGAGACGTTGGCGCCGGCGGTCTTGATCATCTCCGTGCGACGCCCGGTCCAGTGGAGCGATCCGTCGGTGTCCACGTAGCCAACGTCGCCGGTGTGCAGGAAGCCGTCGGCATCGAAGCTCTCCTCCCGGGTGGTGCCCAGGTAGCGGTCCATCATGGTGGGACCAGTGATGGCCAGTTCCCCGTCCTGGTCGGGCCCGAGGATGTCGCCGGTCTCGGGGTCGACGATGCGGAGGCGCACCCCCGGCATCAGCCGACCGGTGCTGGCCTTCATCTCGGACCGGGTGGTCTCCCATCGGTGGCTGGCCACGATGGCGCAGGTCTCGGACATGCCGTAGGCGTTGGGCATGTTCCAGGTGGTGTCGCCCCGGACGCTCGGGTGGCGGGTGAAGACCGACTTCCCGTAGACCTCCCGGAGCGCCGAAAGGTCCGTCTGCTCCCAGGCCGGGTGCTCCTGGAGCGCCGCTGCCTGGTGCGGCAGCGTGTACGGCTCGGTGACCTGCTCTCTGGCCAGCAGCGCGAGTGCGGCGCCGGCCTCGAATACCTCCTGGAGGACCACACACCCGCCGCGGGCCAGGGTCGGTCCGAGGGCGGTGGTCAGTCCGGCGGTCCAGAACAACGGGAGCGGGGCCCACACCCGCGAGTCGGGGGCGCGACGGAAGATGTCGGCCTGCAACCAGAACTGCAGGGTGGGCGACCGGTGCACGTGCAGCATGCCCTTGGCGGTGCTGGTGGTCCCGGAGCTGAACAGGACCAGGCCGGGATCGCCGGGTCCGATCTCGCCCGCCCGCGCCTCGACCGTCGCCGTGTGGGGCCGACCGTCCTCGATCAGGGCGCTCCAGGAGTCCTCCCCCACCGCCGCGCTCCACCGTAGGTACGGCAGCTCGTCGTGACCGACGAGCGCAGCGATCTCCGTGCCTAGGGGGGTCGCCAGCAACCGGCCCTGAGTGAGCACCCCGGCCACCGCCGAACGGCCCAGGAGGTCCCGCAGCTCGTTCGGCGTGGAGAAGGTCGAGACCGGCACCGCAACACCACCGGCCAGGGCCACGCCGAAGATCGCTGCCACGGCCTCGGGTCGGTTGCCCATGACGATCCCCACCCGGGTGGAGTGGCCCACCCCACGGTCGATGAGCCCGGCCGCAATGCCGCACGCCTCACGCAGGAGGTCGGCGTAGCTCCAGCGGATCGTCTCGCCGTCGCGGAGCTGGTCGTCGAACACCAGCGCCTCGCGCTCGACGTGGCGGGCAGCTACCTCGGTCAGGAACCCGCCGAGGGTGAGCGCGCCGATGCCGTCGACGCTGCTCAGCGGCGGGCCCTCGAAGGTGGTCACGCCGAGAGGCCACCGTGATCGAACAGACCGTCGAAGCCGTGCTGGGCGACGGCATCGACCAGGTGCGACGCGGTCGTCTCGGCACCGAACGGAAGTCGGAGGGCGGGCTGGACGTGGCGGGCGATGACCGACACGTCGTACTCGTCGCACACCCCGGCGGCGCCGTGGAGCTGCTGACAGGTACGCAGGACCGTCCGGGCCGCATCGAGCGCGGCCAACCGGGCGGCGAGGGCGTCGGTCAACGCGACCTCGGGTGCCACGAGGCACCGCCACAACGAGAACTGCACCAACTCATCAACCGAGGCCACCGCGACGTGGGCGTCGGCCAGTTGGAACTGCACCGCCTGGAACGACGACAGCGGCTTGTCGAACTGCACCCGATCCACCACGTGGGACGTCGCCAGCTCGACCGCGGCGCTCAGGCCACCGGCGATCACGAAGGCGGTGAGGGTGAGGTGCAGGGCGACCTCAGCGGTGGTCACCGGGACCCGGTTCCCGGCAGACAGCGAGCCGACGAACGGCCCCAGACGGGTACCGAGCCGCGTTCCGTCCGAGGCGCCGGCCGCACCGGTTCCGTCGAGCGAAGCCATCCGCCAGTCGTCGAAGAGGTCGCCGTGGTCGACCATGACGGCACCGGCGAGGTCGGCACCGAGGGCGAGGCGGCCCAGGACGAGCGACACCACCGGGTACGGCAGGACGACGCGGCCGGCCGCCCGGCACAGCGCCGCGGCGGCCTCCGCCGAATCGGGGTCGTCGCGGGCATCGACCTCGGCGACGCCCAGGCGGTCGAGCAGGGGCGCCACCTCGCCAGATCGAACCGCCGGATCGGCCTCGGCCCGGCGGGCCAGGTCGACGCCACCAGCAGCGGCGAAGGCGCGGCCGGCCACCTCGCCGAAGTTCTGCGCGTCGTCGCTCAGGTGCGGGTTCATCGGGCCGCACCGATCAGGGCCCGGGACACGATGATGCGCTGGACCTCGATCGTGCCCGAGGCCACGGTGGCGGCCTGGGCGTAACGCCAGTGGTCCTCCACCGCTCCGGCCAGTGGTGCGCTGGGACCGGCCTCTAGGCTGCGGACCTCGATGACCTGGAACAGAAGCTCGGCTACGGCCTGGTCACACAGCACGATGGCGAGCCGGGCTGCGCTGGCAGTGGCGTCCTGCGGCTCGTCCTGGGCCTGTTCCTCCACGGTCCGGTAGCAGAGCAGGCGCGCGGCGCGCACCTGCACCAGGGCCCGCGCCCACGCCGAGCGGACCGTCGCCGGCAGCCTCGCGATGCCTCCGGCCTCGGCAGCCACCAATGAGAGCAGCCGCTCGCATCGGGCGTAGCGGGCGATGCCCACCCGCTCGTGCGCCAGGGCCCGGCGGATCACCGACCACCCGTCGCCGACCTCGCCCAGGACCGCCTCGGGACCGACGACCACGTCGTCGAAAAACACCTCGTTGAGGTGGTGGCGCCCGAGCATGCTGCGGATCGGTCGCACGGTCACGCCGGGGCGGTCCATGGGGACGAGGAACATGGTGATGCCCTCGTGCTTGCGCTCCCCCTTGGGTCCGACCCGTGCCGCCAACACGCACCACTGCGCCATCTCGGCATAGGAGGTCCAGATCTTCTGGCCGTTGATCCGCCAGCCGCCGTCTTCGGCCTGCTCCGCCCGCGTGGTCAACGAGGCCAGGTCCGAGCCCGCTTCGGGCTCGCTGAAGCCCTGGCACCAGATGACCTCGCCGCGGGCGATCGGGGGAAGGAAGCGGTCCTTCTGCTCAGCGGTGCCGTAGGCCATGATCGCCGGCCCGACCCAGTTGAGGCCCATGTACTGCGCGCCCCGTGGTTCGTGGTGGGCCCACATCTCCTCGCGGACCACGGTCTGGTCCCAGACCGATCCTCCGGTCCCGCCGAACTCCTCGGGCCAGGACAGCGTCAGCAGCCCCTCGTCGGCCAGGCGACGGCAGAACTGCTGGGCCCGCTCCAGATCGGCGGGATCGTTGGAGAAGGCACCGAGCCAGCCGGCGGGGATCTCATGGGCGATGAGCTTCCGGAGCCGGGTCCGGAGATCGTCGGCGGGGCCACCAAGGTCATAGTCCATGGAGGATCCTGCCCTTCGTCGAACGTCGGTGGTGGCCCGGTCGGTCGGCCACGAAGGGGTCGTGCGCGAGCCGGTCGTCATGGGCGATCATAGGAACATGACGCCAACGTTCGAAATAGTCGACGGCATCGCTGCAGTGTTCGATCGGGTGCTGGCCGTCGATCCGGACCGCGAGGCGTTGGTGACACGGCGGGGAAGATGGAGCTATCGCCAGCTCGACGAGGCGTGCGCCAAGGCCGCCGGCGCGTTGGCGGCCCTCGGCATCGGGCCCGGCGATCGGGTCGCGGCGATCCTGCCCAACGAGGCCGACATCGTCATGGCCTTCCACGGCACCATGCGCCTCGGTGCCATCTGGGTGGGGATCAACCAGGCCCTGGCCCCGCCGGAGCAGGCCTTCCTCCTGGCCGATTCCCGGGCCCAGCTCCTGCTGGACGACGCCGATGGGATCGTCGCCCTCGAACCCCACCGGGCCGACCTGGGCGACCTGACGACCGTGCTGGACGATGCGGCATGGTGCAAAGCGCTGACCGATGCGCCGGCGGTCTGGGACCTGCCCACGGTCGATGCCCTGGCGCCGGCCGGGTTGGCCTACACCAGCGGCACGACGGGCCGGCCGAAGGGTGCCATCCACTCCCAGCACAACCTGCTGCTCCCCGGAGCGGTGCTGGCCGCCGAGCGGGGCTACGGGGCGGACCTGCGCAAGGGCGACTGCCTGCCGCTGACCATCCTCAACATGATGGTGCTCACCACCCTGCTGACCGCCCAGGCCGGGGGAACGACCGTGGTGATGGACCAGATGTACGCCGAAGGGGTGGCCGACTGGATCGAGCGGGAGCGGGTGACCGTCTGGAACGGCCCACCTCCGATCCTCCACAACCTCGCCCTGCACGACGAGGTGGCGCCGTCCGCACTGGCCACCTTGGGCGAGGTCTGGTCGGGGGGCGCCAACCTGCCCGAGACCCTGCGCAGCACCTTCGCCGAGAAGTTCGACCTCCCGGTCATCGGGACATACGGCCTCTCCGAGGCGCCGACCGTGGTCAGCATCGACCCACCCGACGGCACCCATCGGGCCGGTGCCAGCGGGCAGGTCCTGGGCCACCTCGACGTCCGCATCCTGGGCGAGGACGGCGCCCCTGTGGCGCCCGGGGAGGTGGGTGAGATCTGCCTGGCGGCGCAGACCGACGGTCCCTTCGCTGACTGCTACCGCGCCCCGCTCGGCTACTGGGACCGCCCCGACGCCACCGGCACGCTGCTGGCCGACGGGGTGGTCCACACCGGCGATGTGGGCCTCGTCGACGAAGGCGGGTGGCTGCACGTCCGCGACCGGAAGAACCTCGTCGTCGTCCGGGGCGGCGCCAACGTCTACCCGGCCGAGGTCGAGCGGGTGCTCGACGCCATCGACGGTATCCGCGCCAGCGCGATCACCGGCGTGCCCGACGAACGGCTCGGGCAGCGGGTGGCGGCCGTGGTGGAGGTCGAACCGGGGATCGAGCTGACGACCCAGGACATCGTCGCCCGCTGCACCGGCGAACTGGCCCGCTACAAGATCCCCGAGGCGATCACCTTCATCGATGCCCTCCCCCGCAACGCCATGGGCAAGATCGACCGGACCGCCGTCGCCGTTCTCGCAAACTCGGTGCCGACCTAGGCGCTTCATGGGGCCACGCGCATGGTGCCGCCGTCGACGGCCAGACAGCTCCCGTTGATCCAGCTCGCCTGCTCCGAAGCGAGGAACGATATGGCCCCGGAGATCTCTTCGGGCGTCCCGAACCGGCCGGCGGCGACGGGGTCCCTGGCCATGGTGGCGTCGAGGACCTCCTCGGCCGTCGTGGCCTTCCGTCCGGCGACCGCGGCCACGGCTGCCTCGACCCCATCGGTCAGGGTGACCCCCGGGATCACGCAGTTGGTGTTGACCCCCTCGGATGCGTAGGCCCGGGCGAAGCTTCTGGTCAGGTTGATCAGCGCCGCCTTGGCCGCGCCGTAGGCGGCATAGCCGGGATCGGGCTCCCGGCCGTAGGTCGACGCCACGTTCACGATGCGACCCCACCCGGCGGTGCGCATGGGTTCGACCGCAGCGGTGGACAGACGGGCGGCGGCGAAGAAGTCGACCTCGAAGCCCTCCCGCCAACGCTGGTCGGTCATGCGATCCAGGCGCGAGGGCTGCGGCCCACCGGCGTTGTTGATCAGCGCGTCCAGCCGACCGAACCGCTCCAGGGTGGCGGCCACGATGTGGTGCTCGGCTCCTTCTTCGGTGACGTCGACGGGGAACACCAGGACCGACGACGGATCGCTCGCTTCGACAGCCAGAGCATCGAGGTCGGCCTTGGTCCGGGCGCAGGCCACCACGCGGCCCCCTTCGGCCAGCACGGCGCGCGCCACCTGCCGCCCGATGCCCCGCCCGGCGCCGGTCACGACCACCGCTCGGCCGGCCAACCCCAGGTCCACGGGGGAACGCTACCATCCCTGACATGAGCGTCACATTGATTCTCGGCGCCTGCACCACGGGTGTGATTCGTCCGCCACGGCAGGCCCCTCGATGGACCTGACCGGGGGCGGCCCGGCCGTCGGCGCAGCCTGGAGCGGTTCAGGCTCCCCACGGTTCCCCGATCACCTGCCCACCGTCGCCGGGCTGTTCCGCCACGCCGTCCAGCACCACCTCGACAACCTGGCGGTCGCTACACCGGACGAGCGGCTGACCTACGCAGAGCTCGACCAGCGATCGCGAGCGCTGGCCGCACGCCTGGTGCAGCTGGGCGTGGGGAAGGGCAGTCGGGTGGGGACGTTGCTCCCCAACGGCGTGGGCTGGGTGGTGGCGTGGGCGGCCATCACCCGGATCGGGGCCATCTCCACACCGGTGAACACCTTCTACAAGACCCCCGAGCTGGCCACCATGTTGCGCCACGCCGATGTCCAGGTGGTGATCGCCACCCGAGGGTTCGAGCCCCACGACTACGTCGCCCGCCTGCTCGACATCGCTCCGGGGCTGGCCGAGGCGAAGGCACCCGCCCCGCTCCTGCTCACCGAGCTGCCGCAGCTGCGTCACGTCCTCTTCTGGGACCAAGCGGAGGTGCCGTGGGCGACCGTCGACCTGGGTTCGATGCTGGACGGTCCGGAGGACCCGCTCCTCGCCGCGATCGTCGCCGGCATGGAAGACGACGTCACCCCCGCTGATCCCATGCTGATCACCTACACGTCGGGCTCCACCGGAGAGCCGAAGGGAGTCGTCCACGGCAACGGCGCGCTGCTCCGCCACGCCCGCAACCTGGCGGCCCTGTCCGGCATTGGTCCGACCGATCGGATCTGGACGCCGATGCCGCTGTGCTGGGTGGGCGGATTCGCCTTCACCCTGCTGCGGGCCTTGGCCGTCGGCGGCGCCTTCGTGACCCAGGGCCGCATGGACGCCGGCGTCGCCCTCGGCCTCCTGGAGCGTGAGCAGGTGAGCTGCGTGAGCGCCTGGCCCTCGATCGGAGCCACGCTCACCGGCCACCCTGACTACGGGTCCACCGACCTCTCGGCCCTGCGTCTGGGCACCTTCTACGAGGGCCGGTCGCTCGAACACCGACCGGCCGACGTCGGCCTCGCCGTCACCTCGTTGGGCATGTCCGAGACCGGCGGCCCTCACACCTTCTGGACCCTGGAGGATGACCTGAACGGGACCACCGAGGCGTACCGCGGCACGTTCGGTCACGAGGTTCCTGGCGTCTCGCACCGGATCGTCGACGCCGACGGCAACGATGTCGACGAGGGCGTGACCGGAGAGATCCTGGTCCGCGGCTACAGCGTCATGCTCGGTCTCCACAAGCGGGAGCGCTCCGAGGTGTTCGACGCCGACGGGTGGCTCCACACCGGCGACCGCGGCAGCTTCCGCGACGGATGGTTCTTCTTCACCGGACGCCAGGGCGACCTCATCAAGACCAAGGGCGCCAACGTCGCCCCGGCCGAGGTCGAGAAGGCGATCGTGGCCCACCCGGGTGTGACGGGCGCCTACGTGTTCGGTGTCGATCATCCCGACCGCGGCCAGGACGTCGTGGCGTTGGTGGCGGTGCCGGGCGACGATGTCGAAGCCACCCTCGTCGATCTCTCGACGGTGCTTCGGGACCAGCTGTCGTCGTACAAGATCCCCCGCCACCTGTTCCCCGTCGCACCGAGCGACGTCCCGTTCCTGACCAGCCAGAAGCCCGACCGCCTGCGCCTGGCCGAGCTTGCCTCGCAGTTGACCGCCGACGCAGAACGCATCTGATCGTGGCCGGCGACGCGGGCCCCTCCGGACCGGACGTCCGTCCCGATCGGGGCGGCGGCAAGCCTGCGCAGGGTCGACAGCTCCGGGCGGCCGGACGTCGCAACGTCACCAGGCTCCTGGATTCGGCGCTGTTGGTCTTTGCCGAACGGGGCTACCACGCCACCCGCGTCGACGACATCTGCGACCGGGCCGAGGTCTCCCACGGCACCTTCTACCTGTACTTCGCCTCCAAGGACGACCTCTTCGCCTCTCTGGTCGACGAGGTCGTCGTGCAGATGCGGGAGCTGGCGGGCACGCTGCCGCCGGTCAAGTCCGGGGTGGCGGGTCGGCGAGCGCTCCGCGCCTGGCTGGCGGACTTCCACGCCCTCTACGAGCACTATTTCCCGGTCATCCAGGCGTGGAACGAGGCCAACGCCTCCGACCGTGACCTGGCGCGACGCGGCGCCCGGGTGCTGCGCAGCTTCATCGACCGGCTCGTCGAGCGCGTGGAGGAGAACGACCCGGTCCCCGTCGCCGAACCCGCCATCGGTGCCCTGGCGATGGTGTCGATGATCGAGCGGTCGATCACCTTCGCCCTGGCTGGTCTGGTGCCGGTCGACCGCGACGGCCTGCTCGACCAGCTGGCCGGCATCCTCCACGTCGGACTCTTTGGCGGGTCCGCCGTTTCGATGCCGAAGCGAACCCAACCTTCGCCGTCGAGTTCGGGAAACGGCTGACGCCGACGCCTTCACTCGAACACCGGCGGAGCCGGCGTTCGGGGGGTGTGGGGCTCCGCGAGCTCCGCCCCCACACCCCCCGACTACCCACACCCAAGGTCAACCTGGGCGCCGGGCTACGGAGCCGCCCGGTCAGGTTGTCTTGGTTCGCCCGAGGGCTTTGGCGGCTTGGGGGATGAAGGGTTCATTCGCGTAGGGGCCGACCTCGGTGGCTCGGAGCTCGATCTCGGGCAAGACCACCGAGGGGTCCAGGGAGTCGAGCCAGATCACCGCGGCCGCCACCTGGTCCGTAGCCAGGGCATGCATGGGGAACCGCACGTCGTCGAGCATCGGCGTAGCCACCGGTGCCGGGGTCACGGTGTGCACAGCGATGCCGTCGCGTTCGACCTCGGCGGCCAGCGCCAGGGCAAAGGCGTTGAGACCGGCCTTGGAGGCCGAGTAGGCCGCCTTGCCCGGCTGCGGTTGGTGCGACGACGAGGACGAGAGGAAGACGATGCGCCCGCCGCTCCCCATGGTGGCCAGCACCGAGCGGCTGATCAGGAACGAGGAGCGGAGGTTGGCCGCCAGGACGGCATCGAAGGTGGCAACACTCTCCTTGCGGACGAACGTACCGTCCATGAGCCCGGCCGAGTGCACCAGGAGGTCCACCGGACCGGCCGCCGCCGCGATCGCGGCCGCCTGCGCCTCGTCGGCGCAGTTTCCAGCGGTGAAGTGGGCACCGATAGACGCCGCCGCCTCGGCCAGGGGCTGCTCCCGGCGGGCGTTGAGCACGACGTAGTAGTTGCGCTCCACCAGTCCTCGGCCCACGGCCAGACCGATGCCGCTGCTCCCCCCGGTGATGAGGGCCCGCCGAGTGGTTGCGCTCATGCCAGCACCAGGCCGATGAGCTCGGCCACCCGTTGGCGGTGGTGCTCCGGGGAACCGAGCAGGACCGAGGACCCCAACGCCCGCTTGACGTAGAGGTGCATGTCGTGCTCCCAGGTGAACCCGATGCCGCCCAGGATCTGGATGCCCTCTCTGGTGATCCTCTGGGCAGCGTCACCGGCCATGGCCATGGCCGACGACGCCGCCACGGCCCGACGGGGATCGTCCTCCGCCAGCGCCATCGACGCCACCCTGACCGAGGCCCGGGCCGCTTCCAGATCGACGAAGGCATCGGCCAGGCGGTGCTTGAGCGCCTGGAACGATCCGATCTTGACGCCGAACTGCTCCCGCTCCCGGGCGTGCTCAAGCGTGATGTGGAGGATCGTCCCGCAGGTTCCGACCAACTCTGCCGCGAGCGCCGTCACGGCGTGATCGGCGGCCCGGTCGAGGAGGGCATCAGTGGACGGATCACCCGGCGTCCCGAGTGCTGCCTCTGCATCGACCACCACGCCGTCGAAGGTGACGGTGGCCAGGCGGCGCGAAGCATCGACGGACCGAACGGGCTCGGTGCGGACCACTGCGGAGTCCACGACGAAGACCTGGGTCCCCGCCTCGCCCGATGCCGGGACGGCGATGTGAGCGACGTCAGCGCCATCGATGACCGAGCGCACCGTTCCGTCCAGCCGCCAACCCTCCGGGACCGCGACGGCCATGACAGTCGCCAGGCCGTCGCCGCGTCGGAGCTCACCCAGCGCCGCGGTCCCGGTCGCCTCCCCTGCAGCTATCCGGGGCAGCCACCGCCCGGCCTGCTCGCCGGTCCCCAGGGCAGCGACCACCGGTGCGAACAGCGCGGTCGTGGCGAAGAAGGGCCCGGCGGCCGCGACGGCCCCGCACCCCTCGTGGACCAGCATGGCCTCGACACTGCCGTAGCCCATGCCACCGAAGGCCTCGGCGATGCAGAGCGCAGGCCAGTCCAGCAAGACCAGCGCTGCGAAGAGCTCGCTTGCGCCGGCACCTGTCTCAACCAGGGCTCGCAATGAGGTGGACGGCCATGTGGTTCGCAACACCGTGCGCACCGAGTCGGCCAGGGCCTGCTGGTCTCCGTCGAGTTCGAGGTCCACGTCCTGCCCTTCACGCCGCAGCATCTGACACTGACGTCAGGGATCGTAGCGGCGGTGCATCGCCGGTTCGGATCCGAACCACCGATCCTGCGAGCGCCAGGTGAGGTGTCGGGACTGCTACTCAAAGCTGGTTTCGGTGGGCTCGCTCCACTTCGCCGGATCGCCGTTCCAGCACAGCCAGGGCTCCTCCGGCGACGCAACGGTGCGGAACTTCCCGGCCTTGACGATCACCGCTGCGTTGCATGAATCGGGTCGACCGTCGCGGCTCTCGCTGGTGTATGGCACGTGGGCCTGGGTCCAGTCGATCGGCTCGACCAGCCCATCAGCGGTGTAGTCGGTCATGGCGTTGGTGGCGGCGGTGACCTTGTCCCGGTCGAAGTCCGGTCCGGCCGCCAACAGGCCGTCGTAGGCCGTGGTGGCGTTGATCCATCCGGTCATGGCCAACTCGGTCTCCTGGCTGCCCTGCTCGGCCATCCACTTCTTGAACTCCGGCAGGGCGGTCCCCTCGCCCGACGCCTCGAACGGCAAGAACTGGGGGACCACGTAGTCGCCCTCGAAGAGGTCCTTGTTCTGGGCCACGAAGTCCTGGTTGTAGGTGTTGGGGTGCATGAGCACCACGTCGGACATCCCTTGACGGTCGAGCTCCTGGGCCAAGGTCTTCATGCCGTTGAGGTCGATGCAGGTGGCGATGAAATCGACGCCGGCCTCCTTCATGGCGGTGACCTCGGGCCCGATGCCGTTTGGCAGTCCGAAGGCCAGCCCGTCGTTGGAGTAGACCCCTTCAACGCCGCTGTCCTCGGCGAAAAGCTCGTAGGAGGCCGTGATTGCCCCCACGCAGTTTTTGGAGGCCTCGCTGATGCCGTAGCCGACCGTCGCCCCCTTGGTGGCGCCGGCCTGCTTGGCCAGGTAGGGGTAGGACTGGGCCGTGCAGTCGGTGCACTGGACCGGGAGGCTGGCGAAGATGTGGGGCCGGTTCGCCGCCTCGGTGGCGTGGATCCCCCACACGTAGGTCGGTATGGCCGCACTGTCCAGGTCCCCCCAGCCACTGGCCACCAGGGTGGCCTGGAAGTTGCCGAAGGCATCGTTGCCCGTGGTGAGATCCAGCGCCCGGGCCTGGTTGTTGCCCAGCTCGTCGTCCACCGGGTCATTGAGGACCAGCTTGCGCCCATAGATCCCACCCTCGGAGTTGCGGTAGGCGAAGTAGGCCCTGATGCCATCGACGTAGCAATCGAGGATGCAGTTCCCCAGCGGGTTGCCCGCCTTGGTCCCCACCGCGGTGTAGGCGATCTCGCTGTCGGTCACCCCGGGGACCCCGGAGATGTCCTTCTTGACATCCCGGTTCTTTTCACCGCCCACACCCGGCTCGGGCGCTTGTCCCGCCGCCGTACCCGGCGAAGACGTGCCGTCGCTCTCGGAGTTGCTACATGATCCCAGCACCAGACAAAGCGCCGCAACCGCAGCGATCGTACGGATCGAGGTTCGAGACATGCCGCCTCCTGAGGATGGTCGAGACGCCGCCCCTATGTGACGTCCGTCGCATCATACACTGCGAGAGCGGGCTTCTCCCGGCGCTCACGTCGGCTCTCGAGACGCCGCAGCTCTCGAGTTGGAGGTTGGCGGACCCGTCGGCCAGGTCCGCCGTGGAGCCGAACCCGATCACGTCTTGGCGCCGGTTCGGACCCGAACGTTCGGCTCATGCAACGGACACCGGTAGTCGATCGCTCCGGGGTCCCAGGGTTGGATGGTCTTCACGGCTGGTCCGGGTTGGCGTTGAGGCTCGCTCGAACGGTCGATCAGGTCGCGGGCGGCTCGATCGAGGCGTCTTCGAAGACTCGGGTGCTGATGAGCGTGCCGGCATCGGCGGCCGGGCCCTCCCAGGCGACGGCGCCGTGATCGAGGAGGATGGCCCGGTCGCACAGGTCGAGCGCATGGGCCATCTGTTGTTCGACGATCAGCATCGCCGTGCCGGCGCTTCGCAGGCGCTCCAGGTTGACGTAGATCTCGTCGACGATGATCGGAGCCAGCCCGAGCGACAGTTCGTCGGCCACCAGCAGCGTGGGCTTCTCGACCATGACCCGGGCCATGGAGAGCATGCGTTGCTCGCCGCCCGACAACGTGCCACCGAGCTGCTGACGTCTCCGGCCGAGCGCCGGGAACAGGGTGAAGGCCTCGTCGAGCGCCTCGGCCACGCCCCTGCTGCCGCGAGTCCGGCGGAACGACAAGGCCAGGTTGTGCTCGACCGACAGGGTGGCGAACACCGACCGCCCTTCGGTGGCATGGGCGATGCCGGCGTCGGCGAAGCGATAGGTCGCCTTGGCGCTCATTTCCGTGCCCTCGACACTCACCGATCCCGCCGACGGTTCCACCAGCCCGGTCGCCACCCGGGCGACCGTGGTCTTGCCGACACCGTTGGCGCCCAACAGTGCGACCGCCTCACCCGGACCGACCTCGAGGCTCACATCGAAGAGGGCCTTGAACGGACCGTAGGCGGCAGCCACGTTGCGCAGTTCCAAGACGGCGCTCACGCCACCACCGCACCCAGGTAGGCCTCCCGCACGGCGTCCTGGCTCAGGACATCCCCGGTCGGCCCCTCCGCGATGAGCCGACCGAAGTCGAGCACGTAGGTCCGTTCGGTGAACGTGGCCACGAACCCCACGTCGTGCTCCACGAGCAGGATGGCGAAGCCGTGCTCGGCCTGCACGGAGCGGAGCGTCAGCGCGAGGTCGGCGGTTTCGTCGTGATCGAGGCCTGAGGAGGGTTCGTCGAGCAGCAGCAGTTTCGGATCGGTCATCAGCGCCCGTCCCACCTCGACCAGGCGACCCTTGCCCAGGCTGAGGTGCTCGATCGGCTCGTCGGCCAGATCCAGCAGTCCGAGGAGGTCCAGGACCTCGTCGCATGCGGCGATCTCGTCGGGCCGCGATCGGCCGAGCCCGATCAGGTCCTTCCACAGGTGGCCGTCACCACGACGGGTCCGTTCGGCGATGAGCAGATGCTCCCTGACGGTGCAGTCGGCGAAGAGCTCCATGCGTTGGAACGTGCGGCCGATGCCCCGGCGGGAGCGCTTGTTCACGGAGAGGCCACTGACGTCCTGGCCGTCGATCCGGACCGAACCCCTGTCGGGACGCAACACGCCGAGCACGCAGTTGAAGAACGTGGTCTTCCCGGCTCCGTTCGGCCCGATGAGGCCGACCCGCTCGCCTTCGCCGACCTCCAGGCTGAGATCGGACAGGGCGGTGACCCCGGCGAAGGTCTTGGTGATCTCGGTCGCTTCCAGGACGGGAGCCATCACACCGCTGCCTTCGCCTGGTCGACCTGATCCAACGTGGTCGCCCCGCCGGAGCCCTCCGGCCCGGAGCTGGAGCCGGAGCGCCGGCTGATGAGCGCCTCCGCCGCTGCACCCACCCGGCGCTTGCCGTACTCCACGACTCCCTCCGGGTGCTTGGCGAACTGGATGGCAGAGAGCCCGAAGAGGACGAAGATCCACTTGCCGGATATCGGGAAGAGGCCGGGGATCCGCGATGAGTCCCGCAGGATCCATCCCAGGAACGCGCCCTTCAGGATCACGGCGTCGAAGAGCGTGAAGGTGGCGCCGGCCTGGGCAGCTCCCTCGACCGTCCGCGCCCCGAGGGACACCACCAGCACCATCCAGAAGAGCGCGGCGAACGGCGAGAAGTTGCTCGCATAGTTGACGTTCTCTTGGTGGATGCTCAACATGGCCCCGCCCAGGCCGGCGATGAACGCCGAGATGGTGAAGGCGATCATCCGCGCCCGGACCGGCGAGATGCCGATCGATTCCGCAGCGACCTCGCTCCCCCGGAGCGCCCGCAGGGTCCGGCCCGTCGTGCCCTCGCGGATCTGGATCACAGCGACGGCCACGACAACGAAGACCACAACCGCCATCACGAGGAACGCCCGGTCGTCGGCCATGTCGAACGGCCCGACCAGAGGCCTCGGGACTCGCGTGCCCTGGAGCAGCGACGAGTCACCGCCGCCCACCCAGGAGAACTTCACCATCACCGAGTCGAAGAAGTACGCGAACGCCAGCGTGGCGATGGCGACCCAGATCCCACCGAGGCGGAGGACGGGCAGCGACAGCAACGCTCCCACCAGCGCAGCGATGCCAGCACCGACAAACATGGCCACCACCACCGAGACGCCGTGGCGGTCGGCGAGCTGGAAGACGGTGAATCCGCCGATGGCGGCGAAGGTGCCCTGGCACAGCGAGATCTGCCCGGCGAACCCGGTGATGACGGTGATGGAGAGGTAGATGGTGGCCAGGATCACGGCCTGGGTCACGAGGAACAGCCATGAGGCGTCCCCGCGGAAGTAGACCGTGTAGCCGACCACCACCAGGAAGGCAACACCGAACGCACGGGTGGCCCGGGTCAGGCCGGCGCTGCGGGCGTTGGCGGCGAGCGACGGCGGCGGTGGGTCCACTCCCGAGAGCGGGTCCGTGGCCGCTCGGGTCCGTCGGATCGCCGGCCACAGGACCAGCACACCGAACAGCACGAGGAACGGCATGGCCTGGGTGATGTCCTTCTCGAACGGTCGCAGCCAGGTCTGGGTGTCGCTGAAGCGCGGCAGGAACGTCTGGGACAAGGCAATGAGCAGCCCGAGCCCCAACCCCCCGAGGAAGGCACGAGGCAGGCTGACGAGGCGGCCGATCGCAGCAGCAGCGATGGCCACCACCACCAGGTTGAAGAAGTCCGGCGCGCTCAAGGTGTTGAACCGGGGGGCGATCAGGACGCCGGCCATGCCGGCGAAGATGCTCGAGAGAGCCCAGGCGAAGGCTGAGACCCGGTCGGAACGAACGCCGTTGAGCTCGGCCATGCGGGGGCTCTCCACGACCGCCCGCATCTGGAGCCCGATGCCGGTGAACCGGAAGAGCGCTGCCAGGAGCCCCGTCCCGACGAGGGCGACGGCCATCGCCATGAGCTCGTCACGGTTGAAGGCGTAGACGCCGAACGGGTCATAGAAGACCGTCGCCCCCCCGGGGACGATGCCCTCAGGGGTCTGACCGGCGACCGCCTCGACCTGGAAGATGAGCTCGAACAGGCTGGGCAACGCCACCGACAGACCAATGGTCACGACCAGCTTGGCGATCGCCGAGCCGGTCCGGAGGTGACGGAAGATCAGCCGCTCCAGCCCCAGGCCGACGACCGGTGCGAGCACGAAGACCGACACGAACAGCGCGGGCGCGATCGACCAGCCCCAGTCGTTGCGGGCATGGAAGTACAGCGCCGCAGAAATGTACGCCTGCGCACCGAAGGCCAGGTTGAACACCCCTGACGTCTTGTAGGTGAGGACGAAGCCCAGCGCGATGAGCGCGTAGACCGTGCCTGGGGGCGTGCCTTGCAGCAACGCCCGCAGGAGGTCTGAACCGACCGAGGCGCCGAGCACCATGTGCGTCGTGACCCGACTACTCGAACGCCATCTCGGTGGGCTCACTCCACGTCAACGGGTCGCCCTCCCAGCAGAGCCAAGGCGTCTCAGGCGAGGCGAGGGTGCTGAACTTGCCGGCCTCGACGACGACCGTGGTGGTGCAGGGGTCTGGCCGACCATCGCGATCGGCCTGGGTGAACGGCTCATGCGCCTTGGTCCAGTCGACGGGCGCGATCAAACCACCGGCCGAGTAGTCGGTCATGGCGTTGGTCGCAGCGGTGACCTTGTCGCGGTCGAAGTCCGGACCGGCGGCCAACAGGCCGTCGAACGCCGTGGATGCATTGATCCAGCCGGTCATGGCCAGCTCGGTCTCCTCACTGCCCTCCTTGGACATCCACTCCCGGAAGGTGGCGAGCGCCGTCCCCTTGCCCGATGCCTCGAACGGGATGAACTGCGGGACGACGTAATCACCCTCGAAGATGTCCTCGTTGTCGGCCACGAACATCTGGTTGTAGGTGTTCGGGTGCATCAGCACCACGTCGGACATGCCCTGACGGTCGAGCTCCTGGGCCAGGGTCTTCATGGCGTTCAGATCGAGGCAGGTGGCGATGAACTGGACACCGGCCTTCTTCATGGCCGTGACCTCCGGACCGATGCCGTTGGGCAGGCCGAAGGCCAGCCCGTCGTTCAGGTACACGCCTTGCACGCCACTGTCCTTCTCGAACAGCTTGTAGCTGGCGTCGACCGCGTTGGCACAAGTTTTGGAGTTCTCGCTGATGCTGTAGCCGAGCGATGCCGCCTTGGTGGCGCCGGCCTCCTTGGCCAGGTAGGGGTAGTAGTGCCGAGTGCAGTCCGGGCACGGGATGATCGTGCTGGCGAAGATGTGAGACCGGTTCGCCGCATCCGGAGCGTGGATGCCCCACGTGTAGGTCGGCACGCCGGCACTGTCGAGATCCCCCCAACCGCTGGGCAGCAGCGTGGCCTGGAAATCGGCGAAGGTGTCGTTACCGGTGGTGATGTCGAGCGCTCGGGCCTGGTTGCTGCCGAGCTCGTCGTCCACGGGGTCGTTCAGGGTGAGCTGGCGGCCGTAGATCCCGCCCTCGGAGTTGCGGTAGGCGAAGTAGGCCTCGATGCCGTCCACGTAACAGTCGAGGATGCACGTGCCGAGTGGGTTGCCCTGCTTGGTCCCGACCACGGTGAACTTGATCTCGTCACCGGTCACGCCAGGGACGCCAGAGATGTCGTTCTTGACGTCCCGGTCCTTCTCACCTCCCGTGCCGGGCGCCGGGGCATCGGCCGCCGTCGTCGCCGGTCCCGACGTGCCGTCGCTCTCGGAGTTCGCGCACGCCCCCAGCACCAGAGCCAGCGCCGCGATGGCAGCGATCGTACGGATCGAGGTCCGGGACATGCATCCTCCTGAGGACGTTCGAGACGTCGCCCCTGCGTGACGTCCGTCGCATCCTACACCGCGATAATGACTGTGCAAGCCAGCTGTGAAGCCCGTTCCCCGGTGGGGTGGCACCCGTGGCAACCGCCCCTGCGTTGCAACGAGAGTGGTGCTCTCTTCGTCGGGTAGGGACGCTGGCGAGCACCGTCCGGTACTCTTCGCGGCACGACGCGGTCCGCTGTCGCCATGGCGTCGCGGCACCACCTCGTAGACCCCCTGCGGGAAAGAACCCCACGCACGCAGGCAACTGGATCGAGGCGTTGATGACCGAGGAGACCCCTGCTGTAGCCCAGTGGCACGAGCGTACGCTGGAACGTTCCCTCAAGAGCGCCCGCGAGCGAGCCATCACCCGTGGCGACAAGTTCGTCAAAGCCGCCGCCGAGCTGCTCCGCACCACCGGCAAACCCGACTTCACGGTGCAGGAGGTGGTGGACCGCTCCGGGATGTCGTTGCGCAGCTTCTACCACCACTTCGCGACCAAGGACGACCTCCTACTGGCCCTCATCGAGGAATCCGTCCGGCGCTACAGCGCCGAATTGCGCCCGAAGGTCGATGCGACCGACGGCGCAGTCGAGAAGCTCCAGCTGTTGCTCAACACCAGCTTCCGGGACCGCTACAGCGGCGACCCGGCGTCACGCGGCATGGTCCTGTTCCACTGGCACCTGGCCGAATCGCGCACCCCGGAGTTCGTGGCGACCCTTGCGCCCCAGCTGGACCTCATCACCGAGATCCTCGAGGAAGGCGCGCAGGCGGGTGTCTTTCGCAATGACATCCCCATCCGTGTGCAGGCGACGCTGGTGAGCCAGACCCTGTTGTCGCTGCTGGACATGCGTGCGCTGAACGTCCAACTCACCGAGGAGCCGGTCACCGCCGAGCAGCTCGTCGAGTGGTGCCTGACCGCCGTCGGTGTCGGGAACGCAGCGCCGGCAACCAGAACGGCCGAGGTCACGGCCTCGGACTGACCGCGGAGGAGCCGCGCGAACAGGGGTGAGTTCGCCCGTAGCGACGGAGCGGCCCTTTCGCGCAAGTGACCGTGCCTGCTGGGTCGGACGAGCGGATCAGCGGCCGGGTATTCAGCCTCCTCGCCTATCCGCTCGTCCTCTCATCGGCCTTCGGCATCAGGGCCGACATGTCGAGGCGGCCCGTCTGCAGGGCGCCGAAGAACCCGCCGTCGGCGAAGAACGTCTCGCCCACCACGTAGCTGGACCGTGGACTGTTGAGCATGATCATCGGCCATGCCTGTTCCTCCGCGGTCGAGTAGCGGCCGACCGGGCCCAGCGCAGCGTCGACCAGCTCCTTGGTGTTGGCCTCGTGGAAGAACGGCATCATCGCCGTGGTCGTCGGGCCCGGGTTGGTGCAGTTGAGACGCACGCCATGGTCCGCCATCAGGTCGGTGCAGGCCCAGGCGGTCCAGGCGTTGATGGCCTGCTTGGAGGCGGCGTAGCCGCTGGCGGACCAGACTTCGGGGTTGGCCTCCAGCCACGCCCGACCCGCCTCAAAGCCCTCGGTCTCGAGCAGCCCGAGCAGGTTGGGCAGGTTGGGCTGCCATCCGATGCCACCGGCCGAGGCCACGTAGACGACGCCCGATCCCTCCGCCATCTTCGGGAGGAGCTGTTCGATGAGCTCCCGACCGCCCAGGAAGTTGACGGTCATGACGTCGATCTCGGGGAACGGCGGCCCGGGCAGGCCGGCGCAGTTGAACACCGCGTCGATCGGCCCGTCGATCGCCTCGATGCCAGCCGTGATGGAAGCGAGGTCGAGCAGGTCGACCTGGACCTGCTGGTCGACCGGTCCGCTGATCTCGGCGCGGTCCACCCCGATGACCGTGGCTCCCAGGTCGTGCAGCACCGTCGCCGCCGCTTCGCCCATCCCTGACGCGGCGCCCGTGACCACCGCTCGCTTGCCGGCATATCCCAGGACGTCGTCCATGATCGTGTTCCCCTTTGCTTGGTCGCCGATGTTCTTCGTCGCCGTCGGGACGGCGTGGGCTCAGGCCTTCGAGGCTTCTGCCATCTCGCTCAGTGCGTCGATGCCGTGACCGCCGTGAGACCGCTTGCCCTTGGCCTGGATCGACACGTCGTGGCCCGCAACGGATGCGCGCAGCGCACCGACGGTGGCCTGCTCGCGCTGGACGTAGGCGAAGGGGTCGAAGTGGAACTGCGCCATGGCGTTGAGGTGGGTCATGCGATCGATGTCGTGATCGGGCAGGTCCTTGATCGACTCCCACAACTGTTCCGGCGAACGGGGCCAGGAGGAGTCCGAGTGCGGGTAGTCGCATTCCCAGCAGACGGCGTCCATGTTGAGGGAGTTCCGGCTCTCGACGCCGAACTTGTCGTCGATGAAGCAGGTGATCACATGCTCGTTGAAGACCTCGCTGGGCAGCTTGTCGCCGAAGTCCTGCAGCGTCCACGCCCGGTGGCGGCCGTAATTGTAGTCGATGCGTTCGAGGAAGTACGGCACCCACCCGATGCCGCCCTCGGACATGGCGACCTTCAGGTCGGGGAACTTGCGCAGCACCGGCGACCAGATGAGATCGGCCGCCGCCTGGACCAGGTTGATGGGTGTGAGCGTGATGAGCACGTCGATGGGAGCATCGGGTGCGGTGAACACCATCTTCGACGATGAGCCGATGTGCATGCAGACGACCACCGCCTCCTCGCTGCACGCCTTCCAGAACGGGTCCCAGTGATCGCTGTGCAGGCTCGGCCAACCGAGCTCGGCCGGGTTCTCCGAGAAGGTGATGGCGTGGGCACCCTTGGCGGCGCAGCGGCGGACCTCGGCCGCCAGCACCTCGGGGTCCCAGACAGCGGGGATCGGACACGGGATGAAGCGGCCCGGGTGGGTCCCGCACCACTCGTCGATGTGCCAGTCGTTGTAGGCCCGCACCATGGCCAGCGCCTGGTCCTTGTCAGGGGTCCGGGCGAACAGCTGGCCACAGAACTGGGGGAAGGACGGGAAGCAGAGCGAGCCGAGGACACCGTTGGCGCTCATGTCCTTGACCCGCTCGTCGATGTCCCAGGTCCCCTTGCGGATCTCTTCGAACGAGGTGGGTTCCACCCCGTACTCCTCAGGCGGTCGGCCGGCGACGGCGTTCAGTGCGACGTTGGCGATCCGCTCGGAGCCGTACTGCCAGTAGTGGCTGCCGTCGTCGCCCCGGATCAGTTTCGGCGCGACGTCGACGTACTTGGCAGGAAGGCGGCCCTCGAAGAGGTGCGGCGGCTCGACCACGTGGTCGTCCACGCTGACGAGTACCAGATCGTCCATCTGCACGGTGGTCCCCTTGCACGGTCGAACTCGCCGAGTGGCGAGAATCGTTGTCACGCCACTGTAGAGCACGCGTGCAGGACCTGCGCGCAGGGAGGCCACGGGCATCCAGGGGTGGGGCAGCGCCCAGACCATCGTCGTCGGCGCCCACCCCGATCTGGGGTGCTCGAAGGAGGCATCGTTCATCTGAGCGCGCTCTTTCGTTGGGACCGAGAGCAGGACTGGCCCATGGCGAGAACCGGTGTGCGACAATCGCCCGATGCCCATCCATCTGGACGTCGACGGCCCCCTGCTCACGATCTCGATCGACCGGCCGGAGCGCAAGAACGCCATGGATCTGCACCACTTTCGGGACCTGGCCGGGGCCTGGCACCGGTTCCGCGAGGACGGCGACCTGTGGGTGGCCATCATCACCGGCGTGGACGGCTGCTTCATGGCCGGAGCAGATCTGCGCGACTACGTGCCCCAGATCACCGAGCTCTCCACCAAGATCTCCGCGGGAGAGGTGACCGAGATCGACGGGTGCAAGCTGTCGGACGGGACCGACGCCGTGCTGCGCAACGCCAAGCTCTACAAGCCGATCATCGCCGCCATCGACGGCCCGTGCGTCGCCGGCGGCATGGAGATGCTCGGCGGGATCGACATCCGCATCGCCACCCCTAGCGCCACCTTCGGGGTCATGGAACCCAAGCGGGGCCTGTTCGCCGGTGGTGGGACCACTGCTCGGCTCCCCCGCCAGCTCCCCTACGCCGCGGCCATGGAGTTCCTCCTGACCGCCGAGGCGTTCCCGGCGGCACGGGCCCTCGAGCTCGGGCTCCTGAACGAGATCGTGGAGCCCGACGACCTCCAGGCTGCGGCGCGAAGCTGGGCCGACCGCATCCTCGCCAACGGCCCGCTCGCCACCCGGGCCACCAAGGAGTCGGTGGTGCGGGGCATGTCGGGCACGCTCCGGGACGCTTACAAGATCGAACAGGAGCTGTCGGGAATCGTGTTCGCATCGGCGGACGCCAAGGAAGGCCCCAAGGCCTTTGCCGAGAAGCGTCCGCCCGTGTGGCAGAACCGCTGATCAGCAAGTGGCCTCGCTGACGACGACCCGTCGCTCCGCTCAGGTGAGCTGGACCGTTCAGGTACCAACGCGGCCCATGACCTCGCCGGTGACCGTTCGGAGGTAGCGCCAGGCGACAGTCGAGGATGACCGCCTTGAGCGCTCCGTCGTCCGCGGGCTCGGCCCGCCCTTCGGCTCCGCAAGCCACTAGAGGATGGCGCCTGACAGTTTCAACTCGAGGATCTGGTCCATGTCGTAGCCGACGGCCAGCAGTGCGTCGTCGGTGTGCTCACCGTGGCCCGGGCACCGGGTCATCGTCGGAGCGGTCTCGTCGAACTGGGCCGGGCTGGCCACGAGGTGGACCTCCTGCCCGTTGGCTGCGGTCATGGTCGGCAGGTAGCCGTTAGCGACCGCCTGCGGGTCGTCGTAGATCTCGTCGAGGGTCTGATACGGCGTCCACGCCCCCGAGAAATCATCCAGCACCTCGCGCCAGTGGTCGAGCGGGTGCGCGGCGAATGCCTCGTCGAGCCCGGTTACGCACTCGATGCTGTTGGCGGCGCGGGCGGCGGCGTCGACGAACCGCTCGTCGGTGGCCATCTCGGGCCGGCCCAGGAGGGTGACCAGCTCGGTCCAGAACTTGTCGCTCTGGAGGAGGATGAGTCCGATGAAGCGGTCATCTGCGGTCCGGTAGTTGTTGACGCCGGGATTGGGGACCTGCCGCCGATCGCCGTCCTGGGGGATCTTGGAGAACCCGAACAGCTTCGAGGCGACCACCAAGGGCGAGTTCTGCCACATTGCGGTGGCCATCAGCGACACGTCGACGGTGCTGGTCTCACCGGTGCGCTCGCGCTTGAACAACGCCGCGCCGATGGCCCCGGCAACGGCCAGGCCACCCATGACGTCGCCGAACGCCGGCGCCGGTTGCCCCATTGGGAACCCGTCGTCCTTCTCGGGCATCACCGCCGCCATGCCCGAGCGGGCCCAGTAGGAGGTGCCGTCGTAGCCGGCCTTCTCGGCATCTGGGCCCTTGGTTCCCTGGCCGCTTCCCCGGGCGATGATGATGTCGGGGTTGACGGCGCGGATGGCCTCGGTGTCGATCCCGAGCTTGCGGCGGATCGGCGGCAGGTAGTTGGTGAGCAACACGTCGGCTGTCTCGATCAGCTTCATCAGCGCGGCGTGGCCGTCGGGGTTCGAGATGTCGATGGCCACCGACTGTTTCCCGTGGTTGGGCTGCTCCATCATGAAGTTGACGCCCTCGGCGCCGCCCGGCAACAGCCCCGAGGACACCAGCCCTCGTTGGGGGTCGCCGGACTCCGGTGACTCAACCTTGATGACGGTGGCGCCCTGATCGACGAGCACCGCCCCCGCCGAGGGCACGAACATCCAGCTCGCAAGCTCGATGACCGTGATGCCGTCCAATGGTCCTGCCATGTCGGTTGTTTCTCCTAGGTCGAGCTATCCGGCTACGACGGCCGGGATCGGTTGGGTTGGGTTGGTCGGGGGGTGGACAGCGCGGCTTCAGCCGCTCGCCTAGCTCGCTCGGGCAAGCTCCGCTTGTCGAGCGAAACAGCTACTGGGGCCAGCCGACGGTCTTGGTCTCGGTGAAGATCTCCAGCCCCTCGATGCCGCACTGGCGCCCGATGCCGGACTGCTTGTAGCCACCGAAGGGGGCGTCGGCGCCGTACCAGATGCCACCGTTGAGGCCGAGCGTGCCGGTGCGGATTCGCCGGGCGATCCCTTTGGCCCGTTCGAGGTCACCGGAGGTGATGGAGCCGGACAGGCCATAGGTCGAGTCGTTGGCGATGCGCACGGCGTCATCGTCGTCCTCGTAGCCGATGAGGCAGACGACCGGGCCGAAGATCTCCTCCTGGGCGATGGTCATGGAGTTGTCCACGTCGACGAACAGGGTCGGTTCGATCCAGAAGCCCTTCTCGGGCTGGGCCGGGACGCTGCCGCCGTGGGTGATGCGGGCGCCCTGGGACCTACCGCTCTCGATGTAGCCGAGCACCCGGTCCTGTTGCTTCTTCGAGATCAGCGGTCCCATGAGGTAGGCCGGCTCGGCTGGATCGCCGTAGCCCCACGCGGCGAACGCGTCAGTCGCCAGCTCCACCGCTTCGTCGTAGCGGGAGTTGGGGACGAGCATCCGAGTGGGGATGGCACAGCCCTGGCCGGCGTGGAAGCACGAGCCCGCGGCCCCGGGGATGGCCGCGGAGAAGTCGGCGTCGTCGAGCACCAGGCTCACCGACTTGCCCCCGAGCTCCAGGAAGACCGGCTTCAGCGACTGCGACGCGACCGCCATGATCCGCTTGCCGGTGGCCGTGGAACCGGTGAAGGCGACCATGTCGACCAGCGGTGAGGTGGTGAGCACCTCACCGACCAGGTGGTCCTGGGCGACGACGATGTTGATTACCCCGGCCGGGATGTCGGTCTTCTCGGCCACGAGGCGGCCGATCCGGGTGGCGTTCCACGGTGTCTCCGGCGCCGGCTTTAGGACACAGGTGTTGCCCATGGCCAGTACCGGGCCGAGCTTGTTGAGGATGATCTCGAAGGGGACGTTCCATGGGGTGATCACCCCAACCACGCCGATGGGTTCCTTCCACACCTCGCGCTCGGTGAGGCCCATGCCGAACGGATCCTTGGCCCCGATCGACCGGCTCCAGGCGAACTGGTCGATCATCTCTGCTGGCCAGGTCAGCGCCTCGCGCAGAGGTGCATCGAGGCCGGGCCCGTAGGTGGTCAACACGGGCAGGCCGACCTCGGCGACCAGCTCGGCGCGGATCTCCTCGGTCTCGGACTCCAGCGCCGTCTGCAGCTGGAGGATGCAGCGCTTGCGGAAGTCGTGATCGGTCGCCCAGTTCGTGGTGTCGAAGGCGCGACGGGCCGCTTCGATGGCCCGGGTCATGTCCCCGGCGGTGGCATCGGCGGTGACGCCGAGGACCTCCTCGGTGGCCGGGTTGATGTTGTCGAAGGTGGCGCCGTTCTCGGCATCGACCAGCTGGCCGTCGATCAAGAGGCGCTGTTCGCCCTGGGGGATGCTCATGCTTGCGCCTTCACCGTCGTCTTCTGAGCAGGAACGATGGGTGGAGCCGTCTTCCAGTCGGGTATCCCGTCGGACACCTGGGCGGCCGGGAACTTGTCGTCGTGGATCTCGGCCCAGTGCGAGTGGTTCAGCTGGTGCAGGGTGAAGCAGGCGTTCAGGGCGTTGTAGAAGCCCTGGTTGTCCTGGGTCTGGTTGACCGATTCTTTGATCATCAGGGCGGTCATCGACGGCAGCGCAGCGATCCGTTCCGCGAACTCGACGGTCCGGGCCGACAGCTCATCGGCGCCGAAGACCTTGGAGACCATGCCGAGGGAGTGAGCCTCGTCGACCTCCATGCAGTCGCCGGTGAGCAGCAGCTCCTTGGTCTTGCGGGCGCCGAACTCCCACGGGTGGGCGAAATACTCGAGGCCGCACATGCCGAGCCGGGCCCCGACCACATCGGCGAAGGTGGTGCCCTCGGCGGCGGTGATCAGGTCGCAGGCCCACATCAGCATGAGCCCTGCGCCGTAGACTTTGCCGTGGACCTGGGCCACGGTGATCTTGCGCAGGTTGCGCCACCGGCGGGTGTTCTCGAAGTAGTAGTGCCACTCCTGGAGCATCCGGGACTCGGCACCGTCCCTCGTGGCGCCGTTGATCTTCGAGGTCGGGTGCGACTGGTACTCCTCACGGGCGACGGCGGAGCCCATGTCGTGACCAGAGGAGAACATCGGGCCTTCGCCGCCGAGGATGACGACCTTGACCGCATCGTCGGCCTCGGCTTGCAGGAACGCCGCCTCGAGCTCGACCAACATGCCGCGGTTCTGCGCGTTCCGGGCGTCGGGCCTGTCCAGCATGATCCGGGCGACGGCGCCGTCGTGCAACGACTCGTAGCTGATGAACTCGTAGCCGTTCTCGGTCTCGGTCATTGGCTTCCCCTGCGTGGTCGGTGTGCCGGCGATGCAGTTGGCGTCGGCGAAGAGCGTAGCCCGGTTTCTGACAGCGGCGTCAGCTAACGTCGCCCACCGTGGCCGACCCACCCGTCCGCCCGACCGCGTCGGCATTCTTCACCGGGCGGACGGTTCCCGCGGCAGACCGAGACCGTGCTCGGCGACGATGTTGAGGTTGATCTCGGTGGTGCCGCCGGCGATGGAGGTCTGACAGGCCGAGGCCAGGTTGGTGGCCCACGTGCCCTCGACCAGCGCGCCGGCGCCGAGTAGGTCAACCGCCAGGGCAGCCAGCTTCTGCTCGGCCCGGGCCCAGGCCAGCTTGGTCAGGCTCCCCGTGGCGCCGGCTGGCTCACCCTGACGTTGCTGGGTGAGGGACCGGTCGGTCATCCAGCGCATGCAGGCGATGTCGCTGTACACCGATGCCACCCGATCACGAACGCGCGTGTCGGTGAGCGCAGCCCCGATGGCGGGTTCGGCCAGGAGCTCCCCCAGCCGCTTCGACAGCATAAGGTGGAGGCGGGCCACGCCGGCACGCTCGTAGCTCAGGGTGGTCATGGCGACGGTCCACCCCTTGTCCAGCGGCCCGAGGAGGGCGTCGCGTGGGACCCGGACGTCGGTGAAGAAGAGCTCGCTGAACGATGAGGAGCCAGTGATCGAGCGGATCGGCTGGACCTCGATCCCCTCGGTGCGTAAATCCACCAGCAGGCAGCTGATGCCGCGGTGCCTGGACGAAGAAGGATCGGTGCGCACGTAGAGCTGGCACCAGTCGGCGAACTGACCGAGGCTGTTCCAGGTCTTCTGGCCGTTGATCACGAACGCATCGCCGTCGAGCACCGCAGACGTCCGCAACGAGGCGAGGTCGGACCCGGCATCGGGCTCGGACATGCCCTGGGACCAGATCTCGTCGCCCCGGAGCAGGGGCCGCAGGAACCGGTCCTTCTGGTCGTCGCTGCCGTACTGCATGATGGCCGGGGCGATGTTGGCCACGCCGATCGAGTTGATCGGACCAGGAGCGCCGGTCCGACTCATCACCTCCAGGTAGGCCATCTGCTCGTCGATCCCGGCGGCGAGGCCACCGAACTCGCGGGGCCAGGCCGGTGCCGCCCAGCCGGCGTCGGCCAACACGCCGTTCCAACCCCGCAGCACCTCGAGGTTCTCCGCCGTCGCCATGCCGCTGCCGGCATCGGCCAGCTCCGACGTCAGGTGCTCGGCCAGCCAAGCTGCGAGCGATTCCCGTAGCGCATCGGCCGACCGTTCGTCTTCGGGCACCGGCTCTGACCTCGTCGTGTCGGGGAGGACGAGATGCGGGGTGGCATGCGCACTCTCGCCAAGCGCTAGGAACGTTATCAGTCGGTGGTCCCACCGTTCGGAGAGCGCCGAGCGGTTCCAACGTCCTGGCTCACCGCAGCCCCCTGGAAAAGCCGCCTTTGGACGAGAACTGGGTTCTCCGTTGGCGTGCAGGCGTCGGATCGGGTCATTAGGGTCCCGTCCCCGCCCGGACCCTCGATCTCTGGAGTGCATCGTGCAGCTGACCGGAACATCGGCCGTGGTGACCGGAGGAAGCGGAGGTCTCGGCGAGGCAACGGTTCGACGTCTCATCGCCGCCGGTGTGGCCACCGTGATCGCCGATCTCGCCGAGGAACGATCTGAGGCGCTCGCCGAGGAGCTCGGTGACCTGGCCGCCTTCGTGCCCACCGACGTGACCGACGAGGCCAGCGTCAAGGCGGCCATCGGCCGGGCCCAGCAGCTGGGCGCCTTTCGCATCGCCGTGGCGGCCCACGGCGGCTGGGCCCAGGCCGGGCGCCTGGTCGGACGCGACGGCGAGCCACTCGACCTCGATGGTTTCCGCCGCACCTTCGAGCTCTATGTGATCGGGACGTTCAACCTGGACCGCCTGGCGGCGGCGGCCATGGTGGCGTCCGAGCCCGACGACGCCGGCAACCGCGGGGTCCTGGTGAACACGGCCAGCATCGCCGCCTTCGAGGGCCAGGTCGGTCAACTGCCCTACGCAGCCGCCAAGGGCGCTGTGGTGAGCATGGGCCTGGTGGGCGCCCGCGACCTGTCCCCGGCCGGGGTGCGGGTGATGACCATCGCGCCCGGCACGTTCTTCACCCCGGCGTTCCAGATGACCGAGGAACAGGCGCACGAACACTTCGGCTCGAAGGTTCCGTTCCCCAAGCGCATGGGCCACCCCGACGAGTACGGCGCCCTCGTGGTGCACATCGCCGAGAACGACTACCTCAACGGAGATGTCATCCGCCTCGACGGCGCCAACCGCTTCGGTCTCCAGTGAGCGATCGGCCGCTGGCCTCGTTCTTCGAGACGAGCCGGGAGCACCGGCCCATGTCGTACGACACCAACGACCCCGAGGTCCGCTCGCGCATCTGCGGGCTCGACCAACACCACGCCCGCTTCGAGCTCGACGGCGAGGTGGCCTACGGCATCGGCGAGCCCTACGACACCCTCTGCTACGAGTTGGCCAAGGCGGGCCGGCTCGGCTTCTCCCTCCTCGACTGATCGACACCACCTCCCGTGGACCCTGCCCCCGCCACCGACGAAGCACCGGCGACCACGCTGGCCGAGCTCCTCGACGGCCGACGCCACGACACCGGCGTGGGCATCGCCTTCGACGATCGGAGTTGGACCTGGCAGGAGGTGGTGTCCGAGAGCGAGCGCTACGGGGCGGTCATCGATGCTGCCGTCGGCGACGGCGTGCGTCACGTCGGCCTGCTGTTGGAGAACTCGCCCAACTACCTGTTCTCGCTCTTCGGTGCGGCCATGGCAGGGGTGACCGTCGTGGGCCTCAACACCACCCGTCGGGGCACCGAGCTGGCTCGAGACATCACCCACACCGACTGCCCGGTGGTGCTGACGGACTCCGCGCTCGGGCCGCTCCTGGCCGGGCTCGATCTCGGCGGTGCAGCGGTCCATGTGGTCGTCGGGACCACCTGGCAGGAGGCTCTCGACGCCGCCCCACCGCTGCCCGCAGACCGAACCGTGGCTCCCGAGGATCATCTGCTGCTGATCTTCACCTCCGGCTCCACCAGCGCGCCCAAGGCCGTGATCATGTCCAACGGCCGAGCAGCGCGTGCGGCCGGCGGCTCGGCCTGGTTCAGCACTGACGACGTCCTCTACTGCGCCATGCCGCTCTTCCACGGCAACGCCCTGAACGCGATCGTGTTCCCGGCACTGGCCACCGGGGCCACGATTGCCCTCCGTGAACGGTTCTCGGCCTCGCAGTTCATTGACGACCTGCGCAACTACGGTGCCACCTTCTTCACGAGCGTCGGTCGGGCCATCTCCTACGTGCTGGCCACCCCGCCCCGCCCCGACGACCAGGACCATCAGGTCAAGTACGCCCTGGCCCCGGAGTCCTCCACGGCCGACATGCGGGCGTTCCGGCGCCGCTTCGGGATCACCTGCATCGCCGGGTACGGGTCGAGCGAGAACGCCGTGGTCTTCGTCCCTGCTCCGGGCATGCCTGCCGATGCGCTCGGCCAGCCCCAGGACGGCATCGACGCTGCGGTCGCCGACCCCGAGACGGGAGCCATCTGCGCCACGGCGAGGTTCGACGACCAGGGCCGCATGACCAACGCCGAGGCGGCGATCGGCGAGATCGTCGGCCGCAACGTGCTCGACCGATTCGAGGGCTACTACGACAACCCCGAGGCCGACGCCGAGCGCTCACGCAACGGCTGGTTCTGGACCGGGGACCTCGGCTACGTCGACGCCGACGGCTTCTTCTACTTCGCCGGCCGGCAGGGCGACTGGCTGCGGGTCGATTCGGAGAACTTCGCCACGGCGCCGATCGAGCGGGTCCTCGGGCGGCTCCCGAACCTGGCCGCCGTCGCCGTCTACGCCGTTCCCGACGAACGCACCGCGGATGACCAGGTGATGGCGTCGCTCGAGTTCGCCGAGGGGACGGCGTTCGATGCTCGAGCGTTCGAGGCCTTCCTGGCTGCCCAACCGGACCTGGGCCCCAAGTGGTCACCCCGCTACGTCCGGCTCACCACGCTCCCGGTGGGGGCGACCAACAAGATCGATCGCCGCCTGCTCCAACGTGAGGGCTGGGGCAGCGAGGATCCGGTGTGGTGGCGGCCGGGTCGTAGCAGCGCCTACGAGCCGTTCACCGCCGAGGACCGCGCCGAGCTCGAGGCTCGCTTCGCCGAACACGGGCGCTCGACGACCCGGGCCAAGTGAGCGGCTGCGCTGCGGCCCAGTCGCCCCCGCCCGGGACCTTCCGCTGGACAGGGCTCAGGCCGAACGATCGTTGCCAGCCGCCCGATGGGCTCGGATGGCCTGGAGCCCGGCAGCGATGGCGTCGCGCATGACCCGTTCGTTGTCCCCGGTGATGAACCCGTGGAGCCGACTCTCCAACGGGCGTAGCAGGGGACTGGCCACCTCGTAGGTCTCGCCGAAGCACACATCGGTGCGGCCGTCGCCCAGGTCGTCGAGCCGGTGCCACCCGCTGGCGAAGGCCCAGGGATGGCGGGCGATCGACTCGTAGGTGGAGCTGAACTGCTCGGGCCGGACCTCGCTCACGCACTCCCACGAGCGTCCGACCCCCCGGCTCAGGACCCACCGGGGCATCCGGTAGGTGCAGGTGCGCACCAGCCCCTGACCGTGATCATCCCCGGGGTTCATGACCTCGATCCGGACGCCACCGCTCTCGAGGACCCGCCGTGCACCACTCGGGTCCGGCCGGAGACGGGGGTGAAGGATGGACCAGATGTCGGCTCTCGGTGCCTCGATCTCGAACGAGAACTGACGCTCCTGCATCGGGCACTCTCGGCTGGACGGCGACGGCGAAGATGACACCGGTGTCAGGATCGTAGACCCGGTCGGGACGGCACCGCAGGGAGCGCAGATCGAGCCGAGGCGTGTACCGTCTGATGTGATCTAACAGTGTCGTCAGGAAGGAGGGCACGGTGGCCGATGGACCGGGCGGGGCCGTGCTGGATCTGATCTGCTCGCAGCGGGCCTGCCGCCGCTACACCCACGAACCGGTCCCGGACGATGCGTTGGCCACCATGATCGAGGCGGCGTCGCACGCCCCGAGCGCAGAGAACCGCCAGCCCTGGGTCTTCATCGTCGTCGATGACGATGACCTTCGCACGGCCATCGATGACCTCAGCCGGGCCATCTGGAGTGCCGGTGGGCGACCGCATTCCGAAGCCTCGCTGATTCCGTCGTTCTTCGAAGCCGTCGACCGGTTCTTCGAGTCCGGCCACGGCGGGGCGCCCCGCCTGGTCGTCATCGCCGGAGACGGCCGTAGCGGGGCGGGCCAGGGGGTCCTGGCGTCTTCGGTGTTCCCCGCCGTGCAGAACCTCTTGCTTGCTGCGTCGGCGATGGGTTATGGCTCGACGATGACGACACTCGCCGCCCAGGCGCCCGGCGAACTTGTGCGGGTGCTCGGGCTGCCCGAGGACGTGCTCCCCCTCGCGGTGATCCCCATCGGTCGACCGGCCCGGCCCGCCGGTCCACCGCGCCGACGGTCCGTCGAGGAGATCGCCCACCGCAATCGGTTCGGTACGGCATTCACTGATGGGGCGGCACCGTGCTGACGATCCCCGACCGTGCCGGTCCGCATGACCCGCTCCCGGTCACACCGCCTCGGCATCCGAGTTCGCTCCGGCGTACCTCGTCGATCGACTCGACGCGCCCGGACGGCCTCGAAGCCGACGTCTGTGTCGATGCCCGTGCCCGTGACCTGCTCACCGATGCGTCAGGGGCAACGGCGACCTCGACGCAGGTCGGTCTAGAGGCAACGATCGACCCCGGCCGCAGCCTGCGCTCTGCCGTTGCCGATCCTGCGGTCGACGGGTTCGACGAGCTCGTCGGCACCCTGGTGGCGAGCGGCTGGCGGGCGCGCGCCGCGGCAGCGGTCCCGATCGACGAGCGCCACCACTCGCTGCTGAACCTGCTCGTCGACGACCTGCCCGGGGCATCGCTCGTCTCCGGGGTCGCCCTGCAGCGGGCCAGTGCGCTACCGACCGCCAGTCCCGGGATGCGCCAGCACATCCTGGCCGCCGCCGACATCTGCGCTGGGTGGGTCTCGGACGGCTCGATGATGGAGGCCTTCCGGGAGCACGACCAGATACCCACACCGGTCGGTCCGCCGGCACCGGTGCTCGAACCGGACGACGATCCCCTCGCCTGGCATGTGATGGCTCCCCTCCCCGCCCATGCCACGCGCCGGCGACGGCTCCTCGACCTCTGGGGGGAGCCGCTGGGTGACAGCACCCACGCCTTCGCAGCACACTTTCGTGACAGCTACGTCGATGGCGCCGAGTCGGAGACGGTCGTGCACGAGTACCTGGTCACCGGGCGCGTCGACGAGCGGACGCGGACCTTCACCGATGTGGGCGCACGGGCCCGGGTGCTGCCGTGGATCGAGTGCCCGAACGCCCTGGCCAGCGCCGAGCGGTTGATCGGCACCCCGATCGGAGACGTCCGAGCCCGGGTCCGCAACGAGTTCGTCGGCACCAGCACCTGCACCCACCTCAACGACACGCTCCGCTCGCTGGCGGACATCGACCCCTGGCTCGACTTGCTGACCGCAGCCGGGCCGGAGACCGGAGCTACCGATGTTTGACTTGATCATCCGAGGGGGCACCGTCGTCGACGGCAGCGGGGCCGCAGCCCGGACCGCCGACGTCGCCGTCCAGGACGGCACCATCGTCGAGATCGGCAAGGTGACCGGAACACCTCGTCGCACCGTCGACGCCGACGGCCTCCTCATCACCCCGGGTTTCGTCGACATCCACACCCACTACGACGGCCAGGCCACTTGGGATCCCCACCTCACCCCCTCGTGTTGGCACGGGGTGACCACGGCGATCCTGGGCAGCTGCGGGATCGGCTTCGCGCCGGTCGCTCCGGAGCGCCGGGCCTGGCTCATCGACCTCATGGAAGGCGTGGAGGACATCCCCGGATCGGCTCTCTCGGAGGGCATCCACTGGGAGTGGGAGTCCTTCGTCGGCTACCTGGACGCACTGGAGCGGATGCCGCGGGCCATCGACGTCGGTGCGCAGGTGCCCCATGCCGCCGTGCGGGCCTACGTGATGGGTGACCGGGCCCATGACGAAGCCACGGCGGCCGACCTCGAGGCCATGCAAGCCATCGTCCGGGAGTCGTTGCTGGCCGGCGCCCTCGGCGTGTCCACCGGGCGGACCGCCGGTCACCGCAGCGTCACCGGCGAGTTGGTCCCCGGGACCTACGCCGCCGCCGACGAGGTGGCCGCCCTCCTCGAGGCCATGGTCTCGGTGGACCGGGGCGTGCTCAGCCTGGTGCCGGCCGGGATCTCCGGCGAGATGGGTGGCGACCGGGCCGGCGCCATGGAGGAGGAGCTCGACTGGTTGGTCGAGCACGGGACGGCGTACGACCGTCCGATCACGTTCCTCGCCATGCAGCAGCCCGGCGACGCCGACGGCTGGCGCAGCTGGTTCGGACGGGTGGCGGCGGCCAACGCCGCCGGTGCGCAGATCCACCCGCAGGTCGCCAACCGGTGCTTCGGCGTGCTGATGGGCCACCAGTCGCGCATGAACCCGTTCCGTCACTTCCCGACCTACCGGACCCTGGCGGACCTTCCGTTCGACGCTCGTATTGCCCGTCTGCGCGATCCCGCCGTGCGCGCCGCCATCCTGGCCGAGGGTCCCGATCGCGGCGCCGAGCCCGCCCTCGACACCCTCCGACGGCGCTCGTTCGAGAACCTGTTCCCGCTGGGCGAGCCGCTGGACTACGAGCCGACGCCCGAGTCGAGCGTGGCCGCCATCGCCCGTCGAACCGGCGCCGACCCCTGGGCGGTCACCTACGACCTCATGCTCGAACACGACGGCCGCGAGTTCCTGCTGTTCCCGCTGCTCAACTACACGGGTGGCTCTTACGCCGGCCTGCACGACATGATGGCCGCCCCCATGACCGTGCAGGGCCTGGGCGACGGCGGTGCGCACTGTGGCCTGATCTGCGACGCCACCATGACCACCTACATGCTCAGCCACTGGGCCCGCGACCGGACCCGGGGGCCGAAGATGGCGTTGGAGCAGGCCGTCCGACGCCTGACCGGTGACCCGGCACAGCTCTATGACCTGCGCGATCGCGGGGTCCTCGAGGTCGGCCGCCGAGCCGACATCAACGTCATCGACTTCGACCAGTTGGGCCTGCTCCACCCGGAGCTGGTCAACGACCTGCCCGGTGGGGCCGGCCGCCTGGTGCAGCGCTCGACGGGCTACGTGGAGACCATCGTGGCCGGTCAGACTGTCGTCGACCGGGGCGAACTCACCGACGCCCGGCCCGGCTCGCTGGTCCGAGGTTCAGGCGCCACTGGCTGACGAAGCGCCGACGAGCCGTATGGCTTGGCGATGATGTTCTTCTGGATCTCGGTGGCGCCGGCACCGATGGATGTGTAGCGCTGCCACGCATAGTTGCGCATCCAGCTGCCACCGTCGATGGCTCCACGCAGTGTTGACGTACGAGCCGACAAGAGTGTGACCGTGGTTCGAGACGTGAAACGCTTCCCGAGTTCACCAGTCGGCTCGTCTCGGCGATCGTCCCACGCCGCGACGGCAGTGAGCTGACCGAGCCGTTGCTCGCAGCGGGCCGGAGCATCGTCCATCGTTTCGGCGAGGCTCGCGCTGCGCAGGCCTGTGGCGCATCGGGACACGGACGTGTAGACATGACACGAGCGTTAGGTGGGGCACCCATGGGGGCGGTGCTCACCGAATCAGGAGGCAGCGAGCCCATGAGTGTTCGACGACAGCGCACGTGCGCTCTGGCCCTGACGTTCGGGCTGTTGGTCGCCGCCTGCGGCAACGAGAAGAGCGGGAACGACGCGACCACTCCGCCGGCCAACCAGCCGGGTGACGCGGGCTCAAAGGGCGGGCCGGCCGCTGATCAGTTCGCCGACCTGAAGCGCGTCCCCGAGCCCAAACCGTGCACCAACGATCCGGGGGTCTCGGACACCGAGATCAAGGTGGGCACGATCGGCATCGAATCGGGGCCGACCGCAATCTCCTTCAGTGCCACCCTCGACGGGATGAAGGCGCGGATCGACAAGGCCAACGCGGATGGTGAGCTGGGCGACCGCAAGATCATCCTCGTGACCCGCGACGACACCGGTGATCCGACCCGTAACGGCGAGGTGGCTCGCGATCTCGTGGAGCAGGAGAAGGTCTTCGGCATCCTCGAGGCGACGACCGCCTCGAACGGCTCGTCGGACTACCTGGCCGAGAAGGGCATCCCCGTGACCGGCTGGCACGTCGGTTCTCCGGTCTGGTCCACGCTTCCCAACATGTTCACGTTCCGCCAAGGCCCGGCTGCCGACCCCGAGAACGAGTACACCGACCGCAACGCCAAGCTCTTGGCCGACCGGGGCGCCACGAAGATCGCCCTCATCGGTCTCAGCAACCAGGCGAGCGCGCTCTTCATCAAGCGGATCAAGAAGTCGATCGAGCAGACCGACAGCGGCATCGAGGTGGTCTACGAGAACGTATCCATCCCGCCGACGCAGACCGACTTCACCGCCGAGGTGCAGGCGATCGAGAGCTCGGGGGCCGACGGGATCTACACCAGCATGGACCTGCTGCAGAACACTGCGCTCAACGACGGGCTGTCCAAGACCGGGGTGGACATCAAGGCCACGATCTTTCCGGGTGGCTACGACCCCCGGGTCCTGAACCTCCCGGGCATGGAGGGCTCGGTCTTCGGCCTCGAGTTCTATCCGTTCGAGCTCGGCAAGCCCGCCTTCGAGGCATTCGACGCGGCAGCGCCAGAGGATGTCGTGCGCGGCCAGATCCCCTTCATCGGGTGGCTCTCGGCCGAGATGTTCATCCGAGGCCTCAAGGAGGCCGGGCCCGGGTGCCCCACCCGAAAGGCGTTCATCGCGAACCTGCGGCTGGTCGACGACTACGACGGCGGCGGCGCCTTCGACCCCGTGGACCTGTCGAAGGGCTACGGGAAAGAGTTCCCGTGCGCGTACTACGTCCAGGTGCAACAAGCGGTCTTCGTGCCGCAATACGACGGCGAGCCGTTCTGCGGCGAGCCGATCACCCTGAAGTAGCGGGGACGCACATGTCGTGATGACCTACCTCGTGACCGGCTTGGTGGTCGGCAGCGTCTATGCCATCGCCACCCTCGGGATCGTGCTCACGTACGCGTCCACCCGGGTCTTCAACTTCGCCCAGGGCGCGATCTCCTTCGCTCTGGCCATCACCTTCTACGAGCTCACCGTCGAGCGCGGCTGGTCGATGCGCCTCGCTGGAGTCGTAACCGTGTTGGTCATCTCGCCGCTTCTCGGCCTGGCGCTGTGGGCCGTGCTGTTCCGGCGGCTCGCCTTTGCGCCCCCGGTCGTGCGGCTCGTCTCGACGATCGGCTTGTGGGTCGCCATCCCCCCTCTGGTCGTCATCCTGTACGGCCAGGGCGACCGCTTCGAGGTACCGAGCGCGGTGTTCGACCCGGCGCACCAGTACGTGATCTTCGGCGTCGGGATCGACTCGAACGACGTCGCCGTGGTCGTCGCTGCGCTTCTCAGCGCCGCACTCCTGACGGTGCTGCTGCGGGCGACGCCCTTCGGGCTCTCGATCCGGGCAACGGTCGACGCACCGACCATGGCTGGTGCGGTCGGCATCAACACGACCGCCGTGTCTGCCGGGTCGTGGATGATCTCGACGACGCTCGCCGGTCTAGCCGGCGTGCTGCTGGGGACCCAGAGCGGGTTCTCGGTCGGACAGTTCACCTTCCTGATCCTCGGGAGCTTCGCAGCCGTAGTCATTGCCAGGATGCACAGCCTGCCGCTCGCCTTCGTCGGAGCAATCGGTCTCGGGATGGTGCAGGAGCTCTCCAAGTCCGTGGCGGTCGGCAACTTCCTCGACAATTTCCTCGATCGGCAGAGCGTGTGGATCCGCGGGCTACCGCAGATCATCCCGTTCGCAGTGATGTTGATCTTCCTCATCGTCTACCGCGGGCTCGGCCGAGAGCGGGTGGACACCGATCCGCGCTCGGTGCCGCTCGAGGTCGACGTGGTGGCACCCGATGAACCGGCCTCTCGGTGGCGTCGGGCACTGCCCGCAGCCTTGCTCGCCGTTGCGGTGGTGGTCGCTCCGGTGTTCCTCACCGGGCTGTGGGAGGGCATCGTCGCCAAGGGCCTCGCCCTCGCCATCATCTTCCTCTCCTACACGTTGGTCTCAGGATCGGGCGGCATGTTGTCGCTCTGCCAGATCAGCTTCGCAGGCGTCGCCGCCGCTCTGACCGCCGACCTTGCGACGAACCACGGCATGGCCATCGTGGTCGCCATCCCGCTGGCGGCGCTCCTGGTGGTGCCCATCGGGGTGATCGCCGCGCTGCCGAGCCTGCGAGTGGGCGACCTCTACCTCGCGCTGGCCACGCTCGCCTTCGCGGTGCTCGTGGAGAACACGTACTTCGAGCTGCCGTCGGTGAACAACTTCGGTCAAGGCGTCGAGGTACCCCGGCCCCAGGGGTTCGGCGATGACCTGACCTTCTACTACCTGCTCGTCGTCTGTTTCATCGCGATGGCTCTCCTGGTTCGCAACATCAAGCGGTCCACCACGGGGCTCGAGCTCGACGCCATGCGGTCGAGCCCGACTGCCACTGCGACCATCGGGATCGGGATCGTGCGGTCGAAGCTGACCGTGTTCGGCCTGAGCGCGTTCGTGTCGGGCATCGGGGGTGCCCTCTTCGCGACCTACAGCGGACGGGCGTCGCCCCAGCAGTTCTCGGTGCTCGTCGGTGTCGTCTGGCTGGCGGTCGTGGTCACCTGGGGGGTTCGGTCGATCGTCGGCGCGCTCCTCGGCGGACTGTCCTACGCCGTGTTCCCGCAGCTGGCCAGCGAGCACCTGTCGGGCGCGTGGCTCGAGCTCCCCACCGTGCTGTTCGGCCTCGGTGCAATCGTCCTGGCGCGCGAACCGCGCGGCGTGATCCACCAGATTGTCAACGGGCGACGCGACCGGCAACAGACGCGCGCCAGGCGAGCGCTGGCACGGACTGGCGCCGAGCCGGCCCCGGTCGCTGTGACGGCGAGCGGCCGGTGAGTGCTCTCCTCGAGGCCCGGGACGTAACCGTCCGGTACGGCGGCTTGGTCGCGCTCGACAAAGTGAGCCTCTCTATCGAAGCCGGCTCGATCCTCGGCCTCATAGGTCCGAACGGGGCTGGCAAGACGACGTGGTTCGGCGTGCTGTCGGGTTTGGTGGCGCCACGCGAGGGGACGGTGCTGATCGACGGCGCCGACATGACCAAGGCGACGCCCCAGCGACGCAGCCGGGCCGGGATGGCCCGGACGTTCCAGCGGCTGGAGCTGTTCGGCAGCCTCACCGTGCGCGAGCACCTCGTGCTGGCGTGCCGAAGCAACGGTCGGAACATCGCCGTCCGGCTGGTGCTCGACTGCATTGGCGCCGGCCACCGGCCCGCCGCCGGCGAGGACGACGCCGTAGATGCCATCCTCGAGCAGCTCGGTCTCACCGCCCTTGCGTCGGCCCCGGTCGCTTCGTTGCCGCTCGGCACGGGCCGCCTGGTCGAGCTGGCCCGTGCGCTCGCCACCCGCCCGAGGGTCCTCCTGCTCGACGAGCCGTCGTCGGGACTCGATGCGAACGAGACGCTGGCGCTGACGGAGTGCCTGCATGGAATCCGCGTCGACCACGGCATCTCGATGCTGCTGGTCGAGCACAACGTGAAGATGGTGCTTGGGCTCGCCGACCGCGTCACCGTGCTCGACTTCGGCGAGGTGATCGCGGTGGGCACGCCCGCCGAGATCGCGGCCAGCGAGGTCGTGCAGGCGGCCTACCTCGGGACGGCATCGTGACCACCGGCGTCAGCCTCGAGGTCCGCAACCTCGAGGTCGCCTACGACGGCGCTCGCGCGCTGTTCGGGGTGGACGTGGTGGCTGCGACGGGCACGACGGTTGCCGTCCTGGGCGCCAACGGGGCCGGCAAGAGTTCGCTGGCCGCCGCCATCGCCGGCGTGGTGCCGGTGGCGCGCGGAATGGTGCTGATCGACGGGTCGGACGTCACTCGTGATCCCGTACACCGTCGGGCTCGCGCCGGCGTGGCCTACGTGCCCGAGGGTCGTGGCATCTTCCCCCACCTCACGGTGGTCGACAACCTGCGGGCGATGGTTCGGAGCGCGGTGCCCGCCTCGGAGCGGGCCGACGTCCTCGCCCGAGCGGTCGAGATGTTCCCGGTACTCAGCGAACGGCGCCACCAGGCGGCCGGCACCCTGTCCGGCGGCGAGCAGCAGATGCTGGCCCTCGCCCGCGTGCTCGCTGCGCCTCCCCGGCTCCTGATCGCCGACGAGATGTCCCTCGGGCTCGCACCACGTATGGTCGACGTGGTGTTCGAATCGCTCGGGCGGGCGCGCGAGCAGGGCGTCACCATTGTCCTCGTCGAGCAATACGTCGAACGGGCCCTCGGCTTTGCGGACGCCGCCGTGCTGCTCAGGCACGGCGAGGTCGCGTGGGCCGGGCCGTCCGCCGAGGCCGCGGCCGAGGTGCGGTCGAGCTACCTCGGCTCCTGACCACACTCTTCCCAGACGCCGGCGTCCGGCGCCCTATCGTCAGGTGTTGCGGCTGCCGAGAGTGTCCTTGGCTTGGCGAGTAAGGAGCCGCGCGGATAGGCGCTGAGTGCTGACCATCCAATACCGGCCTCGACATCTACTTCTGCGATCCGCACAGTCCCTGGCAACGAGGCACGAACGAGAACACGAACGGTCTGCTCCGCCAGTACTTCCCCAAAGGAACCGATCTCTCCCGCCACTCCCGCGAGGACCTCGACGCGGTCGCCCTCGCCCTCAACACCCGACCCCGCAAGACCCTCGGCTGGCGCACTCCCGCCGAGGCCCTCAACCAGCTCCTACACTCTGCCTGACAAGGCAGTGTTGCTACGACCCCTTGACCCCAAGCAATACATGGCCAGCGACCACCGCCGACGCCTTGGTGCCCTCGACATGGTCCAGTCGGTCGGCCGCACTGGTGTCTGCTGGGATAACGTCGTAGCAGAGTCGTTCTGGTCATCGCTCAAGCGCGACGTCGTGCACCGCTACCGGTTCACCAACCGGGCCACCGCCCGCCGGGCCATCTTCCTGGATCAACACCTACAACCACCGGCGGCTCCACTCGAGCCTCGGCTACATGCCGCCCGCCGAGTGGGAGCACCAGTACCGTCAACCCCAGGCCGAGCAGGCCGCGTAACCAACGTGACCGGTCAACGGGGGGACCCCCAAGGATCCCTGTTATCGCGAGGGGTGCGCTGGTCGAATACGACCTGCGCGCGATCTACAGGGACATCGAGGAGGTCGAACTCGACCAGCCGTTGTGACCGGAACTATGAGCCGTTCAGCTCCAGCTCGATCGCACTGTTCCCCATGTAGAGGTCGCCGGTCAGGTCGAGCAGCAAGTCGAGGTACTCGTAGTTCACCGCGTCGATCGCGTCCTTGAGGCGGCGGTCGTCGTGGCCCTCGGCGACATCGAACAGCACATCACCGGTGGCGGAGAGCACCCGATGGATCCGGAGGATGCGGAGCCAGTCCTCGGTGAACTCGCCGTGTAGCTCGATCACGGTCGCGCCCGGCAGAACCTCGGCCACGGTCTCGATCGCAAGCCGTTCGGCCAGCGGGGCGAGCGCCTGCCCGAGCACGTTCCACTGGTCATGTGCGCTCTTGAACTCGGCGCCGAGATCCTGGTTCGGCATGGCATCCCTCCTCCAACGACGGTCGACGCAATGTACGGCCAGGATCGATGGGCGGGCGACGACCCGCTGGGCGGCCCGGTCCCGGCACCGGCCGGCGTGAGCTCGTAGCTTTCGGTCCTTGGAGGAGCTACCGGCGGGGTTGTACGAAGTCCTCGTCACCGAGGGACTGAAGGCGCGCCTGGACGCCATTGCGGATGCCCTGCCCACCCAGCAGCGAGCGCTTCACGCCGCCGAGACACCCGACCGGATCGCCTGGCACCTGAGCCGCGAGATCGCGCGGGCCCTGGCCGATGTCAGTGAGTCCGATCGGACCCGCGTCGGTATCGAGGTGGCCCAAGCACTCCTCGATCGGCTCGGCGACCTGGTCGATGTCGATCCCTCGGTGTCCCCGGTCGGTCCGGCGACGGTGCTGCACGCCATCCTGGGCCACCGACCCGACGGCAGCCCCGAGCCGGTCGCCCAGCCACTGATCCCGCTGCTCGACACGACGCTGCTCACGAACGCGCCAGGTGAGCCGAACCTGTGGAACCAGTTGCGGTCCGAGATCGAGTCAGCCGACCGCATCGACGTCGTCATGGCGTTCATCCGCCGAAGCGGCATCGCTCCCTTGCTCGACGCCCTCCGGCACCACTGCGGCCGGGTCCGCCAGCTCCGGGTGCTGACGACGACCTACACCGGTTCGACAGAGAAGGCGGCCCTGGACCAGCTTGTCGACCTCGGCGCTGCCGTTCGCGTGTCCTACGACCTGACGGCCACGCGCCTGCACGCCAAGGCATGGGTCTTCCACCGGCGCACCGGCTTCACCACCGCGTATGTGGGCTCATCTAACCTCACCCACTCTGCGCAGGTCACGGGCGTCGAGTGGAACGTACGGGCCTCCGCGGCCCGCAATCCGGACGTGCTCGCCAAGTTCGGCGCCGTGTTCGAGAGCTACTGGGCCGGTGGCGACTACCTCACCTACGACGCCGAGCAGTTCGAGGACGAACAACGTCGTGCGGGCCGGACCGATACCGGACCGCGGGTGATCCTGAGCCCGATCGAGCTACGACCGCTCCCGTTCCAGGACCGGCTCCTGGAGTTGGTCGAGGTGTCCCGGCAGCGCGGGCACCGCCGCAACCTCCTCGTCTCCGCCACCGGCACCGGCAAGACCGTGATGGCCGCCCTCGACTACGTGAGCCTCCGAGAGCGCCTTGACCGCTCGCGCCTTCTCTTCATCGCCCACCGCGAGGAGATCCTCGACCAGAGCCTCGCCACCTTCCGCTACGCCTCCGTGACCCGTCGTTCGGCGAGAAGTGGGTACGCGGCGCACGACCAAACCACTTCGACCACGTGTTCGCGTCGATCCAGAGCCTCAACGCCTCCGGGCTCGACGCGCTGCCGCCCGACCACTTCGACGTCGTGATCGTCGACGAATTTCACCACGCCGCCGCATCCTCGTACGAGAAGGTGCTCGAACACCTCGACCCGGTCGAGCTGCTCGGCTTGACCGCGACGCCCGAGCGCAGCGACGGCCTGCCGATCCTGCACTGGTTCGACGATCGCATCGCCGCCGAGCTGCGCCTGTGGGACGCGATCGACCAGCAGCACCTCGCCCCCTTCCTCTATTTCGGCATTCACGACGGCCTCGACCTGCGCGACGTGCCGTGGACGCGCAGCCGGGGGTACGACACCACCGCGCTGACCAACACCTACACCAGCTCGGACGCCTGGGCCCGTCTCGTGGTCAAGCAGGTCGACGACCACGTCGACGTCGGGTCGATGCGCGGCCTCGGGTTCTGCGTGAGCATCGAGCACGCCCGGTTCATGGCCCGCCACTTCAACCACCACGGCATTCCGTCCGTCGCCATCTGGGGCGACAGCCCCCGAGCCGAGCGAGAGACGGCCTTGCGGGATCTCGCTGCCGGCGAGGTCAAGGTCGTATTCTCGGTCGACCTCTTGAACGAGGGTGTCGACGTCCCGAACGTCGACACGGTGTTGATGCTGCGCCCGACCGAGAGCCCGGTACTGTTTCTCCAGCAGCTCGGCCGAGGGCTCCGCAAGGCCAAAGCCAAGGTGTACTGCACGGTGCTGGACTTCGTCGGCACCCACCGCAAGGAGTTCCGCTTCGACCGCCGCTACCGAGCGCTGCTCGGCGGTACCCGACGCGACGTCGAGCGGGCCGTGCAGATGCAGTTCCCGTTCCTGCCCGCCGGGTGCAACATGCAGCTCGACGAGAAGGCGACCGAGGTCGTGCTCCGCAGCCTTCGCGAGGCCATCCCCTCGCAGTGGAAGGCCAAGGTCGACGAGCTGAGGTCGCTGCGCCGAGAGCGGCCCCATATCGGCCTCGCCCAGTACCTGGATGAAACGGGTCTCGACCTCGACGACCTCTACGCAAACTCCCGGAGCTGGTCCGACCTGGTCGAGGCAGCCGACGGTGCCGTTCTGCCCGCCGGCCCCGAGGAGCGCGTCCTACGGCGCGCCATCGGGCGACTGCTACACGTCGACGACGCCGAGCGCACCGCCACCTACCGTCAGCTGCTGACGAGCGAGCGGCCCGAGGTCAGCGCCCTGCCGGAGCGAACGAAGCGCCTTTTGCACATGCTCGTAGCCGCACTCGCCGATCAGGCGCTCGCCAGGGAAGTGTCCCTTCAGGACGCGGTCGACCTCGTGTGGTCCCACCCCCAGGTGATCGCCGAGCTGGCTGAGCTGTTCCGGCTGCTCGGCGGCCGGATCAACCACCTCCATCAGCCGCTCGCTACCCACTCCGACGCGGCCCTGCAGATCCACGCCCGCTACAGCCGCATCGAGATCCTCGCCGCTATGGGCCCCGGCGGTGAGCAAGCCAAGATCGCCGCCTGGCAGAGCGGCGTGTACGAAGCGAAGCCGGTCAATGCCGAGTTGCTTGCGTTCACGCTCGACAAGAGCGGCGGTGGCTTCTCGCCCACCACTCGCTACAGGGACTACGCCATCAGCCGCACCCTCATCCACTGGGAGAGCCAGTCGATCACCCGCGAGGACAGCCCGACCGGCCTTCGGTATCGCAACCATGAGCGGGACGGCCGAACCATCCTGTTGTTCACCCGCCTCCGTGCCGACGACCGCGCGTTCTGGTTCCTCGGCCCCGCCACCTACCGAGGCCACGTCGGAGAGAAGCCCATGGCCATCACCTGGGAACTCTACGTCCCGCTGCCGGGCGACCTCTACGCCGCCTTTGCCGCAGCCGTCGCATAGGCCAGTCACGGTCAGCACGCCTTGGGCGTAGCGTGACGAGCCATGGGTGAACACGACCAACTCCTTGGCATCGCCGATGTGATCGAGCGACTGCGCGCTGACCTGACCGAGACCCAACTCCGGTTGGAGGCGCGCAAGCAGGAGGTCGAGAGCCTTCCCGCCGTCCAGGAGTTCAAACAGAGCCAAGCGGAGATTTCGCGAGCCGTATTCGAGACCCATGCGGAACCGCCGCCACCATTGCCGCGACCATTCGAACTCGCACAGCTCGACGCACCACTTACGCTCCAGACCGTCACCGTGGAGCTTGAGTTCGTAGTCGAGACGAAGGCAGACGGCGGAATCGACCTCAAGGTCGTCTCCGCTGGCGGCGGACGGACCTACACGAATACCAACAGGATTACGCTGCAGCTCCAGACTCCCCGACCCATGGATATCGGCGGTTGAGCCCGGGCCCGAAATGCGCCAGGTGCACGTGGCGCACCTGGGTTCCTCGCAGGTGATGCAACGTGCCGGCGTCCCTTCTCGACGTAGGCGTCCCGGATCCGTTCGGCCGGCTCTCGACACCGCTGGACCTGCTCGATCGCGTCGGCCTGCCCCTCAGTGCGTTCGTCGTCCTGCCAGTAGCGATCGAACGAGCCGACGCAGTCCCCGGGAAGGGCGACAGCCGCAGATATCGTGGAAGGGCTCACCGAGCGCGAGGTTTCCTGGGTCTGGAACCAGGATGGCAAGCATCGAGTCCTGCGGACGGGGCTCACGTGGAAGCAACAGACCCTGGCAGTGCTCGAAGGACGGCGACGGCGGCTGCTCGAACTGCACTACGCCGGGAACATCCGCGCCGAAATGTTCGGCCAGCAGGAAGCAGAGCTAACCGAGGAGATCAGAGCCCTCCGAGCGGCGCCGGAGCCAGCCTCAGAGCCAGACCCCGCCGAGGACCCCGCCGCCCGCTTCGATGACGTCGTGGCCCTGCTCGCCAGCCTCGACGTCGACCGGCTGTGGCATCGGCGACCGAACGGGAATGGCGCACCCTCGTCGAGGAACTGCTCGACACCCTCGAAGTGCACCCCGACCGTCTAACCGTCGCCATCCACGGCGCCCAAAACTGAACGTTGCCCTGGCCGAAGTAGGCCTGGGCAACGGTCGTCACTCGGTAAATGTTGGTGTCGGAGGGGGGACTTGAACCCCCACGCCCCGAAGGGCACCAGCCCCTCAAGCTGGCGCGTCTGCCAATTCCGCCACTCCGACGTGGCCTCCGGGCTCGCCCGGTGCAGGGCACAATCTAGCCGAGGACCCTGGACCCCCGAAACCGGGATCGGGTCAGGTGGGGGTGCTCATCAGCAGGCCGAGGGCGAGGGTGGTGAAGATGAAGACCACCGCGGCGACCACGGTGATGCGGTCGAGGTTCTTCTCCACCACGGTCGACCCTTGGGCGGCTGCGCCCATGCCGCCGCCGAACATGTCGGACAGGCCACCGCCCTTGCCGCTGTGGAGCAACACCAGGCCGAGCATGCCGAACGACACCAGGACGTGGAGGATGACGAGCGCAGTGACCATCTGGGCGACCTCTGGGTTCGCGGGGCCGGCGACCCCGGTGCGGTGACAGTCGCCAGCCTACCTGTGCGGGCTCTGCCGGGGACCATCGTCACCCACCGATCGACCGGATCTGTACGGCATCGAGGGCGACTGCGCCGACGCCATCCACAACCTGGAGGTTCGAGAGACGTGTCCACCGCCACTCTTGGACCATGAGCTTGCGAGCGGCCAAGACCACGCACGTCACCGGTCGAACTCCGAACCAGAGCGGCGACCGCTCCCGCCTGCACTGGCAGGACGACTGATGCGAGGTTCAGATCACCTGGCGGAGCCGGGGGAAGTGGCAGGCCACCTCGTGGGTTTCCGTGAGGTCGGCAAGGACCGGCTCGTAGTTCTCGCAGGCCGACGTGTCGACCTCCTGCTCGATGAGCTCCTGGCGGTGCCAGCACCGGGTGTGGAAGCGGCAGCCGGGGGGCGGGTCGGCGGGGCTGGGGGGATCGCCCGGCAACATGATGCGTGCACGGCTGCGCTCTCGGCGCGGGTCCGGCAGCGGCACAGCCGACAGCAGCGCCTGGGTGTACGGGTGGTGCGCCGCCTCGTAGATCTCCCGCCGCGACCCGTGCTCGACGATCTTGCCCAGGTACATCACCGCCACCCGGTCCGAGATGTGGCACACCACCGATAGGTCGTGGGCGATGAACACGTAGGCCAGACCCAGCTCCCGCTGGAGCTTCTGGAGCAGGTTCACCACCCCGGCCTGGATCGACACGTCGAGGGCCGATACCGGCTCGTCGAGCACGATCAGCTCGGGCTCGAGAGCCAGGGCCCGGGCGATGCCCACCCGCTGGCGCTGGCCACCCGAGAACTCGTGCGGGAACCGGAACGCGTGCTCGGGCGATAGCCCGACGATGCTGAGCAGCTCCGACACCCGGGCGCCGATCCGGGAGCGGTCCCAGCCGAAGTGCACACGCAACGGCTCGCTCAGCGTGGCGCCGATCGTCATCCGGGGGTTGAGCGATGCGTAGGGGTCCTGGAACACGATCTGGAAACGGCGCCGGGCCTTCCCGAGGTCCTTGCCCTTGAGCCGGGTCAGGTCGGCGCCGTCGAACACGACTGACCCCGACGTGGGATGGAGGAGGTTGAGCAGCAGCCGCCCGGTGGTGGACTTGCCACAACCCGACTCGCCGACCAGACCGAGCGTCTCGCCCTTGTCGAGGGTGAGGCTGACGCCGGCCACGGCCGAAACCGAACCGACCTTGATGCCCAGGGGGCCACCCCGGATGGGGAACTCCTTCACCAGGTCGACGGCCTCGAGCAACGGCCTCCCGCTGCGGCCGCCTGCGGACACGGGGCCGACGGCGCCCTCCGCCAGCATGGCCGGGTCCGTGTTCGTCACGACGCAGGCACCCCGTCGTCCCGGTTGACCACGTCGGGAACCTGGCGCTCCGGGCTCTCCAGTGCCTCGTCGACCGGGACCTCGCCTCCATGCGTCTCGCGCAGGGCGGCCACGGTGGCGTCGGCGAGGTCGGCCGAGAAGTGGCAGGCGCTGCGGTGGCCGCCGTCGCCGACCGGGAGCAGGTCGGGTACCTCCCGCTCGCACGGGTCGGGCCGGGCGAACTGGCAGCGGGGGTGGAAGGCGCACCCCGAGGGCCGGTTGATGAGCGACGGTGGAGCGCCAGCTATCGGCACCAGCGCCTCCTCGCCCTCGGCGTCCACCCGGGGCAGGCTGGCCAGCAGGCCCAGGGTGTAGGGGTGACGGGTGTCGTAGAAGATCTCGTCGACCACGCCGGTCTCGACCTGGCGACCGGCGTACATGACCATCACGTCGTCGGCCAAGCCGGCCACCACGCCCAGGTCGTGGGTGATCAACATGATGGCGGAGTCGATCTCGTCCTTGATGTCGAGCAGCACCTGCAGCACCTGGGCCTGCACGGTCACGTCGAGGGCGGTGGTGGGCTCGTCGGCGATCAGGAGGTCGGGTTTGCAGCAGATGGCCATGGCGATCATGGCTCGCTGGCGCATGCCGCCGGAGAACTCGTGCGGGTACATCTTCGCCCGCTTGCGAGCCTCGGGGATACCCACCAGGTCGAGCATCTCGACGGCCCGAGTCGAAGCGTCGCGACGCGACAAGCCCTCGTGGATCCGGGCCATCTCGCCGATCTGCTTCCCGATGGCGTGGACCGGGTTCAACGCGGTGAGCGGGTCCTGGAAGATCATGGCGATCTCGCCGCCCCGCACCTTCCGGCGCTGGTCGTCGGACATCGTCAGCAGGTCGTTGCCCCGCCACAGGATGCGACCTGACTCCACGGTGGCGGTGGGGAGCAGGTCCATGATCGTCATGGCGGTGACCGACTTGCCGGATCCGGACTCGCCCACGATGGCGAACACCTCGCCCCGGTGGATCTCGAACGACACCCCATCCACGGCCCTCACGGTGCCGTCGTCGGTGTGGAAGTAGGTACGCAGGTCGTCGACCACCAGCAACGGACCCTCGGCCACCGCGCTCGACGGGTCTCGCTCCAGGGTCAGCTCCTGGACGACCACCGGGGCCGCGCCCAGGACCCCCGCAGTGGGCTCTGGCCTGGTCACTTGAGCTTCGGGTCCAGCGCGTCGCGGAGCCCGTCGCCCACAAAGACGAAGGCCAGCACGGTCACGAAGATCGCTCCGCCGGGGAAGTAGAGGAGGTGCGGCGAGTTGGTGATGTCGCGCCGTCCCTCGTTGATCATCAAGCCCCAGGACGTGTCGGGGGCCTGCACCCCGACGCCGAGGAACGACAGAGCAGCCTCCGACAGGACCACCGTGCCGACGGCGATGGTGCCGTAGACGATGATCGGCTGCAACGCGTTGGGCAGGATGTGGCGGAACATGATGCGCCGCTTGGAGAAGCCGAGCGAGGTGGCGGCCTCCACGTACTCCTGTTGCTTCAGGCCCAGGAAGCTCGATCTGACGATGCGGGCGATGGCCAGCCAGCCGGTGGAGCCCAACACGATGATCACCGAGTTCTCGCCTCGACCGAAGATGGTGGCGATGGCCACGGCCAAGATGATGTACGGGATGGCCAGGAACATGTCGGTGATGCGCATGATGACCGTGTCGATGAATCCCCCGAAGAACCCGGCGATCGCGCCCAGCAGCACACCGATGACCAGCGAGAGGGTCACGGCCAAGATGCCGACCTTGAGCGACAACCTCGCTCCGTAAACGACCTTGGAGAACACGTCCTGGCCGATCCGGTCGGTGCCGAAGTAGTGCGTGGCGTTGGGGCCGAGGGAGCGGTCGTCACGGACTCGCTCGGTGATCTCGTACGGAGCGATCAGCGGGGCGAACACCGCCGCCACCACCAGGACCAAGATGATGAACAGGCCGACCATGGCCAGCTTGTTGCGCCGGAACCGCTTCCAGATGTCCTTGCGCAGCGGGCGGACGGGGGCGACATCGGCGATGCCCGCCTCGGCGGCGCCGGGCGTGGGCGACGAAGCGACCGCTCGCCCGACGAGGGGATCGTCGCTCACGTCTCGGCCTCCTTGCCCAGCCGGATCCGCGGATCGAAGTAGGCGTACGAGAGGTCGACCAGCAGGTTGATCAGCGAGTAGGCCACCACGATCACCAACGTGAGCCCGAGCACCACAGGCGCATCTCGCTGGTCGACCGCAGTGGCCACCTTCGATCCCAGCCCGGGCCAGTTGAACACGGTCTCGGTGAGCACTGCGGCGCCCAGGACGGTGCCGAAGTCGATGCCGATCAAGGTGACCACCGGGATGAGGGCGTTGCGCAGGCCGTGCTTGACCACGATGTCGCGCTGGCGCAGGCCCTTGGCCCGAGCGGTGCGCATGTAGTCGGCCTGGTTCACCTCGAGCATGGACCCACGCATCATGCGGGCGGCCAGAGCTGTCGACACCGAGGCCAAGGTGATGGCCGGCAGGATCAGGTAGCGCCACTGCTCGCCGGTGGGGATGAAGAAGAAGGTCCACGTGTCGGGCCCGATGCCCTGCACCTTCAGGGTGGCCCACGCCGGCCAGTCGGCCTTCACCGGCCGCACGGCGAAGATCTGCTGCAGCACGAAGCCCAGGACGAACGCAGGGATGGCGCTGGCCGCCGCCGTGAACACCGTCGTGAACTTGTCGGAAAACGAGTACCGCCGCATCGCCGACCACAGGCCGACGCCGATGCCCACGATGACCTCGATGATCACCGCCCAGATGGCCAACCGGACGCTGTTGACCGAGCGGTCCTTGACGACGTCGCTCACGTTCTCCCGGGTCAGGTACGACTCTCCCAGGTCACCGGTGACGGTCCTCCCCAGGTAGTCGCCGTACTGGGTGGGGATGGGTCGGTCGAAGCCGTAGCGAGCCTCGACGTTCTTCAGGACCTGTTCGTTGACCGCCTTCTCGCTGCCACCGGCGATGAGCTTGGCCGGATCGCCGGGCAGGAGAAAGTAGAGGAAGAACAAGAAGGTGAGCGCGCCGAGCACCGTCGGCACCGTCACCAACAGCCGCCGGATGGTGTAGCTGAGCAAGGCGACCTCTCTCGGTGGAAGTCTCGGCAGGAGGTGGTCCACCACCCAGGTGGTGGACCACCCCTACCTACGGGGTATCCAAGCCGGTCGAGGATTAGCCCTCGACCGCGACCCGCTCCCAGAGGACCAGCCCGTTGGGCGCCTGCTCGAAGACCTTGACCCGTTCCGGGTTGTACACGTAGTCGCCCCGGTACCAGTTGATCGGGATCACACCGATGTCCTGGTTGAGGAGGATGTCCTCGGCCTCCCGGTAGATCTCGCCCTGCTTGTCGACATCGAGCTCTTGCTTGGCGTCGGCGACCAGGCCGTCGAACTCCGTGTTGGAGTACGGGCCGAGGTTGTTGCCCCCGATGGCGCTGGTGTCGAACAGGTCGAACATGAAGTTGTCGTACGTCGGATAGTCGGCGATCCAACCGGCCCGGCAGATCTGGCAGGCGCCGTCGCGCATCTGGTCGAAGTACGTCTCGGAGTCGAGCGGCTCGATCTCGGCCGTGATCCCGATGGCGTTCATGTTGTCGGCGATGATTGCGACCACGTCTTCGTGGCCGGCATCGGTGTTGAACTGGATCTTGATGGGCTCGGTGATCTCGTTCCCCTCGGCCTTCCACTCGTCAAAGGCCTCCTCGGCGGCATCAGGGTCGTAGGCGCAGTAGTCGCAGGCGCCCTCTTCCCAGCCAGGGATTCCCTCGGGGGTGATACCTGTTGAGGTCGTCCGGGACCCGTCGTAGACGGCCTCGTTGATGTCGTCGCGGTCGATCGACTGTGAGATCGCCTGGCGCAGCAGCTTGTTCTCCTCGCCGCCGACGACCGGGTCCTCCATGTCGATGTCGAAGTGGTACGACCCGAGGTACGGCGTGTCGAGCGTGGTCGCGTAGGTCTCGTCCGCCTCGGTCACCCGTGCGGGCGGGATGTTGGCGTTGTCGCCTTCGCCGGCCTCGAACGAGGCATAGGCGGAATCGACGTCCTGCGACACCTTGAAGGTGAGCTTGTCCAGCTTCACCTCGGTGTCACCGAAGATGTTGCCGGCCCATTCCGGGTTCTTGACCAGGATGATCTCCTGGTCGGAGCGCTCGGTGTCCATGGCGAAGGGACCGTTGCCGATCATCACCTGGTTCTCCCAGTCGGACTGGTCATCCAGCTCCTCGACGGCCTCGGGCATCGGCGAGAAGATCTGGAAGCTGACGATGTAGTCGAAGTCGGCGTAGGGCTCCGACAGCGTGACCTCGAGGGTCATCGCCTCGTCATCGGCGACTACGCCTTCGATGGTGTCAGCGGAGCCGTCGAGGCGCTCGGCGCCACCCTGGATGAAGCTGAACAGGTAGCCGTAGTCTGCGGCCAGCTCAGGATCGGCGGCCCGCTCCCATCCACGCACGAAGGAGCTGGGAAGCACGTCGGTACCGTCGGAGAACTTGAGGCCTTCCTTGAGGGTGAAGGACCAGACCGAGGCGTCCTCGTTGGGCTCGACGCTCTCAGCCACAAGAGGCTCGGCGACGGGATCCTCGCCGGTGAAGTCGATGTCGGTCAGGCCGTCGTAGACCGCAGTGGAGACCTGGGCACCGTCGAGCTCGCTGGTGAGAGCCGGGTCGATGTGAGGGGGCGCAGCGGCGGCAAAGGTGGCCAGGTCGACGAACTCCCCACCGCTGGCCGCCCCTTCGATGTCCTCGCTACCGGCCCCGCCACCGCCACCGCTACCGCCACCGCTACCGCCACCGCCACCGCCGGCGTCTCCACCTCCGTCGCTGCCGCAGGCGGATGCCACCAGCGCCAGACCGAATGCCAGGGAGAGGAGCTTGACGCTCCGTGACGTGCGTCGCATGAATGGACCTCGAGAGTGAGAGGGGTGGGGGGGGAGACGTGCCGCTATGCCAAACGTCACATCCGAGAGAACTCTACCGCCCTGGTCGCTGCGATGATGGCAATCGCGTGAACGACTCGGCGGCGGCCGCTGGCTGACCCCGTGGTGACGTGAGCGCAAACAGCAGGGGTAGCGAACGCCGCGGACGTCAACCGTGCTGGTGATAGGTGACGATGCCGGCGAAGTCCTCGGCCACCAGCGACGCGCCGCCCACCAGGGCGCCGTCGATGTCGGCCTGGCCCATGAGCTCGGCGGCGTTGGCCGGCTTCACCGAACCGCCGTACTGGATGCGCACCGACGCGGCGGCGTCGGCACCGGCCACTTCGGCCACCACCTCGCGCACCGTCTGGCACACGGCCTGGGCGTCGGCCGCGCTGGCCGTCTTGCCGGTGCCGATGGCCCAGATGGGCTCGTAGGCGATCACCAGCCCGGCCACCTGCTCAGCCGAGATCCCGGCCAGGCCGGCCCGCACCTGGCCGGCCACCTTGTCGGTGGTGCCGTCGGCCTCGCGCTCGGCGAGGGTCTCGCCGCAGCACACGATCGGCGTCATCGCGTGACCGAGGATCGCCTTGGCCTTCCGGTTGACCATCTCGTCGGTCTCGCCGAACAGCTCTCGCCGCTCGGAGTGGCCCACGATCACGTAGCTCACGTTGAGCTTGGACAGGAAGGCGGGCGACACCTCGCCGGTGAACGCCCCCTTCTCTTCCCAGTGACAGTGCTGGGCGCCGAGCGCGATCGGGACGTCGTCGGCCTCGAGGACGGTCTGGATCGAGCGGAGGTCGGTGAAGGGCGGATGGACCGACACGTCGACCACGTCGAAGTCGTCCTGGTGCAACAGGTAGGACAGCTTCTGGACGGTGGAGATCGCTTCGAAGTGGTTGTGGTGCATCTTCCAGTTCCCCGAGATCAACGGGGTGCGGGTGACCTTGGCCATGGGCGTTCCTTTACTCGGCGTTCGACGCGACTCTGAGGGCTTGGAGGCCGGGGAGGTCGCCTTGTTCGATGAGCTCGAGCGATGCGCCACCGCCGGTGGAGATGTGGTCGATCTGATCGGCCAGGTCGAACTGGGCCACGGCCGCCGCGCTGTCGCCCCCGCCGACCACGGTGAAGCCCCGGCACTCGGCCACCGCATCAGCCACCGTGCGGGTGCCGGCTGCGAACCGGGGATCCTCGAACACACCCATGGGTCCGTTCCAGAGGACCTGGCGAGCCTCGGCGATCACGTCGGTGAACTCGGCGGCGGTGCCGGGGCCGATGTCGAGGCCCATCCAGCCGTCGGGCAGGTCGCGGCCGAACTGGCGCACCTCGCCCCCGGCCGACGGGTCACCGATCTTGCCGCCCGGGCCCAGCGCAGTGATGTCGGACGGTAGGTGGATGGTGGCGCCGCTGTCGAGCAGCGAGCGACAGGCGTCGACCTGGTCCTCTTCGAGCAGCGACGAGCCCACCCGGTGGCCCAGCGCGGCCAGGAACGTGAAGCACATGCCGCCGCCGATCACCAGGGCGTCGACCACCTCCAGCAGGGCGTTGATCACGCCGAGCTTGTCGGACACCTTGGCGCCGCCCAGGATGGAGATGAACGGTCGGCGGGGGTCGTTGCGGACCCCGAGCAGGACCTCGACCTCCTTCTCCAGCAGGCGGCCGGCCGCCGACGGCAGGGTCCGGGGCGGTCCCACGATGGACGCGTGGGCCCGGTGGGAGGCGCCGAAGGCGTCGTTGACGTAGCCATCCTGGCCGGCCACCAGCTCGGCTACGAACGCCGGGTCGTCGGTGGTCTCGCCAGGCGAGAAGCGCAGGTTCTCGAGCAGGGCCACGGCGGGTGCCAGCTCGGCCAGGCGGGCCCGGACCGGGTCCAGCGAGAACTGCGGGTCGGGTGCGCCCTTCGGGCGGCCCAGGTGGGTGCAGGCGGTGACGGTGGCGCCGTGCTCCTGGAGCCAGGTGAGGGTGGGCAGCGCGGCCCGGATGCGGAGGTCGTCGGTGATCTCGCCGTCGTGGATCGGCACGTTGAAGTCGCACCGCACCAGGACCCGCTTCCCGTCGACGTCGCCCAGGTCCTCCAGCTGCGGGACTCCGTTGATCATGTGTGGCCCGGCCCGACTACTTGGCGGACGCGCCGACGATCTTGGTCAGGTCGACCAGGCGGTTGGAGTAGCCCCACTCGTTGTCGTACCAGCCCAGCACCTTGACCATGTTGCCGATGGCCATGGTGAGCCCGCTGTCGAAGGTGCACGAGGCCGGGCTGCCGACGATGTCCGACGACACGAGGGGCTCCTCGGAGTAGACGAGGATGTCCTTCATCGGGCCCTCGGCGGCGGCCTTGAACGCAGCGTTCACGTCCTCGGCCGAGGCCTCGGTGCGGAGGTTGCCCACGAAGTCGGTGATGGAGCCGGTGGGTACCGGGACCCGCAGCGAGGTGCCGTCGAGCTTGCCCTTCATCGCCTCCAGCACCAGTCCGGTGGCCCGGGCCGCGCCGGTGGACGTTGGGATGATGTTCACCGCCGCGGCGCGGGCCCGGCGGAGGTCCGAGTGGGGGCCGTCGACGAGTTGCTGGTCCCCCGTGTAGGCGTGGACCGTGGTCATCAGGCCCTGCTCCACGCCGAAGGCGTCGTCGAGGACCTTGATCATGGGCACGAAGCAGTTGGTGGTGCACGAGGCGTTGGACATCACCTTGTGGGCCTCGGGGTCGAAGGTGTCGTCGTTGACGCCGACCACGAACGTGGCGTCGGCACCGGTGGCCGGGGCGGAGACGATCACGTAGGGGGCACCGGCGTCGAGGTGGGCGGCCGCCTTGTCGCGGCTGGTGAAGAAGCCGGTGGACTCGATCACCACGTCGACGCCGAGGTCGGCCCAGGGCAGCTTGGAGGGGTCCCGTTCGGCCAGGATCTTGATGAGGTCGCCGTCGACCTCGATGCCGTCGTCGGTGACGGCCACGTCGCTGCCGAGGCGCCCCATGACGGAGTCGTTCTTGAGCAGGTGGGCCATGGTCTCGACCGAGCCGAGGTCGTTGGCGGCCACGAAGTCGATGTCGGCGCCCTGTTCCTTGACGGCACGGAAGAAGTTGCGGCCGATGCGACCGAAGCCGTTGATGCCGACGCGGATGGTCATGGGTGCTGGCCCTCCCAGGGCGGTAGCGGTAGCGGTGCGGTGCGGAGCGGGACGCATGGCGGGCGTCGCCCGCCGAGCCGGAACCTACCTGACGGTCAGGCGCCCTTGGCCACGTCGCGGTGCGACACCCCGAGTGAGAGGCCGCGCTCGCGCAGCCGGCGGGCCACCTCCTCGCTGATGGCCACCGAGCGGTGCCGGCCACCGGTACACCCAAAGGCCAAGGTCAGGTAGGCCTTGCCCTCGGCCTCGAACGCCGGCAACAACACGTCGAACAGGCCGTCGAGGCCGTCGAGGAAGGCGCCGGCCAGGTCCGAGCCCAGCACGTGGTCGCGTACCGTCTCGTCCTGGCCGGTGAGGGGGCGGAGCTCGTCGACCCAGTGGGGGTTGGGCAAGAAGCGGCAGTCGAGGACCATGTCGACATCGGCGGGGATGCCGTGCTTGTAGCCAAAGGACAACACGGTGACCTGCATGGCCGACGCCGCCCCGATGTCGCTGAAGAGCTCCTCCATGCGGGCGCGGAGCTGGTGGACGTTCAGGTCGCTGGTGTCGACCACCACGTCGGCCAGCTCCCGCATGGGGTCGAGAAGGGTCCGCTCCTCCTCGATCGCCGCGCCCAGCAGCACGCCCGCGCTGGCCGGGTGGCGACGGCGACTGCTCTCGTAGCGCCGGATCAACACCTCGCTGCGGGCGTCGAGGAACAGCACCCGGACCCGCGAACCGGCCGAGCGGAGGTCGCCCAGCATCTGCGAGAGATCGGTGGGGTCGGAGTTCGAGCCAACCACGAACGCCACCCGCTCGATGTCCGAGCCCGGGGCCATGGCCAGCTCAGCCACCTTGGGCATCAGCTCCACCGGCATGTTGTCGATGACGAACCAGCCGCGGTCCTCCAAGACGTCGGCGGCAGTGGACCGGCCGGCTCCGGAGAGCCCGCTGATCACTGCGAAGTCGGTCACTCGCCCGAGTGTACGAGCGGTGCCGACCCCTCCCGGGGCATGCGAACCGCCGCCCGGATCAGGCCGGGTCCGATGGCGACGGCCTCTCCCCGTACGACGGCTCGGTCCGGACGACCGTGGCCGGTGGCGGTCAGGTACGGGTGTGGGAGCCCGTTGCCTTGAACCGTGTGCGTCATCGACAGGAGGACACCCGGCACGCCGTCGGCCACGGCGTCGCCGGTGGGGGCGGGAAGGGCCACCAGGGCGGCCACCGCGGCACCGACGAGCCCGCAGAGGGTGATGGTGCCGGCCCAGAGCGCCTCGGTCCATGCCAAGCGACCATCGCCGGCCAGGGCGGCAAAGGTGACCGCCCACAACGCGGCGCCGGCGGCGGCGCCGGTGACCGACGCGCCGACGCGCCCCAGCGTGGGTCGGCCGAACGCCAAGACGCCGGCTTCGATGGCCAAGCCGGCAGCCGCGAAGCCGAGGGTCAGGGGGTAGATCGAGTCCGGCTCCGACACCACCAGCGGCGGGATGCCGAGGAGGAGGAAGCCCCCCAGGACCATGCCGGGCAGCAGGCGGAAGCGGACCAGCACCACCGTGAAGGCGGCGGCCAGCAGGGCGCTGGTCCAGATGGCGATGCCGAGGCCGCGGACGGTGTCGTACTCCTGGACCGACTCGCCCACCAGCGGCTCGATGTAGCCGGCCTGCAGGGACAGCCCGCCCGAGAGTGGGGACAAGAACCCGGTGAACAGGCTGGTCACCAGGACCACCGAGACCACCGAGACCAGCACGGCGATCGACCCCACCACCCCGAGTCGGCGCGCCGGCCGCTTCCACAGGACCACGATGGGCGCGGTGAGCAGGAAGGCCAGCCCGGCGAACACCACCAGGTGCGGCGGGCTCACCAGGGCTTCGACCGCGGCTTCGGTGCCGAACACCTCGTGCCAGCCGGCGTCGAACGCGCCGCCGAACGACAACAGGGCGAACCCGATCACCCCGGTGGCGACCGACGACAGGTAGCCCAGGCCGCGGCGGACGGCGCCCACGCCGATGAAGGCGCCCACCGACGCCACACCGCCGTAGAGCACCAGGTGCCAGCCCGAGAGGAAGTCGTTCTCCAACGACTGCGGCTGTTGGAGGTGGCGGGCGATGTCGCCGGCCAAGCCGATCGTGGTGACCAGGACGCAGACGATGAAGACGGCGATCTCACCGTCGGTCACCGCCGGCACGTCGTCGGCCTCGGGCAGGAGGCGGCGCCACCCCGTGCGAGTCACGGTCAGGTCGGTCACGCTCGGGCGTCCTTCCGCTGCAGGCCACCGATGATGGCACCGGCGAGGCACACCGCCGTGTAGGTGGCGAGCACGACCCAGACCAGCGGGTCGGTGGTGCGTTCCAGGTAGCGGACGTAGCCCAGGCCGGCGGCCACCGCTCCCGCGGCCGACAGCACCACCTGACGCGGGGGCGAATAGCGGACGCGGCCCAGGTTCTCAAGCACGAACTCGATCACGCCTGGGAGCGGGAACAGCCAGAGGACCCAGGCGTCGAGCCCGTGGGGCCACCATGACCCGACGCCGATCGCGATCCCTGCCACCAGCGCCAACGGGTACAGGACCAGGCACCGCCGGCACACGTGGAGCCCGCCCACCAGCGCGCACCGGTCGTAGGTGGACGGCCAGTGGTGCGAGAGCCACATCGGCGTGTCGGGTAGGGCGTCGTCGGCCCCGTCGCGATCGTGATCGTCCCAACCGCGGCCGGCTGCGATTTCGTCGAACGGTGGGGTCACGACGCGCTGACCGGTCAGCGGACCTCGCGCTCGGCCACGAGCACGAGGAGCCGGGGGATGGATGCCGCTTCGAGGTACTCGGACGCGCGGGCCAAGAAGCCGGGGGGCGGGGCCGGTTCGAACATGCGGCGCAGGGTGAGGCCGGCGTCGGCCATGGCGTTCACGTAGCGACTCATCGGCCGGTGGATGAAGGGGATGAAGACGTCCTTCTCGACCTCTTCGATCGAGTCGTCTTCCACCAGGTACGGCCCGATGCGCCAGTACTGCTCGGGCGGGTCGAGCGTCTGGTCGTCGATCCACCCGCTACCCGGGGTTTGCAGCAGAGGGTGGTTCAAGAAGAAGGCGAAACGGCCGCCGGGGCGTAGGACCCGGGCCACCTCGCCGATGGCGTCGTCGACCGCCTCGATGTGCTCGAAGACCAAGCAGGCCACCAAGGCATCGAAGCCGGCCGTGGCGAACGGGAGCGCGTCGGCGGCCGATCGGGCGTAGTGAGCCCCTCCCCCGCGCTTGGTCGCTGCCGCGACCTGGTTGGCGGTCGGGTCGACGCCCACCACCAGCGACGAGCCCTGGGCCACGGCCAGCCGGGCCACCTGGCCTTCGCCGGTGCCGACGTCGAGCACCCGGGGGTAGCCGGCGAGGAGGTCAGCGGCCAACGGCATGATCTGCTCGACGTACTCCGGGTCCGCCCCGTCGGTGAAGCCGTCCTGCCACCATCCGGCGTGCACCTCCCAGAGGTCGGTGTCATCAGCCATCCACAGCCACGGTACGCGCCCGGTCGCAGGGCCGGGGACGTGGACCCGATCAGCGCGGTTCTGCCGACCCACGGGAACCTCCACTGCGCCGATCACCCGGCAGAACCGGCACCGCGCCGTTCTGCCGACCCAGGGGAACCCCCGCTGCGCCGATCACCCGGCAGAACCGAGACGCTGCAGGGTCCTTCCCGCCGGCTCGGCGAACCAACGCCGGGCGCCGGAGGCAGGCCCGCCTACGGTCGACGGGATGATCAGCGACGTGGTGCCTGCCGACTCCTATTGCGCGACCGCGCCGGGGCATCCGTTCCACGGGCCGTACCACGACACCGAATACGGGTTCCCGACCGACGACGAAGCCGTGTTGTTCGAGCGGCTGGTGCTGGAGATAAATCAGGCCGGTCTCTCGTGGCTCACCATCCTCCGCAAGCGCGAGGGGTTCCGGACCGCCTACGAGGGTTTCGACGTCGACACGGTGGCCGACTACGGCGACGCCGAGCGGGCCCGGTTGCTCGGCGACGCCGCCATCATCCGCAACCGGCTCAAGGTCGACGCCGCCATCGTCAACGCCCGCACGGTGCAGGCCCTACGGGCGAACCACGGTAGCTTCCACGAATGGCTGGCCGAGCAGCACCCGTTGCCCAAGGACGGGTGGGTGAAGCTGTTCAAGAAGGTGTTCCGCTTCACCGGCGGCGAGATCACCGGCGAGTTCCTCATGTCCACCGGCTGGCTGCCGGGCGCTCATCACTCCGGGTGCTCAGTCCACGCCGAGATCCTGTCCCTCTCGCCTCCCTGGACCGCTGCTTCGTCGTGAACGCACCCCTGCCGGCTACCGCTGGCGGTGGATCTTGTCGTGTATAGCGACCGCAACCGCGTCGGGGAGCCACGACAGGGCTCGGAGCTCCTCGAGCGTGGCCTGCTTCACCGCGCTGACCCCGCCCAGCTCCTTGACCAGCCGCTTCTTGCGGGTCTCGCCCAGGCCGGCGATGCCGTCGAGGACCGAGGTGGTCATGCGCTTGGCGCGCAGCTCGCGATGGAACGAGATGGCGAAGCGGTGGGACTCGTCGCGCAGCCGCTGGAGCATGTAGAGCCCCTCGGACTGGCGGGGAATGGTGATGGCGTCGGACAGGCCGGGCACGAACACCTCCTCGAAGCGCTTGGCCAGCGAGGCGACCGGGATCTCCTCACTCAGGCCCAGGTCCTGGAGCACGCGGACCGCCACGCTGAGCTGGCCCTTGCCCCCGTCGACCAGCAGGAGCTGCGGCGGGTACGAGAACTTGCCCCGCTCGCTGACCGGCAGCTTTCGGTCGCGGAGGTAGGCGGTGAGCCGCCGGGTCAACACCTCCTCCATGGCCCGGAAGTCGTCGTTGCCCTGGCCGCTGCGGATCTTGAAGCGGCGGTACTCCGACTTCTTGGGGAGCCCGTCCTCCATCACCACCATCGAGCCGACGTAGTCGCTGCCCTGGATGTGGCTCATGTCGTAGCACTCGATCCGCAACGGCGGCATGGGGAGGCCGAGGTGCTCCTGGAGCTCGTTGAGGGCCTTGGCCCGACTGTTGTGGTCACTGGCCCGACGGAGGCGGTGGCGGACCAGCTCCTCGCGCGCGTTGCCGGCCACCGTCTCTTGCAGCGTGCGCTTCCCGCCCCGCTGCGGCACCCGGATGGTGACGGCGGAGCCCCGCAGGCCCGTGAGCCACTGCTGGTAGAGGTCGAGATCCTCGGGGTCCGACGGGACCAGCACCTGCTTCGGCATGCCGATCGGCGGCGGATCGGCGTAGAAGCCCTCGAGTATCCGCCCGGTCAGCTCGTTGGTGGTGAGGTCCTCCACCTTGTCGAGCACGAAGCCCTTGCGCCCGACGACCCTCCCCCGGCGGACGTGAAAGACCTGGACCGCGGCTTCGAGCTCGTCGTCGGCCACGCCGATCACGTCGATGTCCTCGTTGCGGTCGGCCACCATCTGTTGGCGCTCGATGGCCTTGTTCACCGACTGCAGCCGGTCGCGGAGCCGAGCGGCCCGCTCGAACTCGAGCTCCTCAGCCGCAGCACGCATGCCGGTCCCCAGCTTGCGGACCACCTCGTCGGTGTCTCCCTCGAGGAACTGGAGCAGCTCGTCGACGTAGCCCTGGTACTGCTGGCGGTCCACCTCGCCCACGCACGGCCCGGAGCATTTCTCGATGTGGAACAGCAGGCAGGGCCGGCCCAGCTTCTCGTGGTGGCCGAACTTGTTATCGGAGCAGGTGCGCAGGGGGAAGGTACGGATGAGCAGGTCGAGCGTCTCACGGATCGCGTAGGCGCTGCCGAAGGGACCGAAGTAGCGGACGCCCTTCTTGCGGGCGCCCCGCATCACCATGGGCCGGGGCCAGGCGTCGCCCACCGTGACCGCCAGGTGGGGGTAGCTCTTGTCGTCGACCAGGCGGATGTTGAAGCGCGGGCGATGCTGCTTGATGAGGCTGTACTCGAGCATGAGGGCCTCGACCTCGTTGCGGACCTGGATCCACTCGACGGTCTCGGCGGTGGCCACCATCTGGGCGGTGCGGGGCGGCAGGTTGGTGCCGAAGTAGTTCGACAGGCGCGACCGCAGCGACTTGGCCTTGCCGACGTAGATCACCCGGCCATGGGCGTCCTTGAACTGGTAGGAGCCGGGCGTGTCGGGGATGGAGCCGGCGGGGGGGCGTTGGACCACCACCCCAGGTTGCCGCATCGGCCGCCGAACGCGGTGAGCCCTCCGATGATGAAGGAGGGCAGGCCCTCAGGGCGCCGGGGACTTCCGGCGGGGTGCCGGCCCGACGACGGGTGCCGGCCCGAGGACGGGTGCCGGTGCGGTGCGGTCCCCCACCGCCCACCAGCCGGTGGCCGCCGCGGTCACCACCAGGACGAGGTAGTTCACCTGGAACGTGCGGGCCGGGACCAGCAGGCCCAGCAGGCCCAGCGCCGTGAGCGGCCCGATCCAGGCGAGCGAACCGGCGCGCCGGGCCAGCCACGGCACAACACCGAAAGCCACGATCAGCCCGGCCACGGTGGCCAGGGCGAGCGGCAGGCCGGGAAGGCCAGGCGCCACCGCCGGGAGCCCGAGACCCGAGGTGGGCATGAGCGGCTCGGTACGTCCGAGGTTGAACCACAGCACGTCGTCGAGGAAGGCCATCGGTGACCACGCCAGGTACGGGAGGCAGGTGGCGCCCAGCACCGCTGGCAGGGTCCACCACCGGCGGAGCCCAACCCATCCGGCACGGGCCAGGACCACGACCACCAACGGTGGGACGGCCACCAGGAACAGGAACTTGCACGAGACGGCAACGGCCAGCGCGACGCCAGCCCACCCTGGCCGAGCCCGTCGCCCGCCAGGGTCGTCGGCAGCGAGCAGGGCGAGCACGAAGCAGCAGGCCGCCAGGGAGTCGTTGGTCCCCCACGCCGGTAGGTGACGGTGAAGGCGCTACCCACCGCAGCCACCGCACCCAGGCGGGCCCATGCCGGTCCGCGACGACGGGCGACGAGCACGGCGGTGACGGCCAGGACCAACCAACCGAGGAGGCGAGGGTCCCATGTGGCACCCACGGCGGCGGCGATCGCCACGAAGGGTGCCTGGACCAGGAACGACGCCGGCAGGTACGGCTCGTGGTCGATGACCGGGTTGGCGACCTGCGCACCGTCAGCACCTTGCACCTCGGCCCAGGACGCAGGCAGGGCGTCGTCGAAGCGGGCGGTGTACGGGTTGTCGGCCCGCAACGCGAGCTCAGCCGCCTCGCGCGTAACGATCACACCGCCGTCGTGGGTCCGATCGCGAGCCGCGCCCCCGCCAGTCGCGCGCGCGTATGGTGCCCAGGCGCCCAGGACGGCCACCAGGACCACGGCCACCGGCACCAGCGCCGCCGCAGCACGGGGCGCCGAAACCACCACCAGGGGGAGGCCGACGGCCGTGGCGAGGGTGACTCCGGCGAAGAGCACCCACACCGGCGCCGGAGGCCACACGGCCAGGGCCAGACCCACGACCAGGCAGCCGAGACCCGCCGGGCGCCAGGCCCGATCCGGGTCGGGGCGGCCCCGGTCGAGGGCCGCTCGGTGGTCGAGGCCCTGATCGTCGACGGCCGCGGTCACCACAGACCATCGGCGCCGCCGTCGACGGTGTGAGCGACGGACGCTCGCCGGCACGAGAGGATGGCACCCCCGCTCCACATCGCGCGGTGAACTGCGAGACCGGTGCCGAGGTCGGCGGTCGCAGTCGGAGCCGCTACACGTATGCTGACGGTGCCGGCCTGGTATCCGGCACCCTGTCCGATCCCGTGACCGACACCCCCGTGGCGTGGCGACCAGGCTGCCCCCACCGGTCAACAGCGGGATCTCCCCCACGGAGGTCACCCATGCTCAGGCTCCAGACCCCGCTCCCCGAGCGCTACCGCGACGCTTCGCCCGACGAGCTCGACGCCATGATCGCCGCCGCCAAAGAGGCCCTCGGCGACCGGCTGTTCATCCTCGGCCACCACTACCAGCGCGACGAGGTCATGAAATGGGCCGACGCCCGGGGCGATTCGTACCGCCTCTCGGTGCTGGCCCAGGAGCGCCCCGCCGCCGACTACATCGTGTTCTGCGGGGTGCACTTCATGGCCGAGTCGGCCGATGTCCTCACCGGCGACCACCAAGCGGTGATCCTCCCCGACTTGAACGCCGGCTGCTCCATGGCCGACATGGCCGACATCGAGGAGGTCACCGAGGCCTGGGAGGCCCTGTCGGAGGTGATCGACACCGAGCGTCTCGTGCCGATCACCTACATGAACTCGTCGGCGGCGCTCAAGGCGTTCGTCGGCCGCCACGGCGGAGCGGTCTGCACGTCCACCAACGCCCGAGAGATCCTCGAGTGGGCCTTCACCCAGGGCGAGAAGGTCCTCTTTTTCCCGGACCAGCACCTGGGCCGCAACACCGGGGTGGCCATGGGGTACGCCCTCGACGACATGAAGGTGTGGAACCCCCGCCTCGAGCTGGGCGGGCTCAGCGAGCAGGAGTGCGTCGACACCACCTTCCTGCTGTGGAAGGGGCACTGCTCGGTGCACCAGCGCTTCACCCCGGCCCACGTGGCTGCCTTCCGGGCCGAGCACCCCGATGGCATCGTGATCGCCCACCCCGAGTGCTCGCACGACATCTGCTCCATCGCCGACCAGGTGGGGTCGACCGACTTCATCATCCGAGCAGTGGACGCCGCTCCGGTGGGAGCGACCATGGCCATCGCCACCGAGATCCACCTGGTGAACCGGTTGGCCGTCGAGACACCGGACAAGACGATCGTGTCGCTCGACCCGCTGGTGTGCCCCTGCTCCACCATGTTCCGCATCGACGGGCCCCACCTGGCCTGGATCCTCGAGAACCTGGTGGAGGGTCGCATCCTCAACCGGATCACGGTGGACCCCGACACCGCCGAGTGGGCCCGGATCGCACTCCAGCGGATGCTCGACATCACCCAGGGGAGCCCGGTGAGCGAGGTCCGCGACCCCGCCACCGACTCCCGCCCGCTGCCCGTCTGAGCGGCGGGAGCGAGGTGCCCGTGATGCCCGCCATGAACGCCGCAGATGAACGAACGTCCACTCACCGGCGCCTCACCGAGGACAAGCGACGGCGGCTTGCGAGGGCGCCGAAAGGGCGCTCATGGTCCGGGCGGCCCTTGCCGATGGTCCTGCATGTCCAGATTTGCCGACGGCACCCGCCCGAGGCTGCCCACCGTGGTCCGGGGGACCACGGACCCAGGTTCCTCGAGTCCGGTAGCGGTCGCGAGGTCCCCTTCAGGACGATTTCCGGCAGCCGTGTCCCGGCCCGCGAAGTCCCATGCGGCCCAGAGCCCGGCGTCGGCGCGCCAGAAGTGGTGCCCGGTCGTGCCCGGGCTCGTGGTGGGCCTGGCCGCTGCACTCCATCACCTGTTGCGACCTGCGCTTTGGTACGACGAGGCCTCGAGCTTGGGTGCCATCCGCGACCTGACCGGGTCGGCCCGCCAGTCGGGGGCGACCATGGCGACCTACTACCTCGTCCTTCGCGTCTGGGCCACGGTGAGCACCGACCCTGTCTGGCTCCGAACCCTGTCGCTGCTCGCGTCGTTGGCGGCGCTCGCCCTGACGGTGCGGCTGGCCACCCGGTGGATGGGCGTGCAGTGGGCGACCTGGACCGGGGTGTTCCTCGGGCTGTCCTACCTGTGGGGTGACCAGGCTGCCGAGGCCCGGTCCTACGCCTTCGTGCTGCTCCTCACCGTCGCTAGCTGGGCCGTGCTCGACCGCCTGATCGCCGCCAGCGACGACACTGCGGTCGCCCGGCGGGCGGGCTTCGCCTACGCCACGCTCTGGCTCGTCCTGCCGCCCACGCACGGCCTAGCGGTCCTCATCCTCGGCGCCCAGGTGGCCACGCTGCTCACCAGTCGGGCCGGGGCGACCGTCTGGCGACGGGTATCCCCTGGCGTCGGGATCGGCCTCACCGCCACGGCTGCGTTGTGGGTGGCCGGGGCCAAGGGGGTGACGAACTGGGTGCCGCCTTCGACCTTCTCCGGCGTCGGGCGCCTCGTACAGACCTCAACCGGGACCACGCCGGAGGTCGCGCTGCTCATGTGCGTGGCGATCGCCCTGGGCGTCGCCTTGCGCCTCTCGTTGTACCGATCGGCGATGACACCCGTCGAGCGGTACCGGAGCATCGCTCCGGTCGCGTGGGGGCTCCTGCCATTCCTCGGTCTCGTGGTCTTGTCGGTCCGGACACCACTGCTCGTCCCGCGCTACCTCGTCGGTGCTGCCCCCGGTGTCGCCATGCTGCTTGCCGCGGGCGTCGAGCACGCCACGGCTCTCGTCGCTGCACCACGCCGCCGACTCGCTCAAGTGGCCGGGATCGGTGTCGTGATCTCCGGGCTGCTCACCGCGCAGGCCTCCATCCACGTCCAGGCGGCCGATCGCTGGGACCATGCCGCTGACCTGGTGGCGGACCAGGCCCGCGAGGGCGACGCGTTGTTGTTCCCCGAGCGACGCAACCGCATCCCGTTCGAGGCCGCCACCCGCCTCGGTGCACCCGTACAACCCGACCTCCTCGACTTCCCCCGTCCGCTCGGTGCCGTGCGCTACAGCGAGCCGGAGCGCAGCCGGCCGGAGACGCTGGCCGCGCTCGCCGGCCACGACCGGTTGTGGGTGGTGTACGAGCACGTCTTCCCCGCCAGTACCGTGGCCTTGAACCGTCTGGAGCGGTCTGACGAGCTACGCAACGAGTTCCGACTGGCGCAGACGTGGAAGATCGACAACGGCATCGAGGTGCGCCTCTACCTTCCCCGGTAGCCCGTGTGCGATGGCTCAGACGATGGAGGCGCCCACGACCGCAGCGACGGGGATGGGCCCGTAGGCGTGAGGGAACATCTGACCCGCCCCGGAGCTGTCCTCATCGACCATGTCCAGGTCTCCGAGCGCCTCTGGGTCCAAAGCCAGGGCCAGCAACCCGGTGACCCCCGCGAAGTGCTTCTCGACGGTCCCGGCCACCTGCCGGCCGTAGGAGCAGTGCACGAAGCCCTCGGTGCTCAGCGACGCAGGGTCGATGACGCCCCGATCCTGGTACCCGGCCCAGTCATCGGCCGTGGCCAGATGGTAGAGGCCGGCAGGCTCCAGGTCGACCGGAGGCATCAGGCGTTGGCCTTGGACCGACGAACAGCCGCCGCCGCCGGCGCGTTGCCGTTGGCCTGGCGGGTGCCGGCCCGGGCCCCGGGCTCGGCCTCCTTGCCGAGCAACGGCCGGAGGAACTTCCCGGTGTAGGAGGCGACGGTGTCGGCCACCGTCTCCGGGGTGCCCTCCACCACCACCTGGCCACCGCCGGAACCGCCCTCGGGCCCCATGTCGATGATCCAGTCGGCCGTCTTGATCACGTCGAGGTTGTGCTCGATGACCAGCACGGTGTTGCCCTGGTCCACCAGGCGGCCGAGCACGGTCAGCAGCTTGCGGATGTCCTCGAAGTGCAGGCCGGTGGTGGGCTCGTCGAGCAGGTAGATGGTGTGGCCCGTGGAGCGCTTGGAGAGCTCCGACGCCAGCTTGATCCGCTGGGCCTCCCCGCCCGACAGGGTGGGCGCCGACTGGCCCAGGCGGACGTAGCCCAAGCCGACGTCGACCAGGGTCTGCATGTGGCGGGCGATCACCGGCTGGTTGGCGAAGAAGGTGAGGGCCTCCTCGCACGGCAGGTCGAGGATCTCGGCCACGTTCTTGCCCTTGAACTCGATGTCGAGGGTGTCGCGGTTGTAGCGGGCCCCCTTGCACACCTCGCACGGCACGTAGACGTCGGGCAGGAAGTGCATCTCGATCTTGATGGTGCCGTCGCCCGAGCAGTTCTCGCAGCGGCCACCCTTCACGTTGAAGCTGAACCGGCCTGGCAGGTAGCCGCGCACCTTGGCCTCGGTGGTCTGGGCGAAGAGCTTGCGGACGTGGTCCCACACCCCGGTGTAGGTGGCCGGGTTGGACCGCGGCGTACGACCGATGGGCGACTGGTCGATGTTGATGACCTTGTCGAGGTGCTCGATCCCGGTGACCTTCTTGTGCAGGCCGGGCGGCGTCTTGGACTTGTAGATCCGTTGCATCAGCGACCGCAGGAGGATGTCGTTGACCAGCGTGGACTTGCCCGAGCCGGAGACGCCGGTGACGGCTACGAACACCCCGAGCGGGAAGTCGACGTCGACACCCGCCAGGTTGTGCTCCCGGGCTCCCTTGACCGACAGCCACTCGCCCGACGGCACCCGGCGTGCGGCCGGCACGGGGATGGACCGCTTGCCCGACAGGTACTGGCCGGTGATCGACCCCTTGGCCTTGTACAGGCCCTTCACCGGGCCGGCGTAGACCACCGAGCCACCGTGCTCGCCGGCGCCGGGGCCGATGTCGACGATGTAGTCGGCCACCGAGATGGTGTCCTCGTCGTGCTCCACCACCAGGACGGTGTTGCCCAGGTCGCGCAGGCGGATGAGGGTGTCGATGAGGCGACGGTTGTCGCGCTGGTGGAGCCCGATCGACGGCTCGTCGAGCACATAGAGCACGCCCACCAGCCCCGATCCGATCTGGCTGGCCAACCGGATCCGCTGGGCCTCCCCGCCGGCCAGCGTGGCCGACGAGCGGTGCAACGACAGGTAGGTGAGCCCGACGTCGATCAGGAAGCCGAGACGGGCGTTGACCTCCTTGAGGATGGGGTCGGCCACGATGCGATCGCGGTCGCTGATCACCAGCTCGGCGAACAAGGTGGCGGCATCGGCGATGGGGATGGACGACATGTCGTGGATGCTCTTGCCGCCCACGGTGACCGCCAGGGTGAACGGCTTCAGCCGGGCCCCGTCGCACGCCGGGCACGGCACCTCGCGCATGTAGCCCTCGAACTGCTCGCGCTGGCTGTCGGAGTCGGTGTCGGCGTGGCGGCGCTTGATCCAGGTGACCGCCCCTTCGAACTGGGCCTGGTAGCTCCGGGTGCGGCCGTAGCGGTTCTTGTAGCGGACCTGGACCTTGGCGGTGCCGCCGCCGTGCATCAACACGTTCTGCTGCTTGGTGGTGAGGGTCGACCACCGCACGTCCATGGGGATGGCCTTCTCGTCGCAGATGGCCTCCAGCAGGCGCTGGTGGTACTGCAGGTGGCCGCCGGCCCACGGGGAGATGGCGCCGCCCTCGAGGGTCTGGTCGGGGTCCGGCACCACCAGGTTCACGTCGACCTCGAACTGGGTGCCCAGGCCGTCGCAGCGCTCGCAGGCGCCGTAGGGCGAGTTGAACGAGAAGTTGCGGGGGGCCAGTTCCTCGTAGCTCTTGCCATCGACCGGGCAGGCCAGGTGTTGGGAGAAGGTGAGCACCTCGCCGTCGGCGTCGTCGCCCTTGCCCACCAGTTCCACCTCGGCGACGCCTTCGGCCAACCCCAACGCGGTCTCCAGCGATTCGGTGAGCCGACGTGCGATGCCCTCCCGCTTGACCAAGCGGTCCACCACCACCTCGATGTGGTGCACCTCGTAGCGAGCCAGGTCTACCTTGGTGCTCAGGTCGTGGAGCTCGCCGTCGATCCGGGCCCGCACATAGCCCTGGGCGGCCAGGTCGGCCAGCAGCGTCTCGTAGTTGCCCTTGCGGCCCCGCACCACCGGGGCCAGCACCTGGAAGCGGGTGCCCTCGGGCAGCTCCAGCACCCGGTCGACGATCTGTTGGGGCGTCTGGCGGGAGATGACCACGCCGTGCTCCGGACAGTGGGGCACGCCGATGCGGGCGAACAGCAGCCGCAGGTAGTCGTAGATCTCGGTGACGGTGCCGACGGTGGAACGGGGGTTCTTCGACGCCGACTTCTGGTCGATCGAGATCGCCGGCGACAGGCCCTCGATGAAGTCGACGTCGGGCTTGTCCATCTGGCCGAGGAACTGCCGGGCGTACGACGAGAGCGACTCCACGTAGCGCCGCTGGCCCTCGGCGTAGATGGTGTCGAACGCCAGCGACGACTTGCCCGAGCCCGACAGGCCGGTGAACACGATGAGCTTGTCCCTTGGGAGGTCAACCGAGACGTCTCGCAGGTTGTGCTCTCGGGCACCGCGGATCACGAGGTAGTCGGACACGGAGGTCGAGCCTATCGGCAGCGCCTCCGCCGCCGAGCGAACACCTGTTCTTCGGGGGGCCGCTCGGCGGCTCCGGCGACCTTGAAAGGGAGGCAGCCGGAGCCGATGGGGAGGGGTGACGGTGATCGACGGTGCGGTCGGACCCGCCCCGGTCCGGACGTCGGGGTCCCGGTCGGCGACGGTGCTGCCCTGGCGCCAGATCGTCCGCTGGGCGTTGCTGGGCACGGTCGTCGCACTCACGTTGGTCCTCGTCGACGTGCACCGCCACGGCGGGGACAACCCGGTGAGCCTCATCCAGCCCGGTGCGTCGGGTCCGGCCACCGCGGCGGTGGCTGCGGACTTCCCGGAGATCGAACAACCGGCGGGGCTGGGCCTCGACGGCCAGCAGTACTACGCGATCGCACGGAACCCGCTCCACGTCGACGAGGCGTCCACCCACCTCGACGCACCGCGCTACCGCATGGGGCGACCGCTGCTGGCCTGGATGGCCTGGGCCGCGCAGCCGACGGGCGGCGGTCTCGGACTTGTCTCCGCCCTCTTCCTCGTCGGCGTGGCCGGCGTGCTCGCCGGTGCCCTGGCTACCGGCGCCCTGAGCACCCACTTCGGCGGGCCGGCGTGGGCCGCAGCGCTGTTCCCCATTCTTCCCGGTGCCTACTGGTCGCTGCGGGTCACCGTGTCCGATGCCCTGGCACTGGGACTCGCCTTTCTCGCCGTCGCCCTGACCGCCCGCCGCCACCAGGTACCGGCCCTGGCCGTGGGCGTGCTCGCCGTCCTGGCCAAGGAGCCGGTGATCTTGGTGTTCCTCGGTTGGGCCCTCCACCGCCGCACCCGTCGCGACGCCCTGCTCTTGTTGGTGCCCGCCCTCGCCCTGGTCGGGTGGATGGGCTGGCTGCGGATCCAGCTGCCCGAAGATCCTGCCCGCCCCGCCGACCTAGGCTTCCCGCTGGTCGGGCTGGCCGACGCATGGAGCACGCAGTGGAGCAGGGGCCAGGAGCTGGTGGGCATGGCCTGCACCATCGGTGGGATCGTCGCCGGTGCGGTCGCGCTCACCCTCCGGCGCCTCCGGCACCCGCTTGGATGGGCCATCGCCGTCCAGCTCGGCTTCCTCGCGATCATGGGCCGCAACCCCACGGCCATGAACTTCGGTGCCAGCCGCATGGCCATGCCGGTCATGGTCCTCGCCGCCCTCGCCCTGCTCACCCCGGACGCAGCATCGATCGGTGCGGACGGTCGCGTCGAGACGGTTGTCGTCGACCCGCCACCGCTGCCCTCAGCCGCTCCGTCGGGTTGACCAGTCGGCGCCCGTACACGGCGCCACCGGCCGTTCGGGCCCGGCACCGGGATCAGGGGCGTCGGAGAACCGGTAGACCAGCACGCTGCCACCGCTGAGGGTCCCCACCGGGCAGTACTTGCGCAGCCAGGCCAGCTCGTCGCGCCGGGTCTGCATGAGCGGGGTCACGCTCACCGCCACCCAACCGCGGACCGTCGCAGGGTCGACCCCGGTCAGCGACCGAGCGCTGCTCCCTACGGACAGGCCCCTCGTGGCATCGATGGCCACGTAGGGCCGAGGCCGCTCTCGAGACCAGTCACGCACCTCGTAGAGGGCCTGGCCGGTGGGACGACGCGACGGCCACGGCGCCATCCTGGCGGCGCCCATCAAACGGCCGGGCAATGGGCGAGGCGAGCTCACTCGACCAGCGGCCCCACTGGACCGGCGGCCTCACTGCACCTGAGTCAGCTCCCGGCGGAGGTCCTTGATCTCGTCGCGAAGGCGCGCTGCGTACTCGAAGCGCAGTTCCTGGGACGCCTCGGCCATCTCCTCCTCGAGGGTGTGGATCAGGCGGGCCAGCTCGTCGCCGGGGAGCTCGGCCAGCTCCATGCGGCGCTTGCGGTCGAGCTCGCTGTCTCGACGCCGGCCCTTGTCGGGCAGCGGGGCGGTGGTGGACGGGCGCAGGTAGGCGAGGATGTCGGTGACGGCCTTGCGGATGGTCTGGGGGTCGATCCCGTGCTCGGTGTTGTACGCCTCCTGGAGCCCCCGGCGCCGGTTGGTCTCCGAGATGGCCCGCTGCATGGAGTCGGTGACCTTGTCGGCGTACATGATCACCTGGCCCTCCACGTTGCGGGCGGCGCGGCCGATGGTCTGGATCAGCGAGGTCTCGCTACGGAGGAACCCCTCCTTGTCGGCGTCGAGGATGGCCACCAGCGACACCTCGGGCAGGTCGAGGCCCTCCCGCAACAAGTTGATGCCCACCAGCACGTCGAACTCCCCGAGGCGCAGGTCGCGCAGGATCTCGATGCGTTGGATGGTGTCGACCTCGGAGTGGAGGTAGCGGACCTTCACCCCCAGCTCCAGCAGGTAGTCGGTCAGGTCCTCGGACATCTTCTTGGTGAGCGTGGTCACCAGCACCCGGTCTCCTCGGGTGACCCGGTCGTTGATCTGCTCCATCAGGTCGTCGATCTGGCCCTTAGTGGGCTTGACCACGATCTCCGGGTCGATGAGGCCGGTGGGACGGACCACCTGCTCCACCACGTTGGTGGACACCTGGAGCTCGTAGGGGCCGGGGGTGGCCGAGAGGAAGATCACCTGACCCACCCGGCCCATCACCTCCTCGAAGCGCAGGGGCCGGTTGTCGGCGGCCGACGGCAGGCGGAACCCGTGCTCGATGAGCTGCTCCTTGCGGGAGCGGTCGCCCTCGTACTGGCCGTGGAGCTGGGGGACGGTCTGGTGGCTCTCGTCCATCACCACCACGAAGTCGTCGGGGAAGAAGTCGAGCAGGGTGCCGGGCGGGTCGCCGGGGCCACGACCGTCGATGGGGGCCGAGTAGTTCTCGATCCCGTTGCAGAAGCCCATCTCGGTCATCATCTCGAGGTCGTACTGGGTGCGCATCCGCAACCGCTGGGCCTCCAGCAGCTTGCCCTCGGTCTCGAAGCAGGCCAGCCGCTCCTGGAGCTCGTGTTCGATGCGCTTGATCCCGGCGGCCATGCGCTCCTCGCCGGCCACGTAGTGGGTGGCCGGCAGCACCAGCAGCTCCTCCTGGGTGCGCAGCGACTCGCCGGTGAGCGGGTCGACCACCACGATGCGCTCGATCTCGTCGCCGAAGAGCTCCACCCGGACCGGGTTCTCGTCGTACGCGGGGTGGATCTCGATGACGTCGCCCCGCACCCGGAACTTGCCCCGCACCAGGTTCATGTCGTTGCGGTCGTACTGGAGGTCGACCAGCTTGCGCAGCACCTGGCGCTGGTCGATCTCCTCGCCCACCTCCAAGTGGAGGATCTTGTCGCGGTACTCGATGGGCGAGCCCAGGCCGTAGATGCACGACACCGAGGCCACCACGATGGTGTCGCGCCGGGTGAGCAGCGAGGCGGTGGCCGAGTGGCGCAACCGGTCGATCTCGTCGTTCACCGACGAGTCCTTCTCGATGTAGGTGTCCGACGCCGCCATGTAGGCCTCGGGCTGGTAGTAGTCGTAGTAGCTGACGAAGTACTCCACCCGGTTGTGGGGGAAGAACTCGCGGAACTCGCTGGCCAGCTGGGCGGCCAGCGACTTGTTGGGCGCCAGCACGAGCGTGGGGCGCTGGTACTTCTCGATGGCCCAGGCGATGGTGGCGCTCTTGCCCGAGCCGGTGATGCCCAGCAGCGTCTGGTACCGCTCGCCCCCCGCCACTCCCTCGGCCAAGCCCTCGATGGCCTTCGGCTGGTCGCCGGCCGGCCCGAAGGGCGAGACGACCTCGAACGGCACCTGGGTCTTGGCCATGGCCCAAGCATACGAAGGGGGTCCGACAAGCAGCCGCGTGCAGTTCGCACCCCATACCGGTCACAACTGCACGCGCCTCGTGCACTCCCCTGCCACCCCAACGAAGCCGCGTGCAGTTCGCACCGCATAGCGGTCACAACTGAACGCGCCTCGGGTTGACGGGCCAGGGTCAGTGGGTTCGAAGGCCCTGGATCCAGGTCCAGGCGTGGTCGACCTGGGCGTCGAGGTCGTCGATGGTGCCGGAGTTGTCGATCACGACGTCGGCCCGGGCCAGGCGGTCGGCCCGGGACGCCTGGCGGGCGATGCGGGCCCGGGCGTCGTCGGCCCGGAACCCACGGTGGGCCACCAGGCGGGCGACTGCCAGGTCAGGGTCCACGTCGACCACGATGAGCCCGGCCAGGTCGTTGCGACCCGACTCCACCAGCAGCGGCACGTCGAGCACCACCACGTGGTCGGTGCCCGCCTCGGCTTCGAGGCGCCGGGCGATCTCTGCGGTCACCGCTGGGTGCACCAGGGCGTTGAGGTCGGCCAGGGCGTCGGCATCGGCGAAGACCACGTCGGCCACGGCTTGGCGGTCGAGCGAGCCGTCGGCGGCCACGACGGACGGCCCGAACCGCCCCACCATGGCCTCGAAGACCGGCTCCCCCGGTGCCTGCACCTCCCGCACGATGGCGTCGGCATCGACCACCACCGCTCCTCGCTCGGCCAACCGGGACGACACCGACGACTTCCCCGACCCGATCCCGCCGGTGAGCCCGATCAACAACATCGCAGAACCGTACGGCGCCGGGGACCGCCCGCCGGTCCGGCCCAGGTCGTAGCCTGCAGGTGATGGCGACCGCCACGCGCGCTGGGACGGGCCGGGACCCGAAGGACCGCGTCGCAGGAGATCCGTGGGGTCCTCGCCGGGTCGTCGACCTCGACGGCACCAGCGCCCGGGACCAGGTCGCCTCCTTCCGACCGGCGATCCTCGGCATCCGTGGCGGCACGACTGCGGTGGCCGTGGCCCTAGCCAGCCCGTCGTTCGCCGACGGCGATGGGTGGGTGATCGGCTGGTGCGCCGTGGTGGTCGCCTACAACGTGTTCCGGATCGTGCGCCCGGTCCGCTACGTCGACGACGCGGCCAGCGTCGTGCGGGTGCTCGGCGAGGTGATCTTCCACGTGGTGGCGGTGGCGGCCACCGACTTCTGGGATTCGCCGTTCGTGTTCGCCCTGATCACGGCGGTCATGGTGGCCGGCTTCGCGCGCGGCTTCGCGTTCGCCTTGCGCGTGAGCATCGTGTCCGCCCTGGCGGTGGCCATCCCTTACCTCGCCTCAGTCGACGCCAGCCTCGACGACCTCCGCACCGCCACCCAGTGGACGGTGGAGCTCATGTTGGTGGCCCTCACCGCCGGCTATGCCCGCCGGGTCACCGGCGAGGCCGACCGCCAGCACTCCCTGGCCCTCGACCGCCTCGGACGCCTGACCGACGCCAACCTCCTCCTCTACTCCCTGCACCGGGTGGCCCAGACCCTACCAGCGTCGCTCGACCTGAAGGAGGCGCTCGACACCACGATCGGTCGCCTCCGCGACCTGTTCGACCTCGACGGCGCCACCGTCTTCCTCCTCGACGAGACCGACGACACCTGGGTGGTTGTCCGCTCCGACGGGCCTCGGCCGGCGCCCGTGTACACCACCGGTGAGCTTCCCAAGCCCCTCCTCGAGGCTCTGGAGCTCCGCCACCCCGTCGCTGTCGACCAGTTGCTGCAGGACGGGCCCGGGGTCTCGGCCGAGATGGCCTCCGGGCTCTACGCCGCCCTACCGGCCCGCGACTCCACCATCGGGCTGGTGGCCCTCGAGCACCGCAGCGCCCACCACTTCCGCCCACGCGACCGGGAGCTGCTCGACGGGTTCGTGGAACCAGCCGCGCTGGCCATCGACAACGCCCGTTGGTTCGCCCGCCTCCGCACCGTGGGCGCGGACGAGGAGCGGACCCGCATCGCGCGCGACCTCCACGATCGCATCGGCCAGTCGCTGGCCTACCTGGCCTTCGAGCTCGACCGCATCGTCAAGGCCGACAGCAACGGCAAGCCGGTCACCACCCAGCTCGGAGCCCTGCGACACGACGTACGCAGCGTGGTGGGTGAGGTGCGCGACACCCTCTACGACCTGCGCACCGACGTGACCGACACTCAGGACGTCACCGCCATCCTGCAGGGCTTCCTGGATCGTGTGGAGGCCCGCAGCGACCTGAGCACCCGGCTCGACACCAAGGTGAGCGGCCGCCTGCCCCTGTTGCAGGAGCGCGAGCTGTGGCGCATCGCCCAGGAGGCGGTGACCAACGTCGAGCGCCACGCCAAGGCGTCGAAGGTGGTCGTCACGTGGCACAGCGACGGGCAGCGCGCGCTGCTGTTGGTGGCCGACGACGGCATCGGGTTCCCCGACGGCCGGGCCGGCCGCCTCGACAGCTACGGCGTGATGGGCATGCGCGAGCGGGCGGCCAGCATCGGCGCCACCCTCGACGTGCACGGCCAGCCCGGCATCGGGACCACGGTGCGCTGCCAGATCCGCAACATCTAGTCCCGTGACCGGCATCGTTCGCACGGTCCGCACTGAGCAACGATCCTCGACCGGGTCGCCGTTCGTGGCCCGCCTGCGCGGCCGATTGCTGGTTCAGCTAGGTCACGCCTAGGCCTTCGGGGCGCGCATCGCTACCGCCGACTGGCTGCTGTGCCAGGATGACGCCGCGCGTCGGGCTGGCCGCCCGGGGGATAGCGGGAGGAGGGTACGTGGCCGTACGTCTGTTGCTGGCCGATGACCACCGCATGTTACGCGAGGGGCTTCGGCGCAGTCTCGGCGAGGAGGGCTTCGACGTGATCGGCGAAGCCGGTGACGGCGAGGAGGCGGTGCGGCTGGCCCTCGAGCTCCGACCCGACGTGGTGCTCATGGACGTGACCATGCCCGACGTCGACGGCGTGGAGGCCACCCGACGGCTTCACCGCGCCGACCCCGAGATCCGGGTGGTCATGTTGACCATGCACGCGGACGAGAGCGCCATCGCCGACGCCCTCAAGGCCGGCGCGGCGGGCTACCTGGTGAAGGACTGCTCCACCGAGGAGATCGCCACCGCACTCCGCATGGCCGCCAGCGACGACGCCGCGCTGTCCCCCGAACTTGCCGGAGCCATGCTCGACGAGGTCCGCCGGATCGAACCAATCCCGGCCGAGGACGACTCGGACGGGGTGGTGACCAAGCGAGAGCTGGAGGTCCTGCAGCTCATCGCCGACGGTTGCTCAACGCCGGACGTGGCCGACCAGCTCTTCATCAGCCAGAAGACGGTCAAGAACCACCTGGCGTCGATCTACCACAAGCTCGATGCCCGCGATCGCACCCAGGCCGTGCTACAGGCCGTCCGCATGGGCATCGTCCGACTGTCCTGACCGGGCCGTGCGCCCCCGGGGTCACCGGGATCACGCCGGTTCCCGAGTCCGGTACCCCAAAAGGCACCAGGGGAGAAGCCCCTACTGGCAGTTCGCCGGTAGGGCCAACCCGTCATGGGCGGCGGCCAGGCAGTCCCTCGACCGTTCGAAGCCACCCTTGGTCGCCCCACCGAAGTAGGCCGTGGCCCCGAACACCACCACGGCGATCAACGCCAGGAGCATGGCGTACTCCACCAGGCTGGCGCCGCGTTCGTCGTGCTTCCTCGTCACCTTGCCCGTCTGATGGTGCATGGGTGCCTCCTAACCGACAAGGCCAACAGATGTCCTACCGACAACGTCGGCACCCGGCCCCCAGTTCTCGATAGGTCACCTGGCTCATCCTGACCAACCGGACGTCAGCGGTCGCCCGAGACGACGACGAGCCAGTCGGCGTCGCGATGGACCGCCCGCCACCGATCACTGCGTTCGAGCCAACGACCGAAGTCGCTATCGCGGTCCCACAACACGGCCGACGCCCGACTGCGGTCGAGGACGGCCTCGTAGTCGCCTTCAGGATCGATGAGCGTGGTGTAGTCCCGGGTGACAGCGATCGGATACATGTCAACGCGATCGTCGAAGTACACGCGCACCGCGTCGGTCTTACCGGTGCCGGTACCGCCGGAGATGATGATGTTGAGCTTGCCGACCAACATGGCCTGCAGGAAGCGAGCCGACGCGGCGTTGAGGGTGCCGAACCGTATGAGGTCGTCGATCTGGTACGGGTCCTTGGAGAACTTACGGATGGTCAGGAACGGTCCGCCGATGGCCAGCGGGTGGATCACTGCGTTCACTCGGGAGCCGTCGGGAAGGCGGGCGTCGCACAGCGGCTGGGCCTCGTCGATGCGCCGGCCCACCTGGCCGACGATCTTGTCGATGATGCGACGCAGGTGCGTCTCGTCCACGAACGTGGCGCCGGTCTTCTCCACCTTGCCGGAGCGCTCGGCGTACACCAGGTCGGGGCCGTTGACCATGACCTCGGTGATGTCGTCGTCTTTGAGGAGGCGGTCGATCGGGCCGTAGCCCAAGATGTCGTCGCTGACGTCTTGGATCAGCTGGGCCTTGTCGGCGGCCGACAGCGGGGATCGCTCCTCGACAGCGCCGAGTGGAGTTGCTCCTGCACGCGTCGGCGCAGGTCGTCCTCGGTCAGGCGCTTGTCGTAAAGGACCGGCCCGAGCTCGTCGATCAGGTGGTGGTGGATCTTCTGGCGGAGCTCATCGAGGACCGGGTCCCGCCGCCTGGTGACCGGTCCAGAACCGTTGCCCTGCTGCTCGTGGAGGCGCTTGTAGAGGGACACATCCCCCTATCGGCCCGCCCTACGATCCCTTAAGCCGGTCGCCGCACTTCGGCGGACCAGGCTCAGCGCCGGCCGCGCTTCTTGCCGGCGGTGGCCGGGGCGAAGCGGTCGGCCAGCTGCTCCAGGCTCCTGGCGGTGGCCGAGCGGGGCGCATCGAGCACCACGGGCGTGCCCTTGTTGACCGATTGGGGGACCACGATGTCGCTCGGGATCAGCGCGTCGGCCTTCACCCCGAGGGTCCGCTCGACCTCGCTCACCTCGAGCTTCACCTTGGAGTTGGCCCGGTTGAGGATGAGGTGGATCTTCGACATCGGCGTGTTGAGCATCCGTAGGGTCTGCAGGCCGATCTTGACGTTCTTGATGTTGGGGATGTCCATGCCGGCCACCAACAACACGTCGTCGCTGTCCTCGATCAGGCTGAGGACGACATCGTTGAAGTAGGCCGGGGTGTCGATCACCACGAACGAGCAGAACGACCGGAGCAGGCCCACGATGTGGCTCATCTGGTGGGCGCCGATCTGATCGGCGAAGGCCGGTTCCAGCGGCGCCGGAAGCACCTTCAGCCCCGACGGCTGATGGGTGGCCAGCAGGCTCTCCAGGAAGCCGACGTCGAGGCGGTCGAAGGATCCGACGGCGTCGACGATCGTGTGCTGCGGCGCCAGCTTCAACATGACGGCGATGTCGCCGAACTGGAGGTCGGCGTCGACCAGGGCCACCGGGCCGTCGGCCCGCTGCGCCAACAAGACGCCGAGGTTGCTGGCCAGCATCGACTTGCCGGCTCCCCCCTTGGTGGAGAAGACGGTGATCACCCGACCGCCGGCGGCAGGCTCCTCGCCGGCGTCGACGCCAACGGGGGCGCCGCCGGGCCGCCCACCCACGGCCAAGGTCTGGTCGATGCGCCGGACCGCCTCGTTGAGCTGTCCGGTGTCGACCGGGGCACCCAGCACGTCGCGCACCCCGCTCCGGATGGCCCGCTGGAACAAGTCGGTAGAGAGGTCCTCGGCGATCAAGATGGCGCCCACATCGGGGCGCCGGCCCAGGAGCGACTCGGCCCCCGCCAGGCCGGGCAGGTGCACGCACGACGGACCGAGGACCACGAGGAGCGGGGAATCGGCGTAGCGGTCCTCCACCCCGTCGAGCCCGTCGAGCGCCACCGCCCGCTCTCCGAGCTGCATGGCCAACCGGCTCCGGATCGCCGGGTCGGCCTCGACCACGATGAGCGGAGCGTTGGGTTCAACGACCGGAAGGTTTGACATGGCTCCTGTCGCCCGGCTCGGGGTGGATTCTGGCCGGTCGTCGGCCCAAAGGTACTCGCTCATGGGTGTCCCAACGTCGGGGCGGGCGGTTCGGACCGATGGGGCTCACTCGGCGCGGTCAGGACCCTCGGGACCGTACGGCGTCTGCTTCGAGGGGTCCTCGGCCGGGATGGCTGTGGACGGGTCGATCGGGTCCTGTGGGACGGGCTTGTAGTCCTGGGCCACGAGGACCAGGTAGAGCGCTCCCGGCGTGACCGAGGCGATGTACTGGGCCGCCTTGGCCGGCACGATCAGGGTGATCAAGCCCCGGTTCTGGGCCTCGGCGGCAGCGGCACCGTCGGGCGCCGCACCGTCCTCGGCGGCCGCGGTCGCCGTCTCGCCGGCCTGGGGCAGGGCGTCTTGGCCCACCGCCAGCACCTCGGCCTTCTGGTACAGGTAGCGGGCCTGCTGGGCGAAGAGCACCTGGCCGGGGTCGGCTCCCTCGGGCACGCCGACCGCCTTTCCGGCGTCGTCGAGCTCCTGCACCGCGGTCATCATGATGTTCACGTAGTCGCCCGGCTCGACCAGGCCGGCCACGCCCCGGACGTCGTCGACCGAGATGGTCACCGCCACCTGGTCGGTGTTGCGGATCCGGTTGAGGCGTTCGGAGAACGACTCGCGAGCCGATGGGTCGGAGGCGTCGACGAACATGTCGGTGACCACCACCTGGTTCGGCACCAGATCGTTGCGAGCCACCTTGCCGGCGATGTCGTCTGGGCTGGTGATGGCGTTGCCGGGCTTGAACTTGCGCGGCATGTTCTCCTTGGCGATGTACGAGGTGGCCGTCCGGCCATCGGTCCCGCGCGCCACCGTCTGCTTGACGAGGTAGACGGGAACCTGCTCGGCGTTGTCGTACGCCTCGTCCTGTACGCCGTTGACGTAGTTCCAGACGAGGAATGACGACAGAGCGCCGATGGCGATGGCGGCGACGAGGATGAGTGTCCGGCGTTGGCTCACCGTGTACCCCTTGCTAGAACGATCGACCTCACGAGAGGCCGTCTGGTGACCTGGACCCCTGTCGGCTACCGCCGGTGGCGGCGCAAGGGTTTCGAGGGGATTTCTCGCGGTCACTCCGCTCGGGGTGGGCCCTCAGGCGTCGGGGTCGGCCTCGACCTCGGCCACCGGAGCCTCGTCGTCGTCGACCGGTTCGGCAGCGACTTCGGCGTCGTCCTCGGCGGTGTCGGCGGCTGCGTCCAGGGCTTCGGTCACTGCGACCTCTCCCACGGCAGCTTCCTCGCTACCGGCCTCGAGGGCCTCGGGGTGCTCGGCGTAGTACTCGGCCCAGGCCTCTTGCGCCTCGGAGGAGTCGCCGCCGATGTACTTGCCCTCATCGTCGTAGGCGTGCTCACCGAAGTGCTCCTGGTACTCGGCCGACACCACGCCTCCTTCGGCGGCTTGCTTGATCGAGAGGCTGATCCGGCGGCGCTGCAGGTCGAGGTCGATGATCTTGACCCACAGCTCCTCGCCGGGGGTGACCACCTGTTCGGGCAGGTCCACGTGGTGCGCGGACATCTCCGAGATGTGGACCAGGCCCTCGATGCCGTCGCCCACCTGGACGAACGAGCCGAACGGCACCAGCTTGGTGACCCGGCCGTAGACCAGCTCCCCCACGCGGTGGCTGCCGGCGAACTCCTGCCACGGGTCCTGCTGGGTGGCCTTGAGCGAGAGGCTGATGCGCTCCCGGTCCAGATCGACCTCGAGCACCTGCACGGTGATCTCGTCACCGACGGCCACCACCGAGCCGGGGTGGTCGACGTGCTTCCACGACAGCTCGGACACGTGGACGAGCCCGTCCATGCCGCCGAGGTCGACGAAGGCACCGAAGTTGACGACGCTCGACACCACGCCGGAACGGATCTCGCCGGGCTTGAGGTTCTCCAGGAACTCCTCGCGCTGCTCCTTCTGGGTCTCCTCCAGCCAGGCCCGGCGCGACAGGACCACGTTGTTGCGGTTCTTGTCGAGCTCGATGATCTTGGCTTCGAGGGTCCGCCCCACGTACGGCGCCAGGTCGCGTACCCGGCGCAGCTCGACGAGGGAGGCGGGAAGGAAGCCGCGCAGGCCGATGTCGAGGATGAGGCCGCCCTTGACCACCTCGATCACCGGGCCCGACACCACGCCGTCCTCTTCCTTCTTGCGCTCGATGTCGCCCCAGGCCCGCTCGTACTGGGCCCGCTTCTTGGACAGGACCAGGCGACCGTCCTTGTCCTCCTTGGTGAGGACCAGGGCCTCGATCACCTCACCCATGGACACGACCTCGGACGGGTCGATGTCGTTGCGGATCGACAGTTCCCGGCTGGGGATCACCCCCTCGGACTTGTAACCGATGTCGAGCAGGACCTCGTCCATGTCGACCTTGACGACCGTGCCCTCCACGATCTGGCCGTCCTCCACGCTGACGAGCGTTCCGGCGATGGCCTCCTCGAAGCTGACGGTCAGGTCGTTGACCGTGATCTGGCGGGGGACGTAGGCGGCGGGGGCCTCGAGCGCCTCCGCCACGTCGGCGTCGGGGGTGATGGTGTCGGACAAGGGAGGGTCTCTTCTCGGAGGGGTGGAGTAGGTGGTCGGGTGTGGAACAGGGCGCGCCGGACGGCGCGCACGGAACATCGAAGCTACCGGGCGCGGGCGATCAGCAGGAACTCCTCGCTGTCCAGGTTCGGCTTCGCCCGGCAGTACTCGCCGGGGCGCACCGACCACAGGTGCTCGACCAGCAGGCCGGACCGGTCGGCCAGGAGGCGGAGCTCGCGTGGCGTGAAGCACGTGGTCCAGAGGTCGACCTCGGTGCTGGTACCAGCTTCGTCTCGTATGTCGGTGCGCTCGTGGTTGACCCCGCGCTCGGCGTCGAAGGAACCCCGGTCAGCGTCGAGCCACTGCACCTGGAAGTAGGCGCTGAACGCGCTCAGGGCGACGACCCCTCCTGGCCGGACCGAACGAGCGATGCCGTCGAGCACCGCCCCGTCAGGATCGAGCGGGGTGTCGGCGGTCGGGCCGCCGTCGGCCAGGCCGAATGCGCCCTGGCACAGCGAGATGGCGGCGTCGAACTCGTGCTCGAACGGAAGCTCCCGCGCGTCGAGGCGCGAGAACGTGACTCCGTCGGGGGCATCGGCGAGAGCCAGCTCCACGAACCGCTCGCTGATGTCGACGCCGTGCACCTCGATGCCCCGTCGACCCAGCGCGTGGGCGTGGCGGCCCGGGCCGCACCCCACGTCGAGCACCCGCATGCCTGGCACCAGGCCCAGGACCTCCACCAGGAAGGCCACCTCCTGCTCGGTGCCCTTGGTGAACGAGTAACGGAGGTAGGCCGAGCCGAGGTGGTCGGCGAGGCCCTCGAACCAGTGGCCTTGCGCCCCGTCGGTCATCGGCCGAGCCTGCCAGACGCCCATTCGAGGGGCCGGGCCAGCAGGAACGGCCCAGGCCCTCAGGCGCACTCGTCGACGATTCGCTGGTTCATCCGCCGGCCGCCTGGCCAGGTCGTCGGCGGCCATTCTCCGTCCGAGCTTCAGTGGATGACCGTTCACCGCTGCGGAGGACCGACCGATCAGGGCTGCTCGCGCAGGACCACCTGGGCGCGACAGCGGCCGAGGTCGGAGGCTTCGGCATCGAACCGGTAGCCCTGCGGGTGGTCGAGGTCGGCGAGCGCCGCAGGATCGGTCTCGCCGGACTCCACCAGCCAGCGCACGACCGATCCCTTGAGCAGCTTGTTCCAGTGGGACACGGTGGCGCCCTGCCGGTCCAGGAACCGCACGGTGATGTGCCGGCGAGGATCGAGGGCGGGCCAGCTGAGCGCGGCGGCGTGCTCGCCGGGCAGCAGGTCCCAGACCACCGCGCCCGCCACCCGAGGAGCCAGCGCAGCACTGAGGTGTGGACGCCACCACGTCGCCAGCCTCCCGAGTGGTGCCACCGCTGCGCTCATCTTCAACTTGTAGTCGGGGATCGGGTCGGTGGGACCCACCAGCCCCCACAGGCCGGAAGCGATCAGGGCGCTGCGGTGCAGGCGCCGCTTGCCCGACGCGCTCAGGGTCGAGACGTCGAGCTCGCGGTACAGCACCCCGCGGTAACGGTCGACGGCCCGGCGGGTCGGGCCTGAGACGGCAGGATGCTCGGGGCCCAGAGCCGCTAGCACCTCGGCCCGCGCCCCGTCGAGATCGCCCAGCGCCAGCGTCCCTGGCCGCCACGCCGGTCCTCGCCCACCGGGCGCCTTGCCCTCCGACGGGGGCAGCAGGATCAGGGTGCGGCCGGCCATGGCCGCCGAGGGTACCGACCGCCGTACGCTCGCCCGGTGGCCCGCCCCAAGACCGAACCGCTGCCGACCGGCGACGAGAAGGTCGCCGCGGTCCGGTCCATGTTCGACGCCATCGCCCCCCGCTACGACCTGGTCAACCGGGTCATGACGTTCCGCATGGACGTGGGCTGGCGGAAGCGCACGATCCGCGACCTGGGTCTCCCCCACGGCGCCACGGTGCTCGACCTGGCCTGCGGTACCGGTGACTTCTGCAAGGGCCTGGCCGGGGCCGGCCTGCGCCCGGTGGGCATCGACCTCTCCTACGGGATGCTGGCCGCCGCCCGCACCAGCGCGCCGCTGGTGCAGGGCGATGCCCTGAGCCTCCCGGTGCCCGACGGTTCGGTCGACGGCGTCACCTGCGGCTTCGCCCTGCGCAACTTTCGCGAGCTGGGGCCCTTCTTCGCCGAGTTGTCCCGCGTGGTCCGCCCCGCTGGTCGCGTCGCCCTGCTGGAGGTGGCCGAGCCGGCCAACCCGGTGCTGCGGTGGGGCCACGGCGTCTACTTCGGCCGGGTCGTGCCGCGCATCGGCGGCCTGCTCTCCGATCCGGCGGCGTACCGGTACCTCCCGAAGTCGGTGGCCTACCTGCCCGAACCCGACGCCATGGTGGCCATGCTGGTCGACGCGGGGTTCGAGAAGGTCGAGCGGACGCTGCTGTCCACCGGCATCTCGCAACTGATCACCGCCTCGCGGGCATGAGCACCGTGGCGGCGCTGGTGGCCCGCACCGCCCGGCTCGACGGTGAGGTCGACCTGCTGACCGTGGCCGGAGCCGATGGCGTCCTCTTCAGCCGCAACGGGGTGGGCTTCGCCGGGCGGGGCGTCGCCCTGCGCGTTCCCCGGGCCGAGGTAGCTGCCGCCCTCTCGGCGATCGAGGTCGACGACCCGGTCGTCCGGCCCGGTACCGGGTCGGTCGCGTTCGGCGCCGTCCCCTTCCTGCCCGGTGCCGCCGCCGAACTGGTGGTGCCGACGCTGATGGTGGGGTGCGATGCCAGCGGCAGCCGGTGGGTCACGACCGTGTCGTCCGAGGTCGGATCCGCCGTCGACCCCACGACCGCCCTGGACCGCCTGCTGAGCGAGGGTCCCGAGGTTCCCGGACCCGGGCCCGGTTCGTTCGATGTCCGCTCGGCACGCCCGCCCGACGCCTGGACCGATGCGGTGGCCACCGCCACCGCTCGCATCCGCGCCGGCGGCCTCGACAAGGTGGTGTTGGCCCGTGAGGTGGTGGTGACCGCCGACGCGCCGATACCGGTGGCCACCGTCCTGGTCCGCCTGGCCCAGGCATACCCCGACTGCTACCTGTACCTCGTCGACGGCTTCTGCGGGGCCAGCCCCGAGCTGCTGGTGGGACGGTCGGGCGACGTGGTCCGGGCCCAGCCCATGGCCGGCACCGCTCCCCGGCGAGGCGACCCCGTCGCCGACGCCCGTCTGGCGGCCAGCCTGCTGGCGTCGCCCACCTACCGCCACGAGCACCAGGTCACGATCGACGCGGTGCACGACGGCCTGCTCGCCTTCTCGTCCTACGTCGACTACGAACCGGAGCCGTCGGTGGTGGCTCTGGCCAACGTGGCCCACCTGGCCACCAGCGTGGAGGGCCGCCTCTCGCACCCACCGGCCTCGATCCTCGAACTGGTCGAAGCCCTCCACCCCACCCCCGCCGTCTGTGGTCGGCCCCGCGACACAGCCCTGGCCGCGATCGCCGAGCTGGAGGACCTCGACCGGGGCCGCTACGCCGGGGCCGTGGGCTGGGTGGACGGAGCCGGCAACGGCGAGTGGGCCGTCGCCATCCGGGGCGCCGCCATCGACGGCAACGTCGCCCGCGTCATCGCCGGCAACGGCATCGTCGGCGACTCCGACCCGGCCACCGAGCTCGTCGAGACCCGGGCCAAGCTCCAAGCCATGCTGGCCGCCATCGTCCGCCCCTGACCCAGGTCCCAGCCAGCCCACCCAACACCGGAGGCGCGGGCAGTTTGCACCCGCCACCGCATACCGGTCACAACTGCACGCGGCTTGCCGTGGTCAGTCGTCCAGGGCGGAGGCGACGGCGGCGTGGAGCTCGTCGTGGACGGCGACGTTGGCCGTCCGGTCGGTGCGGATGCGCACCAGGCGGGTGCCGCCGGCGGCCACCGAGGCGGTGACGGCGTCGGCTACGTCGGCCGAACCTGCGGGGTCGATCGTGACCAGGCCGTGGGCAGCAGCCAGCACCGAGATGTCGACGCCGTGGGGGGTGCCGAACAGGAGCTCGAATCGGTCGGCGTCGAGGGATGCGGCCTGCGGCAGGAACGAGAAGATCCCGCCACCGTCGTTGTCGACCACCACGATCGTCAGGTCGATGTTGCGTTCGGCGATGCCGAGCAGGGCGTTGGAGTCGTGCAGCAGGGCCACGTCGCCCACCAGGGCCACGGTGGCCTCGCCTGAACCTCGGGCGGCCAGGGCGACGCCGACAGCCGTGGACACCACCCCGTCGATCCCGTTGGCGCCCCGGTTGGCCAGGACCGGCACACCGGGGTGCCGGCCGCCGTACCACTCGAGATCACGGACCGGCATCGACGACGAGACCACCAGCGTCGCCCCCTCTCGCAGGCTCCGGGCCACGGAGCGGGCGACGCCGGGCTCGGTGGGCTCGTCGTGGGCGGCCAGCGCGGTGTCGACCGCCGCCGACGCCACCGCCTCGGCCGCCTCCCACCGACCGGCCCACCCTTCGGTCCGGGGCCGGCCCACCAGGCGGGCCAGCGCGGTGACGACCGCGGTGGGGTCGGCGTGGAGCACATGGGCTGCCGTGCGGTCGGGATCGGGCCACCCGTGCGCGGTCACCGCGACCTGGCGTGCGCCACTGGCTGCCAGCCAGGTCCCGACCACCTTGGACGCCGGGATGGCGCCGAGGCGCAGGACCACCTCGGGTGCCAGCGCTCGAGCCGTGGCTTCGTGGCGGAGGAGAGCATCGGCATGGGCCACGACAGCTGGATGATCGATGCGGCACCCCGAGCGGGAGTCGGCGAGCACCGGCCAACCGGTGGCGTCGGCCAGGGCCAGCACCGGTCCGGGCTCGCCGCACCTGGCGCCGGCCACGATGACGCCCCGGTCCGCGTCGAGGAGCTCGGTCAATCGGGTCGTGCCGGGCCGGTCCACGGTCACCCGTCGCCCCCCGACGGTGTGCCACGGGCTGCCGTCGGGCCGTCCCGGCGGCAGGTCGCCCGCCTCGCCCACCAGCGGTTCGCGAAAGCCCAGGTCGAGGTGGACGGGACCCGGCCCCCCGGCGCCGTCGACGGCCTCGGCCACCGCCCGGGCGGCCAGCGATCGCCAGGTCCCGGCGCTCTCGCCCACCGGGGGGCCCGGTTCAGCGAACCAACGGGCCGAGTGACCGAACAGGTGGGTCTGATCCACGGTCTGGGGAGCACCGACGTCGAAGAGCTCGGGCGGGCGGGCGGCGGTGACGACCAGGAGGGGGACGCCGGCCTGGTGCGCCTCGACCACCGCCGGGTGGAGCTCCACCGCCGCGGTGCCGCTGGTGGTGAGCACGATGGCCGGCCGCCCTGTGGCCAGGCCCAACCCGAGGGCAACGAAGGCCGCCGCCCGCTCGTCGTGGTGCACGTGCACGGCCATCTCTGAGTGGGCGGCGAGGGTCAACGCCATCGGTGTCGACCGCGACCCCGGCGCCACCACCGAGTGGATGACCCCGCACCGCACCCACTCGTCCACCAACGTGGCGCAGAACGTCGCCGTCACCGTCTCCGTCACGGGGCCATCATGGCTCCTGCGTGGTCCACGTCGCACCGGGCCCGCCCGGTGCGACCACCAGTTTCAGGCCCTCGCTCGACCCCGAGATCGTCGTCAGCCAGGAGGGCCACGATCGCCGGCAGATCCTGCCGGGTCGCCCGTCGGAACGTCACCGTGGCGGCCACCGCTCAAGTCTCGTCCCATCGAGGTGCTCGGACACGACCAGGAGGCCGCAGACTTCGACACGCGGCGCGCACGCAGCGATCGTCTCGGGAGGCCGAACAGATCTCCACGCAAGCGGAGCGGCACGTCCGGTGCCGTCGGCGAGCACCTCGCGTGCCAGCCGGACCGTTGCGCGACGATCGGGACGTGACGCCCTGGCCCGAGCCCCACGGTGAGCTCCATGCGCTGCGGTCCGGCGACGGCGGGCCGACCGTCGTGCTCGTCCACGGGTTCACCCAGACCCACGTGAGCTGGGCACCGGTGGCTGCTGACCTGGCCGCTGACCACCGGGTGCTGGCCGTCGATGCGCCCGGCCACGGCGAATCGGCCGACATCGCCACCGACCTCGCAGCCGGCGCAGCGCGCCTCGGTCGGGTCGGGTCGGGCGCCGCCGGTGTGGGTGGGGAGAGCGAGCGGCGCGCCGTCTACGTCGGGTACTCGATGGGCGGCCGGCTGGCGTTGCGGTTGGCGCTCGACCGGCCCGAACTCGTGGCCGGCCTCGTGTTGCTCGGTGCGACCGCTGGCATCGACGACGCCGCCGAGCGGGCGGCCCGTCGAGCCGGCGACGAGGCCCTCGCCGACCGCATCGAGCGCGATGGCGTCGCCGCCTTCCTCGACGTCTGGCTGGCCCAACCGCTCTTCGCCGACCTCCGGCCCACGCCCGACGACCTTGCGGCCCGACATGCCAACGCGCCGAGCGGCTTGGCGTCGTCACTTCGCCTGGCCGGGACCGGCACCATGGAGCCGCCGTGGTGGGACGAACTGCCCTCGATGCGCGTGCCGACCCTCGTGCTGGCGGGCGAGCGCGACGAGAAGTTCACCCCATTGGGCCATCGGCTGGTCGACGGAATCGGCCCGGCCGCCCAGTTCTCCACCGTGCCCGGGACCGGCCACGCCGCCCACCTCCAGGAGCCGATGCTCGTCGCCAACCTGGTCCGCCGCTTCGCCGCCTCTCCATCCCGTCGCCTCTCCGACTGATCGCCAAGGTGCCAGCACTTGGGGTCGGCAAGCGTCCCCCAGGTGCTGCCACCTCCCCTCCAGAGCCCCCGTCCCGCCGAGGTGCCAGCAGGTGGGGTAGGTAGGCGTACCCAGGTGCTGCCCCCTCCCTCGTGTTGGCGGTCGCAGGGGTCAGGCGGAGATGGCCAGGCCGAGGGTGAGGAGGGCGCCGAAGGCGAGCTGGACGCGACCGGTGGCGCCGAGCACCGCGATGAGGGCCAGGCCGCGGGCGCCGCTGAGGACGTCGGTGACCGGCTTGGCCGCCAGCAGGACGGCAGCGAGGCAGAGGGCTCCGGCGGGACGACCCCCGAGCCCGGCCACCAGCGGCACGGCGACGAACGAGGCGACTAGCAGGCCGACGTAGAGGTAGCGGGTACGAGCGTCGCCCAGCCGGACCGCGAGGGTGCGCTTGCCCACCTGGGTGTCGCCGGGGATGTCGCGCAGGTTGTTGACCACCAGCAGGGCGGTGGCCAGGAACCCCACCGGTACTGACGCAGCCAGTCCCAAGGCGTCCAGCGACCCGGTCTGTGCGTAGGTCGAGCCGGCGGTGGCCACCACGCCGAAGAACACGAACACGAACGCCTCGCCCAGCCCGGCGTAGCCGTAGGGACGGGGGCCACCCGTGTAGAACCAGCCGGCGGCGATCGCAGCCGCGCCCACCACGAAGAGCTCGGGACCGACCGCCAGCGCCAACGCCGCCCCCACCACGCCGGCCACCGCGAAGGCCTCCACTGCCGCCTTCTTGACCGCGTCCGGCGAGGCGAGGCCCTGGCCCACCAACCGGACCGGTCCCACCCGCTTGTCGTCGGCGTCGGTGCCGCGCACGCCGTCGCTGTAGTCGTTGGCGTAGTTGGTGGCCACCTGCAGGGCCAACGCCACCACCATGGCCGCCGCCGCCCGCCACCAGATCAGCCCACCCGGCACCTCCCCCACCGCGCACGCAGTGCCCACAGCCACCGGCACGATCGCCGCCGGCAACGTCCGCGGCCGGGCCCCCGCCACCCACACGTTCACCCCCGTCGCTCCACCCGCCAAGTGTGGCCGCCCCGCCGGCCACCTCGAGCCCGAGTGCCGGAATGACGACCGCCCGGATAGCGCGATCAGCCTGATCGATGGCGTTGGACCAGGACCGTCCAAGCGAGGCCGACACCCGACGCAATGGCCATGGCCGCCAGAGACGAGGCGATGAGGACAAGGAGGACGGCGTTGCCCGTCCACTCCCCGAGACCCAGGAACAGTCGGGACATCAAGAGGTGGATCGGGACATAGGGCACGAGCAGTGCCACCCACCTGGCGTCCGTCGCCGTCGACCGTCTTCCACGTCGGTCCCGTCGACACCGGTCCCGATCCTTTGCGCGGCCGTCGAGGTGAAACCGTTGGTGTTGGACCACCGTGTGGGGCTGGTTCGCCGTGACCTGCGGCAGCGCGACGGCAGACTGGCGCGATGCGCGCGCTGGTGGCGATCGACCTGCCGGGTGGGGCGGTCTTCGTCGACGCCCTTCGACGGGCGTGGGACGACGGTGACGCCATCCTTCCCGTGGACCAACGGCTCCCCGGACCGGCCCGGGCCGCCCTCCTCGCTGCCGCCCGGCCCCACACCGTCGTCACCTCCGCGACCACCAAGGCTCGCCGCAACACCGGGGAGACCCGAGCAGATCAGGTCGAGCGGACGGTCCTCGACGCCGATGCCCCGCCGGTCGCCGACGGTGATGCGGTGGTGGTGGCGTCGAGCGGGACGACCGGTTCACCGAAGCTGCTGGTGCACACCCATGGATCGATCGCCGCCCACGCCGCCGCCGTGCACGCCCACCTCGGCGTCGACCCGTCGCGGGACCGGTGGCTGGCCTGCCTGCCGCCCGCCCACCTCGGTGGCCTGGGCGTCGTCCTGCGGGCCGTCGTCACCGGAACCCCGCTCGACGTGTGGCCCGCTTTCGACGCTGACCGCGTAGCTCGGGCCCCGGCGGACCTCGGCACCACCCTCACCTCACTGGTGCCCACCGCTCTCGACCGCACCGACACCAGCGCATACAGGTGGGTGGTGCTTGGAGGGGCGGCGGACCCACACGACCGGGCCGCCAACGTGGTGCGCACCTACGGCCTCACCGAGACCGGAGGTGGCGTGGTCTACGACGGCCGCCCCCTCCCCGGCATCGAGCTGCGAGTCGGCGCCGATGGTCAGATCGCCGTGCGTGGCCCGATGCTGGCCCGGGGTCGCCGCAGCACCGACGGCGACGTGAGGCCGATCACCGACGCCGACGGCTGGTTCGCCACCGGCGACCTCGGGGACCACGAACCGGACGGCCGCCTCGTGGTCCACGGCCGAGCCGACGACCTGATCGTCACCGGCGGCGAGAACGTCTGGCCCGCGCCCGTCGAGGCCGCGCTGTCCACCCACCCCGCCGTGGCCCAGGTGGTGGTGATCGGTCGGCCCGATCCCGAGTGGGGTCAGGGCGTGATAGCCGTGGTGGTTCCCGCCGACCCGCAGGAACCCCCGACGCTCGACGACCTGCGGGCCCACGTTCGCACGACCCTGCCGGCCCACGCCGCCCCAACTCTCCTGGAGCTGGTGGACCGCCTCCCACGCACCGTGCTGGGAAAGGTCCGCCGCCCCCCACCCGGGCCGCGGCCGACATGACGTCCTCGTTCTGCTTGTGGATCGGGTCGACATTCGATCCCCGTCACAAGGAGATCGACCGTCAGCGAGGGTTGGCGATGTAGTCGTGAAGGACCTGCTTCTCCTGCTCGAGGCCGGAGATGCGGTCCTTGACCACGTCGCCGATGCTGACCAGTCCGACCAGGTTGCCGTCGACCACGACGGGGACGTGGCGGATCCGGCGCTGGGTCATGGTGGACATCAGCTCCTCCACGGTGGAATCAGGTCGGCACGAGACCACCTCGGTGGTCATCCACGCGCTGGCGGGACGATCGAGAGCGGCTGGGCCGTCGGTGGCCAGGGCCCGCACCACGTCTCGTTCCGACAGCACGCCGACGATCGTCCGACCGTCGGTGGACACGACCACGGCGCCGATGTGGTGCTCGGCCAACGCCGCCACCACCTCGGCGGTCGACATCTCGGGCGCCACGGTGACCACGTCGGAGCCTTTGCCCTGCAACAAGACGCTTACCTGCAAGCGCGGTACCTCCCCCTTGGGTTCCGCCCACCATGGAACCACAGATCGGGCCGCCGGTGACGACAGTCAACCGACGGCCGACTGACGGGCTTAGATCGGCCGAACCGGGACTGCAGCGGAGTGGACGGGCTCGGAAACAACGCCCGGACGGCCACTTGCATAGAGCGGGGCCGGGCTGACCCGGCGGAGGGTCTCAGGACGGGGCGTCGACCAGCTCGGCGGATCCGTCGGCGGGCGTCGGCATAGGAGCAGGGCGCGGAGCCGGCACCTCGACCGTCGGAGCCCCGGCCACCAGGCGCAGCCAGACCGGAGTCCCATCGCCGACGCCCAGCGAGCGCGCCTCGGACCGGGTGAGCACGGCCAGAACCGTCTCGTGGGCGGTGGCCACCTCGAGGCGCACCTCGAAGCCCACCCGCACGGACCGGGCGACCGAGCCGGCGACTCCTCCCCCGCCGGGATCGGCCACGTGGACCTCCAGGTCGTGGGGACGGATGAGGCGGCCGCCCAGCTCGGTGACCGGTCCGAGGAACCCCATCACGAAGTGGTTGGCGGGTTCGTCGTAGAGCTGGTCGGGGGTGCCGACCTGCTCGATGCGACCGTCGTTGATGACCACGATCTCGTCGGCGACCTCGAGGGCCTCCTCCTGGTCGTGGGTCACGAAGACGGTGGTGACCGGGATCTCGTCGTGGAGGCGGCGCAGCCAGTCACGCAGCTCCTTGCGGACCTTGGCGTCGAGGGCGCCGAACGGCTCATCGAGCAGCAGCACGGTTGGCTTCACGGCCAGAGCCCGGGCCAGGGCCATGCGCTGGCGCTGGCCGCCCGAAAGCTGCGCCGGCAGCCGATCGGCGAACTGCTCGAGGTGGACCAGCTCCAGGAGCTCCTGCACGCGGGCACGGATCTCGTCCTTGGGTCGTTTGCGGATCTCCAAGCCGAAGGCCACGTTGCGGGCCACGCTCAGGTGCTTGAACGCGGCGTAGTGCTGGAACACGAAGCCCACGTTGCGCTTCTGCGGAGCCAGATCGGTGGCGTCACGACCCTCGATCTCGATGCGCCCGGTGTCGGCTTGTTCCAGTCCGGCGATGATCCGCAGAAGGGTGGACTTGCCGCCTCCGCTGGGACCGAGGAGCGCGGTGAGCTGGCCGGTGGGGATGGACACCGAGACGTCGTCGAGCGCCACGAAGTCGCCGAAGCGCTTGGCGACCCGGTGGACCTCGATGCTCATCGCTGTCTCCTCGTTCGCCGGCTGGGGCCCCGGTTCGGGTTTGATCGGATGAGCGACACCGCCACGATGCACGCCACCGACACCGAGGCGAGCAGGAACGACGTGGCGTAGGCGGTGCCCTGTTGGAAGTCCTGGTACTTCTGCTCCACCGACAAGGTGGCGGTCTGGGTCTGGCCCTCGAAGTTGCCCGACACGATCTTGACCGCACCGAACTCCCCGAGCGAACGGGCCAGGCTGAGCACGACGCCGTAGACCACGGCCCACTTGATGGCTGGCAGGGTGATGCGCCGGAACGTCTGCATGGCGTTGGCACCCAGGCTCCTGGCGGCCTGCTCCTGCTCGGTCCCGACCTCCTCGAGCACCGGCACGACCTCACGGATGACGAGCGGCAGTGACACGAATGCGGTGGCCATCACCATCCCTGGTGTCGCGAAGATCACCTGGTAGCCGAGGCCGTTCAACGACGGCCCGAACCAGCCGTCGCGCCCGCCGTAGACCAGCACCAGGGCCAGACCCACCACCACTGGCGACACCGACAACGGCAGGTCGATGAGCGCGCTGAGCAGTCGCCGCCCGGTGAACTCGTAGCGGACCAGGAGCAACGAGACGCCGACACCGAAGACGGTGTTGATCACCACCGCCTGCAGAGCCACGATTCCCGTGAGTTGCAACGCGTAGGTGACCGCCGGATCGCCCACGGCGGTCCGCAGCGACTCGAACCCGTCGGCGAAGGTCTCCTTGGCCACCAGGCTCACCGGCCAGGCCACCAGGAGCACGAGGTAGGCGATGACGACCACCCGGAACACGTAGGTGAGCGGTCCCCTCTCCGACGCGCGGTCATCCACGACGGGCCACCCGCCGCTGCACCAGGTCGAGAGCCACGATCACCAGGAGCGACACCGCCAACAACACGGTGGCCACCGCGGCGGCCGCTGCTTGGTTGCCGTTCTCCAGGTAGCTGAGGATGCGTACCGAGGTGACCTCGGTGCGCAGCGGCAGGTTGCCCGACAGCAACACCAGCGAGCCGTATTCGCTGATGGCTCGGGCGAACGACAGGGCGGCCCCGGCCGAGATGGCCGGGAACAGCGCCGGCAGGATGACCCGGCGGAAGACCACCGGGCGGCTGGCGCCGAGCGAGGCTGCGGCTTCCTCCACCTCGCGGTCGAGCTCGGCCAGGACCGGTTGCACCGTGCGGACCACGAACGGCAAGGTCACGAACAAGAAGGCGAGGAACACCGCGGTCCGGGTGTTGGCCACGTTGACGCCCATCGGGCTGGTGGGCCCGTAGAGCGACAACAGGACCAGGCCGGCCACGATCGTGGGCAGGGCGAAGGGGATGTCGATGACCACCTCCAACGCCCGCTTCCCGAAGAAGTGGTCGCGCACCAGCACCCAGGCGATGAGCGTGCCCATCACCACGTTCACGACCGTCACGCCGAAGGCCTCGGTGATGGTGAGGCGCAGCGCAGCGGCGGTCTGCGCGTTGGTGAGGGTGTTCCAGAACTCCGACCAGCCTCCGGCCGACGTCTCCACCAGCACCGCGAGCAACGGGATGAGGGCCAGCACCGAGAACCAGATGACGGCGACGCCGAGGCCGACGCCCGACGAGGTCGACAGTCCGGTAGCGCCCGCCGATCGACGGCGCGCCAACCGGGTCGGGGCAACCACGTCCACCGCCGTCACGACTTGCCGGTCTCCTGTTGGATCCGGGTGACCAGGCCAGAGTCCTCGTCGAAGTACACCTTGTCGGCCTCGGTCCAACCACCGAAGTCGTCAGCGATGGTCAGCAGGGTCTTCGGGGTCGGGAAGGGGTCCGATGCGACGTTGGCCCCTTCCACCTCGATGTCGATTCCGTCGACGAGGGGCCGGAAGCCCTTGGTGGCGAAGATGGCCTGGCCGTCCTTGCTGACCACGAACCGGCGGTAGCTCTCGGCTCGGGGATCAGCGTCGAGGAGCACCGCGCCCGGGTTCTCGATGAGCAGCGTCTCCTCGGGCACCACGTAGTCGAAGTCCTCGCCGCTCTGACGAGCCAGGATGGCCTCGTTCTCGTACGAGACGAGGACGTCGCCGGTGCCGCCCACGAAGGCAGTGGTGGCGTCACGGCCGCCACCAGGCAGGGCCACCACGTTCTCGAAGAACGAGGTGAGGTAGGCCGAGGCTTCGTCGTCGGAACCGCCGCCGGCCACCACCGATCCGTAGGCGGCCAGGATGTTCCAGCGGGCCGAGCCCGACGAACCGGGGTTGGGGGTCACGATGCCCACGCCCGGCTGCACCAGATCGTCCCAGCCCTCGATCCCCTTCGGGTTGCCCTCCCGGACCACCAGGACCACCACCGACTGGGACACGATCCCCTCGTACTCGTCGCGGTTCCAGTCCTCGCTCACCAAACCGTCGTCCACCAGGCGGGTCACGTCGCCCTCCAGGGAGAAGTGCACGTAGTCCGCGCCGAGACCGTCGAGCACGGCTCGGCTCTGGTCGCCCGAGGGCCCGTAGGAGCCCTGCCAGGTGGCGCCATCGGCATCGGCGGTGTCGCTCCACGCCTCTTGGGCGGCGTCGTTGGCCGACTTGGGCGCGGCGAACCCGACCAGCGACAACGTGGTCGCTCCGCGACCAGAACCGCCTCCCTCGCTGACCGCTGCCCCGCCGCAGGAACCGAGAGCCAAGGCGGCCACGATGGCGATGACGACGGCTCTCATGGACTTCCTCATCTGTCTTGTGTGGTCCTCTTGCGAACACCGGTCGGTCTGACGGACCTTAGTCGCTCTTGTCTATCGTCTAAGGGGATAATGGCGGGCCCGTCGGTTGGCTCCGCAGTCCCACCAGAGCAGGCGACCGGTGCGCCCGGCACCGTTTCCCGCCGACAGCCCCCGGCGACGATCTCCCTGGACGCGCACCGTCCCCGACCTGAAGGTCGGGGACGGTGACGGGGGGCGGTGTCGGCGCCGGGAAGGCAACCGCTGCTGGTGCAGAACCGTCGCCGGAGGCTGAGGGTGTCAGCGCAGGCCGAGCTTGGCCGAACAACTCGGCCAGGCGCCCCAACCCTGCGAGGCCTTGAGGCGCTCGCCCATGGCGATCTGCGTCTCCCGGCTGGCCTGGTGCGGGAGGCCGGAGCCACCGACGGCTTGCCACGACGAGGCCGAGAACTGCAGGCCGCCGTAGTAGCCGTTGCCGGTGTTGATGGCCCAGTTCCCGCCCGACTCGCATTGGGCCAGGCGATCCCAATTGCCGCCCGAAGCCCCGACGGGAGCGGCCGGCTCGGGAGACCGGGGGGCCGGAGCCGCGGTGGTGGGGGGTGGTGGTGGCGGGGCCGGAGCCGCGGTGGTGGGGGGTGGTGGTGGCGGGGCC
>JAABUN010000209.1_pt1 | contig 153179 bp, 165 predicted proteins | sample 5559311 | NCBI WGS metagenome assembly JAABUN01 (sample SAMN10711877, study PRJNA513370) | rock metagenome | isolation source: Antarctica rocks | place: Antarctica: Victoria Land, Siegfried Peak sud
CCGATGGCCCGGTTCGGTTGGCGGAGGTGTTCGAGGGCAAGCGCCAGCTCATCGTCTACAACCACATGTGGTTTCCAGGCGAGGAATGGCAATGTCCGGGTTGCACCGGGTTCACCAGCCAGTTCACCCGGCTGGAGTTTCTGGACAGCTACGACGCCCGCTTCGTCGTCGTCACCCAAGGTCCGATCGACGACGCGCTCGCCTACAAGCCCGCGTGGGCAACAAGATGACCTGGTACTCCACCGCGCACAGCTCCTTCGGTGCCGACATGGGCGCACCGCCTGGTGGTGGCTTCCAAGTGAACGTCTTCCTTCGGCACGGTGACACCGTGTACCGGACCTACAACACCCAAGGCCGGGGCACAGAGCAGCTGAGCCACAGCTTCGCCCTCATCGACCTTCTGCCCTACGGACGCCAAGAGGAGTGGCAGGACTCACCAGAAGGCTGGCCCCAGTCGGCCACCTACAGCCGGTGGGCCCCATCGGAGGCCTTCGCCCAGTACGCCGAGCACGCATGAGCGTCATCACCTTCGAACGTGAGACGGGGTAGCGCTTCGAGGCGGCAGCGAGGATCGGGTTTGGCGTTGAGCGGGTCCACCATCTCGGTGGTGGGTCCAGTCAGCTGCGGGTCACCTGAACGGCGCGCTCAGCGAGTTGCTGCAGTCGCTCGGCTACGACGTCGGCCGTGACTAGCGGGTGCGGGGCGCCCTGGGAACCGGGGCGAGTAAGGGCAGGGATCGACAGGGGCTACGCAGCGCGGATGCGGTCGAGCAGTTTGGGTTGAATCAACTCGGCGGGAATTGTCTCAGGGCCGATGAAACCTCCAAGAAAGAGGCCGAAGATCTCGGGATCCATTGCCGCCATCTTCTCGCCGACGAACGCGCGTCGCGCCGAACGGTTGTCTGCGTCCTCGGCCTGGCTGACCGCCATCACGTCTGCGACGAAGCGGAGGCGCTCCATCCGGGTAAAGCGTTCCTCGCCGTAGGGGGCGAACGCTTCGGGTGTGCGAGCGCCTTCGAGAACGAGGTCGCGGACCATGCGAGCATCGCGCAATGCGATCGACAGACCCTGGCCGATGATGGGGTCGTTGTGGCCGGCGGCATCGCCGACCAACACGACCCCCTCGGCGTAAGGCGTTGGCGTCCACGCGTCGTCGCCGGGATAAGTGGCAATCGGACCGGCCGGCGAGCTGGCGGCCACCTGGTCACTCCACGGATAACACGAGAGCGCACAGGCGGCGAGGAACTGTTCCGTGCCCTGGCGGCCCGAGAACCGGTGCTGACCGGAGAGGCCTGGGCACAGGTACGCACGCGCCCGGCCACCGCCTTGATGGAACATCAGGAAGAAGAGATCGCCCTCAGCGGCGATGACGTCGTGATCGTCCGGAACACCTTCGAGCCCGTCCACGAGCAATCCGGCGATGTAGCCGATCGCCTCCTGTCGCTCGAGTGTGATCCCCGCTTGTTTGCGGACGGTGGACGCACGGCCGTCGGCACCTATCACGAGCGGCGTGGTCAGATCGTTGACCCGCCCGTCCGCGACGTAGGACACCGCGCATGAACCACTACTACGCCCCACCTTTACGTCTCGGACACCGCGCGCAATCGTGGCACCGGCGGCCGCGGCGGCATCAGCCAAGGCCTGGCAGGCCATCGGATGTCGTAGATTGAGGGTTCCCGGGATGCCGTCCACGAGCATCGCCATCGGGATCTCGCCGACCTCACCGACGCCCTCGGCGTACTGCTTCCACACCGGCGAGACATGGGCGCCGGCAGCCAGCATGACGTCTTCCACACCAAGCTCGCGGGCCTCCTTCAGGCCCCATAGGTGCATGCTTTCGCCCCGGACGCGATCCTCGTACTCCCTCGTCGACTCGAGGACGGTGACACCGAGTCCTTCCCGCGCCAACGCGAAGGCAAGCGCGGCCCCCCCAATACCGCCGCCGACCACCACGACGTCTGACACCTCAGTCATGATCCCCCTTGGGTCGCGCGCAACCACATCACGACGATCATGACAGTCGGTAACACGCTCGTCACGTGCGGCCGACGGCCTCACTTCGAGACCCGTCGTTGCGGTCGTCCTCGACTCGAAGGACATCGTCCACCTCGTGTCGCTCGAAGCGTGTCGTGCTCGTAGATGCGCAGGGACGATGCGTCGGCCATGATGGCTCCTCGGCCGGGTGGGGTACGCCCCCAGGCTCGGTTTCCCGGCGACGGGACGAACAGCGCCCTGGCCGCCACCCCTCGACGCTTGAACTGGTCCAGCGGCTCGTGTGCCCTATGCACGCATCCGGCGATCGCGACCGCCGAGCGGCTCTCATAACGGGCGTCCTCCTCGTCTCAGCCAGTAGCCCCTGGGTGCCGGTATGGGACGTAGCAGTTGGGACCTGTTATGGGTGCGTCAGAACAAGACCAAGGTGCAGAGCGGGCGAAGTCGCCACTGAGCACCTGCGGCGGACGGGATCAGCCGCAGGCCTCCCCGGAGGGCGGATCGCCGGGAACTTGACCAACGACCGGCGTGGTCACCGGCACCACGATCCTGTGCTGTGCGGCGGTCGACGGCACCGTCGTGGTCGTTGTCTCCTTGGTGGTGGTCGTGGAGCCGGCCGCGCCGCGGTTGCGGGTGGTGGCCGGCTGGGAACCTGGGGCGCGGGCGCTGGCCTGCACGGTCGTGAAATCCTGGCCGACGAACAAGACGACCTCCCCCGGCGCGAGGCTGGGATCTTCGACTTGACGGGCACGGATCGAAAGGTGTCGGGCCAGCAGATCCGACGCGACCTGGGACTTCGCCGCGTAGCGGATGAAGGTGCTGGGTTCGCTCGGGTGGCCGAGCTCGGCTCCGTTGCCCCAGCGGGCGATGCCGAACCCGGCCTGCTGCAGAGCACCGGCCACATTGGCTGCCTGGCCGGCGCGTCCCGAGCTGTTCAACACGGTCACGTTGACCGAGGACTCGTCGAGCTCGTTCAACGCCAACCCCCGGAACACGTTCAAGAACGGCTGCGCCCCCGTCTCATCCAGCCGGAGCACTGCCGCGCCGCTGCTGGTGCGGAACGGGCTGGCCGGCACGGTGAGCGTCTTGAGCGTGGCAGGGTTGAACTTGCGGAACCGGCGGCCGAGAGCCAACAGGTCATTGACCGACAGGCCCTTGTCGATGCTGATGTTGCGGGTCCCGATCTCGACGAGGTGCTTCAGCCTGATCGGGTTGCCCAGTCCCTTGGAGACGGCCCGGTTGATGGCCCGGCGAATGAACGCCTGCTGACGTGAGATGCGGCCGAGGTCGCCTGTGCCGTCGTAGTGCCAGGTTCCGTTCTGCAAGTACTCGAGGTGGCGGGCTCGGGCGAAGGCCAAGGCGCTGTAACCGTCGAGGGTGACACATCCCGGATGATCGACTTTGAGTCCCGAGTTGCGGTCTCGATACGCCCGGTCGAACCACATCGGCACCCCGCCCATGGCGCTCACCAGCCCCTGGAACCCGTGGAAGTCGATTTCGAGGTAATGGTTGATCCTGATGCCGAAGTCCTGCTCGATCGTGTCCACGAGAGTCTGTTTGCCCCGCGAATAGGCGGTGTTGATGCGTTGAGATCGACCACCCCTGCCGGCGATCGGTACCCAGAGGTCGCGAGGCAGCGACAGCATCGCCGCATCGCCGCTCTGCGGATCGACCCGCAGCACCATGATCGTGTCCGAGCGCTGCCCCAACGTGGCGCCCCGATCCTTGGCCGAGGGATCGACCGGATCGCCTTTGGCTCGGCTGTCCGAACCGACGATCAGGTAGTTCTGGGGTTCTCCGGCCGCCACCGAAGAGAGGCGGACGTTCACCCGGTCGATGTGACTGAGCTCCCAATAGCCCCACCCGGCGGCCGCGGCGGCCAGCAGGAGGCAGGTCGGCACGAGCACCCCGACCGTGAGGACGGCCCGTTGCACCCCGGACCGGCGCGGGCGCGACGGACGCGCGTCGGGACCAACCATGACCGCGTCACCGTACAGGGGCCAGTTCTGGCGACCGGGGACACCGCCCCTCGGCGGCGGGCAACCGTCTCAGCTGGCGGTACGGCGTTCCTGGTGCCGGACGCCGGCCAGCAGCAGCTCGACCGTGCGGCGAGGGGCTTCGGTGAGCATGGCGAAGCCGGCGCTGCGCTTCGGCAGCCGGACATGGCGTCGATCCCGCTGGACTGCGGTGACCACCGCCTCGGCCACGATCTCTCGAGACGTGTCGGGAAGCAGCTGCAGCCGGCCGAGACGGCGGAACGAATCCCGTGTGGGCCGGTAGTCGTCGACGTGGGCGAGCATGTCGGTGGGAACGGGCCCGAGCTCCACCACCGTGGTACGCACTGGCATCCCCCGGAGGTCGGCCCGCAGACCGGCGGTGAACTGGGTGAGGCCGGCCTTGGTCGAGGAGTAGGCCGCCAGCCCTGGGAACGCCGCGACGCCAGCCATCGACGAGATGTTCACGATGTGGCCGTCGCCCCGGTCGATCATCGGGCCGAGCGCCTGGCGACACAGCTCCGCCGGCGTGAGGAGGTTGAGCCGGAAGATCTTCTCCAGCTCGGCAGCACCGTGATCGCGGACGTGGCCCGCTAGGTCGATGCCGGCGTTGTTGACGAGGACGTCGATCGGCCCGATCTCGGCTTCGAGCCTTCCGATCAACCCGTCGACGGTGGCCGGATCGGTCAGGTCCGCGGGATGGGCGGTTCCCTCCAGCTCTGCGGCCAGCTCGGCCAGGGCGTCGGCGTTGCGGGCCACCAGAGCCACATTGGATCCTGCATCGGCGAACCTCCGGGCCAACGACTCGCCGATGCCCCGAGATGCTCCGGTGATCAAGACTTTCCGGCCGCGAAGCTGCATCAACCTGACGTTAGGAGTTCGCGCTGTCGTGTGCTCGATCGACCAACGCCGGCGGGAGCGCTTCGTCGGTGGGAGAGATAATCGTCAGCTCCTGCACGGCCCGGGTGAGTGCGACATACAGCAGCCTGCCGCCTGCCCCACCGTCGCCGTCGGCGAGGAACGACCGGGGAGAGACGACGATCACCGAGTCGAACTCGAGTCCCTTGGCCTGGACCGGGGCGAGCAGGGATACGACATGTCCGGGACCGGCTTGAAGCCCGGCACCGACGTCCACGCGTGCCTTGTCGAGGGCGTTGCGCACCGCGGCCAGGTGAGGGTCGGGGACGATGACCGCAACCGATCCCCAGCGGGCTGCTGCGTCTGCGGCGATGCGGGCGGCGGTCACGCCGAGCATGTCGGGGCCGGCTGCGACGAAGACCGGCGGTCGGCCGTCAGTTCGCACCGACCGGGAGGGCCGGACTCCGGGGGCAACGGTAGGGAGCAGGCGGTTGGCGACGTCGAGCACCGCGGCGGGAACTCGGTACCCGAGCTCGAGCTCTTCGATCTGGGCGCCGGGCGGCGAACCCAGATGCCCGACCGCTTCCTCCCAGGACGACTGCGCCCCCGCAGCGGTGGCCTGGGCGAGGTCGCCAAGCACGGTCATCGATCCGCTCGGACAACGACGGGCGATGGCCCGAAGCTCCATCGCCGACAGATCTTGGGCCTCGTCCACCACGATGTGGCCGTAGACCCGAGCCACCCCGTTGATCAGCGCCTCGGCTTCGTCGACCAGCACGAGCTCGGCCGGTGACCACGGCTCCTCGTTGAGCTTCCGGCCGCCGGTTCGCACAACCCGCCGCTGCTCGCCGATGTCGAGCACGCCGGCGCTAGCCCGCGCCAAGGCCGGGCGACTGGTCAGCAGCCGCTTCACGAGCGCCGCCCCGCTGATGGTCGGCCAGATCCGGGCGAGGGCGGCCTGGAGGTCGGTGCTGGTGCGCAGCGTGGCGTCGAACGCGCTCGACTCGCCCACATCGTCACCCCGACGAGCCATGAAGTTCCGACGAGCCATACGTCGCAGCTGGGTGCGAAGCGCTTGGCGTCCCACCGCGAATGGCACGTTCCGCCCGAGGATCTCGGTGATCGCGCCCTCCACTTCGGAACCGGTCAGCGTCACCGACCCCCATTCGGTCGAGATGGTCAGGTCGGCGGTCGGCGAATGAACCTGTTTGGCGAGCGCACGGGCCAGCACGGTCGCCCAGCGGGCGTCACCCTTGAGCCTGGCCAGCGAAGGATGATCGGACGACAGGATCCGGCCGCCGATCAGGCGCTCCATCGTGGTCTGGGTCACCGAGGTCTCCCCCAGCGAAGGGAGCACCTGGGCGATGTAGCGCAGGAACACCGGGTTCGGCCCCAGCACCAGCACGCCTCGCTCGCCCAGCACCTGCCGGTGCTCGTACAGGAGGAACGCGGCGCGGTGCAGGCCGACCGCGGTCTTTCCGGTGCCGGGCCCACCTTGGACGAGCAGGCACGCTTCGAGCGGGGCGCGGATCACGACGTCCTGTTCGGCCTGGATCGTGGCGACGATGTCGCGCATCGAGCCGGATCGCGACCGTTCCAGCTCGGCGAGCAGTGGGTCGGGGATGCCGCCGTGGCGTGCGGCGTGGACGCTGTCGGGATCGTCGAATACTTCGTCGAACAGGTCCTCGACGGTGCGGCCCGCCATCAGGAAGCGGCGGCGGCGCACGAGCTCCATCGGGTCACTGGCCGTGGCCCGGTAGAACGGCGTGGAGATGGCGGCCCGCCAGTCCACCACGACCGGTTCGCCTCGTTCGTCTTCCACGTGGCGCCGGCCGACGTACCAACTGCCCCCGTCTTCGTCATCGAGCCGCCCGAAGCTCAAGCCGGGCAGGTCGACGTCCAGGCTCCGTAGCCGGTGCCGCAGGTGCGCTTGGGCGATGGCGGAGTCGACGGCCTGAGCCGCCGAATCCTCGATCGACACTGCGGCTTCGGTGCGTTCGCGCATGGCCGCCAGGTGCTCGTAGGCCCGGTCGAGGTAGGCCTGTTCGGCCACCAGCTCGGCATGCTCGGACACCTCTGACCCCCCGTTGCGCGCGGACGAGCCCCGTCCCAGGCCGGGACGGGGGAGCGACAGCGTAGACGCGCCGGGTCCCAGCGGAATGTTGGGTCGAACATGGCCCCTGGGGCCCACCTTTGACCCAACATTGCCGGAGAGTGGCCGGAGGGTCTGCGGCTAGGTGGGACGGCCGCCGCCGGTAGGGTCATCACGGTCGTCTAGGTGAGCCGGAGGACGGGGTGGACGTGCGAACCGAGATCACCGCCAACGTGTGGCAGGTGCGGGTGGAAGTCGGCCAGACGGTTGACGTCGGCGACGAGCTGGTGATCCTGGAGTCCATGAAGATGGAGATCCCGGTCGAGGCGCCGGTGGCCGGGAAGGTGGCCGAGATCCGGGTCGAGCCGGAGACCCAGGTGCATGAAGGCGACATCGTCGCGGTGATCGACGAGCCTTGAGCGCGGCCCTGCGGAGATGACGGTCCACGACGAGCGGAGAGGTCCGGACGACCGGGTTGCGCTGCTCACCATCGACCGACCCGAGCGACGCAACGCGGTCGACGACCCGACACTCGCCGAGCTGCACGACGCGATCTCCAACGCGATGGGCGAACCGGTACGGGCGCTCGTGCTGACCGGAGCCGGCGGTCACTTCTGCTCGGGAGCCGACCTCACCGGGGTGGAGGACGCATCGTTCGCGACCCGGCTCCAGCAGGTGCTCGACGCCTTGCACGACGCACCGTTCCCGACGATCGCTGCGGTTGACGGGGCGGCGCTCGGGGCGGGCGCCCAGCTGGCCGTGGCCTGCGACCTGCGAGTGGCCACGCCGGGATCCCGGTTCGGCATCCCGGCGGCCAAGCTCGGCCTGATGGTCAACCACTGGACGGTACGGAGGCTCGCGTTGCTGGCCGGCCCTGGCCCGGCGCGGGCCATGTTGCTGGCCGCCGAGGTCCTGACCGGTGACGATGCGGCCCGCCTCGGCCTGGTCAACCGAGCCGGCTACCTCGACCAGGCCCTGTCCTGGGCCGAGGAGATCGCCGACCTCGCGCCGCTCACCATTGCCGGCCACAAGCTCATGTTGAACCGCTCCGAGGCCGAGCCGGACGAGGATCCCGAGGTCGGCTCGGCGTTCGCCGCGGCGTGGCGCAGCGCCGACCTGCAAGAGGGCCTCGCCGCGTTCCGCGAGCGCCGCAAGCCCAGGTTCAAAGGAAGCTGAGGCCTAGAGCCCGGCCCATCGCGAGCAACCGGGCGGGCGGGGTCGGAGCCTCTACGGGGTGACCATCGACCAAGAAGGGCCTAGCCGAACCCGTCGGCGTATTTCTTGTCGAATGGGTTGCGCACCCTGATCCCATCGAACTTGCGGAAGTCGCGGTCGTTGGTCCAGATGGTGGATACCCCGTGCTCGTGCATCAGCGCGACGAGATGGGCATCGGGGACCAGGTCTCCTCTCGGTGAGACAGTTGCAGTGACGCGGTCGAAGGCGCCCCAGAACCGCTCTCCCTCTCCGGCGACCACGATCTGGGGGCGACCGATCAGGTCATCGATGTCGGCGCTGGCCGCCGCCGGGGTGAGCGGGGACTGCAGGATCGAAGGATGCGTAGCGATCCGGATGTAGCCCAAGATCACTGGCCAGAACAGATAAGTGACTGCCGGTCTCGTGGCGACCCAGTCGAGCAGTGCCCGAGCGCGGTCGTGCTGCTTCGTCGTCTCGTCTGCCGCGTACACGAGCAGGTTCACGTCCAGCGTCGAGCTCATCGAGGCGGGCTGTCTAAAGCTGGTCGAGGATTCGCCAAACCGCTTCTTTGTCTGCGAGGTCGACCTTCAGACCGAGCGGTTTGGACGTCCACTTCAAAGGCGGCAGGGCCTCGTCTTCACGATCAACGGCCAGCGCCTTGGCCAACAGCTCCGAGACGAGATCACCGAGCGACTTGTTGTCTTCGCGCTGACGCTTCTTGAGTTGGCGAAGGATCGCGTCATCGATGTCGAGAGTGGTACGGCTCACGTATCAGATGCTACCGAAGGTCGCACCAGATGAAACTAGAAGTTGCTCGGCAAGAGGCGGGAGAAGTTCTCGAAGAACACGTAGAGCACGACCAGGAACACCGGGGCGCCGACCAGGTAGGGGATCCAGGCGATCATCCTCCGCTTGGTCCGCCGGCGTACCAGCCGGCTGAGGACCCAAGCGCACAGCCACACCAGTAGGCACACACCGCCCCAGAGGAGGGCGGGCAACTTCGACGCCTTCTGGCCGTCCAGCCCGCCGTCGATGCGGATCCGCTTCGCCTGGTCACCCCGGCCGGCCAGCTCCCTGGATCCCTGCTGCTCGATCCGGCTCTGGCCCTTGATCCGAGCTACCGGTTTGCCCACCAGCAGGCCACTGACCACGATCCGCTGGCGGGCTGAGTACTTCGGATGACAGGCGGTGAGGGTCAGCCGGTTGTCGCCCTTGTCGGCCAGGACCGTCACATCCGACGGCGCCACGATCCGCGTGGAGTCCACCTTGTAGCGGAACTCCCCCTGCAGCGTCGTGACCACGATCTCGTCGCCGGCTGCCAGCTTGTCGATGTTGTGGAACGGGGCGCCGTAGGTGGTGCGATGCCCGGCGATGGCGACGTTGCCCTTCTGGCCGGGCAGCGGTGTTTCGGGGTAATGGCCTGGGGCCCGCTTGAGCTGGTCGAGGGTCACGCCTTGGACCACGGTCTTGCTGACGCCGATCTTGCGGATCTCGATGTTGGCGATGGGGTCGCCCACGCTCGGCAGTGGCAGGTCGGCCGGAGCGAGCTCCGGCGGCTTGGTGCCGGGCGTGGTCGTCGGGCCGGGATCGGTCGGCTCAGGAGTTGTGCTCCTCGTGGACGGCGACGACGTGGCGGAGACGTCGTTCCCCTTCGGTCGCTCGGCCAGGGACGAAGCGAACTCCTTGCCGAGGCGACGTTGCGCGGAAGCTTCCTGCAGGTTGGTGCCCCAGATCTCATAGGCCACGAACAGCAGCACCAAAGTGCCCACCGCAATCAGGGTGCGGCCCACCCCGCCGAGGATCCGCGCCGACATGATCCGGGCAGGGTAGGCGGCGACCACTACGGGCTGGCCGCGGCTCTCCCGCATTGTCGCTTAGTTCCGAGCACCAGTACCGTTTGGCGACCCTCATGGAACCCGTCGTCCACTTCCGCGGTGCGGTCTCCCTCCTCGGACGGTTCCCTGCGCTCGCCGGCGTCGATCTCGACGTGGCCCCGGCAGAGGTCGTTCTGGTGCAGGGCCCGAACGGCGCTGGCAAGACGACGTTGTTGCGAGTGTGCGCCGGCCTGGTGCCGGTCGTCGCAGGCACGGCCAGGGTGCTGGGTCACGACCTCACCGTGGATCGGCGCTCGGTCCGGCCCCACGTCGGCTTGCTCGGCCATACGAGCGGCCTGTACGAGGATCTGACGGTGGCCGAGAACGTGCGCTTCTGGGCTCGCGCCGGCGGGGCGCACCCTGACGAGGCCGAGGCTGCGCTGGCCCGGCTCGGTCTAGGCGGGCGGCTGCGCGGCGTGGTGGTGGGCCGCCTGTCGGCTGGCCAACGACGGCGCACGTCGCTGGCCGCGATGGTCGCCCGGCGGCCCCGCGTCTGGTTGCTGGACGAGCCCCACGCCAGCCTCGATCAGGAAGGTCGTGATCTGGTCGACAGCCTCATCGCCGACGCAGTATCAGCCGGTGCCACCGTGCTGTTCGCATCGCATGAACTGGACCGGGCGAACGCGGTGGCGCACCGGACGGTGAGCCTCAGCGGTGGGGTCGTCCACGACAGCGGCTGGCAGCCGCCGCCCGGTCCCCCGATCGACCAAGTGGCCCCGGCGCTTCGCCTGGAGGGGGAAGTGGCCCGTGTTCCGTGACGCCGCCCTGGTCATGGGCAAGGACCTGCGGCTCGAGTGGCGGTCGCGCGTGACCACGAACCAGGTGATGCCGTTCGCCGTGCTCGTGCTCGTCTTGTTCGCGTTCGCGCTCGACCCGGATCGCCGCATCCTGGTTGCGGCGACGCCTGGGCTGTTCTGGCTGGCCGTCCTGTTCGCCGCCCTGTTGGCCATCCAACGGGCGTTCGCGGTGGACTCGGTCGACGGCGTCCGCGACGGGCTGCGGCTCTCGGGACTCGACCCGGCCGGGATCTTCCTCGGTAAGGCCGGCGGCATCGTCGTGCACCTCCTGGCCCTCGAAGCCGTCTTGGGCGCTGGTGTGGCCGTCCTCTACAACACGCCTCTCGGCAGCCCAATCCTCCTCACCCTGACCTGCCTGGCCGCTACCGCGGGATTGGCCGCCGCCGGTAGCCTCTACGGAGTGCTCGCCGCCGGGTTGCGGGTGCGGGAGACGATCCTTCCCCTGTTGCTCCTCCCGGTGGTGGCTCCGGTCCTGATCGGTGCTACGCAGGCGTTCGAGGCCGGTTTCCGTGGCACGCCGGCCGACGGCTGGCGCTGGTTCGGCCTGCTGGCTGTGTTCGCTCTGATCTACACGATCATCGGCCTGTTCGCCTTCGACCCACTCTTGGAGGAAGCGTGACCCCGGATCTCGCCGGCTCGCCGCACCGGGATGACCCGACGTCGGCTTGGCGGCTCGACCCGGCTGGCACGGCGTCGAAAGGCAGCCGGGTGATCGGCGTGGTCGCGCTGATCGGCCTGGCCTTCCTCGCCTTGTTCGCCCTCGTGGCGTCGCCGGCCGATGCGGGGCCGAACGCCAGTGTGAACGAATTCGGCCAGATGGTGCGCATCCTCTACTTGCACGTGCCGGTCGCCATCATCTGCTTCCTGGCCTTCGCGGTCACTGCGCTGGCCAGCGCGATGGTGCTCTGGCGCAAGACCGAGTTCTGGGACCTGCTGGCTGCCGCGTCGGCCGAGGTGGGCGTGGTGTTCACGGCCCTCACCCTCGTCACTGGGTCGATATGGGGTCACGCGGCTTGGGGCACCTGGTGGGAATGGGATGCGCGGCTGACCAGCACCGCTCTGTTGCTCGTGCTGTTCGTCGGCTACCTGGCCTTGCGCCGGGCCATCAGCGACCCGTCAGTGCGGGCCCGGCGCTGCGCGATCGCCGGCTTGATCGCTTTCGCCGACGTGCCGATCGTGCACTTCTCGGTCGACTGGTGGCGCAGCCTCCACCAGCCGGCCACCATCACCCGGTTCGACCCGACGATCGACGGCATCGAGCTGTTCACGCTGATGCTCGGGATGGTTGTGTTCCTGATCGTCTACGTGTGGCTGATGATCCACCGGTTCCGCCTCCAGTACTTGCAGGCCCGCCTCGAGGATCACGGGCTCGACGTCGCGCTGGAGGAGCGCAGGGCTGAGGCGGCGTCGGCATTGGCCACCAGTGGTGGCGTGCGCTCGTGATCCTCGCCGTGAACCAGTGGGCCTCGGTCGCCGCGGCCTACCTCATCGTGATCGCCACGTTGCTGACCTACGTCGCCCGCACGGTCATCCTCGGCCGTCGGGCCGGCCGCCGCCTGCCGCCGGACCAGCGCCGATGGATGTAGCCAACCCGTCCCGCGACGACCCACGGCCGGGTGTCGACCTGCCCGACGACCGTGACCTCGAAGACGGGGGGCTCGACCTCACCCCACGCCCGATCGGGGCTGGCGGGCGCGTCCGGCCTCGTCGGAGGTGGGGCGCGGTGGTGGTGCTCGTGCTGTTGCTGATCGCCGCCGGGTTCATCATCCGCCAAGCCCTCGGCACCGCCACCCAGTTCTATTACAACGCCGACGAAGCGGTGCAGAACCGCGCCGACCTCGGAACGAAGCGGTTCCGCGTGCAGGGCACGGTGATCGATCGGCCTCGCTCCACCGCCGAAGCGATCGTGTTCACCATCGCCTTCAACGGCCGCCGGATGACGGTCCGTCACACCGGATCCGAGCCCGCCCTGTTCAAGAAGGGCCTGCCCGTGGTGTGCGAGGGCCACTGGGAGTCCGGCAAGGCGGTGTTCGAGAGCGAGCGCATCCTGGTCAAGCACACCCAGAGCTACAAGAAGGCCAACCCGGACCGTGTCGGATCGGACAAGCCGTGAACGCCGCGCTCGGCACCGGAGGTGTCGTCCTCGGGTTCGTGGCCGCGCTGTGCGGAATCGTCACGCTGGCCACCGGCCTCACCAAGAAGCGGACCGCGCTGTTGAAGATGGGAGGCACGTACGCGGTGCTCGTGCTGGTCGCGGCGCTGGTGGCGTTCGTGGCGATGGAGCGCGGCCTCATCACGCGCGACTTCTCCATGAAGTACGTGGCCGACAACGGCAGCACCCGCACACCGGCGGTCTACAACGTGGCCACGCTGTGGGCCGCGCTCGAAGGCTCCATCCTGCTGTGGACGCTCGTGCTCACCGGTTACACGGTGGCCGTCACCCGCAAGTTCCGGTCCCGCCTCGAGGACCCGCTGGTCGGCTGGGCTCTGCTCACCATGTTGGTGGTCTGCCTCTTCTTCTTCGGGCTGATGCTCGGCCCGGCCAACCCGTTCCACACGTTGGCCCACCCGCCCCTCGACGGGCCGGGGCCGAACCCCCTGTTGCAGAACCATCCCCTGATGGCGTTCCACCCGCCGCTGCTGTACCTCGGCTACGTCGGGTTCACGGTGCCCTTCGCCTTCGCCATCGCCGCGTTGGCCACCGGCCGCCTGGGTGAGGGCTGGCTGTTGGAGACCCGACGCTGGACGTTGTTCGCCTGGATGTTCCTGTCGATCGGCATCGTGCTCGGCGCGTGGTGGTCCTACGAGGTGCTCGGCTGGGGCGGGTACTGGGCCTGGGACCCGGTCGAGAACGCGTCGTTCCTGCCGTGGCTCACCGGCACCGCGTACCTGCACTCGGTGATGGTGCAGGAACGGCGCGGGATGCTGCGGGTCTGGAACCTGTCGTTGTTGTGCGCCACGTTCGGGCTCACGATCCTGGGCACGTTCCTCACCCGTTCGGGTGTGCTCGACTCGGTGCACGCGTTCAGCGAATCCGGCATCGGGCCGCTGATCCTCGGCTTCTTCGCCGTCGTCGTGGCCGCCACCGTGGGGCTCATCGGCTGGCGCGGCGATCGCCTGCGCTCACCCGGCAGGATCGACTCGCCGGTGTCACGCGAGGGCGCGTTCCTGGCCAACAACGTGGTGTTCGGCGGGTTCGCGTTCGTGGTCCTACTCGGAACCGTCTTCCCGTTGCTGATCGAGGCGATCAACGGGCGGCGGCTGTCGGTGGGCGGGCCGTACTTCGAGCGCATGACGCTGCCCATCGGCCTGACCCTCCTGTTCCTCATGGCCATCGCCCCGGTGCTCCCATGGCGCAAGGCGTCGGCCGAGACGTTGCGCACCCGGCTGTTGTGGCCGGCGTGGATCGGCACCGGCGCGGTGATGTTGTCCGTGGTGCTCGGAGCCCGCGGTCTCGCTCCGCTCATGGCGTTCGGACTCGGCGGCTTCGCCGCCGGCGCGGCGCTTCGCCAGATCGTGCTGGCCACCCGGCGCCAAGGCTGGCGGGGGTTCGTCGGGCGCACCAACGGTGGGATGATCGTGCACCTCGGCGTCGTGATGATCGCCATCGCGTTCGCCGCCAGCAGCAGCTACTCCACCCAGCGGGAAGCCCGGCTCGGTCCCGGTGAGACGGCTCACATCGCCGGCCACTCGATCACCTACCTGGGCATCCAAGATTCGAGCGGCAAGGCCAGTTTCAAGAAGAAGGCCCGGCTTCGGGTGGACGGCGGCCAAGTCTACGAACCGGCCATCCAACGGTTCCCGAACGCCACCCAACAGGTCGGCACGCCGTCGGTCAAGAGCACGCTCACCGAAGACGTGTACCTGGCCGTGCTCGAGCTGCCTCGCACCCCCGGCGGCAAGATCCAGCTCCGGTTGCTGGTCGAACCACTGGTGATCTGGTTGTGGGTGGGTGGCAGCGTCATCGTGTTCGGGTCCCTGCTGGCCGCCTTCCCCGGTCGGCGCCGCGACCCGGTCGAGCCCGTGTCGGCGCCGGTCTCCGAGGGTCGCCCCGGCCCCGCTGAGCCACCGAGTGAGCCCGCGCCGGTCCTCGAACCCGAGCCGGCCGGAGTCGGCTGAGCGGTGGCCAGCGGACCAGCCGCGGAAAAGTCGACCGATCCGGCGGTCGAGCCGGCGATGGGCCCTGCCAGCGAGGAGCCAGCTCATCGGCCGCTCCGCGTCGCCCTGCTCGCCGTCATCCCCGTCGGAGTCGTGCTGGCCCTGCTCATCGTGGTGCTCGGCACGAGCAAGGCGGCAGTCGACCGCACGGTCCGCAGCCCTCTCCTCGGCCAGCAAGCGCCTGCCGTGGAGGGTCGGACCATCGCCGGCACCCGCTTCGACCTCGGGCAGCAGAGCGGCTGGGTGCTGGTCAACTTCTTCGCCAGCTGGTGCACGCCGTGCGTCGTGGAGCATCCCGAGCTGAAGGCGTTCCAGCAGGAACACGCGGCAAGAGGAGACGTCAGCCTGGTCAGCGTGGTGTACGGCGACGAGACCAGCGACGTGCGCCAGTTCTTCAAGAGGAACGGCGGGGACTGGCCGGTGGTGCTCGACCCCGACGGCCGCGTCGCCCTCGACTACGGCGTGGCCAAGGTGCCGGAGACCTACCTCATCGCGCCGAGCGGAACCGTCGTCTACAAGATCGCCAGCGGAGTCACCAAGGCCGGGCTCGACCATCTCATCAACCAGGCCGAGGGCCAGAAGGACGGCCAGTGAGCCGTCCTCAGTCCGCTTCGTCAGCCATTCGGAAACGCGCCCCGTGGGTGGTGATGGCCGTGGTGTTGGTGACGATGCTGGCCATCGGGTCTTGGCCTCACGGCTCCCCGTCGGTGGGTGCCCGGGTGCGGGCCCTGAGCGGCAAGATCAAGTGCCCGTCCTGTGAGAGCCAGTCGGTGGCGACCTCGGACACGCCGGCGGCCAAGGCCATCCGCATCGAGATCCGCCGGCGCCTCCTCGCCCACCAGAGCGAAGACCAGATCACCGACTACCTCGTGGGCCATTACGGCGAGGACATCCTGCTCGAGCCGTCCCGCACCGGTGTGGGCGCGTTGGTTTGGGCGGTGCCGGTCGCCGCGGTCGTGATCGCCTTCGTCGCCATCGGCTTCAGGTTCCGCGGGTGGCGGGCCAAGGTCGGGGCCGGGCCGGTGTCCGAGGAAGACCGGGCGTTGGTCGACGCAGCGCGGCACCAGAAGCCTTCGACATCGACGTGACCGCCTCCGCTCCCCCCGCCCCCCGCCGGCTCGACCCTGACGCGCTCGTCGCGCTCGAGGAACAGCGCGACTTCCTGCTGACCAGCCTCGACGACCTCGAGCGCGAGCGAGACGCCCGAGACATCAGCGACGACGACTACCGCACCCTTCACGACGACTACACGGCGCGAGCCGCCGAGGTTCTCCGCGCTCTCGACGAACATCGCCAGGCGTTCGCCGATGGCCGCCGCCCTCGTTCCGCGGGCCGGATCGTGGCGATCGTGGCATGCGTGCTGGTCTTCGCCCTGGTGGCCGGCGTGTTGGTGGCCGAGTCGTTGGGGGGGCGGGCCCCTGATCAGACCGCCACCGGGGACATCCGCCAGTCGCCGAGCCAGGACGCCAAGCGCTGCATCGGCAAGATCCGACCTGGCCAGGACCCGCGTCCTGCGCTGGAGTGCTTCCAGGCGGTGCTCAAGGTAGACCCTCAGAACCCGGTCGCCCTCGCCTACCAAGGTTGGACGCTCAACCTCACGGTGATGACCACGAGACTCGACGCCGCGTCGGCCAAGCAGTTCCGAGCCGATGCCGCCCGGTTCGTAGGCCGAGCGGTCCGAGCCGATCCGCAGTACCCCGACGCCTTGGCCTTCTCGGCGGTCATCGCGCTTCAGCAGGGCAAGCCGGTCGACGCCCAACGGGCTCTCCGCGCCCTGGACCGCAGCCATCCGCCGTCTGACATCACCAAGCTCATCGAGCAGTTCCACCTGCGAGACCAGATCGCCCAAGCTCTGCGAGACCGACCTCGGGGCTGACCTGACATCAAACGAAACGCAACCGTGTGCCCTTCGGTGCTGCTGTGTCGTGTCTCGCCACGACAGGTCTGGCGCCGATGGATGGAGGTAAGACTGTCCCGCCATGGTGATCGAGTGAGCGACCGAACCGAACGTGACCGCCCCGCTGGACCTCGAGCCGGAACGATCCGTCCGTCCGGAGGCGGGGTCGGCCGGAAGAGCTCAGCGGCGGCGGAGGCGGTGAGCGACGACCTGCGGCGAGGCGCTGGGAACCTGCTCGACCGGCGGCGACGAGTTGCCGCGCTCTCCCTCGGTGCGATGGGTGCCCTCGGGGTGGTGGCCGCGTACCAGAACGGGCTGGTTCGCCATGTCCCCGAACCGCCGCTGCCCGGCCTCGACGCCGACCGCGTCGACGCGTCGGGCGAGGCCTACCAGTTCCTGAAGACACCCGACGCAGCAGTCGGCCTGGCCAGCCAGGCCCTCACGCTCGTCCTGGCCGGCATGGGAACCCGGCGTCGGGTCGCCGATCAGCCGTGGATCCCGCTGGTCATGGCGGCCAAGGTGGCTCTCGACGCAGGCGGTGCCACGTTCCTCACCCTCGAGCAGATAACCAAGCATCGCCGCTTCTGCTCGTGGTGCCTGCTGGCCGCGGCGGCCAACATCGCCGCCGTGCCCCAGGTGCTGCCCGAGGCCCGTGCCGCGTGGAGAAGCCTCCTCGGTCGCGGTGGGTGATCCATCGGCGGAGGCGGCGAGTAGGCCGATCCCGCCGCCTATCGCCGCCCACCGCCTCCTCGGGAGCGGCCGCTCGACTGCGTTGATCCGACCCGGAGGCGAGATCGACTGGTGGTGCGCCCCCGAGATCGATTCGCCCCCGCTCCTGTGGTCTCTGCTCGACGCTGCTGGCGCTGCAGCGCGTTGGATCGACGCGCGGATGGTGAGTCGCGACGAGGAGCCCGCCGGGCCGTCCACCCGTACCATCCTGCGAACCGCAGATGGCCAGGTGCAGTGCTGGGACGGGCTGGTGGACGCTGGTAGCACAGTGGTGCTGATGCGAGCGGTGAAGGCCAGATCAACAGGCCCGATCGACCTGACCCACGAACTGGCCCTCGGCGGCTTCGACGGCCCGTGGGGGACCTGGAGCCAGGGGGCGTCCTCACTCGACGGCGTCACCGTCCGTACCAACGGCGGGTCCGGTGTCGGCGGCCGGGCCGACACTGTTGGAGACGGCCGTTGGCTGCGGACTCCGGTGCGGGCCGAGCCGGACCGTTGGAGCGGCCTGGTGATCGGGGTCGGAGGGGCGTGCAACGACACGTTCGAGGATCTCATCGAGGCCCTCCACGCCGTGGAGGAGGAGCACGCGGCGCGGATCGGCTCGGCGCGCCTTCCCCGCCACCACCCGGAAAGAGCCAGAGATGCGCTCGCTGTGCTCCACGCCTGCACGGTGCGCTCCACCGGAGCGGTCGTCGCGTCGCCGACAACGTCGTTGCCCGAGGCCCCCGGCGCTGACCGCCAGTTCGACTACCGGTTCAGCTGGCTCCGCGACGCGTCGTTGGCCGTGTCGGTGGCGGCGCTGCTCGGTCGTGGCAGCGACGCTCAGGCCTACCTCCGGTTCCTGCACGGCGTGGTGCAGAGCGACGAACCGCCGTCCCCGGTGAGCGACGTTCGGGGCGATCAGGTGCCGGAGGAGCGTGAGGTTCGCGGCGTGGCGGGCTGGGCCGGGTCGCTACCGGTTCGGGTCGGCAACGCCGCCGGCACCCAGGTGCAGTTCGACGCGCTGGGCATGGTGGTCGAGGCCATCTGGGTCTACCTGCAGACCGGTGGGCGACTCGACGCGAAGACTTGGAAGCTCGTCCGCCTGATCGCCGATCATGTAGTCGCGCACAACGGAGAACCATCCGCCGGGATCTGGGAGTTTCGAGCCGACGGGCAGCTGACGAGCGCGGATCTCGGCTGCTGGTTGGCACTAGACCGTGCACTCTGGATAGCCCGCGTCCGCCATCCCTTCACCCGACGGCGTCACTGGAAGCGTGCACGTCGCCGCATCCACAGGCGCTTGGTGGGTGCTCTGACCGAAGCCGGCGGACTGCCGCAGCATTACGACCGCGATCATCCCAAGGCCGACGCGTCGACGCTCATGGCCGCCGTCTTCGGCCCTTTCCGAGGCCGATCGCGGCGGGCGAAGCGGCTGGTCGATGCCACCCTGGACGACCTGGACGCCGCACCGTTCCTCTACCGCTACGAACCCGGCGGGGACGACGGCTTCTCGGGCCGAGAGGGAACCTTCCTGCCGATGTCGTGGTGGGCGGTGATCGCGCTGGCCTCAACCGGCCGGTTCGCCGAAGCCCAACGCCGAGCCGATGCCCTGTGCGCCGCCCTCCCCCGTCTGCTGGCCGAAGAGGTTGATCCTGAGAGCGGTGAGGCCCTCGGCAACATCCCGCTCGTGTGGTCTCACATGGCGACAGCTCGAGCGCTGTACGTACTCGACGCGGCGAGACTGCGGCGCCGTTACGGCCGGGTAGGGCTCACCCTGTGGCGCACCTGGCGGTACCTGTTGCTCAAGTCGGCCGGTCGAACGTGACCATGCACGACGCCGTGGTGATCGGGTCGGGTCCCAACGGGCTCGTGGCGGCCAACATGCTGGCCGACGCGGGCTGGGACGTCTTGGTGCTCGAGGCGGCCGCGGTGCCGGGTGGGGCGGTGCGCTCGGCCGAACTGATCGAGCCGGGTTACCGCAACGACGTGTGCAGCGCCTTCTACCCGCTCGGGGCAGGCTCGCCGGTGCTGGCGCGGCTCGGCCTCGAACAGTTCGGCCTGCGGTGGCTTCGCGCCCCGCTGGCGCTGGCCCATCCGACCCTCGACGGGTCCTGCCCAGTTCTCTCCACCGATCTCGACGAAACCGCCGCCTCGCTCGACGAAGGCGCCCGCGGCGACGGCGACGCATGGCGGGACCTGTACGGACGCTGGGTCTCGCTGGAGTCGGCGTTGCTGGGCGCCATGCTCACCCCGTTCCCACCCGTGCGGGCCGGCTTGCGGCTCGGTCTGTCGATGCGACCGGCCGAGCTGGCCCGCTTCGCGAGGTTCACGCTGATCCCGGTGCGCCGGCTGGGCGAGGAGCACTTCCGCGGCCAGGACGCGCGCCTGCTGCTGGCCGGTTCGGCCTTGCACGCCGATCTCGCCCCCGAGGCCACCTTGAGCGGGTTCTTCGGCTGGCTCATGTGCAGCCTCGGCCAGCACATCGGTTTTCCTGTGCCCGAAGGTGGTGCCGGCGAGTTGAGCGGAGCGTTGGTGCGGAGGTTGGAGGCGCGGGGCGGGCGGGTCGAGTGCGACGCGCCGGTGGTGAAGGTCCTGGTTCGAGACGGCGAGGCGGTCGGCGTTCGCCTGTCCGGCGGCGAGGAGATCCGGGCCAGCCGAGCGGTCGTGGCCGACGTCGACGGGCCGACGCTGTACCGAAGCCTCGTCGGCTTGGAGAACCTGCCGCGTGGGCTGGGCGCCGACCTGGACCGGTTCCACCGCGACGATGCAACGGTCAAGGTCGACTGGAACCTCGACGGGCCGGTGCCATGGACCTCGCCTGCTGCCCGGCGAGCCGGCACGGTCCACGTGGCCGAGGACGTCGACGAGCTCACCGTCGGGGCCTCCGAGCTGGCCAGGGGCCTGGTGCCGAAGCGACCGTTCCTGCTCGTGGGCCAGCAATCGATGACCGACCCGTCCCGCCAGCCGGCGGGCAAGGAGACGGCGTGGGCCTACACCCATGTCCCGCAGACCGTCCGCGGCGACGCGGGTGGCGACGGCATCACCGGCCGCTGGGACCCATCGGAGGCGGACCGGATGGCGGACCGGATGGAGGAACGGATCGAAGCGTTGGCCCCCGGCTTCCGTGGGCGCATCCGGGGCCGCCACATCCTGGTGCCTCCGAGCTTCCAGGCCGAGAACAACAGCCTGATCGGCGGAGCCATCAACGGCGGCACGACCCAGCTCCACCAGCAGCTCATCTTCCGGCCCACACCCGGGCTCGGGCGGCCCGAGACACCGATCCGGCGGCTGTACCTGGGATCATCCTCGGCCCACCCCGGCGGTGGCGTCCACGGCGGCCCCGGTTCCAACGCCGCCCGTGCCGTGCTGGCCGGGGACCGACGGCGTCGACTGGCCGCCGGGGCCCGCCGATTGCCCAGCAGGACGTCCCGCTCGGTGGTCGGCCTGACGAGGAGGCGCCCGTGAGCAAGCTGAACGACCGGGTCGTCGTCGTCACCGGGGCCAGCGCCGGTGTGGGACGGGCCACCGTGCGAGCGCTAGCCGTCGCGGGCGCCCGAGTCGGCCTGATCGCCCGCGGCGGCGATGGCTTGGCCGCGGCGGAGGCCGAGGTCCGAGCGGCGGGAGCGCTCGCCCACGCGGTGTCCGCCGACGTGGCGGTAGCCGAGCAGGTGGAACAGGCGGCGGAGGCGATCGAACGCGCCCTCGGCCCGATCGACGTGTGGGTCAACAACGCCATGACCGCCGTGCTGGCCGAGGTGCGGCACACCACGGCCGAGGAGTTCCGCCGGGTCACCGAAGTGGTGTACCTGGGCAACGTCAACGGCACGCTGGCCGCCCTCCGGCGCATGCAAGCCAGGGACCGCGGCACGATCGTGCAGGTCGGCTCAGCCTTGGCCTACCGCGGCATAGCCATGCAGGCCGGCTACTGCGGCGCCAAGCACGCCATCAAGGGGTTCACGGAGTCGCTCAGGACCGAGCTGCTGCACCAGCACAGCAACGTCAGAGTGACCATGGTCCACCTTCCGGGGCTGAACACCACCCAGTTCGGTTGGGTGCGGACCACCCTCCGCCGCCACCCTCAGCCGGTGCCGCCGATCTACCAGCCGGAGGTGGCGGCCAAGGCGATCTTGTGGGCCGCGGCCCACCCGCGGCGACGGGAGCTGCTGGTCGGTTACCCCACGGTGGGGACGGTGTGGGCCAACAAGTTCGTGCCAGGCCTGATCGACCGCTACCTGGCCCGCACGAACTACCAGGCCCAGCAGACCGATCAGCCGATCTCGCCTGATCGGCCCGACTACGTCTTCGAGCCGCTGCCCGGCGACCACGGCTCACACGGCATCTTCGACGACCAGGCCCACGACCGCAGCCCACAGCTCATCTTCACCACCCATCGCCGGTCGGCTACCGCGGGCGTGGTCGGCCTGGCCGGAGTGGTAGCCGCCGGCGCGGCCAGGCATCGAGGCGGTCGCCGGACGGTGCGACGATGATCCGGTGACGATCAGGCTCGGTGGCGGCCAGGGGTTTTATGGCGACGGCCACGACCCGGTGGCCGACCTGTTGGACGCCGGCGTCGACTATCTCATCTGTGAGGCGCTGGCCGAGCTGACCCTGGCCATCCTCCAGAAGGATCGTCAACGCGACGAGTCACTGGGCTGGACCCGCGACCTCCCCCTGTATGTCCACCAGGCCCTGCCCTGGCTGCTCGACCGGCGCACCAGACTCGTCACCAACGCCGGAGGGATCAACCCCGTGGCCGCTGGACGGGCGGTGGTCGGCGCGCTGCGGGAGGCCGGCGCGGGAGGGGTGAAGGTGGCCACCGTGGTGGGCGACGACGTTCGCGGACGGGCGAGCGAGCTCGGGCTGCCGGAAGGTTCACTGTTCGCCAACGCCTACCTCGGCGCCCGTCCGATCGTCGAGGCACTCGACGCGGGAGCCGACATCGTCATCACCGGGCGGGTAGCCGACGCGTCACTGTTCCTGGCACCGCTGGTGCACGAGCACGGCTGGGAATGGGACGACTGGGACCGGCTGGCCTCCGGTGTGGTGGTCGGCCATCTCTTGGAGTGCAGCGGCCAGGTCACCGGCGGCAACTGGTCGGGCCCGTGGTGGGACAACCGCGACCCGACCCGCATCGGGTTCCCCATCGCCGAGGTGGAAGCGGACGGCTCGGCGGTGGTCACCAAGCCGGTCGCCACCGGCGGGCGGGTCTCGTTCGACACCGTCCGAGAACAACTCCTCTACGAGGTCCACGACCCCGCCGCCTACCTGAACCCGGATGTCACCGCCGACTTCACGTCGCTCACCGTCGATGACCTCGGTGACGACCGGGTTCGGGTGTCGGGAACCAGAGGCGCACCTCCGCCGGCGACGTACAAGGGCCTGGTGTGCACGCCAGCCGGTTGGGCCGGTGAAGCGCGGCTGGCCTACTCGTGGCCCGACGCCGAGGCCAAGGCCCGGGCTGCGCTGTCGTTCATCCGCCGTCGGGCCGAGCAACGCGACTTGACCGTCGAGGAGTGGCACGAGGAGATCTTCGGCGCCGGTGCGTTCGGAGGGCCGACGTTCGCCGCTGACCGGGCGGCGGCCGAAGCGGCTGGCTGGGAACCGCCGGAGGTGATCGGCCGCCTGGCTTGGCGTTGCGCCGACCCGACCGTGGCTGGCCAGGTCGCCCAAGGGATCGGCGTGCTCGGGTTGTCCGGCCCGCCGACCATCGCCGGCACCGGCCGCTCCCGTGACGGCAAGCCCACCCAGCTCCTCGCGGTGGAACCGTTCACGGTCGACCGCACCTCGGTGGACGTCCAGGTGCGGATGGAGATCACCACGGTCTGAGCAACCGCGGCGGCCGAAGCTCGCCGATCAGTGCTTCTCCGGCCAACTGGTGTCGGTGGTGTCGACCTCGGGAGGCGGCACGTAGCGAGAGCGGGTGATCTCGCCCGCTGCGGTGTCGAGGACGAACGCCCCCGCCTTGGCACTGGCCAGGTGACCATCGCCATTGAGGCCGTCGTCGTGCAGCGCCCGGATCAGCTCGGGGATCACGTCCCCATGACTGCACAGCGCGGCGGTCTCCTCGGCCGCTACGAGCTTGCGGACCAGGTCGAGGACGCGTTGCACCGGCGTCTCCTCGGCCAACGAGTCGTCGCTCACCACGGGGGCGCCGATGTGGTTTGCCAGAGGCTCGACGGTCTGGCGGCAACGGAGCGATGGGCTGCTGATGACCCGGGTGATGTCGGCGTCGGCGAACTGCTCGGCGATCCGTTCCGCCTGAGCCACGCCCTTGATCGACAAGGGCCGCTTGTGGTCGGGCCCGGACCAGTCCCTCTTGTGGCCGGCCTGGGCATGGCGGATCAGGTACAGCGTCACGGGGCGCACGCTAGGAGCCTCGCGGCCGGCGCACCATGGCCCGTACGATCATCCCGTGAGCAACATCCAGTTGCGCGACCTGTGCGGCGCTCGGTCAGGCGACAAGGGCGACATCAGCGACCTGTCGTTGTTCGCCGATGACCAGGACGCCTACCAAGCCATCTGCGCCGAGGTCACTGCGGACCGGGTGAAAGCGCACTTCGGTGAACTGGTGGAAGGCCGGGTTGAGCGCTTCGAGGCACCGAACGTGTTGGCCCTCAAGTTCGTGATGCACGACGCGCTGGGTGGCGGCGCTCCCCGATCGCTCCGGGCTGACAACCTGGGGAAGACGTTCGGCGCTGCGCTGTTGCGGATGTGGATCGACGTGCCCGACGCGGTCGCCGCCGGTGCCCGCCGCCGCCATGCCCCACGTCCCCATGTTCCTTGAAGACTTTCTTCGGTATGGCGTAGAGAACCATCAAGGAACGGCGATCGGCCCCTGTCCGAGGCGTCGGAGGTCGTCGAGGACCGCTGGGAGCGCGTCGATCAACGCGTCGATGTCGGAGTCCGACGATGACCAGCCGACCGAGATCCGTAGGGAGCGATGCGCGTCGACCCCCATCGCTTCGAGCACCGGCGATGGTTCGAGGGCCTCTGAGGAGCAGGCGCTGCCGGAGTGGGCGGCGATCCCGGCACGATCGAGACCGAGCAGCACCGCCTGTGGCTCGACCCCGAGCACGCCGAGGCACACGATGTGCGGCAGCCGATCGATCGGGTCGCCGTAGACCACGACACCTTCGAGCTCGGCCGCGGCGGCCAACACACGCTCGGTCAAACGCAGAGCGGCCACCGCTTCGGCGGCCAGTCGGGTGCCGTCCGGCCCGGCCGTCATGAGGCCTTTGGCCGCCACGCCGAGCCCGACCAGTGCGGCCACGTTCTCCATCCCGGCGCGCCGCGCCCGCTCCTGGTCACCTCCGACCAACAACGGCTGTAACCGCAGACCGCGTCGCACCAGCAGGGCGCCTGTGCCCGGCGGCGCACCGAACTTGTGGCCGCTCACCGAGAGCAGGTCGGCCCCCAGCTCGTCGAAGCCGATTGGCACGTGGCCGGCCGCCTGCGCGGCGTCCACGTGCACCAGCACGCCCCGCTCCCGGCAGGCAGCCACCACATCGTCCACCGGCTGGGTCGTGCCGACCTCGTGGTTGCCCCATTGCACATGCACCGCGCTCGTGTCGGGCCGGATCGCCGCGACCACGGTCGCTGAGTCGACCCGACCCATCCCGTCAACCGCGACCTCGGTGACCTCGCCCGCTCGCGCTGCCGCCTCCCGGACCGCTGAATGCTCCACCGCGGAGGTCACTTGGTGGCTGCCCCGCTCGGCCACGCCCCACACCGCGGCGGCGACGGCTTCGGTCGCCCCACTGGTGAACACGACCTCGCGAGACCGGGCGCCGAGCAGGGCGGCCACCGACTCTCGAGCACGTTCCAGTGCGACCCGGGCGGCCATGCCCTCGGTGTGGATCCGCCCAGGATCACCCGCCGGCGATTCGAGCATGTCCACCAGCGCGGCCACCGCGCCGGGACGGACCGGCGACGTCGAGGCGTGATCCAGGTAGTGGCGCGCCACCACCGCCGGGACTACCTCCCGCCGATTTGGGTCACTTCACCGCGCATAGCGCGGTCGAACGACCCAAATTCGACGAGAGAGTCACCCAATGTGGCTCACGCTTCCACCGCGGTGACACAGACCGCGTCACCCATGGGCAGGGACGACTCGGTGGCCGGGGTCGTGGCGCCGTACAAGCCGGCCAGCATGCCCTTGACCATGCCCCGGTCCACCGCGCAGATCACCGGGTGTTCGATGGCCGCGCCGCCGAACGGGCAGTGCTCGCTCACGATCCGCAAGTCGCCGCCGTGGCCTTCAGCGTGAGCGGCGAACCCGTGAGCGGTCAATGCGTCGGCCACCGCGTGGAGGGCGGAACGGAACGAACGCTGGGTATCTGCCGATGGCTCGATGGCCGCGGCCAGGACCCGCCCGTACTCCGCGCCGACCTCCTCGGCCATCGCCTGAGCCTGCTGTTCGGGCAGCAGCGCCAACACCCGACCGAGCAGGGTGACCAGCAGATCGTCGTGACGCACCGGCAGGTCGACCTCGACTTGGGCCGACGCGGCCTTGTAGCGCTTCGACGGTCGGCCCGCACCGGAGCCGGAGCGGGCGACGCTGACCTCCAAGTGCCCGCCACCGGCCAGCTTGTCGAGATGGTGACGGGCGACGTTCGGGTGCAGGGCGAACCGTTCCGCGACCTCGGACGCGGTTACTCCCTCGGACCGTTCGTGGGCCAGCAGGTAGATCTCACGCCGGGTGGGGTCGCCGAACGCCGACGTGATGGCCGTGACCGCCGAGGCGAACTCGGTCGGGGTGAGTGGGCTGGCAGCCAAGGCCGGTATTGTACCTACGCCGGTAGGGGAAATTCCCTGCCACCGGTCGCGGCCGCGTCGAGCCCTTCGCAGTGGCATGAGCCGTGGCTCGGGCCTGCACCGCAAACGCACTCGTCGAGGAGCCATGTCCGTCACCGAAGCCGACGTCATCGAGGCCCTTCGCCCGGTCCAGGATCCCGAGCTGCATCGCAGCATCGTGGACCTGGACATGGTGCGCGATGTCGGCATCGACGGATCAACGGTGCGAGTACTGGTGGCCTTGACCATCGCCGGATGCCCGCTTCGCAACGAGATCACGTCACGGGTGAACGGCGCGGTGGAGGCGTTGGCCGGCGTCGACTCGGTGTCGCTCGACTTCACGGTCATGACCGACCATGAGCGCGAGGCACTTCGCCAGAAGCTCCACGGCGACCCCGCATCGACTGCTGGCTCGCAGGCGGCCCACGGTCATGCTGAGGGCCGGGTCATCCCGTTCGCCGACCCGTCCTCCCGGACGCGGGTGCTGTTGATCGCGTCGGGCAAGGGAGGGGTGGGCAAGTCCTCGGTCACCACCAACCTGGCTGTCGCCCTTGCTCGACGGGACCGCAGCGTGGCGGTCATCGACGCCGACGTGTGGGGCTTCTCCATCCCCCGGATGCTGGGCATCGACCGTCCGCCTGTGGTGATCGACTCGATGCTCGTCCCCCCCGATGTCCACGGCGTGCGCTGCATCTCGATGGGTTTCTTCGCGGCCGACGACCAAGCGGTGATCTGGCGCGGTCCCATGCTCCACAAGGCGCTCGAGCAGTTCCTCACCGACGTCTACTGGGACGACCCCGAATACCTGCTGGTCGACCTGCCGCCCGGCACCGGCGACATCTCGATCTCGCTGGCCCAGTTCCTCCCTCGGTCCGAGGTGTACGTCGTCACGACGCCCCAGCCCGCGGCGCAGCGGGTGGCCCAGCGAGCCGCGGCCATGGCCGAGAAGGTCCACCTCGACGTGAAGGGCGTGATCGAGAACATGTCCTGGTTCACCGGCGACGACGGCCGGCGCTATGAGATCTTCGGCGACGGCGGCGGACAGGCTCTGGCCGACCAGCTCGGCGTACCGCTGCTGGCCAAGGTGCCGTTGCTCCCCGCCATGCGGGCCGGCGCGGACGTCGGCCGGCCGATCGTGGTCGAACAGCCCGAGAGTGAAGCGGCGCAGGCGTTCGCCACCATCGCCGAGCAGATCGACACCGTGCTGGCCCCCACCCGCCGGTTCCACCCAGAGCTCAAGCTGATCTGATCGGGTTGCTCAGCTACGCCGCACGCCTGACGGATCAGGCGAGGCGTGGACGCACCACTATTTGTTCTTCTTGCAGTTCTTCTGCTGCCAGGTGTCGACGCGCTGGCTCGCCGCCTGGGTGTCCTTGTCCAGGCCGATCTTCAGACCCCGCGTCCTGAAGTCCGCTGGTGACTTGGCCTTGTTTGCGGCATCGGTGAGCTTGTCGAAGCTGTCAGCGAGCGTCTTGACATCACCCTTGATCTTGTCGGGCGCCTGGTCGGCCAGCTTGTCGATCCGCGCACGCGCCTTGGAGTAAGCGGACCGGAGGGCGCCGATGGTCTTGGCCTTCCTGAGCTCCTCGCCGATGGCCTTGTTCGCCTTCGAGCTGTCGTTCACCTCCTGGCAGAAGTCCTTGGTGCTGAGCTGCTTGCCCCCGCTGCTCCCGCACGCGCCGAGAAGCAGAGCCGTTGCGATCGTCAAGGCCGAGACGGCATGGGCGATCCGGTTGGAACGCATCCACGGCTGCTGCTGCGGCAAGGTCAATGAACCCCTCCTGTCAGACCGGTCCTCCGTGCGGTTGCGCATCGCTACCTCTTCTTCTTGCAGTTCTTCTTCTGCCAGGCGTCGAGACGCTTACCCGCCGCCACCGTGTCCTTGTCCCCAGTGACCTTCGCCGCTCGCTTGCTGAAGTCCGGGAGCGACTTCGCCTTCTTGGCCGCGTCGCTGAGCTTCCCGAGGCTGTCGGCCACGGTCTGGACATCGCCCTTGATCTTGCCGGGCGCCTCGTCGGCCAACTTGTTGATCCGGTCGCTGGACTTGGACACCGCAGATCGGATGTCACCGAGTGTCTTGGCCTTGGCGAAGGCCTTGGCGATCGCCTTGTTCTCCTTGGAGCTCTGGCTGACCTCCTTGCAGAAGTCCTTGGTGCTGAGCTGCTTGCCCCCGCTGCTCCCGCATGCGCCCAATAGCAGAGCGGTCACGACCATGACGGCCGAGGCGGCGCGGGCAGTCGGATTGGAGTGCATCTTGGAATGCATCACTGCTCCCTCATCGAACGTGGGACGTCTGTCTAGCCGACGGACAGAGCGATCACCATCAGCGGCCAGTCGAGCCGCACCGGAGCCGGTCGCGCCTCGGCCGGCACGGTCGCCGTGACGTCCTGATACCCGTGCGGCGCCGTACCCTTCCCTGGTGACCACTGCTGAACAGGTCGAAGGACGTGACGGCACACCGGTCGGTCGCCGGGCGGTGCTCACCATGCTGGGCTTGGGCGCGGGCGGAGTCCTGGTCGGTGCGCGCATCCAGGATGCGGTCGCCCGGGCGCTGCGCCCGCTGACCCTCCGGGACCGCACCGGCCTTTCCGGGCTGCTGCCGGGCGCAGGCCGGTTCCGCATCTACTCGGTCACCGGCCAGCTTCCGTCGGAGTCAAGCTCTGAGTACCGCCTCAAGGTCGGTGGCCTCGTGGACCACCCGAGCACCCTGACCCTGCCCCAACTCAAGGGCCTGCCGGTCACCCACCTCACCAAGGACTTCCAGTGCGTCACCGGCTGGAGGGTGACCGAGGTCAAGTGGACCGGCGTGAGGCTGGCGGACCTGCTGGACCACGTCGGCGTGAAGGCCGGGGCCACCCACCTCCGCTTCACGTCATTCGACGGCACCTACACCGAGTCCCTCACCATGGCCCAGGCTCGCCGTGACGACGTGATCGTGGCCTACGCCATGATCGGCGAATCGGTCACCCAGGAACACGGCGGCCCCGTGCGGCTCTACGTCGCACCGATGTACGGCTACAAATCGATCAAGTGGCTCGATGGCATCGAAGTGGTGAACCACCTCGTACCCGGCTACTGGGAGGACCTCGGCTACGACGTGGACGGCTGGGTCGGCCGGTCCAACGGACGTTCCGACCCGAAGACGAGTTGACGCCATGACGGCCGCGCTGCCGGTGGACACGGTGCGCAACGATCGGATCGTTCGCTTCGACCGAGCTGAGCGCTGGTTGCATTGGGTCAACGCTGGCCTCGTGCTGCTGCTGTTGGGCACGGGCTTGGTCCTCTACGTCGGAACCCTGTCCGCGCTGGTCGGACGGCGTGCCCTGGTCAAGGACATCCACGTCGTCTCGGGCTTGGCCCTTCCGGTGCCGTTCTTAGCGATCTACGCCGGCCGCTGGCGGGCCGGGTTCCGGCGCGATGCCCGCCGGCTCGGCCGCTTCCTGCGGGACGACTGGCGTTGGCTGCGCAGCCGTGGTGGCGCTCCCGGCCTGCACCTGGGCAAGTTCAACGCCGGCCAGAAGCTGAACGCCATCTTCGTGGCCGGGGTGCTTCCGGTGATGCTGATGACCGGCTCGATCATGTACTGGAACAAGCCGTTCTCAAACTCGTGGCGCACGGGCGCGACGTTCGTCCACGACTGGGGCTTCGTGACCCTGCTCATCGTGGTCGTGGGCCACATCGCGAAGGCCTTGGTCGAACCGGTGCTGCTCAGGTCGATGGTCGAGGGCACCGTGTCCACGACATGGGCGGCAACCCATCGGCCGCGATGGCACGTCGAGACCGTCACGGTCGGCGAGGCAGCCGAGACCGAAGCGGTCGCCGCCGAGGCTGTACCGAAGGCTGACGCGGCAACCCGCTGACCCCGGCTCGGGCGTTCTCGGGGCTCTCCCCTACGATGATCTCGATCGCAACGAGGAGACACACGTGGACGTCCGCATCGGGGTTACCTACACGGCCAAGGAGCTCGACGTCGAGCTGGCCGACGGCGCTGACACCGATCAGCTCAAGACCGAGATCCAGGCCGCGCTGGCTGGCGGGAACATGGTCTGGATGACCGACAAGCGGGGCCGGCAGGTTGGTGTCCCCTCCGACAAGGTTGCTTACATCGAGTTCGGCCGGCCCGACGCCGATCACCGCATCGGCTTCAGCGGCTGACCACCCCGCTCCAGCCGTCAGTCCCCCTCTCCTGCCGATGATCGATCTTCTCGACCGCTCGCTGCTGTTCATCACCGGCAAGGGCGGTGTCGGCAAGTCGACCGTCGCTGCCTCCCTCGCCGTGCTGGCGGCCAGCCGCGGCAAACGCACCCTTGTCTGTGAGGTGGACGCCAAGGGCAACTTGGCGGACTTCTTCGAGACGGGCCCCACAGGGTTCGAGCCGCGTCAGGTGCAACCGAAGCTGTGGGCGATGTCGATGGACACCGAGGCGTCGCTCAAGGAGTACCTGAGCCTGCAGCTCAAGTTGCCGTTGCTGGCTCGGATCGGCCCCCTGGCCCGCACGTTCGAGTTCGTGGCCACCGCGGCACCGGGGGTCAAGGAGATCCTGACGGTGGGCAAGCTGTGCTGGGAGGTGCGGGAACGCCACTACGACCTCGTCGTGGTGGACGCGGTGGCCACCGGGCACATCGTCGGCCAGCTCACCGCCCCTCAGAGCATCAACGAGTTGGTGCAGGTGGGTTTGGTCCGCAACCAGACCGGCTGGATGCTCGACATCTTGAACGACCCGGCCCAGACCGGGGTCGTGATCGTGTCGGCGCCGGAGGAGATGCCGGTGAACGAGACGATCGAGCTCTCCCAACACCTGGTCGAGGAGACCCACGTCGACCTTGCCGCAGTGATCGTGAACCGGGTCCTGCCTGAGCTGTTCGGCCGGGGCGAGGAGAAGATCTTCGACGAGCTCTCCGAACCGGGGCGGGTCGAGGAGCTGTCGAAGGTCATCGGCGGTGATGCCCAGCCGATGATCGACGCGGCCGAGCTGGCCGTCACCCTGCGCCGCACTCGCGCTGAACACCTGACCACGTTGCGCGAGAACCTGCCGGCCGGGCTACCAGTCATCTACCTGCCGTACCTGTTCGTGCGCACCCATGGTGTGCGAGCCACCAACCGGGTGGCCGAACATCTGGCCGAGGAGCTTGTGTCCTGATGGCTGACAAGCAGGCCACGGACGCGCGCCGCAGTGAGGGACGCGCTCGCACCCTGGAACAGCTCCTTGCGACCAAGGAGATCGTGATCAGCTGCGGGTCGGGTGGCGTCGGCAAGACCACCACCGCCGCGGCCGCCGCCGCCATGGCCGCCATCCACTTGGGAGGGAAGGTCCTCGTCCTCACCGTGGACCCCGCCCGCCGGCTGGCCAACGCGCTTGGACTCGAGCAGTTCGGCAACGTCGAGACCCGGGTCCCGGACTCGGCCTTCGCAGAGTCAGGCATCGAGCCCAGAGGGGAGCTGTGGGCAGCGATGCTCGACACCAAGCAGTCCTGGGACGATCTGGTGCGCCGTCACGCGCCCGACCGCAAGACGCTTGACGCCATCCTGAGCAACTCGCTCTATCAGAACATCTCCGGCCGATTCGTGCAGAGCCACGACTACATCGCCATGGAACGGCTGTACGAGATCCACACGGCAGGCACCTATGACCTGATAGTCGTGGACACACCGCCAACCAGAAACGCCATCGACTTCCTCAACGCTCCGGACCGCATGGCCGAGTTCTTCAGCAGCAGGCTGCTCCGTTGGCTGACGATGGGATCAAAGTCCCGAGTGATGAACATGGCGTCCAAACCCTTCTACACGGTGGCCGATCGCATCCTCGGCTCGCAGTTCCTCGGTGACATCGCCGAGTTCTTCGGTCTGTTCCAGAAGATGGCGCCCGGCTTCGTGCAACGGGCCAAAGCGGTCACCCGCACCCTCGAGGACCGCCGCACCACGTTCGTTGTGGTGAGCACGCTGGAGGCGGCGCCCCTGCACGAGGCCGAGTTCTTCATCGATGCCCTGAACGAGCGTCGGCTGCATCTCGGCGCGCTCGTGTTGAACAAGGTGCTGCCGCCGTACCTCCGGCGCACGGCCACCACTCCGCTGGCCCGCAAGCTGTGCGTCGACGGACCGGCGCTGGCCGGCAAGCTCGACGGGTTCGACGACGAAGAGGCGGTCGGCCGGGTGCTGCACGAGATCGGCGAGAGCTTCCTCAACTACCAAGTCGTGGCCAAACGGGAGTCCGAGCAACGAGCCGAGCTGTCCCAGGCGCCCGAGGTGGTCGCCACGGTCCCGTACTTCGACTCCGACATCCACGACCTTCCCGGCCTCATCGACCTCGGCGAGCAGATCTGGCACTGACCGGCTCGGCCGGTCGCCCCAGCACGAAGAACCGATCATCACTCGCCCGAAACCGTTCTTCGTGCCCCGCGGACCGCCAAGTGGTCTTTCCAGCACGAAGAAGCGATGACCAGTCGACCCGGCGACCGTGCATCGGGTGACGCCTCGCGCGTAAGAAGTCCTTCAGCGGTCGGGATCCATCGTCGCCATCTCGTCACCGTACGATGCCGCCGTGGCCAGCCTTGCCGAGATCGCCCGGGCTGAGACCCACCTGGACAGCGCTCAGATCGGCCATCTCCAGCGCCTCGTCGCAACTTGGAACCTCTTGGCTGACCTTTGCTTCTCGGACCTGTTGCTGTTCGTGCCGATGGACGAGAAGAACGACCGCTTCTTCATCCTCAGCCACGTCCGGCCCAGCACCACCCAGACCCTCTACCGCAGCGACCTTCTCGGCGAAGCCACGAACGAAGAAGAGCGACCGCTGGTCGTTCGCTCCCTTCGACTCGGCGAGATCATCGAGGGTGAGATCACGATCCCCTCGTTGCGTGAGCGGGTGCGGATCCTCTGCATCCCGGTGCGGTGGAACGGCCAGATCATCGGCGTGCTCTCGCGACAATCGGCGCCTTCGGTCGGCCGCTCACCCGGCGAGTTGGAGCGAACCTACGTCGACATCTTCAACCGGTTCGCCCGCATGATCGCCAACGGTCAGTTCCCCTATCCGGTCGAGGACAGCGCCAGCAAGGAGTCACCTCGAGTGGGCGACGGGGTGATCGTGCTCGACCGCGCCGCCTGCGTGGAGTACACGTCGCCGAACGCGGTGTCGGCGTTGCACCGCATGGGCATCCATGCCAGCGCCGACGGCATGCGGTTGGGCGAGATCGGTCTCGAAGACGAGCTGATACGCAACGCGTACGCGATGGCCAAGCCGGTCACCGAGGAGATCGAGCGGGGCGGCGAGGTCACCGTGCTCGTCCGCTGCATCCCCATGCTCGACGCGAACGGTGTGTCAGGCGCGGTCGTACTGCTCCGCGACATCTCCGAGGTTCGCCGCCGCGACCGATTGCTCCTCTCCAAGGATGCCACCATCCGTGAGATCCACCACCGCGTGAAGAACAACCTGCAGACGATCTCATCGCTCCTGCGGCTCCAGGCGCGACGCACGAGCTCGGACGAGGCGAAAGAAGCCATCGCCGAGTCGGTGCGGCGCATCGGCTCGATCGCGTTGGTGCACGACACCCTCTCCAAGGAGGCGGGCGAAGACGTCCCGTTCATCGAGATCCTGCGCCCTTTGGTGCGAATGGTCGAAGAAGCGGTGGTCTCCCCCGATCGCCACATCGCGTTCACGGTGGAAGGGGACGCGGGGACGCTCATGGCGGCCATCGTCACGCCGCTGGCCGTCGTGCTCACCGAGTTGTTGCAGAACGCGGTGGATCACGCCTTTCCCGACCATCCGGACCGGCCGGCCGGGCAAGGAAACACCGTCCGGGTCGAGCTGGTCAACGATGGACAGGAGCTCATCGTGCGAGTTGTCGACAACGGTGTCGGCTTGTCCGCCGGGTTCAGCATCGACAAGGCGCAGGGCCTTGGCCTGACGATCGTCCGAGCTCTGGTGACCTCAGACCTCCACGGGACGATCGACATGTACCGGCCCCGAGACGACAGCCCCGGCACCGTGGTGGAGCTGAGGCTCCCCACCGACCCAATGGTCCAGACGTGAGAGGAGCACGGGGGGGCCGGTCCTCCGGCCCACCTCGTTCAGAGGACGATCCGGCTCAGCCGGTCGTCCGACAAAGAAAGCCGCCGAAGGCGTCCATCAAGTCGTCGATCGGTTCGGAACCTACGGTTCCGAACCGAGGATCAAGCCGAGCGTCGCTGCCGGGCTACGTACTGCTTGCGGAGCTTGCGCCGCTCTTCCTCGGACGTGCCGCCCCAGACGCCCGAGTCCTGGTTGGTGGCCAGTGCGTACTCGAGGCAGGCGCTCTGGGCGTCACACTGCCGGCACACGGCTATGGCGCTCTCGATCTGTTCGATGGCCGGGCCGGTCGTGCCCACCGGGAAGAACAGGTCAGGATCGGTGTCGCGACAGGCGGCGCCCCGGCGCCACTCGTTCGATTCGATGGTGAGCGTCAGTAGATGGGCGGAACTCAACGCCACGGGGGCTCCAGACACGGTCGAGCCACGATCAGCTTCGTGACTGTTTTCACATGCCTTGCACTCAAGAAGAAACGGAAGTGCTGAGGCGGGAACGGAGTCACCGTAGCGGCCGCTGCTCACTCCTGCAAGCACTTTCTCACATGACTTTCACGGAGGCTTCATGGTCCAGGTGATCGCCCACCGGGGAGCTTCGAAGGCCGCACCGGAGAACACACTGGAAGCGTTCGGCCTGGCCCGGCGGCTCGGGGCCGACTGGGTGGAGTTGGACGCCCGGCGCACCGTCGACGGGGCGATCGTGGTGCACCACGATGTCCATCTCCCCGATGGGCGGATCATCGCTGAAACACAGTCCAAGGACCTGCCCTGCTCAGTGCCGGCGCTCGGCCCTGCGATCGATGCGTGCGACGGCATGGGCGTGAACATCGAGATCAAGAACCTCCCTGGGGAGGCGGACTTCGACCTCAGCGAGGCGGTGGCCCATGGCGTGGCGGCCGAGATAGGGCGACGGGCAAATCACTCCGACGTGTTGGTGTCCTCGTTCCACCTACCGTCGATCGACCGAGTGCTCGAGCTCGATGATCGCGTCGCCACCGGCCTGCTCGTGTACCGCGGTGACGAGCCCCACCGGCTGGCCGATCTGGCCCGGCGACACGGCCACCAGGCGATACATCCCTGGGACGCACTCGTGGACGAAGCGCTCGTGGCCGCCGCCCACCAGCGTCGGCTGGCCGTCAACGTGTGGACCGTCGACGACCCTGTCCGCATGGCCGAGCTCGTGGACCTCGACATCGACGGAATCGTGACCAACATCCCCGACGTGGCCCGCCAAGTGGTCGACGCGGTCTGATCGGAGATCAGTTCGGCAGCACCAGGTCGAGCACCGCCGGGTGATGACGGAACTCCAGCGCTTCGGTCTCGCCGAGATAGTCCCCGTCCACCTGGTACGGGAACGGGCCGTAGCCGTCGACCACGAGGTGCGCCAGGTCGACCCGCATGTCCACGTAAGGAAGCTTGCCGAGGCGGTCGCCGCCGCGCATGGCCGCCGATGCGACCCGCAGGATCTGGGTGAACCCCATCGACTTGACCGTGACCGCCACCAGCCCCCTGTCAAGGGATGCTTGTGACGCGATGTGCAGCGGCCGATTGCCGAAGAACGTGTACGGGTTGGTGTTGAGGCACAGCGCGAAGCGCCCGTCGATGCTGTCGGCCCTCGCGCCGGCCGGCGAGGTTGCCCCGTCGAAGCGCACCGCGAATCCGGGACGGCGCCGGTCGAAGTGGCGGAACCAGGTGGCGAAAGCGGCGTACACGAACAGGGGATGGCCGGCGTAGCGCTTCAGCCCCGATCGTCGCTCCACCTGGGCGACGACCGCGGCGTCGAAACCCATCCCGACGTGGAACAGGAAGTACCGGCCATTCACCCAACCGAGCCCCACCCGCCGGATCGACTTGCGTTCGAGCGCGTCGAGCAGGTCGCCGGTGGCCTCGATCGGGTCGTTGGGCAGACCGATCGTGCGGGCGAACACGTTGGTCGAGCCGCCAGGCAGGGCAGCCAGTGCAGTGGCGGTGCCGGCCAGGCCATTGGCCGCTTCGTTGAGCGTGCCGTCGCCTCCGAGCACGACTACCACCTCGTCCCCGTCGGCCGCCGCGCCCTGAGCCAACCGCGTGGCGTGGCCTCGCCGGTTGGTCTCGGACAGGCTCACGTCGTGGTCGGCGGAGAGCGCCTTGCGGATCACGACCCGGGACCGTGCGGTCACCGAAGAGGCCGCGGAGTTGACCAGCAAGAGGACCTTCATGCGGCCGAGGACGGTACCAGCCGGCCCACAACCGCCCATCTGAGCTGCGACATCGCATTGCCCTGACCGATTTGGTCCGGCCCGCGACTGGCTCGCAGAATGCACGCCATGAACGTGGTCGTCTGTGTCAAGCAGATCCCGGATCCCGCCGACCCCGGCGCGCTGAACCCGGATCACACCCTCAAGCGGGACGGCAAGCTCATCCTCGACGAGTCCGATTCCTACGGCGTCGAGATGGCGTTGCAGCTCGCTGACTCGGCCGGCGGCGGAGAGGTCACCCTGGTCTCCATGGCACCGAACAACGAGATGGGTGGTCTCCGCACCGCGTTGGCCATGGGGGCGGCCAAGTCTGTGCTGGTCAGCGACGACGAGCTGAAAGGGGCGGGTGCTCTCGACACGGCGAAGGTGCTGGCCGCCGCCATCAAGCGAGTCGAGGGCTACGACTTGATCCTCACCGCCACGGAGTCCTCCGACGGTTACACGGGAACGGTGCCCGAGATGATCGCCGCGTTGCTCGACCTGCCGTCGATCACGTTCGCCAAGCACATCGAGGTCAGCGACGGTACGGTGAAGGTCCAACGCCAGACCGAAGCGGGCTTCGACGAGTGCGAGTGCCCCTCCCCCGCCCTGGTGTCGGTCACCGCCGGCGTGGTCGAGCCGAGGTATCCCTCGTTCAAGGGCATCATGGCAGCCAAGTCCAAGCCGGTGGACCAGGTGAAGGTGGGCGACCTCGGGATCGACAGCGCTCTGGTCGGCCGGGCCGGTGCCGGCCAGGAGATCGTCGACGTCACCCCTGCCCCGGAGCGCCAGGCCGGCGAGGTGATCGAGGATGACGGTGAGGGTCACCAGAAGATCATCGAGTTCCTCGACGGGCTCAAGGTCATCTGAATGGCTCACCCCCGCCCGCGGCCGCGGTTGCGGCCTGACGCACTGCCCGTCTGAGGAGAACAACGACATGGCTCTTTCCAAGGTGTTCGTCCACGTGGAGATGCAGGGCGACAACGTGGCGCCGATCACCCTCGAGCTACTGGCCAAGGCCCGTCAGTTGGCCGAGACGGTCGAGTGCTTCGTCGGCTACGACGCAACGAGCGTGGCCAACGTGCTCGGGTCCCACGGAGCGACCAAGGTCCATGCCACCGGAGACCTCGATGGCGCCATGCAAGGTGTTTCGGTGGCCACGGCGCTGGCCCCGGTGGTCGAGGCCGAATCGCCCGAGCTGATCATGTTCGGGACCACCTACGACGGTCGCGACATCGCCGGTCGTCTGGCGGTGAGGCTGGACAAGCCCGTCATCACCAACAACACCGATGTCGAGATGGATGGTGACGCGGTCGTGGTGTCTGAACCGATCTTCGGCGGCACCCAGATCGTCAAGACGAAGTTCACCGCCGGTGTGCCGGCCATCGCAACGTTCAGGCCGAAGTCGTTCGTGGCCGAAGAAGCGGGCGACGGCCCGGCCGAGGTCGCCGAGTTGAGCGTTCCCGACACGGGCACCGCCGGCACCGCCCGGATCAAGGACCGCCATGTCGAGGAGACGAGCGGCCCGAAGCTGGACGAGGCGGCCATCGTCGTGTCCGGAGGACGCGGTCTCGGCGAAGCCGGGAAGTACGAGATGATCGAGCAGCTGGCCAAGTTGCTCAAGGCGGCGCCTGGGGCTTCACGCGCCATTGTCGACGCCGGCTGGGTGCCTTACTCCTACCAGGTCGGTCAGACGGGCAAGGTGGTGAAACCCACCGTCTACATCGCGGCCGGCATCTCCGGTGCCACCCAGCACATGGTCGGCATGAAGGGCTCCAAGAACATCGTCGCCATCAACAAGGACCCCGAAGCTCCGATCTTCGGGATCTCAGACCTCGGCATCGTCGGCGACGTGCACAAGGTGCTACCGAAGTTGATCGAGGCGTTGCAGTCTCGCTGACCTTCGCCCGCTCGCCCATGGGAGATGCCCGGTGAAGCGACGGGCCGGGCGTTCCCGGCGGGTCGTCCGCATCCGCCGTCTGCTGTTGGCTGCCGGGCAGGAGGTCGAGGTGCCCTGCCGGTTGCGGCGCACTTCGGCTCGCGGATGGGGGCCGTGGACCGACGGCGTCCTTCTCCTCTCGGCCAGAGGGGTCCACAAGGCCGAGTGGCGGGCCGACGACGCGATGGCCGTCGGCCTCACACCATCGCGAGCGAACGAACCGTTCCTGGTCACCGATGTCGTTGGCATCGATGTGCGTCGCGCTCGGTTCCGTGAGGAGGCGTTCCACGGACCTGACACCGAGATCGTGGTCGTAACCGCCGAGCGCTCGGTCACCGAGTTCTGCGTTCCGCCCGACGAGGTGGACGAGGTTCGCGAACGTCTCGGCGCACTGGTCGTCGAAGGCCCTGCGAGCCCCGGCTGATGACCCACCCGCTCTACGCTCGCTGGCCGATGTGGTTGAAGCCGAGCGGTACTTGGAAGAACTGGGCCGGCAACCAACGTTGCGCGCCGGCGACCGTCGAGCGACCTCAGAACGAACAGGAGTTGGTGGCCGCCGTGGTTCGGGCTGCCGAGGCCGGGCGCACGGTCAAGGCGACTGGGGCCGGCCACAGCTTCACCTCTGTCGCTTGCACCGACGGCACGCTGATCGACCTGGCGGGCTACCAGCGGGTGCTGGCCGTCGACCGCCACAGGTGCATGGTCAAGGTTCAAGCCGGGATCACGTTGGCCGCGCTGAACGATGCGCTGGCCACCGAGGGCCTGGCCCTCGAGAACCTCGGTGACATCGCCTACCAGTCGGTCGCCGGAGCGACCGCCACCGGGACCCACGGCACGGGGCTGCGGTTCCGGAACATGTCGAGCGCGATCGTCGGGATGCGACTGGTCGACGGTGACGGCAAGCTCGTCGACTGCTCGGCGGACCACCACGCGGACCTGTTGTCCGCGGCGCGGGTGGGGATCGGCGCGTTGGGCATCGCTTCGGAGATCACGCTGCGGTGCGTTCCGGCGTTCAACCTCCACGCCGTCGAGGAGCCGGCCCGGATCGACGACGTGCTCGAACGCCTCGACGAGCTGGTCGAAGGCAATGACCACTACGAGCTGTTCTGGGTCCCGGGCACCCGCTGGGCGTTGACCAAGCGCAACCGTCGAACCGACGAAGCGCCGAGGCCGCGGCCGCGGTGGCAGGCCTTTCGCAACGACACGATGGTGGACAACGTGGGCTTCGGGGTCGTGCAACGGGTCGGCGTGCGCCGGCCTGACCTCATCCCGAGGTTGGCCAGGTGGCTCCCGAGCACCGGCCGTCAGGAATACGTCGATCGGAGCGACCGCGTGTTCGCCAGCAAGCGGTGGGTGAGGTTCGTGGAGATGGAGTACGCCGTGCCACGCGCCGCGTTCCCCTCGGCGTTCGCCGCGGTGCGCCGGCTGGTGACACGGCTTGGTGAGCCGATCGGCTTCCCAGTGGAGTGCCGGTTCGTGGCCGGCGATGACATCCCGCTGTCCACCGCGTCTGGCCGCGACACCGCTTACATCGCCGTCCACCTGGCCGTCGGTCGGCCGTACGACCAGTACTTCCAAGGGGTGGAGGCCATCATGGACGACCACGAAGGCCGTCCCCACTGGGGCAAGCTGCACTTCCAGTCCGCGGCGACCCTGGCGCCGCGCTACCCCGGCTGGGACGAGTTCCAGGCCGTGCGCCGGCGGCTCGACCCGGCCGGTCGCTTCGCCAACCCGTACACCGACTGGGTGCTCGGCGCGGTCTGACCGGCGGCTGCATCGCGGCGCGTCGGAGCCTGCGCTTGCACGCGATCTCGAGCTCTCGCGCTCGAACCGGTGGCGTCCGGCGGCTTGGGTCCTGGCGCCGGTGACCGTCGCGCTCGCGGCGGCGACCGGCGGTCCCGTCCCAGCCCCGGGACCTAAACGAGCGGCCAGGGATAGCGGCGACCTGAGGGGTCGGTCGGGAAGCGCCCTCCCGTGAGGAGGGCACGGGCCCGGGTGCGGAGCGCATCTCGTTCGAACGGGTCGAGCAGATCGGCCAGTGGCTCAGGCAAGTCTGCGTCGAGCACCCGGCTCAAGCCCTCGGCCACCTCGTCGGAGATCCGCTGGCCCCCGAACTCCCAGATGACGGTCCGCAACTTGAACTCGGCGTGGAACGAGAGGCCGTTGTCGATCCCCCAGAGGTGCCGCTCGGCGTCGATCAAGACGTGGCCGCTCTTGCGGTCGGTGTTGTTGGCCACGATGTCGAACGCGCAGATCTGTTCGAGCTGGGGGTGCAGGTCCTGTTCCTCATAGAGGGTGAAGTAGTGCTGCTCGAAGTCGGCCTCGACGAAGAGTTGCAGCGAACCGGTGTCGAGCGGTCCCCGGCAGAGGACGGTCAACGGGACCAGGTCCCATCCGAGCGCCCCGGCGAGGTGATAAGCGGCGACCTCCCTCAGGTACAGACCGTCGGGGAAGTCCCACAGGGCACGCTCCCCCCGATGCGGCTTGTAGACGGCTCGGACCACCCCGGCAGCCGGCGGGCCGAGTTGACCCAAGATGCCGGGCCGATCGGGGTCGGCACAGCCGGTGTCGGGAGGGTGGACGTCGACCAGGAACGTGGCGTTCGAGCTCCACGGCATGCGGCCGAGGATCTTGATCTCCCCGCTGCGGAGACGATCGGCGAGGTCGAGCTCGGCGCGGCCGTCAGTTGAGTCGGGGGCAGACATGGCCCTCGGGGTCGATCGGTTGGCCGCAGAGGCGACAGGGTGGTCTGCCGCCGGCCACCAGCGTGCGGGCGTGGTCGATGTAAGCCGCCACCTGGCCTCGGGTGAGCCGGACGCGGAGGTTGGCCGGCTCTTCGGCCAGCACAGCTTCCCCGCCCTCGTCGTCCGCTTCGATCCTGACCTCCTCGATCACCAGCAGGACGCGGTCGGAGTGCTCGTCGTAGCCCACGGTCATCGATCCGGCCACCCAGGCCATCTCCCTCGGAACGAGCGATTCGATGGTCGAGGGCCTCTCGTCCTCCGTCGCCGGGGGGAGATCGGCGAGGATGGTGGCCAGGAAATCGGCCAGCGCGCCGGCCTGCTGTTTCTCGCACTTGAGCGTGACGGTGGTGTCGTCACCATGCGCTTGAAGGAAGAAGAGCCGGTGGCCGGGCTCGCCCATGCAGCCCACCGTGAAGAGCCGAGGCTCATCGAACATGAACGACTCACTCATGATGAGGAGGGCCTCCATCGGCGAAACGGAGCGATCGGATCGACGGGCTTACAGCGAAGCTCACGAGGGGACCAGTTGGGTCAGGTCGTCTCCCGTGGAGTTGACGGCCAGCACGATCGGACCAGTGGACGAGTAGGCGATGGCCGTGACCGAACAGGGCGACACGACGATGCGCTGGAACAAGTCGAGATGCGTGCCGAGCGCCGAGGCCACGGCTGCCTTGATCGGATCGGCATGAGAGACCGCTACCACCGTCTCGCCAGGATGTTTGGCGCTGAGGGTGGCGAGGGTGCGGGTCATCCGCAACTGCATCTCGCCGAACGACTCACCACCCGGAAAGCGGAAGCCGCTCGGGTACTGCTGCACGGTCCTCCACTCCGCCAACTTGCGCAGCTCCTTCAGCTCGCCGCCGGTCCATTGGCCGAAGTCGCACTCGAGGAGACCTTTGTCGGATCGCACCCGCAACTTGCGGGCTTGGCCGATCGGTGCCGCCGTCTCGCGTGTTCGCTCCAACGGCGACGCGTAGATCGCGGCGATGCGCTTCAACCCGGCGATGCGGGCTGCAACGGCGTCAGCTTGGGCTCGGCCGGCGTCGCTGAGGTGCAGTCCCGACGCCCGTCCCGGCAGGGTGGCGCCGGTCGTGGGTGTCTGTCCGTGGCGCACCAGCAGCACGAGGGTCGAAGACGGCGCCTTCCGGCGGGACCGGCGGGTGCGAGACGCTTGGTCGGCGTCGGGCGGGGCGGTCGGCATGGCGGCTCGCAACCTACCGGTTCGGCCCGTACCCTCCACCGGTCATGAAGCCCCAGCGGTCGGCGTTCCGGCCGGACAGCTCCGATCCTCTTGCCGAGCTCGAAGCCGAGATCGTGGCTTGTCGCGCCTGCCCCCGCCTCGTGGCGTGGCGCGAGCAGGTGGGCACCGAGAAACGGGCGGCGTTCCGAGACGAGGAGTACTGGGCTCGGCCGGTGCCGCCGTTCGGCGACCCCGCGGCGCGACTCGTGATCGTCGGCCTGGCGCCGGCGGCTCATGGCGGCAACCGCACCGGGCGGATGTTCACCGGTGACCGATCAGGTGACTTCCTCTATGCCTCCTTGTACCGGGCGGGATACGCCAGCCAACCTCACAGCGTCGATCGCGGTGATGGCCTGCGGCTGACCGACGCATGGGTCACTGCCCCGGTTCGTTGCGCGCCGCCGGACAACAAGCCGACGATCGACGAACGGGACCGCTGCCGGCCCTACCTGGAGCGCGAGTTGGCCATGCTGACCCGAGCACGAGTGTTCGTGGTGCTCGGCGCTTTCGCCTACCAGGTGCTGGCCACCATCCTCGGCGTGCGACCCAGACCACCGTTCGGCCACGGCGTGGAAGTGAGCACGCCGGACGGCCGCACGATCGTGTGCTCGTACCACGTCAGCCAGCAGAACACGTTCACCGGCCGACTGACGCCGGCCATGCTCGACGCAGTGTTCCAGCGGGCCCGGGCCCTCGCTCGGTGAGACACCGCGGTCCAGCACCGCAGGTTTGAGCGCGGTCAGGTCTCGCGCCGGTCGGACGGCTCGGACCAGTGGGGTCGGGTGACATCGTCCGGAGTCGACGTAACCGGTGCAGGGCTCGGACTCGGCGCGGCCCACGGTGACGCCCCGGAAGGGCTAGGCGGAGGGGACCAGGACGATCCCGGAGGAGGAGCCTCCGAAGGCTGAGGTGAGGATCCGGCGGGCGCGCCGCATGGCCCCGGAACCGGGTACACGGGCTGACCCGGCGGAGGGCTGATCGTGGCGGCGACCGGTGCCCGCGGCGTGGGAGGTGGCGCCGTCGCGGGCTGGATGGCGCTGGGCTCGCCCCGGTCGGTGAGCCAGTTCGCGAGAAACGCGATGCCGATGCCGGCGAGCAGGACGAGCACGCCTGCCACCTTGTTGTTGTGGTGGGAGACCTTGGCCAGCAGAGCCAACGTTCCCGTGAACACGGCGAAGCCGCCGTACCACGCGGTGAACCGGCGGCTGGCCGTGGTCCCCAACCAGATGCCGACTGCTCCGAGCACAATGCCCAGGATCGCCGCGCCTTCGGTCTTCCACGGCTCGACGAGAGTCAGCACGGCAACGGTCAGGGCCACGGCGGCGACGGCGAAGAACGGCGTGGCGGCGCGGGTGCCACCCTTCCGGTCGAGGCGGCGGGCCAGGAACAGGTAGATCAGGCCGACCACGAGCGACACCGCGCCGGCCCGCGTGGACGTGTTGGACACAGCTGACGAGAAGCCGCTGCGGCCGCCGCTGTTGAAGCCCGGCCCCATGGACGGCTCGAACGGCGAAAACGTGGTCGCCTCCCCCGTGTACCGCTCGAGCGCTGACGTCGCAAGCTGCAAGAGCAGCACCAGCCACACCGCGAGGAGGGCAACTCCGAGGTAGAGGGCAGCCCTTCGCCCCGGACTGAGCAGGTACGCGGCCAACCAGGCTGCCGCGGCCAGCACGAGGATCCCGGTCAGCGTGCCCTTGCCGCGGCTGAAGCTGCCGAACGCGATGTTCGGCCGGTTCGGATCGATGAACGTGAACACCAGTACCGGGAGCACGCCCAACGCGGACACGACGACGCCGAGCGCCACGGTCGGTCGCCGGCGCCAAACGAAGAGCGCCACGACGCCGATCGCCTCGAAGGCCAGCGACAGGAGCAGACCGGGGATCCGCTGGTGCTTGTCCGGAAGCTCGCCGATGAAGATCAACAGGCTGCTCAGCACCAACAGCCCACCGGCCGCGGCCAGGACACCTGGTACCCGTGGCAGTGGCCGCGGTTCGTCGATCGAACCACCTGCCGGATCACCGGACATCGGAGGAGAACCAGGAGGGCGCTCCCAGCCGCCGGCCGGCATCCCCGGTGCTGCACCCGGTGGCCCGACCAACGGCATTCCCACGAACGGCTGCCCCCACGGGGTCGAGGCCGGCCCGCTTCCAGCCTGAGGCGTCACCTCGTAGCGGGGAGCGCCGAGCGGCGCGGGCGGCGGGTAGGTGGGCGGCGGCTGGTCCGGCGCGGGTGTCGTCGCGTGGGGCGGATGGTCGCCGGGTCCGGACGTTCTGTGCCTGTCCTGATCGTCGCCGTCCACGACGCTCCTTCAGTGCTGGGGTCCACCGACGCCGGCACCGACCTTAAGAGGCTGCACCGAAAGCCGCAGACCGTACGGCCGGAGCGCCCACCGCAGGGAGCGGATGCGCAGGACGGCGCGAAGGGCCGGACGGGCCGAAATGGGCCGATCGCCTCATGGGCAACGGCGGAGACATGAGGTTCAATGAGCACCGTTCGAGGTGCGGACCGTCGGAACGGTCCGGCTCTACCAGATCTCGTGGAGGGACTCCGGTCGGCGTCTCGGGGGAGACGCCAGCCCGGTTGATGATCGGGGGTGTCGGGCAACCGACACCCCCCGATCTCGCGTCCGGCGCCGGGTCATGACTTCGGGCCGCTCGAACCGAACCGGTAGACATCCCACGGCTCGAAGCTGTCAAGCGGCGAGTTGGGTGCGGTGGGCCCAGGCGGTGTCCTCGTTGTAGGGGGTGTTGTGGCTGAGGCATCCGTGGAGGATGCCGACGAGGCGGTTGGCGAGGGCCCGGAGTGCTTGGTGGTGGGTGTCGTCTGCGGCTCGTCGTTGGTCGTAGAAGGCGCGTGCGCCGGGGCTGGCGCTGATGGCAGCGAACGCCCACAGGTAGCAGGCGTCGGCGAGGCGCCGGTTGCGGACGAATCGTGCGACGACGACGTGGCTCTTGCCTGAGGCTCGGGTGATGGGTGACGTGCCGGCGTAGTTCTTGCGAGACTTGGCGTCTGCGTAGCGGTTCGGGTCATCGCCGAACTCTGCGAGCACCCGGGCGCCGAGGATCATCCCTAGTCCTGGCAGGGATCGGATGACGTCGGCGTCCGGGTGCTGGTCAAAACGGTCGGCCAGCTCGGCCTCGAGCTGGTCGATCTGGGTGACGATCGTCGTGGTCACCGCGGTCAGCGATATGACGATGGCGCCCATGGCGTCGGCCATCACGGCTGGGACGGCGAGGTGGTCGCGGCGCAGCGCTGTTTGGATCTGCTCGGCTCGTTCGTCGATGCGCCGTTGGCGGCCCCCGCGTCTCAGAGCGGCAACGATCTTCGACCGTGACAGCTGTCGGCCACGTTCGGGGGTCGGGGCGATCGACAACACGGCGAGAGCGTCCGTGCTGGCCAGGTCTTCGAAGGCTTCGAGGGCGGCCGGATAGAACTCGCGCAGCGTCGAGCGAAGCTGGTTCACTTGGCGTTGACGGGTCCAGATCAGGTTTTGGTGTGCTCGGGCGAGGACCTTCACACCATCGGCGAGTTCGCTGTCGCCTGCCACGGGCCGGTGGTTATGGCCATCGAGACGAGCGAGCTCGGCGAGGACCTTCGCGGGCGTCCCCGGGATCGGACTTCGCGCCCGACGTCGAGTGCCGATCTCGATAACGCGATGTCGAGCGGGGGTTGATCGCGAGCACCGTGTAGCCCGCAGCGATCATCGCCGCCACGAACAAGCCCCGGTCGGTCTCGGTCGCGATCACCACGTCGGCAGGGTCATCGACGTGACCCCCGACCAGTTCGTGGAATCGGGCCACACCCTCGACACCGTCGACGAGACGGCCACCGCCGAGCCTTCGACCCTGGCCGTTCTCGACGAACACGTCGTGATGATCCTCGGCCCAGTCATGGCCGACGAACACCTTGGTCATCTGGGTTACCTCCTCACTCGCGGCATCGATCCGTGCCCGAGGCGACGAGCAGCTCGCTAATGGACCAGTGCTCAAGGCACGTCATCCCACCAGTTGTCCACGTCTCCTCACCCCGACCGGCGCACGCTCTACCGATAGGACTTCACGTCCTGCGTCAACCAGTGCTGACCGACCAGAGGCACAGGAACATCCTCACCTACATGAAGACGATCCACGCCCATTAGCGTCACGCCCGTGTCGAGCCGGGAGTCATGCGTGCCCAACCGAGATCGTCGATCCGTCGAGCGGCCGCGACGTCGGGTTCTCCCGGCCGCAGCCCTCGTGCTGGCGCTGATGGTCGGCTGTGCCGGTCAGCGCACCCCGGACCACTACACGGGTGCGGTGGAGAAGAACTTTCGCAAGGCGTGTGAAGCCCAGGGCCGCAGCGACAACGTCACCGGCGCCAAGAACGTCTGCAAGTGCGCCTACGACAAGATCAAAGCCGACATCAAGTTCAGTCGGTTCAAGAAGATCAACAGCGACATGACCGAGAAGCCAGGCCCGCTTCCCAGCGACATGGCCAAGATCGTCGCGGGCTGCACCAAGTCCGGGTAGCGCCACCAGCAAACGGCCGCGACGTCGTCGTGGATGCTGGTCGATCTCAGCTCGTCGACGAGGCCGACCGCTTGGGTGGCAGAGGCGGCACCAGGCCGGGCATCTCCACCGCCGACTCGGGCCAGCGCTTGCGGCTCTTGCGGGCCAGCTTGTGCATGAGAGCGATGGCCTCTGGATCGTCGTCGCCCGGACGGGTCTCGATCGCTCCTGAGGAGATCATGCGGGCCATGATCTCCCGACCCAGCTCGGTACGGACGATGGTCAGCGTCCAGTCGTTGTACTTGCCGATGCCGCCGGTGGAGATGTCGGCATGTTCGGCGGCGAAGTCCGGGCAGTGGTTGCAGCCTTCGCGGGTCCACGCGTGGCACTCCTTGAGCGGGACCTCGTGGTAGCTGCCGTCGCGCATCCAGATCTGGAACACGCCCTTGATGTTCATCTTCACCATGTCGGCCTTGACCAACCCGTACTTCGCCTCGAACAGCTCCTCGAAGATCGCGTCGTCGAACGTCTTGGAGCACAGCAGCCCGATGTTGAAGATGATCGGCTTGGCGATCTTGCCGACCTTGCGTGACCACATGACCGGCGGGACCGAGGACTGGCAGCTCATGCCGACCAGCGCCAGCTTCGAGAACCCACGCTCGAGCGCGTCGTCGATGGCCAGCGTGTTGGCGGAGTACGTGTAGCGGCTGCCGGCCGCAGCGAGGATCTCGTCCTTGTTGGCGGCCACGCCGGGGATGGCCTTCCACGAGGTGCCGTCGCCTTCCAGGTAAGACACCAGAGCGGCGTCGATGTAGCCCTCGTCCATAGCCCAGATCAACAGCGCGGATACGAGGCCACCGTCCTGGCCCATCTGGTGGACCATGTCGTCGCTGGCTCGGGCCAGCACGATGTCGTCATAGATGCCGGACAGCTCGTCGACCCGCCGGATGCGCCCGAAGAGGTGGTCGTCGGCCTCAGGTTCCCAGGTTCGAAAGCGGGGACAGGCCCGGGTGCAACTCGTGCACCCCTTCTGGCCGTGGATGCAGTCGTCGAGACCGAGCTCCTCTTCGAGGTGGAACGGCTTGTAGCCGCCTTGGGAGTGGTCGTAGCCGATGACGTCGTGGGGGCAGGCGATCACACAGCCGGCACATCCCGTGCACAGCCCGGTCGTGATGACCTCGTCGTAGAGCTCCTTCCACTGGGCCGTCCACCGCCCGGTAGGAGGCTGCCAGGGCGCCGCTTGCTCCTCGGTCACAGCCATGACCGCGGAGGCTACCGGAACGTCAATCCTGTCCGGGATGGATCGGACGGCGGGAATGGCCACAGCAGGCGTGACGCTCGCTGCCGAGCTGATCTCTCCGTTCTCAATTAGAGAACTGGGAGAGGTCGAGGTGGCAGACGTTCACGGCGTAGCGGATGAGCTGCTGGTTGGCCGCTCGGGCGTCGGGTGCGAGCAGAGGGCCGGTGTCAGGATGGCCAGCGAGGGCCGTCGGGGCAAACGCGTCAGCCCTGGTCACCAACAGGGTCACGGCGGACCGGATGCTGCGCGGAGCGGCGGCGGCGAGCTTGTGGTTGATATCGAGGATCTTGGCCATCGTGCCTCTCAGGTCATCGGGCGCACCCCCGATGAGCGCTCCCGCCTGTTCGAAGTACCGCCTGAGCAAGCCGCAGAACAATCGCGGGTCTTCTTTCGAGGGTTCCGAGGTCGTGGTCGTCTTCTTCGGCTTGTCAGGTTCGCCGTGGTAGGTGACGGCGATCTGGGTGCTGGTCTTGCCGTCGACCAGCGACGCCAGGTCCTCAGAAGCCTGCTTGGACCCCACGCCGACGATGCTCAGAAGGTACGAGCGGAACACCGCCGGGATCGATTGGAGCACCGAGCTGGCCAGGTTGTTGGCCGTCTCCTCCAGGGTCCTGCGGAGGTCCTCGATCTGGGTGCGGCGGATCTGGACGTCGACCCGAACCAACCCGGTCTGGGCCTTCCCCTTTGCCTTCTCCGGGGTCTCGCTCCCGGTGACCAGGCGGAGGGTGGCCTCGGCGGCACCCGAGGCGCCGCCGGGCGGATCGTGGAGGGCCGTGTCGTAGAGCGCCGGTTCGCTCGACCGGTCGGTCACCAACTCGGTTCCCGAGGGAACCTGCAACACCTTCCAGGTCACCTTCGCGCCGATGGGCTTGAGCGGTGGGAGCTCGACTCCGGCTGTCTTGGCGCAGTCCTTGAACCACACCGGCCATTCGTCGGGGCCGTCGAGACGGGCCGACACTGTGACCGGATCTTTGACCGCATCGGGAGCTACACCCTTGGATGTGGCTGGGTCATCAGCGGAGATGATCAGGTTCCACGGCGACACCGCCAAGGCCATGTTGGCCACCAGAGCGGCGATGGTGGCGACCTTCGCCACGATGTCGAGCACCTGGGCCAACACATACTTGATGCCGTTGACCACGAGCTCCTTCGCTGCGTTGATGACGAAGTTCAGGCCACCGACGACGATGTCGGTCAGGCCCTGGAGAACCGAATCGAGGAACGCACTGCCGGTCTTGCCGACCCGGCCCGGTGGGATGTGGATGGCCGCGAACACCTTGTCGATGGTCTTGTAGATGAAACTGGAAAGGTCGCTGCAGGGCGTGAAGGCGATCCGCTCAAGCTCCAACGGCGGTCTCACTGCGCCTGCCGAATGCTCGGTGGTGCTCGTTCCATGCTCGGTGGTCGCGGTCCCAGCCGGTCCGCCGTCGGCGCCTAGCGAGCGGGCCGCGTCAGACGCGAAGAGCAGCATCACCTCGGAGGGGAACACTGCGGTCGACGGGTGTTTCGTGTCTTGGGTGCCCATGAGTCGACGAGCCAGGGCGGCGCCCGGCGTACGGCCTCTGCGCACGTAGGCGCCGAGCAGAGCCGAGACCGGCAGCGGTGTCGGGGTCCCCCCGCCGAGGTGGTCGAGGTCGCTCCCTCCGATCCCGTTGCCTGTAGCTGCTTCTTTCACCATGGCTCGAACCTGCGAGGCGCGGAGCTGCACCGGCGAGGCCGGGGCGGCTACGCGCACCAGCGGACGGCCGCTGGTGTCGTCGAGGGTGGCGATACCCGACCCGGCCAGGGCAGCGATCGTCTGGTCCGTGCCGAGCGTGGCGTCTTTTCCCCGCGGCTTGCGGGACCGTGCCGATGGGCCATGCTCGCTGCTGGCGCATGCGCTGGCCAGCAGTGCCACAGCCGTGACGATGACGACGGCCACCCGGGCCGAGGGGGACCGGCGGGCCGCAACTACATGAGTGCGCTTCATGCTGCGCAGTCTCGCCGGGGCCGGTTCAGGGGCGGTATAGCTGGTCTCCTTCGAGGCGGCAGTAGGAAGATGGACCGGTGATCGAGTACAGGGTGCTCGGACCGTTGAGGGTGAAGCGCGACGGCAAAGACGTCGCGATCAACGCCCCCAAGGTCCGGTCGCTGCTCCTGGCCCTGCTGCTGCGGCCGAACGAGGTCGTATCCGCCGATCAGCTCCTTGACGCGCTCTGGGGCGAGCGGGCCCCGGGGTCGGCGAGGAAGCTGGTGCAGATCTACGTCTCCCAGCTGCGCGCCGCTCTCGGCGCGGACGAGATCGAGACGCTCGGTCAGGGCTACCGGATCCGTGTGACGCCGATCATGTTCGACGCGGTGCGGTTCGAACGGATGCGCGAGGACGGCGCCAGGGCGCTGGATTCCGGCAACGCCGAGCTGGGCCTCGCGCTCGCGCGCCGGGCGCTGGGGTTGTGGAGAGGCCCGGCGCTGGTCGACGTCGCCTACGAGCCGTTCGCATCGGCCGAAGCGGCCCGGCTGGATGAGCTCCGTCTGACATGCATTGAGGACGAGCTCGATGCCGACCTGGCGCTCGGCCGGCACGACGAGGTCGTTCCCGAGCTGCAACGCTTCTGCGCCGAGCACCCGCGGCGCGAACGCGCTCGGGAGCGACTCGCGCTCGCGCTCTACCGCTGTAGTCGCCAGAGCGAGGCCCTTGATGTCCTGGCGGAGGGACGCCGCCTGCTGCTCGAAGAGCTCGGCCTCGAACCAGGCAAGGGCCACCAGCAGCTCGAACGGGCGATCCTGACCCAGGACCCCGCACTCGATGCCGCCGTCGCAGACCCTGGTTCCGCCCACCTCCTGCCGTCGCCCAGCTCAGCCCTCATAGGGCGCGGCGAGGAGCTCGACAAGCTCCGTTCGCTCGTGATGCGCGATGACGTGCGGATCGTCACGGTCAGCGGTGCGGGTGGCAGCGGCAAGACGCGGGTTGCCCTGGAGCTGGCGCGGTCGGCCGGCGCATCCTTCGCGAACGGTGCAGTGTTCGTCGAGCTTGCCTCGGTCCAGGATCCCAAGCTGGTGCTCGGCACGATCGGGCAGGCGCTCGGCGTCCCCGAGACGCCTGAGGAGACGCCGGCGGCCGCTCTCGCGCGCTGGTTGCAGAGCCGGGACATGTTGCTCGTCGCCGACAACTTCGAACACATCCTCGAGGCCGCTCCCGAGCTGGGCCGCCTGGTTCAGGCCGCGCCGAGGCTGACCGTGTTGGTGACGAGCCGCCGGGTGTTGCACATCTCCGGCGAGCACGTGTTCCCGCTGTCGCCACTGCCGGTGGATGACGCCGTCCGGCTGTTCTCGGAGCGGGCCGCGGCGCACGGCTCGTCGGTGCCGGAAGACCCGGAGACGAGCGGGATCATCGCGGCAATCTGCCGGCGCGTGGACTGCCTGCCGCTCGCCTTGGAGCTGGCGGCCGCCCGGACGACCACTCTTACGCCGCAGCTCCTACTCGAACGCCTCTCCGACCGGGTGACCGCGCTCGGCATCGGGCCTCGTGACGCACCAGCGCGTCAACAGACGTTGACCGACACGCTTCGTTGGAGCACCGACCTGCTGAGCGCCGAAGAGCGGGGGACTCTCGCATCCCTCTCGGTGTTCGTGGGCGGCAGCTCGATCGGGGCGGCCGAGGCCGTTTGCGACACCGACCTCGAGCGCCTCGCCGCGCTCGTCGACTCGAGCCTGCTGCAGCGGACCGCGGCCGGCGGCGCGGTTCGCCTCTCGCTGCTCGAGACGATCCGCGAGCATGCCGCCGGGCTGCTCGACGGCGTGGGGAACCGACCAGCAACGGAGGCGAGGCACGCGGCGCACTTTGCGGAGATCATCGAAGTGATAGCGGACAAGGGCCCTGCGAGCTACGCCCAAGAGCTACCGATGATCCATGCCGACCTCGACAACATGCGCACGGCCATCGAGCGCTCCGAGCTCGCTGGTGACGATGACACCGCGCTCCGAATCGCGACCGGCCTCTACCGCTACTACTACTTCAAGGGCTCGTTCCGCGAAGGACGGGAGCGGATCAGTGGTCCGCTCGAGCGCGGCGCGGGCGACCCGGTGCTCCAGGCGCTCGCGCTGCGGGCCGTGTCAGGCCTCCACTTCATGCTCGGCGACTTCGACCCGGCAGCGTCCTGCGCCCGCCGAGGCATCGACGTAGGAACCGCGGCGGGTGCCGGGAGCGCAGTGCTGGGCTGTCACACCGTGCTGGCACACATCGCTCGCGAGAAGGGGCAGTACGCGGCGGCGAGGCGCCATCTCGAGGAGAGCGAAACGATCGCGAAGCAGCTCGGGCGCGCCGAGGACGTCATCGTCGCCAACACGAACCTCGGCGAGCTGGCGCTCGCCCTCGGCAACCCCGAGGAGGCCCGCCGGCGGTGGCAACACTCGATCAACTTCTACGGCGAGGACGACGAGAACGCCACCTTCGCGATGCTCGGTCTGGGTGCGGTCGCCGCGCAGGAGGGCGCCCTGGACGAGGCCGCAGGCCACTTCTCGCGAGCCGAGGAGTTGTCAGAGCGCGCCGGCTGGCTGCACAACACGACGCTTGCTCTCGTTGGGCTCGCGGGCATCGCCTCCGAGCGCGGCGAGCACAGCAAGGCTGCTCTCCTCCTCGGCCGCGTCACCGCCCTCCTCGAGGCGACCGGGGGTGAGCTGGCCGGAACCGACGAAGAGATCTTCGAGAGGGTGGGGGCTGCGACGTTGATCCACCTCGGCGAAGGCCCCCTGGCCGAACTCATCACCGAAGGTGTGCGAGCCAGCCGGCACTAGTGCCTCACCGGTGGTCGAGCACGTCGTTGCTCATGTGCTCGGGACGGGCGTCCCTCGCTTCGGCCCAGGGCGTGAGGAGGTGGTCGACGCGGAGCTCCCGAACCACAGGGGGCACGCTTTGACCGTCGAAGGCGACGTCAAGGGGCTGCTGGAACCGGCGCCAGGCGGCTTCTGAGGTCCACACGTCGATGATGCGAAAGCCATCAGCCGTGCGGCCTGCTGCGTGGACGACTAGCTCGGACTGTGCCGAACCGATGACCAGCGAGCGCACGGCGTCGTAGTTCTCCCACGACGCGGCCACGTCGTACACGACAGCAAACGCCACATCGGTTGCAGGGGAGGCTTCCACGGCCAGATCCTCCGACGCCTTGGTTCAGGATCGGTATAGGTCTTGCGCCCCCTCTGTGCCGTGGATGCAGTCGTTGAGACCAAGCTCAGGTCACGCGAGGCTTCTCGCCGAACCCGCGACGCGGCCGGGTTCGGCCGGATCAGCGGTCCGGGGGTGGTGGCGGCGGGGCGACGGTGCCCGATCCGCCGATTTCAGGGCCCGACGGGCCATCGGCGCCCAGCAGCTCGCCGAACAGAGACCGGTAATGGACAAGGGCCTTGCGGAGATCCTCGGTGGATGCCGTGCGGGCCACGCTGGCCCGGTGGATCTCTCGGGCGCTGCGGTAGTTGTCCACCAGGTCGGGGTGATCCACCGAGATGAGATCGGCTTGGGCGTCGAAGTCCTCCACCGGGTAGCCACGGTCGCGCATCACCCGGTTCACCAGGACGTCGGCCTCCTGTACCGATCGGGAAGGTTCGTCCACGAAGCCCTGCTGCACCCGCTCCCAGTCAGCCGAGTACGAGGCTCGGGCTTCCGGATCCAGCGGCTGCACGTCGAGGGCATCGCGCCGTTCCATGCGCTCGGCCAACTCGGCCTCGGCCTTCTTGCGGTCGCCTGCTCCTTCGACGGTGCGTTCGTACTCCGGCCCGAAACGGGACTGCAGCTCCTTGCGCCTGCGCTTCTGCCGCGCCAGCAGGATGGCGGCGACGATGGCGACCAAGGCGACTACGACCGCCACCGCGATGGCGACCTTCACAGCTGTACTGGCGAACATGGGAATCGCTCCTTGATCGCGGTGCGTCAGAGAAGACGCCAGGCATACCTTCCCGCTGCAGCAGGTGGCCAGAATCTTTGGCTCGCACCGCCTTGACCGGTGGGTCAACATGGAGGCATGGACCTGACCTATCCCTCCGAGGCCGAGCAGTTCCGCAAGGAGATCCGGGCCTGGCTGGAGGAGAACCTGCCGGAGGGCTGGTTCGACGAGGGCTTCGAGATGGGCCCCGAGGACAAGAAGCGGTTCAACGTCGAGTGGCCCCAGAAGCTTTACGAGGGTGGCTGGATCTGTGCCTCTTGGCCCACCGAGTACGGCGGCAAGGGCCTCAGCGTGATGCAGAACGTGGTGCTCAGCGAGGAGTTCGCCCGGGCCAAGGCGCCCATGCGCGCCGATTTCTTCGGCGACACGCTGGTCGGCCCCACCATCCTGCAGTGGGGCACCGAGGAGCAGAAGCAGCAGTTCCTGCCGAAGATCCTCAAAGGTGAGATGTCGTGGTGCCAGGGGTTCTCCGAACCGAACTCCGGCTCGGACCTCGCGTCGCTCAAGACCAGCGCGGTGCTCGACGGCGACGAGTGGGTGATCAACGGCCAGAAGGTTTGGACCACCCAGGCCCAGTACGCCGACTACTGCTTCCTCTTGGCCCGCACCGATCCCGAGGCCCGCAGCAAGGGCATCTCCTACCTGCTGGTGCCGATGAAGCAAGCGGGTGTGGAGGTCCGGCCGATCACCCAACCGGACGGCACCGCGGAGTTCAACGAGGTGTTCTTCGACGACGTCCGCTGCCCGAAGGAGAACGTGGTCGGCGGCGTCAACAACGGCTGGGTCGTAGCCAACACCACGCTGTCCCACGAGCGGGGGATGTCAGCCACCACCGGGTACCGCCGCTTCGCCCAGGAGCTCGACATCATGATCGAGGCGGCCCGCTCGAACGGCCGCCTGTCCGACCCGTTGATCCGCCAGAAGCTGGCCCGCTACCACACCAAGATCCAGATACTGCGCATCAACGGTCTGCGCAGCCTTTCGGCCACCGTGCAGGGCACGAAGGACCCGGGCGTCGCCGCGTTGGGCGCCACCAACAAGATGTTCTGGTCCGAGATGCACCGTGAAGCGCTCGAGGTGGCGCTCGAGATCATGGGCCCGGCCGCCATGTTGGTCGACACCGCTCCCGCCGGCACTTGGCCGGCCATCCAACGCCAGTCGAAGCGCGACGGCTACCCGGTCAGCCCGATGATGCAGGCGTTCTTCTTCTCCCGCTCCGAGACGATCTGGGGCGGCACCGCCGAGATCCAGCGCAACATCGTCGGCGAGCGGGTCCTGGGCCTGCCCCGCGAGCCCCAGGTCGACAAGTCCAAGGCCCCCGCTCGCAGCTGACCAACTTCCCGATTTGGGTCATCTCAACGCGCATATGACTGTCGAATGACCCAAATTCGATCTCGGCGCCGCCTTCGGTCACGATCAGAAGGAGCACTTGAGCACCACGGGGACCGTGCGTACGCCTTTGATCCGCCAGCCCTTGACGAAGCGGGAAGCATCGGACGCGCTGCGGAAGTACACCGAGACGACGCCGTAGGCACGCCTCGGGTTCAACCTCAACGCCTCTCGCGCCCCTTGGTCGCAGTTGATGTTCTTCACCGACGGCCGATACCCGAGGGCTACAGCCGCCCGCTTGGCCGCCGGCAGCTTGGCGTCGATCAAGTAGCTGAAGGCTGCGAGGTAGACGCCGGTGACCCGGGCTCCCTTGATCGGCACCACGGCCCTCGGCAGGCCGCCCTTCGGCTGACCGGCGAGGCGGGTGACCGGGGGCGATGTCGATCGGCCACGGGTCGTGGTGGTCTTGGCTTTGGGCTTGGTCTTCGTCTTGGCCTTGGGCTTGGTCTTCGTCTTGGGCTTCGTCTTGGCGGTGGTCGTGGTGCGACGAGGCTTGGCCTTGGTCGTTGTGGTGCTGGATCGCTTCGTGGTGGTCGTCGGCTTCGTCGTCGCGGTGGTGGACGATCGGCCACCATCTGCGCCGACGGTGCGCTGGGAGCGGTCCGGATCCCGTTTCACGAGGGTCCGGTTCAGGGCATAACCGGCGAAGAAGGCCGCCACGATCACCACGAGGCAGCCGGTGATCAGCAGTGGGCGCCGGTAGGTCACCTCGTCGGCCATGCCCCACCATTCCCCATCGGCGAGGCCGGCACCCTAGGAAGACCTCCCCACCGCCCAGGCGCGCCGATCAGGGCGGAGGCAGGCCGGTCAGACCGGGAGGACACCGTGTTTGCGCCAGGGCCGCTCGATGCGTTTGCTCTCGCTGACCTGCAACCCCTTCCAGATGGCGAGCCGGGTGTCGGCCGGGTCGATGACGTCGTCCACCTGAGCGTGACCGGCGGCGATGTAGGGGTCGATGTTCTTGCGCAGCTCGTCGGCCATGGCGATGCGGGCCGCGTCGCGTTCCCGACCTTCGGGGATGGCGTCGAGCTCCTTGCGCTTGATGATGTTGACCATGCCTTCGGGTCCCATCACGGCGATCTCCGCGGTGGGCCAGATGGCCAGGTAGTCCGCTTCGTAGGCCAAGCCGTTCATCACGAAGTACCCCGCGCCGTAGCTCTTGCGCAAGATGATGCTGACCTTCGGCACGGTGGCCTCGGAGACGGCGAACAGCATCTTGGCTCCATGGCGGATGATCCCCTGCTTCTCCACTGCTGAGCCGACCACGAACCCGGGCACGTCGTGGAGGAACACCAGCGGGATGCCGAACGCGTCACACAGCCAGACGAAGCGGGCCGCCTTGTCCGCGGCGTTCACGTCGAGCGCGCCGCCCAGGACCTTCGGCTGGTTGGCGACGATGCCGATCGGTCGGCCACCCACCCGAGCGAACCCGGTGACCACGTTGCGCGCCCATTCCGGCTTCATCTCGAAGAAGTCGCCATCGTCGACCACGAGCTCGATCACCCGGCGGGTGTCATAGGCCCGGCGGGGGGCGGTCGGCACGATCTCGTAGACCTGCTCGATCCGGCGGTCGACCGGATCGTCGGCAGTGACGACCGGTGGCGACTCCTGGTTGTGCTGGGGGAAGAAAGACAGGTATCGCTTGATGGTGGCCAGGCACTCCGCATCGTCGGCCACCTCGAGGTCGGCCACGCCGCTCACCTTGTTGTGGACTGCAGAGCCGCCCATCTCCTCCTCGGTCACGTCCTCGCCAGTGGCCGCCTTCACCAGGTGACGCCCGGCCAAGGCCATCGATGACGTGCCCTTGACCATCGGCAGGAAGTCGGCCAGGGCCGGGATGTACGCCGTGCCGGCCGCGCAATGCCCCATCAGGGCCGCCACCTGTGGCACGACGCCCGACAGCGTCACCTGCTGGCGGAACAATGCACCAGCCCCGGCAAACGTCGAGCCCGACGAGGCCTGGATGCGGGCGCCGGCCGAGTCGAGGAGCCACACGATGGGGATGCGCTGGCGCAGGACGACCTCGCGCATGCGCGCCGTCTTGACCTCGTTGACCGCACCCATCGATCCGGCCATCACCGTGAAGTCGTAGGCCACGACTGCGGTGCGGCGGCCGGCGATCTCCCCGACGCCGGTGACGCAGCCGTCGGCCGCCATGTAACCCTTGGCGGCCAGGGAGGGGTCCATCGAATCGGCCAGCTGGCCGAACTCCACGAACGTCCCGGCGTCGAACAACACGTCGAGCCGTTCGCGCACCGGCCACTTCCCCATCGACCGCTGACGCTCCACCCGCTCCGGGCCGCCCATGGCCAGCGACCGCTCCCGCCGGGAGCCGAGATCCTCGACGAGGGGCTTCCAATCGTGCAGGTTCGGGGTGTCGGTCATGGCCCGAGCCTCCCATGCCCCCGGCCCGAGGACGCGGTGGCGCGCGCCCGCGGTGTACCTGCCCGGGCAGAATCGGCTGGTGATACGCCGTCCCGCATGGCTGATCGGGGTGCTCACGTTGCTGTTGGCAATCGGCTGTTCCGACAAGGACACCAAACCCCAGTTGTCCCAAGCCGATACGGATGGTTCGGCGCCGTTGGTGAAGGTGTCGCGAGATCAACGACCGCGAGCCTGGCTCGACGACGGCCAGCCGCACGACCACATCCATGCTGCGTTCGGGGTCTACATCTGTGACCACTTCCTCAAACCCGTGACCGATCGGCACGCCGACGAGCTGGGCATCCACACTCACGGCGAAGGCATCATCCACATCCACCCGTTCTCCAACGATGCCGCCGGTCCAAACGCCCGGCTGCGGGTGTTCTTCGCCGACACGGACATCCGCGTGCGGGGCGGCGACCTGCAGGTGCCCGGTACCCGCGCCCGGTCCGGCACGACGAGATGTGACGGCAAGCCCGCTCAGCTCGAGCTGGCCTACTGGGCCGACGGCGAGCACGCCGCGGCGCACCAGCCCGACAAGGTGATCACCCGCTCGATCTGGGACGCACCCTTGAACCGCGATCTGGCTGCCTACACGTTGGCCTTCGTACCGAAGGGCACGAAGGTGCCACCGCCTCCCGCCGCTAAGACGGTGCGGGAGCTCGGGACCGCTGACAAGTGACGGCCGGGAGGCGGTCCGGTATCAGCTTCCAGCCCAACGAGGCTTGCGTTTCTCGACGAACGCGGCGATGCCCTCGGCCGCATCCTCGGTCGAGGCGGTGACCGACAGCATGGGGTGCAGCAGCCGGAGGGCATCGTCGGCGGACTGGTCCCACACGGCGTAGAAGGAGTCGCGACCGAGCTTCATGATCACCGGCGACTTGGCCGCCAACGTCGCCGTCAGGTCGTCGACCGCGGCGTCCAACTCCTCGACCGATACCGCCCTCGTGACGAACCCGATCCGCTCGGCTTCGCTCGCCGACACCCTGCGACCGGTCATCATCAGCTCCAACGCCTTCTTCGGTGGCATCGACCGGGTGAGCGGCACGGTGATCATGTGGGCCCACAGCCCGACGTCGATCTCCGGTGTCCCGAACTGCGCGTCGTCCGCGGCGACGACGAGGTCACAGGCCAGGGCGAGGCCGAATCCTCCCGCCAAGGCGTAGCCCCGGACGCGGGCCACGGTCGGCTTGCCCAGGTCCCACATGTCAGCGAACAGGCGGGCCAGCTCCCCACGGGCGTCGTGCAGCGCGGCGTAGCCCGAACCTTCGGCCATGCCGGCCAGGTCGGCACCGGCACAGAACGCCTTGTCTCCAGCACCGGTGAGCACAACGACCCGCGCCTGCGGATCGGCCTTGGCTTCGGCAAAGGCCTTGCGCAGCTCGGTTATCACCATCCAGGACAGCGAGTTGCGCTTGTCCGGACGGTTGATCGTGATGCGGGCGACATGATCGACCACGTCGTACAGGAGCGACTCGAAAGCCATACGGCGGACCGTAGCTGCGTCTCCGCCTCAGATTTCCGCCCCCAGAACATCTGGGGTCTGTTGACGGCACATGTGCCACCGATACTCCCCAGAACTTCTGGGGAGGAAGGGCTGGGGAGCACTGGCTCCAGGTACGCTCCGGCGCCGGCGACGGGAGGTGCGGGTGGGACAACAGCACGTGCTGGCCATCGATCTCGGCACCGGCGGGCCGAAGGTCGCATTGGTCACGGTGGGCGGGGTCATCACCGCCCACGAGTCCGAGCCGACCAAACTGATCCTGCTCCCGGGCGGCGGCGCTGAACAGGATCCTGACGAGTGGTGGGCGGCCATCACCACGTCGGTTCGACGGCTGTTGGCGGCCGGGCATGTGCCGGCAGGAGACATCGTGGCGGTCAGCGTCACCTCCCAGTGGTCCGGCACCGTGGCCGTCGACGCGCAGGGGCATCACCTCATGAACGCTGTGATCTGGATGGACTCTCGGGGCGCGCCGTACGTGAAGGACGTGGTGGGCGGCCGCCTGCGGATCCAGGGCTACGACCCTCGCAAGCTGCGCATGTTCATCCAACGCACGGGAGGGGCGCCGAGTCACTCGGGCAAGGACTCGATCGGCCACATCCTGTTCCTGCAACACGAAAGGCCCGACATCTACCGCCGAGCCCATGCGTTCCTGGAGCCGGCCGATTACCTCAACGCCCGGATCTGCGGCCGCCAGGTGTCCTCGTTCGACTGCATCGTCGCCCACTGGATCACCGACAACCGCGACATCAACGGTGTCCACTACGACTCTGACCTGCTGGAGCTGTACGGGGTGGATCGCACCAAGCTCCCCGACCTGGTGCCGTCGGCCAGCGTGGTGGGCGAGGTCACTGCCGCGCTGGTCGAGGAGTGGGGCCTTGCTGCGGGAACGAAGGTCGTGACCGCCACCGGTGACATCCACTCGGCGGTCATCGGCTCTGGCGCGGTCGGTGACTTCGAGGGTCACCTGTACATCGGGACGTCGTCGTGGTTGTCCTGTCCGGTTCCGTGGAAGAAGACCGACCTCCTCCACAACCAGGCCGCTCTGCCCTCCCCCATCCCCGGCCGGTACTTCCTGGCCAACGAGCACGAGGTGGCGGGCGCCGCGCTGTTGTGGCTGCGGGACAACGCCGGCATGGCCGCCGACTTCGACGAGATGGACGCGCTGGTGGCCGAGGCGCCGGTCGGGTCGGGCAAGGTCATCTTCACGCCGTGGCTCAACGGCGAACGCACTCCGGTTGACGACCACACGATCCGCGGCGGCTGGAACAACATTTCGCTGTCGACCACCCGGGCCGACCTCGTCCGGTCGGTTTTCGAGGGCGTCGCCTACAACTCACGGTGGCTGCTCGACACGGTCGAGAAGTTCGTCAAGCGCAAGATGGACGGCCTGAACTTCATCGGCGGCGGAGCGCGGTCCGATGCGTGGTGCCAGATGCACGCCGACGTCCTCGACCAAACGATCCGCCGGGTGGCCGAGCCCCAGCACGCCAACGCCCGGGGCGCAGCGTTCGTGGCGTCGCTGGCCCTCGGCCTCGCGACGGTCGACCAGCTCAGCGCCAATGTCCGGATCGACCGGGAGTTCGTGCCCAACCCGGCAAACCGCGGCGTCTACGACGAGCTGTACCGCGAGTTCCGCAACCGCTACAAGGCGGACAAGGCCATGCATCGCCGCCTCAACGGGCCCTGAGCCGCTCCCCTCTGACCGCCAGGGTTTCCTGGGACAAGGGCGCGCGGAATACGCGCGCCCTTGTCCCAGGAATGTGATGTCTACGGTGGCTGCCATGGACGCTGCCGAACGTGACGCGCTGGCCGAGCTGCTCGAGCCTGGGCTGAAGCCCTACCGCGACGACTACCAGCGCTACTCCACCATCCCCGCCGGTGGCCGCAGCCGCGACGACATCCTGGCTGAGATGCGGGCGATCCGGGATCGTGAAGAGAGCCGCTGGTCCGATGGCTTCGCGTCGGGCGCGGTGTACCACGGCGATCCGAGCCACATCGCGTTCATGAACGACGTGTACGCGCTGAACAGTCAGGCCAACCCGTTGCACAGCGACCTGTGGCCGAGCGCCACGAAGTACGAGGCCGAGATCGTGTCAATGGTCGGCGACATGCTCCATGGCGGTTCGTCCCACGAGGGCGCGCCCGATGTGTGCGGCACCGTGTCCTCCGGCGGCACCGAGTCGATCCTGCTGGCCATGAAGACCTACCGGGATCAGGGCCGCGCCGAGCGGGGGATCACCGAGCCGAACATCGTCGCGCCGGTGTCCGCCCATGCCGCGTTCGACAAGGCATCGCAGTACTTCGGCATCGAGCTGCGCAAGGTCCCGCTCGGACCGGACTTCCGTGCCGACGTCGACGCCAGCCGTTCGCTGATCGACGACCGGACCGTGGCCATGGTCGGCTCGGCCGTCCAGTTCCCGCAGGGCGTGAGCGACCCGATCGAGGATCTGGCCGCGGTGGCCGCCGAGAATGGCGTGGGATTCCACACCGACTCCTGCCTCGGCGGCTTCGTGCTGCCCTGGGCCGAGAAGCTCGGGTACCCGGTGCCACCGTTCGACTTCCGGGTGCCGGGCGTGACATCGATGAGCTGTGACACCCACAAGTTCGGCTACGCGGCCAAGGGCACGTCAGTAGTGCTCTACCGGCACCCCGATCTTCGGGCCTACCAGTACTACCGGTCGGCCGATTGGCCCGGTGGCCTCTACTACTCCCCCACGTTCGCCGGCTCTCGACCTGGCGCGCTGTCGGCCCAGGCGTGGGCCGCTCTCGTGTCGATCGGCGAAGAGGGGTACATGGCGGCGACGAGAGCCATCCTCGAGACCGCCGCGGTGATGCGTCACCGAGTGGCGGGCATCGAAGGCCTCGAGCTGCACGGCGACTCGCTCTGGCTGGTGGCGATCGGCTCGACCGATCCCGAACTCGACATCTACGGCGTGCTCGACCAGATGAGCCACCACGGCTGGAGCCTCAACGGGCTGCAACAGCCGCCGTCGGTTCACCTGTGCACCACGTTGCGCCACACCGAGCCTGGCGTGGCCGAACGGTTCGTGGAGGACCTGCAGGCGTCGGTCGAGACGGCCCGAGGCAACCCCGCCGCCGGAGGCCAGATGGCCCCCGTCTACGGCATGGCCAGCTCGATCGAAGGAAGAGGCACCGTGGAAGAGATCCTCAGGACCTACGTCGACGTCTTGTTCAAAGTCTGATCCCCACCAGCCGGACGACAGTCCGAAGTCGCGGTGCCGCTGCCGATCCGGCTCCGCCGTGTCGGCACGCAAGCCGCGCCGCAGGCGAGGCATTCCTAGCCGGCCCCGGTCGAGGGGCCGGCCGCTCGGGCTAACGGCGCCCGAAGGGCGACATCGCTGCCGTTGATGGGGGGAGGTCGAGGGGGGAAGCTCCGCTTCCCCCCTCGATTACACGTAGCCGCGCAGCTTGGCGGCGTTGGCTACTCGGTCGATGCCGATGGTGAAGGCGGCGCGGCGGAGGGTCGTGTCGTACTTCTCGGCGGCTGCTGCGGTGACCGCGAACGCCGCGGTCATGCGGGACTTGAGCTCTTCGTTGAAGCGCTGCTCGGTCCAGGTGAACTGCTGGATGTTCTGGACCCATTCGAAGTACGAGCCGGTGACACCACCGGCGTTGGCCAGGATGTCGGGGATCACCTCGACACCTTGGTCGCCCAGGATCTTGTCGCCGCCCGGGGTGACGGGGTAGTTCGCCGCTTCGAGGACGACCCTCGCCTGCACGGTGGAGGCATTGGCGTCGGTGATGACCTGGCCCAGTGCAGCCGGCACCAGCACGTCACAGTCCGTGGCGATCAGCTCGGCTTGGGAGATCTGCTCGCCGCCTGGAAGGTCGCTCAAGTGGCCGCCGGACAACATGTGGGCACGGGCCAGGTTCACGTCGATGCCGTCGGCGCAGTGCACACCGCCGCTCACGTCTGAGAGCGCCACGACGGTCGCACCCCGCCTCACGATCTCATCGGCAAACCAGGACCCCACGTTGCCGAACCCCTGCACCGCGACCCGCAGCTTCGACAGATCGATGCCGCGACGAGCGGCCCATGCGTCGAGCACGTACACACAACCTCGCCCGGTGGCCGCCTCCCGGCCCGGCGCCCCTCCGAGGTCCAGCGGTTTGCCGGTCACACAAGCCGGGCTGTAGCCCTCTTTGGACGAGAACGCGTCCATCATCCAGGCCATCACCTGAGCGTTGGTGTTGACGTCGGGAGCCGGGATGTCGCGGTAGATGCCCAGCACATGGCTGATGGCCATCGTGAACCGGCGGGTCATGCGCTGCAGCTCGGCCTGGGACAGCTTGGTCGGGTCGACCTCGATCCCGCCCTTGGCGCCGCCGAACGGCACGTCGACCAGCGCGGTCTTCCAGGTCATCAGCGACGCCAGGGCGCGCACCTCGTCGAGGTCAGCGGTCGGGTGATAGCGGATGCCTCCCTTGTACGGCCCGCGCGCCCCGTTGTGCTGGACCCGGTAGCCGCGCACGACGAGCAGGTCGCCGTCGTCGAGCCGCACCGGAACCTGCACCGCGACCTCCCGGTAGGCGGTGGTGAGCACTGAGTACATCGAGTCGTCGAGATCGATGAGTCGGGCCGCCTCCTCGAAGTAGACGTTCACTGCTTCGTGGGCCGACATGTCAGACATGGTCAGAAGTCTGTCACCGGCATGAACCCGCTGTCCCGGGGCTCAGCGGCCGGTGGCCAGCACCGCCAGGCCGGCCCAGCTCTGAGGACGGGCCCCGAGGGCTTCCCCGGTGTCCGGGTGCCAGTGCTCGGCCAGGCCCGACTGCTCGGCACCGGCCACCAACGGCGCGCCGAGACCAGTGGCACCGGAACGCCATAGCAGGTAGCTGAGCTGCGGCCAGGATGATCCCCGCCAGTAGGCCTCCGGCTCGAACACCGGCTCGGCCCGATGTACCCCCGTCGGGCCGAAGCGACCGCCGAACGCCGTTTCGTCGACGAGCTGGGCGTGCGCCGCGGACCGTTGAGCGACCGACGACGGGCCGACGACCAGCGCCGGCAGCAGGGCGTCGAGAGTACGGATTCGACCCGACGTGGCTGCCGCCGGCCCGTCGTCGACCCAAGTCGCCAGCGCGTCATCCCACCGTGCCGACAGCGCCTCGGCCAGCTCGTCGGCCTCCGCCCGGAGCCCGAGCTCGCCTGCGTTCCAGGCCACCAGTGCGTTGAAACCGGCGGGCGCGACGGCGAACGCATCATTGGCCAATGGCGCACCGCCTGAGGAGCGTTCGACCGTTCCCAACAGCTTGCCCTTCACGTCGTACCAGCTGGCCGATGACCATCCGCCAGAGCACCAGTGATCCCACCGCGGGCTGTCGTCGCAGCCGGTCTCCCACGGATGCACGACCGTGACCAAACCCTTGGCCGTCCGCCGTCGATGGTCCAACAGGAACCGCAGGCCCCGCAGCGCCCGCGCCCGCACGTCGGCCGGCACGTCGATGCCCCTACGTTCGAGCTGGGCGATGGCATGCCCGTACATCGGTGGCTGCGTGATGGACGACGTGGCCGGGCGATCCCAGAACGCGGCGTGGGGAGACGGCGAGCCGACGTAGCGGATGTGCGGAACGAAGCCGATCTCGTCCTGGTCCGAGAGGGCCGAGCGCAACTCGGCGACCGCCCGATCAGCGTCGCCCAGCTCGGCCCAGATGATGGCGTGGAAGCAGGAGTCCCACAGCCACTGCCACGGGTATGCCTCGGCGTTGGGGACGGTGTGGCCACCGCCTTCGCCATCGGGCCTCCAATGGGCCACCATCATGGACCGCACCCGCTTCCGCAGAGCCGACTCACCCATCGATGCCCACCACCGCGATCGTCTCGTTCCGCCTCGGCGGGCCCGACGGCGTCTCGGTGGTGGCCGACTCGTGGCGGCGAGCGCTCGAGACGCTGGGCTCCACGGTCACCACCGTCGCCGGGGAAGGGCCGGTCGACCGGCTGCTTCCGAGCCTGGCCATCGACTCGAGCTCGGTCCCATCGTCAACCGACGTGGAACGCGCGCTGGCTGACGCCGACCTGGTGGTCGTCGAGAACCTGTGCACGATCCCGCTCAACCTCCCGGCCGCCCGCGTGGTGGCGGCCACGCTACGAGGGCGTCCGGCGATCCTGCACCACCACGACCTGCCCTGGCAGCGGCCCCGGTTCGCCGATGTCGTCGAGTTGCCGCCAGACGACCCCGCCTGGCGGCACGTGACCATCAACGACCTCACCCGCCGGGAGTTCAGGGAGCGGGGGCTGGCCGCCACCACGATCTACAACGGGTTCGACGTCAGCCTCGGATCCGGCGATCGCATCGGCACCCGGGCCGCTCTCGGCGTGACCGACCAGCAGCGCCTGTTCGCCCACCCGGTTCGGGCCATCCCCCGCAAAGCGGTCCCCGCGGCGATCCGCTTGTCCGAGGCCCTCGATGCCACGTACTGGTTGTGGGGCCCGGCCGAGGAGGGCTACGGGCCCGCGCTGGCCCAGGTGCTGTCCGCGGCGCGATGTCGGGTCATCCACCGGCCACCGCCAGGTTCGATCGTCGACGCCTACGCCGCGGCCGACGCCATCGTGTTCCCGTCGACCTGGGAGGGCTTCGGGAACCCGCCGATCGAGGCGGCCATCCACCGTCGGCCGGTCGTCGTCGGCCCGTACCCGGTGGCTGAGGAGTTGCGCGAGCTCGGGTTCGACTGGTTCCCGAGCGACGACCCCGCCCCGCTTCGTCGGTTCCTGGATGACCCCGATCCTGAACTGCTCGATCACAACCAGGCCCTCGCCCGCCGGATGTTCAGCCAGGAGCGAGTGGTCGCCGACCTGGCAAGTCTCCTCGATCAGGCAGGCTGGATGCCGTGACCGACCAGGGCCCGGACCCCGTCCTGGCTCGCCGGGCCCGCATCGCCGGCCTCGTGCAACTCGGCCAGCGCATCGGCTACGGGCTCTTCGCGATAGCGATCGTGGCGTTCTTCGTCGGGTTCGCCGTCGGGTTCACAGGTGGTGTCGTAGCTGTGGTGGTGATCGCGCTGGTCGCCGGTTCGCTCGTGCTCGCGCCGGCCATCGTCTTCGGCTACGGAGTCAAAGCCGCCGATCGCGACGACCGAGACCACGGCCGGCTCTGATCAAAGTCCGTCGACCGAGCGATCGCTTCCGGACGCACAGATCAGGCCAGCACCGCGGGGGTGGCCAAGGCAGTGCGCAGCGCGTCGGCGGCGAGGTCGACGGCCTGATCGGCAACAGGCGTTACCGCGCCCATGCTGAAGAACCCGTGGATCATCCCGTCGTAGCGCTCCGCGGTGACGGCCACGCCTGCTGCTTCGAGCTTGGCCGCGTACGCCTCACCTTCGTCGCGCAGCGGGTCGTACTCGCCGGTGATGACGACGGTCGGAGCCACGCCGGACACGTCCTCGGCGAACAACGGCGATAGCTCAGGGTCTCGGGCGTCGGCGCCCCCAGACAGGTAGTGGGCGGTGAACCAGGCCATGCCCTTGCCGGTGAGGAAGTACCCTTCGCCGTTCTCAACCATGGATGGGTGGCTCAGCGTCAGGTCGGTGACGGGGTACACCAGCACTTGCAGAGCCAACCGGACATCGTTCCGACTGGCGGCTCGTTGAGCCACCACCGCGGCCAGGTTGCCCCCGGCACTGTCGCCGCCCACCGCCAGCCGGGAAGAGTCGGCGCGGATCTCGCGGGCGTGGCCGGCCACCCAGTCCAACGCCGTCCAGCAGTCCTCCAGCGGTTGAGGCGCCGGGTGCTCGGGCGCGAGTGCGTAGTCGACCGAGACCACGACCGCGCCGGAGCGCGCACACAGCTTGCGAGCGGTGGGATCGGCTGTATCGAGGTCGCCGATCACCCAGCCGCCACCATGGAACCACAAGAGAACGCCGAACGGTCCGTCCCCTTCCGGTGTGTAGATGCGCACGGGCAGATCCCCGTTCGGACCGGGCAGGATCCGGTCCTGCACGCCGGCTACCGACGTTGGGTCGCCGTCGATGATGGCCAGGTCCTTGGCCATCACTCGCGCCTCCGCGGGCGACATCGACTCCAATCCCGCGTCCCCCATCGAGGCGATGGCATCGAGGATCGGTTGGAACGACGGATCGACCGGCACGTGATCACCTCCAGGTAGACGCCTGGGCACCGTACCCACGACCGCCGTCCGCCACCTCGGCCGCCTCGGCCGCGCCGTGACCTTGACCCACCGGTCAGGGTTACGCTCTCGTGGCTCACCGTCCGCCGCTACCCAGGAGCACAACATGAAGGCCGCAGTGCTGACCGGCGTCGACACGCCCCTCGAGATCCGTGACGACATCGAGATCGCAGCCCCCGGGCCGGGTGAGGTGCGGATCAAGGTGGCCGCTTCCGGTGTGTGCCACTCGGACCTTTCGGTTCAGAACGGCACGATCCCACTTCCCACACCAATGGTCTTGGGCCACGAGGGCGCGGGCGTGGTCGAGGAGGTCGGCGACGGCGTGAGCAGGGTCGGTCCGGGTGATCACGTGGTGTTGTCGTTCGTCCCGGCCTGCGGCGAGTGCTACACGTGCCGGCGGGGCCAGAGCTACCTGTGTGAGAAGTCCGCCATGCAAGCGGCGGGCGGCATGCTCGACGGCACCACCCGGCTCACCAGTGGTGGTAGCCCTCTGCACCAGATGGCCTGTCTCGGGACGTTCGGCGAGACCGCCATCGTGCCGGAGATCTCGATGGTCAAGATCCCCGAGGACGTTCCGCTCGACGTGGCCGCACTGATCGGCTGTGGCGTGCTCACCGGCGTCGGCGCGGCATTGAACACCGCCAACATCCGCCCCGGCGACAACGTGGCGGTGGTCGGCTGCGGCGGTGTGGGCCTCAACGTGATCCAGGGCGCCCGGATCGCCGGCGCCGGCAAGATCATCGCCATCGACATGTTCGACTCGAAGCTCGAGATGGCCAAGCAGTTCGGCGCCACCGACACCGTGAACCCGGCCAACGGAGATCCCGGCGGCCAGGTGACCACCATCTGCGGCGGCCGCGGGGCCGACGTGGCGTTCGAAGTGATCGGTCTCAAGGCGACGATGCAGCAGACGATCGAGATGATCCGCCCCGGCGGCGAGGCGATCCTGGTCGGCGTGCCCCGCATGGATGTGATGCTCGAGCTGAACGCCGCGTTCACGTTCCTGTATCTCGACAAGACGGTGAAGGGCTGCTGGTACGGCTCGTCCAACGTGCACGAGGACGTCCCGAAGCTGCTCGACCACTGGAAGAAGGGCGACCTCAAGCTCGAAGAGCTGATCTCACGGGAGATCTCGATCGAGCAGGTGAACGAGGCGTTCGAGGCGATGGGTTCGGGCGAGGTCGCCCGGTCGGTGATAAAGCACTGAAACTCAGCCAGCCTCCGAACGGCAACCGCTAGGGGCGTCGCGGGACAGCAGGGCGCTGCGATGACGGTGACGCCTGATCCGGGCCGCGAGCAGGGTGGTGCCCGGCTGGCGGGCCGGCGCCGGCCGCAGCGGCTCGGGGGGACGGCGCGTGGCGGCCGCGGGTGCGGCGCGTGGAGCGTTCATTCCCCCGTGTCTCGCCGTCGCAGCGACCTTGTCCTTCCCGGTCTCGGTTACGGTCAACGAACGGCCATCACCCCCTCCCACCCACCAAACGATCCACTGAACGATCCGCGGCCCACACCGCTGCGCCTGCCGGCCGCGGAGCGCCGACGCCAGCTGCTCGATGTGGCCATCGAGGTGTTCGCCGAACACGGTCTGCACGGCGCGTCGATGAACCAGGTGGCTGAGGCCGCCGGGGTGACCAAGCCGGTGCTGTACCAACACTTCAGGTCAAAGCGGGCGCTCTACTGCGAGGTCCTCGAAGACGTCGGCAGCCGGCTGGAGGATGCGGTGATCAAGGCCACGGCGGATGCCGAGGGCCCGCGCCAGCAGGTCGAGGCCGGTTTCCGGACGTACTTCCGGTGGGTGGCCGCCGAGCCGGCCGAGTTCGGGCTGCTCTTCGCCGGCGGTGCCCGCGGCAACGACGGCTTCGCCGACACGACACGGCGGGTGGAAACCACCATCGCTGACGCGGTGGCGGCGCTCATCGACGTCGAGGGTCTCGATGCCATGCATCGGCGGGTCTTGGCTCATGGCATCGTCGGCATCGCCGAGGCCACCAGCCGGCATTGGATGGTCAACGATCTGCCGCTCGACCCGGAGGACCTCGCCGCCCGCACCGCCGAGTTGGCTTGGGCTGGCTTGCGTCGCGTCCGCCACCCCTGAAGCGAACCGCCAGTCGGCTGGATCGACAACGGACACCTATGGTGCGAGCGATGAGCAGCCACGACGACCTTCGCGCCTTGGCCGACGGGTACTGGCAGGGCCAGATGCAGGCCAGCCCGTTCTCGGCCACGTTCCTGGGCGACCACCGCTACGACGACCAGGTCGATGACCTCTCAGCTGAGGCCGAGGCGGCCAGGCGCCACGAGCTGGCCCAGCTCCGTGAGCGGGTGGACGCGCTCGACCGGGAGCCGCTCGAGGCGGCCGACCGAGTCACCAGAGCGCTCCTGCTCGGTGACCTGACTGATGGGATCAAGTCGATCGATCTGCGGCTGACCGAGTTGCGGTCGGACCAGATGGAGGGTGTTCACGCTGATCTGATGATCGTCGCGGGCCAGCTCAACGCGCCCGAACCCGAGCATGCCCGGATGGCCGTGGAGCGTCTCGGGAAACTGGGCACGATGTTCGACCAAGCGGCGACCCGGTTCCGGGAAGGTCTGGCCTCAGGCCGGTCGCCGGCGCGGATCAACATCGAACGCTCCCTGAACCAGATCGACGGTTACCTGGCCTCCCCCATCGACCAGGACCCGTTCGCGGCCCTCAGCGGGCCGGTCGACTGGGATGGTGAGGCCGCGTGGCGAGATGAGCTCAAGGAGGCAGTGCGAGACAGCGTACGGCCGGCCTTCGCCCGCTACCGCTCGGTGCTGGCCGACGAGCTCCTGCCGGCGGCCCGACCGGACGAGCGCTGCGGGCTCACCTGGATCGATGACGGCGCGGAGATCTACGGCGCAGTCGTCGGTTTCCACACCGGTGTCGACCTCACCGCCGAGGAGATCCACGCCATCGGAATGGAAGAGGTCACCGAGAAGCTTCCGGCCGAGTATGCCGAGGTCGGCGGCCGCCTGTTCGGCCTGTCCGATGAAGCCGAGATCTTCAACCGTCTGCTCGACGACCCCACCCTCCGCTACGCCCACGGCGACGAGATCCTGGCCGATGCCCGGCGCTGCCTCGACGCAGCCACCCAGGCGATGCCGGATTGGTTCGGCCTCCGACCCCAGGCCCCGTGCCACCTGACGCCGGTGCCGGAGTACCTGGCGGCCGACGCCCCTGGCGCCTACTACACGCCGCCCGCGCCGGATGGCAGCCGGCCCGGCGAGTACCACGTCAACCTCCACGAACCGAGCCAGAAGAGCCGGTTCGAGACCGCGTCGATCGCGTTCCACGAAGCGATCCCCGGCCACCACCTGCAACTGGCCATCGCCACCGAGCGCACAGACCTACCGGCGTTCCAGCGTTTGTCGTTCGGCCAGACCGCATTCGTCGAGGGTTGGGCGCTGTACACCGAACGGTTGGCCGAGGAGATGGGCCTCTACACGTCCGACCTCGACCGCATCGGCATGCTGGCCAGCGATTCGTTCCGGGCCTGCCGACTCGTCGTGGACACCGGCTTGCACGCCATGGGCTGGAGCCGGGAGCGGGCCATCGACTTCATGGACGAACACGCTCCGCTCAGCCGGGAGGAGATCACCGTCGAGATCGATCGCTACATCGGGATGCCGGGCCAGGCGCTGGCCTACAAGATCGGCCAGCGGGAGATCCTGCGTCTGCGGGCTGCCGCCCGGCAGCGCTTGGGCGAGCACTTCGCCATCAGCGGCTTCCACGACGTGGTCCTCGGTTCGGGCACGGTCAGCCTTGGCGTGCTGGGTGACCTCGTCGAAGCGTGGCCCGGCGTGGCTGCCTGAGCCACCGCGCCGCCGGCCGCGCGCCGAGGGCATGATCGCGCCATGACCGACCTGCTGGCTCTGTCCGCCCGCATCATCGACGAGGGCCGAGCCGACGGCCCCGAGTCCGCGAACCCGATGACCGGCGAGCTGCGCGAGCTGACCGACGGGATCGCCATGGTCGAGGCGTTCTCCCACGTCATTGCGTTCCGCACCGAAGCCGGACTTGCTGTGTTCGATACGAGCAGCGAGCAGTTCGCCCCTCGGGTGATCGCCGCCCTCGGGCGATGGACGAACGAGCCCGTCGACACGATCGTCTACACCCACGGTCACGTCGACCACGTCGGCGGAGCGGGAGCGCTCGTCGCCGATGCTGCGGCCCGCCACCAACGGCGGCCCCGGATCGCGGGTCACCACAACATCCCGGACCGATTCGCCCGCTACGACATGACCAACGGGTACAACGGCTTGATCAACCAGCGGCAGTTCCGCACGCCGGAGCCGTACTGGATGAGCGACTGGGTTCAACCTGACACGACGTTCAGCGACCGGCTGCGGGTGGACGTCGGCGGGATCGACTTCGACCTGCGCCACGACCGGGGTGAGACCGACGACCACGCGTGGGCCTGGGTGCCCCAGCATGAGGCCATCTGCGCGGGTGACTTCCTCACGTGGGTGTTCCCCAACGCCGGTAACCCTCAGAAGGTGCAGCGCTATCCCCTGGAATGGGCGCGGGCGCTGCGGCAGATGGCCGCGCTGGAGCCGGAGCTGATCCTGCCGGCCCACGGCCTTCCGATCCGCGGGCGGAAGCGGATCAGCGGCGTGCTCGATGATCTGGCCAGCGCTCTGGAGTCGTTGGTCGGACAGACGCTGGCGCTCATGAACGAAGGTGCTCGCCTCGACCGCATCATCCACGAGGTGGAGCTGCCCTCGGCGCTGTTGGATAGGCCGTACATGCGACCGGTCTATGACGAACCCGAGTTCGTCGTGCACAACATCTGGCGACTGTACGGCGGCTGGTACGACGGGAACCCGGCCAACCTCAAACCCGCTCCGGACGTCGTGCTGGCCGCGGAGGTGGCCGCGCTGTCCGGCGGCGCCGACCGTTTGGCCGCCCGCGCCACCGAGTTGGCCGAAGCAGGCGATCTGCGCCTGGCCTGCCACCTGGTCGAGTTGGCCGGCCATGCTGCGCCCGACGACGTGGCTGTGCACCGCGCCCGCCACGACGTGTACGACCGTCGCCGGCGCAGTGAGCTCTCGCTCATGGCGCGCGGCATCTACGCCGCGGCCGCCCGGTCCTCCGCAGCGATCGCCGGCCTTGGTGACCAGCCTGCTCCTGGCGGAACCTTGCTCAGTGCGCCACCAAGCGCCGCGCGCGACTGACCCCCCCCGTTCTTCGTGCCCAGAGGACCAGCAAAAGGTCGCCCCGCCACGAAGAACGAACCGAGACACGCCCGACCCCGTTCTTCGTGCCCAGAGGACCAAAAAGAGGTCGCCCCAGCACGAAGAACGAACGAGGCCCGATAGTTCGGCTGGGACGGGGGCTCAGCTGCACCCGCGGCCTTTACGTCAAGGGGCCGACGCGGGCAGCATGCCTCGGTGCACGTGTCGGTCCTGATCGCGGTGGCCATCCTCGCGGTCGGGCTGGCCTCCGGTGTCCTGTCCGCCCTGTTCGGGGTCGGCGGCGCGGTCCTCACCACGCCGGGGGTCCGGTTCCTCGGGCTGTCGCCGATCCTCGCCATCGGGTCGACCATCCCGGCGATCCTGCCCGGTTCGATCACCGGTGCGACCCGATTCCAACGCCAGGGGCTTGTGAGTTGGCGGATCGGGTTGGTGTGCGGGGGCAGCGGCGCGGTCCTGGCCGTCGCCGGTGCCGACGTCTCAGACCACGTGAACGCCCATCTGTTGATGGTCATCACCGCCGGCCTCCTGCTGCTCAGTGGCGTCCAGGCCACCCGCTCGCCCCGAGCCCCGGCCGACAGCCCCAGCGGGCCGTCAGCTGAGCCGACGACCGCCCCGGCCTCCACCATCGTCCGCAAGCCCGCACAGTCCACTGCGGCGCCGGCGACCGGCCGGCTCGTCTTGGTCGGGGCGGCCGCCGGTTTCGTGGCCGGCCTGCTCGGGGTCGGCGGCGGCGTGGTGTTGGTCCCGGCGTTCACCGCCCTCCTCCATCTACGTCAGAAAGAGGCGGTGGCCTCCAGCCTGGTGGCGGTAGCGGTGTTCTCCGTGCCCGCCCTGATCACCCACTCGCTGCTCGGTCACGTCGACTGGGCCGTGGCCCTGCTGTTGGCGCTCGGTGTCGTGCCCGGCGCTTGGATCGGATCACACATCACGGTGAACACCTCGGACCGGACCCTCCGCAGGCTGTGCGGCGCCTTCTTCATCATCCTGGCCGTCGTGTACGGGGCAAGTGAGCTTCGGGCCGTGCTCTGAAGCTGATCCCGACGAACCAGCACGCGCCCGCCGGGAATGAGGCGGCCGTGGCCGGCCGTTGAGAGTCGGTGTCCGCGACCGCCAAGGAGCTCCCGTGCCAACCGATGCCGATGCACCCACCGTCGAGTTCTTCTTCGATCCAGCCTGTCCCTGGACCTGGATCACGTCGCGCTGGATGGTCGACGTGGCCGAACAGGCCGGCATCGACGTCGAGTGGCACGCGCTCAGCCTCGGCCTCCTGAACGCCGGCAGCCTCGAACCGACCGACGACACGCCCGAGGAGTTCCGTCCGAGGTTGGCCCTCTCGGCCAAGGCGTTGCGCATCGTCGAACAGCTCGCGTCCGAGGGTCGCAACGACGAAGTCGGTCGCTTCTACACAGCGCTGGGCACCGCCGTGCACGTCGACCAGCAGGATGCGGACGATGGCCTGCTGGCTGACGCGCTGGCATCGGCTGGCATCGAGGATCTCCAATCCGTCGGCGACGACCACAGCCTCGACGATCTGGTGAAGGCCAGCCATGAACGGGCTCAGTCGCTCGTGTCCGGCGACGACACGGGCTCGCCGGTCATCTCGGTGGGCGGCAACGCCATGTTCGGTCCGATCGTGTCACCGGCGCCGACCGGCGACGAGGCGTTGAAGCTCTGGGGCTCGGTCCAGGCGTTGATCGCCACGCCGCAGTTCTTCGAGCTGAAGCGCAACCGCACCGACCCGCCGAAGGTGAAGTGAGCCCAGCCGCCCACTGCCAGCGGCGCCATCACTGAAACTGAACGGCCGGGAAGGTCAGCGCGGTGCGCGATGCTGCTCCCACATGGGTGGATGGGGTTCGCTGACCGGCACACGGCTACTCGGTGGGCAGGCATCCTCGGTCAGCCAGCGCCGGCTGCTAGCCGCTCGGGTCACGGGGGTGGTCGGCCTCGGGGCCTACAACTGGTGGGCCGCAGTCCCGTTCGTCCACGGCATCGTGCACTCCACCGACGGCTTCTTCAGCGACCTCTCGGCCAACGGTGAACCCCATGCTGTGGCCCTGCAGCGGCTCGATCTGTCCGCTGGTGCGGTGTTGCTGGTGGCCCTGCTGATGAGGGGTCGTCCCGCGTCACCAGGTGATCGGCGGGTTTGGTCGTGGCTGGTGGCGTTCGCCGCGGTGGCCGCGGTCGGCGGGATGTTCCCTTACGCCTGCGCTGCGGGACTAGATCCGTTGTGCCGGCACCTCGAGCGGACCTTCCAACTCCCCGTGCACCACTACGTGCACATGGCCGCGGGGGTGACGGAGTTCTTCACCGCGACGATGGCGATCGCCATGGCCCGCATCACCGACCCGGAGGGTACGAGCCCAACCGGCAGGGTCGGGCACACGCTGGTGCCGGTGCTGGTCGTCGCCTACCCGCTGCTGGCCGTCGCCTACTTGCGGGAGCGCTGGGGGGCGTTCGTCGAACCGACGTTCTTCCTCATGTTCTCCACCATCATCGTGGTCGAGCTCTTCGGGCCGAGACCCTTGTCGGGCGAGCCGGTCAACGATCTGGCTCTCCCCCAAGACCAACCCCGGCCCGCTCCAGGATGAGCTGAGCCACACGTTCGGGCTCCTCCTCGGGGATCCAGTGGGACACGCCGTCGAGGATCTCGAGGCGGTACGGACCGGTGACGTAGTCGGCGGTCAGCTCGGCGCCGGCTCGCGTCAGGGCGACGTCGCCGCTGCTCCAGACGTGGGTCGTCGGCACCGACACCGGCCCGGGCATCGGCCGTCGGTCGAGCGGGGCAGCCCGGTACCAGTTGAGCGCTGCGCCGAACGCCTCAGGATCGGCCAGCCGTTCCAGCGTGGCCGATAGCCCGGGCTCCGACATGCCGGTGCCCACGAGGAACCGGCGCAGCAACGCACCGTCGCGCATCCCCGCCACCCGTTCGATGCCGGGTGCCTGGAAGGCCAGCATGTACCAGGACCTCAACGCCTGAGGTGAACGCAGCATCGACTTGGCAAAGGCGCGCGGGTGAGGCACCGACAGCGTCGTGAGGCTGGCGACGCGCTCGGGATGTTCGGCGGCCGCCGACCAGGCCACCACCGCACCCCAGTCATGGCCGACGAGGTGGAAGCGCTCGGCGCCGGCCGAGTCAGCCAGCGCCAAGACGTCACCCATCAGGAGGTTCAGCAGGTAGGCCCGGCGCCCGGTGGGGCGAGCCTGCGGCGAATATCCCCGCTGGTTCGGTGCGAGCACTCGCAACCCGGCATCGGCCAGGCGAGGCGCTACGCCGGCCCAGCATTCGGCCGTTTGGGGGAAGCCGTGCAGCAGGATGACGACTGGACCATCCTCCGGCCCCCGGTCGCTCACCTCGAAGGTGAAGCCGTCGTTGGTGAACGTCTTCATCGTTACCTCGATCGTTCGGCAGGATCGCGTCGGCTGATCCGCCGCACGCGCGGGCAGGGTACCGGGTGCCCGAAGCCCGACTGATTCGGCCCCATCGACTGCCTGCGAGTGGCGTCGCCGCGTTCAACGCCAAGCGCGAAACAGCGGCACGGGCTCCAGGAGGCCCTTCATGACAACCGGTCCCAGCTCGTCGAATGACACGTCGCTGAGCGTTCCGTCGAGCGCCGAGATCGTGGCCTGGGACAACAGCACCTCGTTCGGGCCCGCCACATCCACGATCCGAGCTGCCACATTGACGTCATGGCCGACCAGGTCGGCGCCGCGAACCGTCTGGCAACCCCAGTGCAGTCCGACCCGGACCCAGAGGGGAAGGCCGGTACCGTCGGCTTCGACGTCGAAGCGTGGTAGGAGGTCGAGCGCGGTGCGCAACGCGGTGGTGGCATCCGGGAACCACAACAGCAGGCCATCACCCAGCTCCTTCACGAGGCGCGCGCCGTCCGGCAGCGCAGCGGCCACCAACTGCTCCTGTCTCGACAGGACCTCCACTGCCTCGACGTCGCCCCGCACCGCGGTGAACTCGGTGAACCCGACCAGATCGGTGAACACCACCGCGCCTGACACCACCTCGAGGCCCGCCGGGCGCACGTTCATCTCGAACGGACTGTGACCTTGCCGCTCAGCGAACACAACGAGACCTTGCAGTCGTCCCCCTCGGAGACCTTGATCTTCGGGCTTTTCGAGCCTCGCATCGCAACCCTTGGATGGACGTGCGGAGGTAGCGACACGGTGATCGCGCCCGACACGGTGTCCACCGACGAGTCGCCGGTGGCGGCCAGTTCGACCGTGCCGCTGACCGTACGGACCGTGGCTGTTCCGCTGGACACGCGCACGGTTCCCGACCCGCCTCGCACGTCGGCGTCAACGGCGGCTCGGATCTCGACCGAGCCGCTGCTCGTGGTGACCCGGCAGACGGTGTCGCAGTGGTGGACCTCGACGCTGCCGGAGGCAGTCCGCAGGTCAGCCGACTCGACATCTCCGACGGAGATGCTGCCGCTGTGGGTCGTGACCCGGACGTCACCGAGCTCGCCGCGCATCCGGACCGCTCCAGATCTGGTGCCCACCACGACATCGCTGCCGGCAGGACAGCGGAGCTCTACCGAGGCGGAGCCCCGGACGTTGATCGCTTCCACCTCCGAGCTCGGATACCGCTTGACCTCACCGCCGCCAGAGTCGACCTCGATGTCGTCCCGCCTCTCCGCGACGAGGGTGACCGACCCAGACGACGTTGTCAGACGGACCTGAGGTCGGATCCCGGAGGCCGCCACCACCTCATCGGGCATGACGGCATCATCGCATCCTCGGAGGGTCTCGGGAGCGGTCATCGGTCACGCGGTCAAACATCGAGCCTGGCGCAAGGGCCGCCCGGTCCCGCGGTGGGACGACGCGCTAACCCTCGACTCTGAGAAGCTCCTCGGATGCAGTACCGGGTGAAGGCCCACAACACCGCCACCGCTTCGACCAACAAGATCCACGACGACTCCGTGGCCCGACGGCTCGGGTTCCGCGGCGGTCTTGTGCCGGGAGTGGACGTCTACGCCTACCTGTGTCACCTCCCGGCGGAGCGGTGGGGAAAGGCGTGGCTGGAGCGAGGAACGATCACCGCCCGATTCGAGTCCCCCGTGTACGACGGTGACGAAGTGGGGATCAGCGGCGAACCGGGCGGCGACGAAGAGCTGACGCTCACCCTGTCCGATCCTTCCGGCGCCCGCTGTGCGGTGGCCCGGGCGAGCCTGCCCGCGCAACCGTCGTCCACTCCGTCCCCGGCCGACTGGCCGTCAATGGCCCCACCGGCGGAACCGCCGCCGGCCAGCGCCGAGACGCTCACCGGCGCGACGTTCGGCAGCATCGTCACAACGTTCGTTGCCGATCGGGCCGAGGAGTACCTCGACGACATCCGCGACACCCTCCCGCTGTTCCGGGAGGAGAGGCTGGCCCATCCGGGCTGGCTGCTGCGCAAAGCGAACTCCGTGCTGATGGCCAACGTCGTCATGGGACCGTGGATCCACGTCGAGAGCAGTGTCCAGCTCCTCGGCGCGGTGGTCGATGGAGACCACATCGAGACTCGGGCCATCGTGACGGGGGTGAGCGAGCGGGGAGGTCACCGCTTCGTCGATCTCGACGTGTTGCAGTTGGTCGCTGATCGGCCGGTGGCCCGCACAGCTCATACCGCCATCTACCAGCCGCGAGGAACGTGATGGTCGACGTCCCGATCATCGATGTCGGGCCGTTGGTTCGCGGTGCGAGTGACGTTTCCAGAGTGGCCAGCCAGATGGACACAGCGTGCCGTGCCAACGGTTTCTTCTACATCGTCGGCCACGGAGTCGAGCCGCAGCTACAGGCCCGGCTCGACGAGTTGTCTCGGGAGTTCTTCGCCCTGCCCGAGGCCGAGAAGACCGAGATCGCCATGGTTCGCGGCGGCCGGGCCTGGCGCGGATGGTTCCCGGTCGGCAGCGAGCTCACGTCCGGGATCCCGGACCAGAAGGAGGGGATCTACTTCGGGGCCGAACTGCCCGCTGACCATCCACGCGTACTGGCTCAGACCCCCCTGCACGGGCCGAACCTCTTCCCCCGCCGACCCGGCGAGATGCGAGAGGTGGCCCTCGCCTACATGGACGAGATGGCACGGCTCGGCCAGGCGATCCTTCGGGGCGTCGCTCTCGGGTTGAGGCTCGAGCCGTCTTTCTTCGTCGATCATCTCACTGCGGACCCGCTGGTTCTGTTCCGGATCTTCCACTACCCGCCCGCGCCGCCCACCCGGTCGGTTGTCGGCGATCGGTGGGGCGTTGGCGAGCACACCGACTACGGGCTGCTGACGCTCCTCGCCCAGGACACCAACGGTGGGTTGCAGGTCCGTTCACCTGGAGGCTGGGTGGACGCCGAGCCGCTCCCGGGAAGCTTCGTGTGCAACCTCGGAGACATGCTCGAGCGCCTCACCGGCGGCCTCTACCGCTCGACGCCCCATCGGGTGCGCAACGCCAGCGGAGCCGACCGGCTGTCCTTCCCCTTCTTCCTCGACCCCTCTTGGGACGCCGTCGTGGACCGGCTGCCCATCGTCGAGCGTCCACCGGATCAGGACGACGCCGAGCGCTGGGACCGCACGAGCGTCCACGGCTTCACCGGCACCTACGGCGACTACATCCTGGGCAAGGTGGCCAAGGTGTTCCCCGACCTCGCAGCCGATTCGGTCGCCGAGGCAGCCCCCCACTTGGTACATCCGCCTGGCCTCCGGCAATAGCGTGGGCTGATGCTCGTCGGAGACATCGAGGTCATACCCCTGTCGGATGGTGAGTGCCTGATGCCGCCGGGCTACTTCCCCAACGCCGACTGGTCGGCCCACCAGGCGCTGCTCGATGCGGACGGCATCATGCGCTTGCCGATCGGATGCTTCCTCGTCCGCACCGGCGACCAGACCGTGCTGATCGACGCCGGTCTCGGCCCGCGGGACCTCGAATGGCTGGTCGGGGGCAAGCTGCCCGCGGAACTGGCTGCCCAAGGCATGGCGCCGGCCGACATCGACGTCGTCGTCTGCACCCACCTCCATCTCGACCACGCCGGTTGGCTGGTGGAAGGTGGGGTCCCGTCCTTCCCTAACGCCACCGTGCGGTTCGGCGCCGGCGACTGGCAACACTGGGTCGAAGAGGCTCACCCGAAGGACCGCATCCGCCAAGCGATGCTCTTGCTCGACCAGCAGCACCGGCTCGAGCCGATCGACGGTGATGGTGTGGCGATCGCCCCGGGCATCACCGCTCGGGCTGCGCCCGGCCACACCATGGGCCATCACGTGCTCGTCGTCTCCTCAGGCGCCGATCGTCTGCTGCTGTTGGGCGACGCGGTGGCCTGCCCGGTCCAGCTGGAAGAGGAGGACTGGCAGGCGATGAGCGACATGGACCCTGGCCTGGCGCGACGCACGCGTGACTCCTTGTGGGCCGAGCTGGAGGGAACAGAGACCCACTTCACCGCGGCTCACTTCCCGGACCTCCAGTTCGGTCGCGTCCTGCGGGGACAGGGCAAGCGCTACTTCAGCTGACTGACCTGCGGATGATCCGGCGAGCAGGCAATACCCTCAACCCGTGCTGCATCACCTGACCCTTTGGGTGCCTGACCTCGACCGCGCTCAACAGTCTTGGAGCTGGCTCCTCGGCGAGCTGGGGTACGTGCTCGACCGCTCGGTCGACCGGATCGCTCTGTTCCGGCACGCCGACGGGTTCGGGCTGGCACTCGAGCAGTCGCCCGACATGGTCCCGGGGATGCTCTACAGCCGCCTCCGGCCGGGCCTCAACCACATCGCGTTCCCTCTAGACTCCTCGTCCGCTCTCGCCCACATCCTCGGCCACGCGTCAGACCACGGCTGGTCGACCATGCCGGTGGACCGCCATCCCATAGCCGGCGGCGCGCAGGTCGGCTACCTCGAAGACAGCGACGGCTTCGAAGTCGAGCTGGTTGCGCCCCTGGCGCCCTGATTCCCGGATGAGGGCTTGCTCCCTCAGCCGCCCGAGATGGCGGCCAGGATCGACACTTCGTCGCCCGTGCGTAGCTCGGTGCGGCCGCCAGCCAGGGAGCGCACGTTGTCCTCACCGACGAACAGGTTGACGTGGGTGCGGAGCACGCCCTGCTCGTCGCGTATGCGACGCTCGAGCGCGGGGTGGACCGCACCGACGGCGTCGAGGAGATCGTCGACCGTGGCCGCTCCTTCTCCTACTTCTTCAAGGTTGACCGCGAGCGTGGAGCGACCCGCGCACAGGTCCCGCAAGGCGGTGGGTACCCGCACGCGCACTTCCATGTCGTGATCGATCAGGCGACCGGAGCGGCGCGCACCGAGAGCACCGGTGGCAGGTGGGCGGCCAGCAGTTGCCACGAGTCGCCGTCGTCGATCGAGCCGTAGACCTCGCCGCTGCGGGTGCCGAAGTAGAGCCCAGCCGGCTCGTCGCCGTCGGTCGTGAAGCCGTCTCGCAGGATGGTGAGGTGGGCATCGCTCTGAGGCAGGCCGTCGGTCAACGGTGCCCAGGAACCGCCGGCATCGGCCGTCCGCCAGACGGTGCAACGCCCCTCGGGTGTGCACCGGTACTCGGCCCCTTCCAACGGCAGCAGGTAGGCCGTGTCGGGTCGGCTCGGATGGGCGACCACGGGGAACCCGAAGTCGACGCCACCGATGGGCTGCATCGACACCCAGGAGGCGCCGCCGTCGTCGCTGCGGTAGATGCCGTCATGGTGCTGGAGGTAGAGGCGCTCGGGATCGCCGGCGTCGCGCGCCACCTTGTGGACGCACTGACCGAACTCGGGGGTGGGGGCGCCGGGCAGGAACGCGGCGACGATCCCCGAGTTGCTGGCCCGCCACGTCTCACCCGAATCGTCGCTCAGGTACACGCCACCGGCCGAGATGGCCGCGAGTAGGCGAGCCGGGTCTGCGGGGTGCACGAGCACGGTGTGCAGGCACAAGCCGCCGCCCCCGGGTTCCCACTGAGCCCGGTGCGGGTGGTCCCACAGGCCTCGCACGAGGTTGAACGTGTGGCCACCGTCCTCGCTGCGGAACAGTGCCGCCGGCTCCACGCCGGCGTAGCTCACGTCGGGTTCGTCGACACCGCCGGGCGTGAGCTGCCAGACTCTGGCCAGGGCAGCTCCGGTGTCGGCGGGAAAGGCGAGCGCGGCTGCGTCCTGTTCGGTCCAGGACTGTCCCAAGTCGTCGGAGCGGCGGATGACCGGGCCCCAGTGCATGCTCACCGAACCGGCGAGGAGCCGGGTGGAACCTCGGCCGTCGATGCAGGTGGCGTAGACCTCCTCACCCACCAGCGCCGGTCCCGTGAGCTCGAAGTGGCGGCGGTCGCCCGTCGACCGCAAGGAGAACAAGCCCTTGGCCGTACCGACTAGCACCAACGTCTCAGTCATCACCTTCTCCCCGTGTCGTCCGCCGGCAAGGTACCCGTGATCGCTGATCACGCGGCCGGATCAGGAGGCTGCACAGTCGGCTGTTCCCAGCTCTTCGGCTAGGTCGGCAACCCGGTCGGCGACTGTCCGGGCCATGACCTGGGCCAGGACGGCGTGAACTCTGTCGGTTTGCGATCCGCCAAGAACGGTTCGAAGACGTGCTCGAGCGCGAGGTCCAAGAAGCGCTGAGCGATGCGTTGGAGGTCGGCGAAGAGGATCTCTGCTTGATCGAGGGCTGCGGCGATGGGTACGCCGGCGGCGACGAGCTCGGCGCCGGCGTGCAACAGCTTGGGGCTGGGGACTCGGAAGCCGGCCTCGGCCGGTTCGACGAGACCGATCTGCACGGCCCTGACCAGCTCGGCCGGTCCGGCGGGGAAGATGCGGGCCAGCTCTTCGATGGTGATCCAGCCCGGGGCCTCGTCGGACCAAGGCCGCGAGATCACGTCCTCCAACCCCATCAGCTCAGCGACGCTCCGCCTCGCTGCCAGGCCGCCACCACTTCGCCGATAGCGGCCAAGGAGTAGCCCCGGTGCAACAGGTCGACGATGAGCCGCAGGCGGGCCAGGTGGCCGAGCCCGATGGGCGAGGCGACCCATTGAAACGGCGTCGCTACGCCAGGCGAAGCCTGGCGAGAACAACCGTGGCGACGACGCAGGGCGACCTACCCGCCCCAGTGGCTAGGAGCCGAGCCGATGGCGAGGCGACCCATTGAAACGGCGTCGCTACGCCAGGCGAAGCCTGGCGAGAACAACCGTGGCGACGACGCAGGGCGACCTACCCGCCCCAGTGGCTAGGAGCCGAGCCGATGGCGAGGCGACCCATTGAAACGGCGTCGCTACGCCAGGCGAAGCCTGGCGAGAACAACCGTGGCGACGACGCAGGGCGACCTACCCGCCCCAGTGGCTAGGCGTCAACGGTGAGCTCGACCCGATCGGGATAGAAGCACATCAGTCCGGCCACGCCCTCGGCGCCCGGGATAGGTGTCTCGTAGCTCCAGACGATCCCGTCGTGGACCTTGTCATCCAGTTCGAGCGACCAGTAGGACGCTCGGCCCTTGAACGGGCATTCGGTCGTGAAGCTGGTTGGCCGAAGCAGGTCGGTGCGGACGTCCTCGCGAGGCAGGTAGTAGCGGGTCGGCAGACCCGTCTCGTCGAGCAGGACGGGGTGGTCGGACTCCGCCACCTTCTGCCCGTCGACCCGCACCTCGACATGTTGGTCCGCTGGAGTGGTGGTGATCGTGTGGCCCTGGGTCATGGTCGCATCAACGGTCACCGGTCGCCCTGCATTCCGGCGGCAGAGCGGGTTCAAGTCGAGAAGTCGGGGATCGCTCCTCGTGCGGCCACTGCTCGGCCTTTGGGCTCCTCCCACTCCTCCTGGCGGCCGAGGGCGGTCTCGTCGAGCATGTAGTAGGAGCCGCCGATCGTCTCGAGGCCGCGGGCGTACACGGAGTAGGTGTGGAAGATGCTGTCACCGTCGCGCAGGAAGCAACTGCGTCCTGGGCCCTCGATCGGGGCTTCTCCCTCGACGTAGCCCGAGGTGCCGGCCTGTTCGTGCTCGGCCCTGGTCCGGTAGTTGTACTCAACGGGAGTGACCGACTCGTCGAGGGTGACGTGGAAGTCGTAGTTGAAGTCGCTGCCGTGCGACGAGTACCACGGAAAGGTCCATCCCTTGCGTGCCTTGTACGCCTCGATCTTGGCCAGCGGTGCACGAGAGACGTAGGCGAACGTGGTGTCCCGTGCATGCAGGTGCTCGAGCAGGCCATCGGAGACTTCGTCGGCACCGGCCGAGCAGCTCGGGCAACCGTCGTCCCAGCTCGGGTCGAACATGAAATGGCCGACGATCAGCTGGCGCCGGTCTTCGAAGAGGTCGTGCAGTCTGACCTCGCCCTGCGGTCCCTCGAAGCAGTAGTCCTTGGCGATCTTGACCATCGGCAGCAGGCGACGCTCGGCCACCAGCGCGTCTCTAGCTCGGGTCAGCTCCTTCTCCTTGGCCAGAAGCTCCCTGCGGGCCGCCACCCATTCGTCGCGCGACGCAACCTGCGGAAGACTCATCCTGTTCTCCTCTCTGAGTTGGCTGCGGTGTTGTTCGACGGTTGGACGCCGTGACCACGCGGAACTCATCGGTCGTTGCCGAGGGGCAAATGGCACCGACGGCGAACATGGGACATCCTGGGAAACTCTCCAATGGCCTCACGACGCGAGATCGAACGACTGCGGCAGACCTTTGACCGCGCCAGCGATCTCTACCACTCCGCACGTCCGGATTACCCCGAGGAGCTGATCGACCACGTCGTCGCAGTCACCGGGCTGCGGGCGGGGGATCGTCTGCTCGAGATCGGCTGCGGCAGCGGCAAGGCGACGCTGCCTCTGGCCCGGCGAGGGTTCCGGATCACCGGTGTCGAGCTAGGCGCGCACCTCGTTGCTGCCGCACGCCAGAACCTGCGCGGCTTCGACGGCGTCGAGATCGTCGAGAGCGGCTTCGAGGACTGGCCCTTGCCGCCGATCGAGCGGTTCGACCTCGTGTTCGCGGCCACGGCGTGGCACTGGATCGATCCGGCGGTTGGCTACCCCAAGACTTGGGAGGCGCTGCGTCCGGGTGGTCACTTGGCCTTCTGGAGCGCCACCCATGTGTTCCCGGATGACGGCGATCCCTTCTTCGCCGAGATACAGGACGTCTATGAGGAGATCGGCGAAGGGCTCCCGCCGGGTAGTTCCCGGCCTCGTCCCGGGGAGCTCGAGGAGCGACGCCGCGACATCGAAGCCACCGGGCTGTTCGAGACCGTCGACGTTCACCACTTCGACTGGGAGATCACCTACGACGCCGCCGGCTACATCGACCTGCTCAACACGTTCTCGGGACACATCGCCATGGAGCCGTGGCAACGGGACCGGCTCTACGGTGAGATCCGTCGCCGAGTGGCGGCGCGCCCGGACGGCCGTTTGCGCCGCCATTGGGGAGCGGTCGTCCACATCGCTCGTCGCCGGGGTTGAGCGACGCGAGCCTCTCCGCAGGGACCAAGGCTGTGGACCATGACCGGTCCTCATCTGTGGCCGTGGACCGGTCCTGACGACGGGAGCCGCCCGTGACCGCCGACGCCGGCCGTCCGGCGCGCTTGCATCTGGTGGCCCGCACCGGGCACCCGGACTTCTTGGACTTCCCGTGGCACGAGCCGCTCGCCGATTGGGACGACCCTCGGATCATCGACGTAGCGCGGGGCGTGTCGCGCCATGTGGTGCGCTTCGTCTCTTGTGACGGTCGCGCCTACGCCCTCAAGGAGACCACGCTCTCGCTGGCCGACAAGGAGTACGGCCTGCTGCGCCAGCTGGCCAGGAGAGACCTGCCGGTGGTTGAGGCGGTGGGTGTGGTTCGGGGGCGGACAGACGACGACGACCAACCGCTCGATGCCGTGCTGATCACCCTCCACCTGGAGTTCTCACTTCCCTACCGCTGGCTGTTCACCGGCCGGGGAGTGGCCGATCTGCGCAGCCGGCTCGTCGATGCGCTGGCCGTCCTGCTCGTGCGGCTGCATCTGCGCGGCTTCTTCTGGGGCGACTGCTCGCTGTCGAACGCGCTGTTCCGTCGAGACGCTGGAGCGCTGGCCGCCTACCTGGTCGACGCCGAGACCGGTGAGTTCCACGCGGCCCTCACGAACGGGCAGCGGTCTTATGACTTGGACATCGCGGCAGAGAACATCGGCGGCGACCTACTCGACCTCGCAGCGGCCCGCCGCTTGCCGTCCGATGTCGACCCGCTGGAGACCGTCGCTGAGATCCGGGATCGCTACCAGGACCTGTGGGACGAGCTGACCAGAACCGAGATCGTCTCACCCGGTGACCGCCAGAGCGTCGAGAACCGGCTCCGGCGGCTCAACGAGCTCGGGTTCGACGTCGAGGAGTTCGAGCTGGTCCGGTCGCCGGACGGCACCGAGGTTCGGGTCCACGCGCTGGTGCTCGAGGAGGGTCATCACAGCCGGCGCTTGAAGCAGCTCACGGGGTTGGCGGTGCAGGAGAACCAGGCCCGGCGACTGCTCAACGACATCACCGCCGTCCGGCTCCACCTCGAGCACGTGGAGGGAAAGCCGGTGCCGGACGCGGTGGCCGCCTACCGGTGGCTGAACGAGGTGTTCGAGCCGGCGCTGGGGCGCGTCCCTTCTGGGCTGCGGGGCCGCCTGGCGCCGGCCGAGCTGTTCCACGAGATCCTCGAGCACCGGTGGCTCATGTCCGAGCGGCGAGGTGAGGAGGTCGGCACGGACGCGGCGACCGACGACTACGTCGCAACGGTGTTGTCGGACCGAACCGAGGAGCTCAAGGTCCTCCCCCAGCTCGACCCGCTCGACCACGACCCGGCGACCGATACCGACAGCTAGGGCCGGTCAGCCGCGTTGTGAAGGATGCCGCTTCAGGGTCTACGAGCACGGATGATGGCCGCCGCCGCGTGGCTGTGCACCCGGTGGGTCTCGGTGATCTCGACGTCGACGAACCCGGCGTCGCTGAGAGCGGCACGGTACTGGGCCTCGGTCAGCGCACCGGCGACACAGCCGGTCCACTGGGCCACGTCGGCCCGGGTTGCGTCGTCGATGTCGGCGTGGGCGACGACGTCGGAGACGGCGAAGCGGCCACCATGGCGAAGAACGCGCGCGGCTTCTCCGAGCACGACATGCTTGTCAGCCGCCAGGTTGATGACGCAGTTGGAGATGACGACGTCGACGGTGGCGTCGGGCAGCGGGATGTCCTCGAGGTAGCCCTGTAGGAACTCGACGTTCGTGACGCCAGCCCCGATGGCGTTCGACCGGGCCAGTTCGAGCATCTCGACGGTCATGTCCAGCCCGATCGCCCGGCCTCCTGGCAGCACCCGGCGGGCGGAGATCAAGACGTCGGCACCGGCTCCCGAGCCGAGGTCGAGGACGGTCTCACCGGGGTGCAGATCAGCGACAGCCGTCGGCACTCCGCAGCCGAGCGAGGCTGCGACCGCGGCCTGGGTGGCTCCCTCGGCGGTGTCAGAGCTGTACAGCTCGCCGCCGAAGACGGCCCGGCCGTCCTGGTCGATCGTGGTCACGAGGTCTGCGCTGCAACACGGTGCTTCGGCTGCATGGGCTCGGTCGTGGTCGCCGGCGGCCGAGTTGGCGGCCGCCGCGGCATATCGACGCCTAACGGCCTCGCGGATGTCGGTGGGTTCGGTCATGTTCGGGCTCCGTTCATGTCGGCTGCCTGGGAGTCGGTGGGCGGCCGGATCGCTGTCGACGGGGTTGACGTGGACCCTTGGCAGAGGAGCGCCGGCGTTTGCGGCCGCCCTCCGTCGCGGGACCATCGCAAGTCGGTGGCTGAGGCGCTTGGTGACCCATCACGATGTCGGCGGCAGAAGGGAAGCAGCTCACACAGGTCTCATTGATCCGATACCACCGGGTAGTGCCGCTCTGCTCGCTGAGCACGAAGCGCACCGCGGCCAAGGCCTTGAGGTGGTGCGACACCGTCGACTGGCCCACTCCCGACGCCGCGACGATCTCGCCGACCGCCATGGGTCGTCGTTGTTTGGCCAGCAGCGTCACCAACTGGACGCGGGTGGGATCGGCCAGCGCCTTGAACCAACTGGCATACCGCTCCGCCGACTCTCGATCCAGCATCTGCTTATCCATTGACAATCGATGATAGTCGATGGATCAACGTCGGGCACAAACCGTCTCGTCTCCAGCCGACGTATGGTGTTGCCCTAGCCTCCTCAACGGTGCTGCCGCCGTCCGGGGTCGAGACGGTGGAGGTCTGAATGCAGCACAGCCATGCCCTCGGCGTCTCGTGTAGGCCGCGGTCGTCGTGACGTGCCATGCGCGCCGAGTGAAAGCTCGGTCCGCGTGATCCCCATGTCCGAGCCCATGGATCATCCCGCGGTCCACTCTCGGCGCGATCATCTGCGGCCTGTTGGTCGGCTCGTGTCCTACCTCGGACTCATCTTCGTGCTCATAACCCTGAACTTCGCGCTGCCTCGCTTCATGCCGGGTAACCCCATCGATGCCTTGATCGCGCAGAGCTCGACCAACTTCACGTTCGGCGAACAGAGTCGAACCGCATTGAAGCGGTACTACGGCGTGGACCAGTCCCTGCCCCAGCAGTACGAGCGGTACATCACGCGGCTGGCCCACGGTGACCTGGGACGTTCCATAGCCACCGACACGCCGGTATCACGCGAGATCCGACGCCGGCTCCCCTGGACTCTGCTGCTCCTGGGAACTTCGATGGTCCTGGCGACAGTCATCGGCCTGGTGGCCGGGGTGCACGCCGGCTGGCGCCGCGGTCGACCGCTTGATCGCGCGCTGCTGGCCGTGCTTCTGGCGGTGCGGGAGTTCCCGGCCTTCCTGCTGGCGACCATCCTGCTGTTCGTGTTCGCGGTGAAGCTCGGTTGGCTTCCGCTGTTCGGGGCCGAGACTCCGTTCACCAGCCCTGGGTTGGGCGGTCGGATCGTCGATATCGGCAAGCATCTTCTGCTACCGGTGGTCGTCCTGACGGTCGGGTTGACAGCCGGCACGTACCTGATCATGCGGGCCGGCATGGTCAACGAGCTCGGCGCCGACTACTTGGTGCTGGGTCAGGCGAAGGGGTTGCGTGAGCGCCGGCTCAAGTACCGCTACGCCGCTCGAAACGCGCTGCTCCCGGTGCTCAGCCTGACCGCCTTGCAGATGGGCTTCCTCGTCACTGGTGATGTGCTCATCGAGCGCGTGTTCGCCTATCCGGGCCTTGGCAACCTCATCTTCCTCTCGATCGGTTCACGCGACTACCCCACCATCCAGGGCGCTTTCCTCATCGTGAGCGTCAGCGTGGTGTCGGTGAACGCGGTCGCCGATGTGCTCTACCGGCGTCTGGACCCGAGAGCGGCCGCGTGAATCGGCGACGCCGTCGGGGTCACAGGACGACCGCTGCGCTGCGGTCGCCGCTCGTGGTCGTCGGGCTGGGGCTCATCGGCTTCCTCGCTCTGGCCGCTGCGCTGGCACCAGTGTTCGCGGCGCATGATCCCGGTTCCATCTCCGGTCCAGCCCTCGAACAACCGTCTGCCCAGCACTGGCTCGGCACCGACGTGCCAGGCCGCGACCTGTTCGCCCAACTCGTGTTCGGGGCAAGGGCCTCGCTCGTCGTGGCAGTGGTCGGCGGGTCGCTGGCCATGGCCGGCGCGATCGTGGTGGGCGTCGTGCCGGCACTGATCGGCGGCGTTGCCGACGCGGTGGCCACCCGGCTGGTGATCTTCGCTCTCGCCCTGCCCGGGCTGCCGTTGCTGATCCTCGTCGGCACGTTCGCCGGGAAGAGCCGCCTCGCCATCATCGTCGTGATCGCTCTCATCGGTACCGCGCCGAACGCCCGAATTCTGCGGGGCCAGGCGCTGAGCTTGCGACAGCGGGGCTACATCGCGTCGGCACGAGGGTTCGGCGGAGGGCCGCTCTATGTGCTGCGGCGTCACCTCGTTCCTGGCCTCGCGCCGCTGATCGTGGTCGGGTTCGTCAACTGGGCCGGTGTGGCCATCGGCCTCGAAGCGGGGCTGGCCTTCCTCGGACTCGGCGACCCATCGGGGATCAGTTGGGGGCTGATGCTCAACCGCGCCCTCAGTCAGCAGAGCCTCTACTTCAGCCCCCTGTGGGTGTGGTGGGTCCTGCCCGCCGGCTTCGCCATCACCCTCGCGGTCCTCGGCTTCACTCTCATCGGGGTCGGCTTGGAGCCCGCTTTCAATCCACGCTGGCTGCGCACGTCGTGACGCCGCCGCTGCTCGACGTACGCGATCTGCAGGTCTGCTTCGGCGGTTCGGTGGAGGCGGTCCGAGGAGTCAGCTTCACGATCGACCACGGCCAAGCCCTGGCGATCGTCGGCGAGAGCGGCTCGGGGAAGTCGACGATCGCCCGCAGCCTTGTAGGCCTCGTCCAGCCTCCCGACGCCTCCGGCAGCGTGATGCTCGCCGGGCGGGAGATCCTCGGCGCCGACGACGCCACTTTGCGGGAGCTCCGCTGGTCGACCGCAGCTCTCGCATTGCAAGGCGCGCCGTTCAACCCGGTTGTGGCGGTCGGTAGCCAGATCAGCGACCCTCTCGTCGACCGCGGCATCACCCGCCGGCCGGCGGCCCTCGCCAAGGCTCGCGAGCTGGCGGCCGAAGTCGCCCTCGATCCTGTCCTTCTCGACCGTTACCCTCACGAGCTGTCCGGCGGGGAGCGCCGCCGAGCCGCATTGGCGATGGCATTGGTCCTCGACCCTGAGCTGGTGATCCTCGACGAGCCGACCGCCGGGCTCGACCCGGCCACGCGCCAGGAGGTGGTCCACGCCATCCAGCGGCTGGCGGAGGAGCGCAACTTCGCGTTGATCGTGATCTCCCACGACCTGCCGGACGCGACCGCCCTCGCCGACCACACGATGGTGCTCTACGCCGGGGAAGCGGCCGAGTCCGGAGACACGGATCGGGTCATGCACGACCCCGCTCACCCCTACAGCTGGGCTTTGCTCAACGCCTATCCGGTGATGAGCACGACCAAGGACCTGCGCCCGATCCGCGGGCTTCCACCCGACCCTCGTGCTGTGCCGAGCGGCTGCCCTTTCCATCCCCGCTGCACCCAAGCCGAACAGCAGTGCATCGAGGCCCGTCCGGCCCTGCTGCACTCACGCGGGCGATTGGTGGCCTGTCACTTCGGTGGTCTCAAGGAACTGCTCCGGGCCGACGGTCTCACCAAGACGTTCCGCTCGCACGGTCGGCCGGTGCGGGCTCTCGAGGACGTGTGCTTCTCGCTGCGAGAAGGCGAATCGGTCGGCCTGATCGGCCCGTCGGGCAGCGGGAAATCGACGCTGGCCCGGATCCTGGCCGGTCACCTCCGGCCCGACGCCGGCCAAGTGGTCGTGGGCGGGACGCCGATGCCTTCGACGTGGCGAGGGGCGCCGGCCAAGTCATTGCGGCGCACGGTGCAGCTCGTGATGCAGGACCCATCGGATGCGTTGTCGCCCCGGATGACCGTCGAAGAACTGGTCCGCGAGCCTCTCGACCTGGGTGATGAGATCGACCGGGCGCGAAGGCATGACGCCGTGGCGGAGATGCTCGAGCAAGTGGGCCTGCCATCCTCGATCGCCTTCCTCGGGGCGCGCACCCATGAGCTCTCCGGTGGCCAGCTCCAGCGCATCGCGCTGGCGCGGGCTCTCGTACTGCGGCCGAAGCTGCTCGTGGCCGACGAGCCGACGGCGATGCTCGATGCATCCGAGCAGGCGCGGCTGCTGGTGGTGTTGCGCGAACGTCAGATCGAGATGGGTCTCGGCCTCGTGCTGGTGTCCCACGACATGGCCGTGGTTCGCAAGGTTGTGGACCGCATCGTGGTCCTGGACGAAGGCCGAGTGGTGGAGGAAGGGCCGTCGGAGCGCGTCGGCGTCTCGCCCTCCAGCGCGACCGGACAACGTCTCGTCGCCGCCGCGCCATCTTTCGGTTCCGCCGGGTTCCAACGATCCGAGCCGTGCGTCGCCGAGGAAGGGGGCAGGTAGTTGCGACAAGATGCCGCTATGGAACCACGCAGATCGTTTGTCGCGGACCGCCGTCGTTTCCTGCTCGGGGCGGCCGCCGGGACCGGCGCTCTGCTGCTCGGCGCTTGCAGCAACAAGAACGGCGGCGGGGATCGCTCGTCCGGCTCGACCGCCAGCAGCACTACACCCAAGGACGCGCGCCGCCTCGCTCCCGTGCCACGGCCGACAGTCCGGCTGCCGCACGGAGCGTTCGGCTTCCCGTCGCCGTTCTCGGCCAACGGCGGCTTCGGTTACATCCAGATGAGCCTTCTCTACGACACGCTGCTGTGGAAGGACGGCACCGACAAGCTGCTGCCGTGGCTGGCCGCGGGGTTCTCCCGGTCAGCAGACAACCTCTCGTACACCTTCAAGCTGCGCCCGCAGCTGAAGTGGAACGACGGCAAACCGCTCACCGCCGACGACGTCGCGTTCACGTTCGCCTACTACGCCAAGCAGGAGTCTCTACCGCCGCCGGTGATCGTCCAACCGCCGAGCGGCATCGCCTCGGTCCACGTGTCCAGCCCCACCACGGTCAAGATCACCTTGAAAGCGCCAGATGTGACCTTTCCCGAGCAAGTGGCGGGCGCTGTCCCCATCATCCCCCGCCACATCTGGTCTTCCATCGCCGATCCGGCGTCTGCGCAGAACGCTCGCGTCCTCGTCGGGTCAGGTCCGTATCGGCTCAAGTCCTACGCCGGTGACAGCGGACCGCTGCTCTACATCGCGGTCGGCGACTACTTCCTCGGTGCGCCGTTCGTGAAGCGCATCGAGTTCAACGAGGTGGACGACGAGTTCACCGCGCTGTTGGCCGGCGCCACCGATGCCGGAACGGGCAGCGGTGTGCGGAACGACGTGCTGGAACAGTTCCGCCAAGACCAGTCCTTCGGCATGCTCACCGAGCAGGGGACGACGACCTCCTCGCTGTACTGGAACCTCAAGAAGGGCGGCGCGCTGGCCGACGTCAGGTTCCGCCAAGCCTGTGCCAAGGCGATCGATCGCAATGACCTGGTGGCCCGGCTGGCCGCCGGAAACGGCCAGCCGGGCAACCCCGGCTTCCTCGGGAAGGGCAACCCGTTCAAGACCGACGTCGAGCAGTACGACTTCGACGTGAAGGCGGCCAACAGGATGCTCGACCGAGCCGGGTACCGGCCCGGCAACGGAGGCGTCCGACAGGGCCCTGGTGGCGTCCCGCTTGGCTTCGAACTGTTGATCAGCAACGACGACGCCCCGCTGGCCGAGCTCTTGAAGGCTGCGCTCGGAGAGGTCGGGGTCAAGCTCAGGCCGAAGCCGGTCGAGCTCGGCCCGGCGCTGTTCGGCGCCAAGCTGTCCGGCGGCTACGACATGGCTGTTCTTCCGTACCCGGGGCCGAGCGGGGGCGGGCCCAATGCCGATCCCGACCTGCTGCGCCGACTGTTCTCATCGAATGCCCCGCCTTCGTTGACCGGTGCCAGCGGCTATTCCAATCCCCGGTTCGACGATCTTGCCGACCGGCAGCGCCAAATGTTCGACGAGGACGCGCGCAAGGACCTGGTCGCCAAGATGCAGCGCATCGTGGCCCACGACCTCCCGGTGCTGTCCTTGTACGATCCGGCGAGCGTGCTCGTGTTCCGCAAGCCCACCCTCGATGGCTGGTACTTCACCCCCGGGCAGTTCCCCACCGCGGAGTACAACAAGCAGCTCTTCGTGACCGGGGTGGCGGCCGGTACCAGGATCCGGCGTACCAAGTAGCGGCGAAGGAGACCAGATGATCGACGAGGAGACACTGGAACAAGTGGTGCGCTTCCACGGCCACCTGTGCCCCGGCCTGGCCGTGGGGGTGCGTGCCGCCGAGGTGGCGTTGGAGCGCGTCGGTCCCCACGCCGAGGACGAAGAGGTGGTGGCCATCGTGGAGACCGACATGTGCGGCGTCGACGGGATCCAGTTCCTCACCGGTTGCACGTTCGGGAAGGGCAACCTGGTGCACCGCGACTACGGCAAGAACGCCTACACCTTCCTGCGGCGGAGCGACGGGCGGGCGGTGCGCATCAGCGGTCGTCCCGGCAGCTTCCGACGACCGCCCGATGGCTCGGATGTCGCCGAATCACGGGAGGAACGTTCGCGCCGCATCCTGAATGCGCCGATCGAGGAGCTGTTCGACATCAGCGATGTCGATGAGCGTCTGCCCCCGATGGCCCGCGTGTTCGCATCAGTCCCCTGTGCCGGGTGCCACGAGCCGACCATGGAGACCCGCATCAGGCGCCTCGCCGGAACGGACTACTGCCCCCCGTGCTTCGAGAGCGTTGGTCGCCCAGTCGACCGAGTAGGTCGCCGCTAGCCTCGCCGTGACCAGGAGGTCAGCACCATGAAGATCGCGGTCGTAGGCAAGGGCGGATCCGGCAAGACCACCACGTCCGCCATCCTGGCCCGCCGGCTGGCGCAGCAGGGAGCACATGTGGTGGCGCTGGACTGTGACACGAACCCCAACCTCGGCATCTCACTCGGCGTCGGTGAGGACGAGACCGAACGCCTGGTCGCCATGCGCCAGGCGCTCGGCGCGACCGACACGCCAGCCGCCGACGACGGCGACGGCGACGGCGACGGCCATGCATCGGACTGGTCCACGCTGCTCGACCGGTTCGGCACCGACGGGCCTGACGGCGTCCGGCTGGCGGTGGTCTCCCAGATCGACAACCCAGAACCGGGCTGTCCGTGATGTGGACTTTCTCCCGAGCAGTTGCTCGGGTCCGTTGATACTGGCAAGACCGTCATCGTCGCCGACTTCGAAGCTGGCCTCGGCACCCTGACCCGGTTGGGCGACGTGCGCGTCGACACGGTGGTCGTCGTGGTCGAACCGATGGTGAAGTCGCTCGAGGTCGGCACCCGCGCCGCGGCATACGCGGCTGCCCATTCGACGGATCACGTTGTGGTCGTAGCCAACCGGATCCGCAACGATGAGGACCTGGCCGCAGTACGTCGTGCCTTTATCTCCTCCGTCACCGAGATCATCACAGTCCCCGAGGATCCCGCCATCGGAGAGGCCGACCGCCATGGCGTGGCGCCCCTCGACGCGGCGCCGAACTCTCCGGCAGTCGAAGCGCTCAGCAAGTTGGCTGAGCTGGTCGGCCGCTCGTGACCGAGCTCAGGCAGGCACGGTGGCGGCCCCGTCGAGGAACGCGATGAGCGAGTCCAGCGCCTCGTGCACCGAGCCCGCCAGGCCGGCAACGGCCACGCCAGTACGATCGGCCTCGGCCACCGCCGGCTCGTAGGGGATGATCCCGCACAGCTCCACGCCGTGCTCGGCGCACGACTCGGCGAAGAACTCGGCGTCGGCCGGCAGCCGGGCCTTGTTGCCCAACCCCACCGTGCGAGGGATGCCGAGCTCGTCGGCCAGAACCTGCGTGCGGGCCGCGGTGACCACTGACTTGCGGCTCGGTTCCATGACCACGACCAGGATGTCGGCGTGGGCCAACGTGCCCCCCGAACGGCTGAGATGTTCGAGGCCGGCCTCCATGTCGACGATGGTGACATCGGCGTGGTCCTCGATGGCCGAGCCGAGGAGGCTGCGCACCGCGGCATGGTGGCCACAGGTGCAGCCGGCAGCGGCCTGGTCGACCCGCATGGCCGACAGCAGCCGGACACCGGCGGGCGTGTCCCGTCCGTATTCGCGCAGCAGCTCATCGGTCCCGAGCGTGCCGGTACCAACTGCGAGGTTCCGGGGGATGACCGGTATCGCCTCGGTCTCGGCCAAGGTAAGGCCGAGCGACATGCCGAGATTCGGGTTCGAGTCGGTATCGATGGCGATCACCCGTCTCCCCGCGGCCTCGAAGCCACGCGCCACCAGCGCCGCGACGGTCGTCTTGCCGACCCCACCCTTGCCCACGATTCCCAGCTTCATGCGAAAGCCTCCCTGGCCGCACGCAGTCTCGCACCGCGTGCGTCCAGGCACACCCTGATGCCCGTGCGGGTCGCCTTCGTCGGCAAGGGAGGAGTGGGAAAGTCGGTCATCGCGGGCACGTTCGCCCGGCTGCTGTCCCGCCGGCAGGCCCACGTGCTGGCGGTCGATTCGGACCCGATGCCCGGGCTCGGTTTCTCACTCGGGATCCCCGGCATAGAAGCCCCGCTGCCCGACGAGGCGCTGGCCGAGGACGGAGGCACCGATGATGGTCCGCGTCTCGTCTGCTCGGCGATCCACGCCGCGGAGACCTACGCCGCGCAGGCACCCGACGGCGTGCGGTTCCTGCAGTTCGGCAAGCTTCGTGGCCCGGTAGGAGCGCTCGGCCGCAGCCAACAGGTGTTCCGACTCATCCTGCGGGGCATCGAGGACACGGACTGGCACGTGATCGGCGACCTGCCCGGCGGAACGCGCCAGCCGTTCTTCGGATGGGCCGGCTTCGCCCGGACGGTCGTCGTGGTGGCCGAGCCGACGAAAGCCTCCCTGCTCACCGCCAAGCGGCTGACCAATCTGGCCCGATCAGAGCGGGCTCCGGATCGGCTCGTCGCGGTGGCCAACAAGGTGCGAGGGCCAGAAGACATCGACCGCGTCGCGCAGGCCACTGGTCTCGACGTGATCGCCGCCATACCACTCGACCCGTCGGTAGCGCGCGCCGACCGGCTCGGCCAGGCGGTCATCGATGTCGACCCTGAAGGTCCTGCGGTAGCGGCCGTCATGGAGCTGGTCGAACACCTACTATTGGCATCTCGCACTTAGTGAGGCAGACTGCCGCCAAGGAGGCACGAGATGATCGGGTGGTGGATCGTCAACGCGTTGGTGGTCGTGGTCGTGGTCCCGGTCGTCGTGCTCCTCGCGAACCGCGTGATTCGGTCGGCTCTGGAGATCGCCCGCTACGCCGATGACATCCTCGAGCACGGTGTCGGCCTGGCCGGCAACCTCGATCCAGTCCCGGCGCTGGCCGACACCCGCGACCTCGTGGAGACCGCCACCGGGCACGCGGTCGGCTACGTGACCGCCCTTCACAAGATCGTCGCCGGGTAGGGCCGATGTCGCTGGTAGCCGTCGTTTCCCTCGTCCTGATCGGTCTCCTCGTGGCCGCCCTCGCCTTCTACCTGATCTGGGTGATCGTCATCCTCCGCCGAGCCGTCGACACGCTCGGAAAGGTGACCTTCGGGGTACGGGCCATCGCCCACCGGACCGCGCCCCTCGCTCCACTGCTGGCTGACGTGAACACCAACCTGAACGCGGTGGCCGACGCGCTCGAGGGGCTGGTCCCCGAACCGTCCGAGGAAGAGCCCGCAGAGGCCTCTTGGGTCGGATGACCCAGAAAGGAACCGACGCCATGACGGTCAAGTTCTGTTGCGCGGACGTTGGTGTCGCCTGTCGCCACGTGACCAAGGCCGAGAACGCCGACGATCTCGTCGCCAAGGTCGCCGAGCACGCCCGCAAGGCTCATGGTGTTGAGCTCAACGACACGCTCATCGACTACGCCACGACCAAAGTCCGTTCGTCCTGACCGCAAGGAGCATCATGGCCACCCGTCTTGCGAGGACCCCGGCTGAAGAACTGCTCGCCGTGGTCGGCCCCGCCGACCGCTTCCACGACCACGCCACCGTCGGCGAGTTCGGCATGCCGACCGGCCAGTTCATGGAGGACATGCTCGCTCCGGTCGCAACGGCGCGACCTCACAGCCGGATCGGCCCACTGGAGAAGGTCCATGCCTTCTGGTTGGCCGGTATGAGCTGTGACGGCTGTTCGGTGGCGGTGACCGGCGCCCAGGCGCCGTCGGTCGAGAGCCTCGTGCTAGGCGCCCATCCCGGCCTGCCCAGGGTGATCCTCCACCACCCGGTGCTGAACATGGAGTCGGGGCCGAACTACATGCGGGCCCACGAGATGGCCGTCTCGGGCGAGCTCGACGGCCCCTATGTCGTGATCCTCGAGGGATCGATCGCCGACGAGACGATCGCCGCACGCCACGGCGGCTACTGGTCGGGTCAGGGCGAGGAACCGTGGGGGCCGGATGGCGAACTGCGCACGGTCTCGACCGCCGAGTGGATCGCCCGCCTGGCACCGGGCGCGGCGGCCATGCTCTCGATCGGCACGTGTGCGACGTGGGGCGGGATCCCTGCCGCTGAGGGGAACCCCACCGGGGCCATGAGCATGATGGACTTCCTGGGCAAGGACTACCGCAGCGTGCTCGGAGTCCCCGTCGTCAACGTCCCCGGCTGCCCACCCATCGGCGACAACTTCACCGAGACGGTCGCCGCCGTCCTCTACTTCCTCCAAGGGTTCGGACCGCTCCCCGAGTTCGACGAGCTCGGCCGGCCGGCGTGGCTTTTCGGCGAGACCGTGCACCGCCACTGCGTCCGGGGCGCGTACTACGAGGAGGGCTCGTACGCCGAGGAGTTCGGCGATCCGGAGTGCCTGGTCGAGATCGGCTGCTGGGGGCCGGTGGTGAACTGCAACATCACGTCGCGAGGGATGATCAACCACGTCGGCGGGTGCATGAACTCCGGCGGAGCCTGCATCGGCTGCACGATGCCGGGCTTCCCTGACAAGTTCACACCGTTCTACAAGTCGCCACCCGGTTCGTTGGTCTCCACCACCGCAAGCCGCCTGCTCGGCAGCATGATCCGGCCGCTGCGCAAGGTCACCAACGCCCATCTCAACCGGGAGGTGCGTTGGGACCGTGAGAAGGACATACCGAGCGGTTGGGCCACCGAGAAGCCCGACCCCACGCGGAGCGCCGACGTGGCCCACAAGTTCTACGACATGCTCCGCCGCTCCAACGACACCGGCAAGGGGCGAGGCGGCGAGTTCGGCAAGACCCCGACGAGCGAGAGGACCTGACGCGCCATGTGCTTCAAGAACCTGCCCATCGAGTTCGATGAGGCCGGCCGGGCGCATCTGAGGGAGGGCATCCCCGACCCGTACTCGATGACCGCCTCTCGTCCTCGTGTGGATGTGACCGACGCCGAGCGCGAAGACACGATCAAGCGGCTCATGGCCCGCAATGGCCACATCAAGGACATCAACATGGACCCGGTCACCCGGGTGGCCGGCGCGCTGGCGGTCCACATCACCGCCGACCTGGAGAAGGGGCAGCACCTCGACGCCCGCGCCCAGGCCACCCTGTTCCGGGGCTACGAGGTGATCCTCATGGGTCGTGATCCACGAGACGCGATCTTCATCTCCTCACGGGCCTGCGGGGTGTGCGGCGGCGTGCACAGCCACGCCTCCGCCTACGCCATCGAGATGGCGATGGGATTGACCCCGCCGCCGCTCGGCACCGTGGTGCGGAACCTGGCCGAGAGTGCGGAGATGGGCTATGACAACCCGTTGCACCTGTACCTGCTGGCCGGCCCCGACTACTCCGAATCGGTCGTGCGGACCGTCAACCCCGAGCTCTGGCCTATGGCCGAGAAGTGGCTGTGCCCCGGGGTCGAGCACCACGGCTTCCGCACGATGGCGGACCTGATGACCGCCCTCAACCCGCTCACCGGTGAGCTCTACCGCGAGGGCTTGGACTTCACCCGATTGTCCCGGGAGATGTTCGTCATCCTGTACGGCAAGTACCCCCACCCTCAGGGCGTCGTGCCCGGCGGCGTGTCCAGCACGGTGACGCTGCAGACGCTCAACGAGTACCACTCCAAGCTCGGACGCATCTTCGACTACGCACAGCGGATGCTCGCCGTGTGGAACGACATCCCCGAGTTCTTCTACGAGTGCGACGACCGTTACAAGCGGGTCGGTGCCCGCCCCATGAACCTCATCGACTCTGGCTTCTGGGACGACCCGTGGGCCTACGACGCCACCTATGCCAATTGTGACGAGTGGAGTCAGAAGCGCTGGTCGACGCCCGGCGTGGTGATCGACGGGGAGCTCGTCACCACCCGGTTGACCGACATCAACACCGGGTGGGAGGAGTTCGTAGATCACGCGTACTACGACGAGTGGGACGGCAGCCGCTACGCCACCGATGACCTCGGCAACCCTCTGAGCCCCTACCACCCTTGGAACAAGCAGACCCTGCCCCGGCCGGGCGGGAAGAACTGGAAGGAGAAGTACACCTGGGCCTGCGCACCCCGCTGGGATCGACAGGTCGTGGAGGCGGGCGCCTACGCGCGACTGTTCATGACCGCCAAAGCGCAGAAGCTGCCGACCAACGGTTTCATCGAGGCCACCGGCTCGAGCCTGCGCATGTTGATCCCCAAGGGCCTCACCGCCGAAGCCGAGGTCGAGTGGAAGGTCCCCGAGGTCTGGAACGCGCTGGAGCGCAACCGGGGCCGCGCCTTCCACTACCTGTTCTCCCAGCTGGTCGGCCTCAACACGTTGTTACAGGCCTACGACTTGATGAAGCAGGGTGAGACCCGGGTGGCGGCGGTCACCGCCGAACAGCTCGACCGCCACATGCCGAAAGACGAGGTGCGCAGCGTTGGCTGGTGGGGCGCCGGGCGGGGCTGGCTGACCCATCACATGGTCATGGAGAAGGGTCGCATCGCCAACTATCAGATCTGCACCCCGTCGACGATCAACGCCTCGCCTCGCGATCCGTTCGGCCAGCCAGGCCCCTACGAGGAGTCGGTAATGAACACGCCGATCCTCGAGGAGTTCGAAGATCCCAGCCGCTTCACGTCGATCGACATGCTGCGGGCCATCCGCAGCTTCGATCCGTGCATGCCGTGCACGACCCATGTCGACACCGGCGGAGGGACGGTGGTGCGCGAGGTGAACACCTGCTCGTGCGGCGCTGACTGACGGCGTGTCCGGCTGGATCCTCGTCGGGGGGGTGGGCCAGCTGTACCAGGGTGACCTCGACCTCGGTCGGTTGGCTGCCGAGGCCTTGATCGACGCCGGGCTAGGGCCGCACGTGCTCGTCGAGGAGCTGCACTACGGCGCCGTGGCCGTGGCCCAGCGGCTCCAGGAGCTCGAGCCGATCGGCCTGGTGCTCGTCGGCGCCGAACCGAGAGGGCGTGTACCGGGAACCGTGCGTCGACGTCGGGTGCCGGTGACCCCCATTGAGCCGGAGGAGGCCCAGCGCGCGGTGTCCGAGGCCAGCACGGGGTACGTGGGCATCGACCTCGTGGTCGATGTGGCTAGGGCCTTCGATGCCTTGCCGCCTTGGACGGTGGTGGTCGAGGTCGAGCCGCTCACGGTCGGTCCCGGGCTGCCGCTGTCCGAACCGGCACGTCGGGGGCTCGACGAGGCGATCGCATTGGTGTGTCAGGAGACCGGCCGCCTGCCCGTGCTCGAACTGGCGGCGCAGCTGCGTCGCCTCGTGGCCGACCCGGACCGCCTCAAACCGAGTCGCGCCCTCGATGCGCTCCACCACCTCCTGGACGAGCTCGGCGAAACCGAGGTCGAAGGTCGGTGGGGTCACACCTTCCGATGGCGAGACCGCCTCCGGCACGCCATCGCCGCCGGCCACACCGGCATCGGGATGGGCCATCTCGACTGGGGGTTGTGGTGGGCCCTCATCGAGGCCCTAGACCGCTTGGAAGCCGCCGAGTCGGGCTGAGCACAACAGCCGCCGCTCGACGCGAGTGGACGGGCATCCTCACCCAACAGTCTCGAGCACACCCAGATGCTGTGGCCGCACCGCCACCCGTGACCCACGCTCGGTGATCACCACCAGCGCTCCGTCGGCCAGGCAGGTCGCCGCCTCACCTTCGGTCTCCGGTCCGCCCGGTCCGAGCGGGATGAGCCGCGCCCGCACATGCTGTCCGAGCGTGGCGCATCGATCCACGACGGAGGCCAGCACCGCCGCCGGATCCTCTGCCAGGCGGGCCTCGATCGCCGCGGTGGTGCGGGCCAGCAGAGGACCCCTCGGCGCCTCGACGTTGCGCAGCCACACGTTCACCACGGCCCAGGTCAGCCCCTGCGGACCGAGGCCGCTCTCCACGCCCACCGCTCCGGTCAGGTTCCCGTCGCACCAGACCTCGTCAGGCCAGTGCAGCTCGCCGTCGCCCAGCGCGTCGGCGACGCCGGCGACGGCTACCAGGTAGAGCCATCCCTCGCGCTCGGCCGGCAACGGCGGGTGCACGACGATCGAGAAGCACAGGTCGCGCTCGGGCGCCAGGTCCCATGGCCAGCCGGAGCGGCCTCTTGGCGAGGCCTGGTAGCCGGCCACGACCACCGCTCCTTCGGGCGCACCCGATCGGGCCCAGGCCTGCGCGTCGGCGCTGGTGGACAGGACAGCCGGGTAGACCCGCGCCGGCCGCCCGCCCAACGGGCCGGCCAGCTCCTCGGCCGTCAGGTCGTTCATCATCGCGAGCCGAGGTCGGTCTCGGCCGCGAAGACGGCCTCGAGACGAAACAGCTGCGGAGGCGGAAACGTCACGATGGCATCGCGAACGGTGCGGGCGAACGCGGTACGGCGCCCGGCCACGCTCCAGACCAGGCGTACGAGGTCGACCATCTGGTCCGGTGGAACTTCGAGGAGCACGTGCAGCCAGGCCTCGGCGCCGGCTGGGCCGAGGCTCCCTTCGATCCCGTCGACGAGGGGTACCGCGGCGGCTGCCCGGCGAGCCGGATCGAGCCGCAACCACCTGCTGGTCTCCTCCCGGAGCACGGCGATCCAGCGCTCCTCGGCCTCATCAGCCAAGACGACCGCAAGGTCGTCGCCGGGTTCGCCGAGCCGGGCGAGTACGGCAGCCGCTTGGTCCCGCAGGGCCGGATCCGACGACTGGCCGGCCAGTGCCTGGGCCGCCGCGAGGCGGGCGCGGGAGTGGTCGCCGCTCGCCTCGTAGGCGAGTGCGAGGTTGGCTTTGGCCATGGCGTTCGCGTCGGGCCGGATGGCAGCCGGGTGAGCGGCCACGGCCTGCCGCAGGTTCGTGATCGCCCCTGCCGTGTCGCCACTGCCCAGCAGCGCGAGACCGAGTGCGTTGGCGGCCTGACCGCGCGCGTCATCTCTGTCGGCCCGCTCGGCCAGTGCCAGAGCATCGGCCAGCAGCGGTACGGCGTCGGTGGCACGTCCCGCAGCCAGGAGCGCCGCCCCCTGCTCACGCCTGGCTGCCGCGGCTTGCCTCGGCGCTCCGTGACCGTCGAACAGCCCGGCCGCGACAGTGAAGTGGTCGACCGCCGCGTCGGCCTCGCCGATCTGGCGCTGGACGAGGCCGAGGTTGAACAGCGCCGCCCCCTGCTCGAGCGGGAGCCCGGCCGACTCGAACGTCGTCGCCGCATCGGCGAAGGCCGTGGCCGCATCGTCGAGATGTCCGGCGTTGCGGCGAGCGGCTCCCCATAGGTTGCGGGCCTTGGCCTTTTCGACCGGGAGCTTCTCGAACAGCTCGACGGCCTGGGCGATCTCTGCTGCCGCCGCCTCGGGCTCGTTGCGCTCGAGCAGCAGCGACCCGAGGTGGAAGCGGGCCGTCGCGTGCTGCACGGGGTACCGGTCCGGCGGATGCTGATCGAGCCGGCGCCGCAGCTCCTTGAGAGCTTCGTCGGGCGGTGGCACCGCCGTATGGTACGGACTATGCGAGCGCTGGTCGCCTGCTTCGGCAACCTGCTCCGAGGCGACGACGGCTTCGGACCGGCGGTGGCGAGGCGCATGCTCGAACGTGACCTGCCGCCGGGTGTTCGCGTCATCGACGTCGGCATCGGCGGCATCCACCTCGTCCATGAGTTGCTCGACCCGCTCGACCTGCTGATCGTGGTCGACGCGATCAACCGGGGCCGGCCCGCCGGCACGGTCATGGTCATCCGGCCCGACATCGTGGATGTGCAGAGCCTGTCGGCGACCGAACGTCGAGACCAGTTGGCCGACATGCACTACGCCACCCCGGAGCGAGCGCTCATGCTGGCCAGTGCCCTCGGGGTGCTCCCGGCCGAAACGTGGCTCGTCGGCTGCGAACCGCTGGACGCCGACCGGGTCGGTCAGGGGTTGTCCGAGCCGGTGTCGGCCGCAATCGAGATCGCTACGACGGAAGTTCACCGGCTGATCGAAGAAGCGCAGCCCGCTACAGGCGACGGCCGAGCTCGACCCGCGTGATCATCGGCGGAGGATGCGATTCCGCGTCGTCGAGCTCGACCTCCACCCTGCTGAAGCCGGCGAACCCATCGCGCAGAGCGGTCTCGATCTGGTTGCGCAGCGTCTGGGCAGAGGCCGTGCACCCGGCACACGAGCCGCCCATCCGCAGCTGCACCACACCGTTGGTGGCCCCGATGACCTCAACGGAGCCGCCATGGGATTCGATGTACGGCCGAGCGGCGGTCAGAGCGTCCTCGACCTCGGCTCGCTCGTCGACACCGACTGCATAGGCGTCGAACAGCCAGGCCACCGCCGGGTCCGACTCGCGCAGCGCCGCCACGCGTTCTGCGCCCAGGGCTCGCTCCACACGGCGCAGCGCGAACCGGTGGAGCGCGTCGACCCCGTCGAGAAGCTCGTAGGTGATCTTGCTCACCTCGGGGTCGACCTGCCCCAGCGCCTCTATCAGCTGTTCGAGCCGAACCAGCAGGTCCTCGAGGTCATCCACCGCGGCTGAGCCTACGGTCGCCAGCCTCTGGTCGAACCCTACCGGTAGATGTATGGTGCATTTATCGGTTCGGTCCTGGAGCCGATGCTCAGCATGGGAGGTGCGTCGTGAGTGGCTGGGTGCTCGGGTGGATCATCGGCGCCGGCGTCGTGGTGGTCGTCGTCACGCTGCTCCTGTTGATGATCCGCGGCGCGGCACGCGCCGCAAGAAAGGCCGAGGACATCTTGGCTGCGCTCAAAGAAGCAAGGGTGAACACCGCCGCCCTCTGGGCGGTGGGTGAGACCAACGAGGCTGCCGGGCGGATCGTCGCCGCCGCCACTGCGGCCCGCGGCGCACTCGAAGGAGGGGCCGAATGAGCACGAACGCCTATTGGGGCATCACCCTGCTGCTCGGTCTGGTCGTGGCCGTGGTGGCGGTCGTGCTCTTGCAGATCTTCCTCCACCAGGTCCGGCGCATCGAGCGTGGTGCGGAGGCCATCTGGACCGCCGGCAAGCTGGTGGCGCAGAACACGGCCACCACATGGCTGCTGGCCGACACATCCGCGGGGCTCGACGCGTTGATCGACGAGGCGGGCCGCCACATCGAGCTGCTCAGCTCGGGGAACGAACGCTGATGCGCGCCCTGCTGATCGCCGGCACGTTGGTCGAGATCGCCCTGGTTGTCGCCGTGCTCGCCATCTACCTCGCCAAGATCGCCCGTTCGCTTCGGTCGACCGCGGCCAACTTGGCCAAGGTCGGCTTCGGGGTGCGGGCCATCGAAACCCAGTGCGCACCCATCGGCCCGAGCGTGGTGCGCATCAACGGCCAGCTGGCAACCGTGGCCGGCGCGTTGAGTCAGCTGGCCACGCTGGCCGAGGCCGCGGCGCCAGATCATGGCTGACGTCTCCCCGCCGAAGTCGGCGGCGCTGCAGGCGCTGTATTGGCGCAGCGAGATCCTGCAGGTCATGTACTGGCTGCAGGGCGAGGGGCTCGGTGACCTCGTCGACCCGCCGCTGCTCGAGCGGTTCCTCGGCGTCGATGCCGCCAATGGCGTCACCTACCTCGACCGTCTCGTGGAGGAGGGCTACCTCACCCGGGAGGACGACTGGTACGCGCTGTCCGACACCGGTCTCGCCGAGGGCGCCACGGAGTTCGCCATGGCCTTCTCCGACCTGACGCGACCCGCCCATGGCGAGTGCAGCGATGACTGCTGGTGTCATGCGTCGGTCGAGGAGGCCGAGGCGTGTCTCGTCGCTCGCCTCGGAGGGCACGAGGGGCACGAGGGGCACGGGCACTGATGCCCCTCCTCGACACGGCCGGCCTGCCCCGGGCCCATCTGCGCACCGTCCTGCTCCTGCTGTTGAGCGCTGCCTCCTCCCACGGCTATGACTTGCTCGAAGAGGCTCGTCACCTGGGCTTGCGCACGGCCGAGGCAGCCGGCGTCTACCGAACGCTGCGAATCCTCGAACACGAGGACCTCGTCACGTCCTGGTGGGAGCCATCACAGTCGGGTCCGGCCCGCCGCACGTACTCGATCACGCCGGCGGGAGAACTTGCGTTGGCGGAGGGGATCCAAGACCTCGAAGGCCTCAGGCGGGCTCTGAACCACGTATTGACGAATTACCGCAACCTGAACCGGGACACGTGAGGGTCGCCATCGCCGGCAAGGGCGGCGCCGGAAAGACAACGATCGCCGCGACGGCAGCTCGGTTGAGTGCCCGCGCCGGGCGTGAAGTCGTGGCCGTCGACGCCGACAGCAACCCGAACCTCGTCCTCGCGCTCGGGGCAGGTGGCGCCGCAGACGCGACCGCCGGACAGCTGCCCGCGTCGCTGGTGTCGCGGCGCTTCGACCGACCGGGCTTCGTACGGCCGTTGGACGATGTCCTCGCCGAACACGCGATCCAGGCACCCGACGGCGTGCGGCTGGTCACCATGGGCGCTCCGCGGCACGCTGAGGAAGGCTGTCTCTGCTCGGCCCATGCGGTGGTGAGCGCGCTACTAGCGGAGCTGGCTGATCGGCCCGACACGCTCACCGTGGTCGACATGGAAGCGTCGCCTGAGCATCTCAGCCGGGGCACTGCTCGCCACGCCGACGTCCTGCTCCTCGTGGCCGAGCCGTACTACCGGGCTCTCGAAGCGGTCGGTCGGCTGGCATCCCTGGCCGGTGAACTTCCCATTTCCCGGGTCGCCGTAGTGGCCAACAAGGTCCGCTCCCCCGACGACGCCGAGGCCATCGCCGCCTATTGCGGCCGCCATGGCCTGGAGCAGGTCGCCACGATGCCGTGGAGCGACGACGTGCTGGCCGCTGATCGTGCCGGCCGAAGCGTCCTCGATGCCGCACCGGACTCTGCTCTGGTGCAATCGGTCGACGAGCTGCTCACCGACATCGGAGCGCGCTGAGATGTGTCTCGCCATCCCCGGCCAGATCGTGGAGATCGTCGACCCGGTCAAGCACCGCGCCGTGATCGACGTCGACGGCGTGCGTCGCGAGGTGAACATCGGCCTCGTCGTCGAGGGCGACGATCCGGTGGTGGTCGGTGACTGGGTGCTCATACATGTGGGATTCGCCATGGCCAAGATCGACGCGGACGAAGCGGCCCGGACCCTGGCCTTTGTCCGCGAGCTCGAAGACTTCGTCGACGAGCTGGATCTGCTCGGCGACGGGGCACCGGTGCCTGGCGAGACAGCCCGGCAGATCGACTGACCGCCGAGCCGCAGATGCGGCGAAGGCCTGGTCCGTTACTCCCGCCTTTGGGGGGTCGATACCGTCATGTCCTTGTCGGATGATCTGCCTCCCAACGGTGCGCCGTGGCCCGAAGGACACGAGCCCACGGCCTTCCAACAAGCAGTGATCGCCGCGGTGGCTGACCTGCGCGAAGGAGAGCTGGCCACCTACGGCGAGCTGGCCGAGGAGCTCGGACGGCCCGGTGGAGGGCAAGCGGTGGCCAACGTCTTGCGGTCCGCGCCGGGGCTTCCATGGTGGCGCGTGGTGCCGGCCGGAGGCCGGCTGTACTGCGGCCACGCACCTGCCCAGGCGCCACTGCTCGAAGCCGAGGGACATCTGGTCGACGAGAACCGGCGGGTGACCACCGGATGGCCGGCTCGCTGAACCGCGACGCCCGGCACAGATTGGCGTTAGGCGGTGCGCTCGAGGATGACGACGGGGATCTGCCGAGTCGTCTGCTTCTCGTAGTCGGCGAACCCGGAGTATTCCTGCTTCTGCTGGCTCCACAGCCCCTCGCGCTCATCGCCCTCCGCTACTCGCGCCTCGACACCGATGGTCTCCGTGCCGACTTCGACCACGGCACGCGGGTTGGCCAAGAGGTTGTGGAACCAGTCAGGGTTGGTGGGAGCGCCGGCCTTGGAGGCGAACACGACGAGTCGGTCGCCGTCGGCCCGATACATCACCGGGTTGATCCGCTCCTCGCCGCTCTTGGCCCCGGTGGTGTGCAGCAACAGCAACGGTGCGCCCTCGAACTGGCCGCCGACTTTGCCCTCATGGGCCCGGAACTCCTCGATGATGGTCTGGTTGAAGTCGCTCATGCCGGACATCGTCGCACCCAAACCAGCAGAGCGGTGCAGCATCAAAAGCGGGCCAGCAGGTCCACGGACCGTTTCAGGCGTACGTTTCAGTCAGCCCTCATCGATGGGCCCCCGCGCCGAGAACGAAGGAGAACGCCATGGTCGCAACCGACGTCAACCGCCCAACGGTCGAACCCGTCGTCCGTAGGGATCGACCGCCAGAGGCGCCGACCATGGGAACACCGGACCGGCGGCGCGCTCCGGTTGCGGCCGGCGTGCTCTCCATCCTCGGCGGCGCCTGGGTGGCAGTGATCGCCTACGCCGGCCCGAGCATCGGCTTCAGCATGGGATCCACCCGGAGCTGGCAATGGACCCTCGACCGGGCGGTCCTCCATCTCCTACCCGGCGTCATCGCCGTCGTGTGCGGCGCCGTTCTGCTGCGCAGGCACGCCATATGGGCGGCGGGCGCCGCGTTGGTCGCCGGTGGTTGGGCCCTGCTGGGGCCGGATGCCTGGCCGGTCATGCACCACGCCGCGGGCATGACCCACGCGGCGACGGGTGGCATGAGCGGCATGAGCCATGCGGCGACCGGAGCGGACCTTTCCCGCACCATCGCGTACCACCGCGGTCCGGGAATGGTGATCCTCGTCGCCGGCGGTTGGGCGATCGGACACATCTTGCGCCGCTGCCCAGACTGAAGTTCCCGACCCGGCACGTGAGCGAAGCTGGACCATCCCAGTGCCGACGAGCAGCAAGCGGGTGCCGGCGGCGATCTGCCACGGGTGACCGCCGAAGTCGATGAAGATGCCCGAGTAACCGCAGTCATCCAAGGCCGGCCCTCGTCGCCAACCGGCTCGTCACGCACGAATCGGTGGTCGTCGGCCGATGAGTTCCACCGAGCCGAACCGTCTCTCCAGGTCGATCCTTTCGAGACCAGGAGCAGCTGATGACCATTGACCTCGGACCCGCCGCCAGCCGGATGGCTGACCTGATCGGCGGTGTGCCCGACGAGATGCTGGATCGGCCGACACCGTGCACCGACACCAGCCTTGGTGACCTGATCGACCACGTCGGCCCTGCGGCCGCTTCCGGGCCGGCATCTCGCCGGACAACTGAGTGACAGGCTCGGGTCGGTGCTTGCCGGCCTACGCCTGGGGCTCGAAGGCACTGCGGATGGTGCGCCCGGCCTTCCCGACACGCTCCCAGTAGCCGTAGGTTCCGTCGTTCTTGAGCTCGGTGGCGGCGTCGATCAGCCCGGCTAGAGCGGCGAAGGCAAATGCGCCGCCGACGGAGACTCGGGCTACACCGATCTGGGCCAGCTCGTCGACCGACGGGCATCCGGGTAGCGCGAGCACGTTCACCGGTAGGTCCACCGAAGACGTCACCGAACGGATGTCGTCGAGGGTGACCAGGCCCGGTGCGAAGAGGACGTCGGCACCGGCCTCCTGGTACGCCTGGAGCCGGGCGATCGTGTCGGCGAGGTCGTTGCGGCCATGGATGTGGTTCTCGGCTCGGGCCGTGAGCACGAGCTGATCCGGCCCACGATGCGCTGCCTCGGCCGCAGCTGCCACACGTTCTGCGGCCAAACCGATGTCGTAGATGGTGTCCTCGTCGCGGGTGAAGTCCTCGATCGAGCACCCGGCAAGGCCCGTGGCGCAGGCCAGCGTGACGGTCTCCGCCACCCCCGCGACGTCGTCGGCGAAGCAGTTCTCGGTGTCGGCAGCCACCGGCACTTCCACCGCGACCGCCAGTTGCTCTGAGTGAGCGAGCGCTTCCTCACGGGTCACTGTGCCGTCGAGCCGTCCGAGGGTGGCCGCGTGCCCGCTGCTTGTCGTGGCGACCGCCTCGAAGCCGAGCGAGGCCAGCAACCGAGCCGAGCCCACATCCCATGCGTTGGGCTGCAGGAGGGGGCGATCGCCGTGGTGCAAGGCGAGGAACGCGGCCGCTTTTCCGTTGAGCGTCGTCATGCGCGGCACGTTACCGACCGGTTCTCACCGCCGGCTCTGAAGCACCGAGCGGTCGCCACGGCGCGAGAGGCGCTGGCACGGAGCGGATCTCGCCGATGCGGACACGCCAGGTGAGCGGTTGGCGGGTGGAGCTGGTTTCGGGTGCGGGACGATCCGCGACACTGTCGGCATGGCTTTCGGTCAGCAGTCCGGTCCGCCGGCGTCAGCGCGGCAGGTGCAGGAGCTGCTCGGGCTCCTCCAAGAAGCCGGCCACGACGACTTCCGCGACGCCCGTGGCCCGATGGGGTTCACCCAGCGCCAAGCCGCAGGAAAGTTCACCCGTGACGAGGCGGCGGCGTTCATCGACCAGTTGCAGGAGGCGGCATCCGGAGGCGATGCCCCGGTCGCCGCGCCGCCTGCCGCTCGGTTGACAACCGCCGAGCAGGCACTGCGTCGCATGCCGGCCGAACAGCTGGCGGCGGAGCTGCAGCGTCGTGGCTGGATCGTCGTGGAGCCGTGAACCCATATCCCCTTGACCGCGGACCAGCTGCGTGCCAGCTTGTCCGCAGCACCCGGCACGTGTCGGGTCCCGAGCCGGAGGAGGTGCCCTATGACCGTCGTGGTCGTTGACGCGCCTGTCCGGCTCCCCGCTGCTTGATCGATCTCCGATCGCCGCGCCTGTGTGAGCCCTGACGGGGCACCTCTTTCCGTCACCTCGCATCAGGAGATCATCCGTTGACCTACTACTCCCCCGAACCGGGCCCGCGTCCCGCACCGGACTGGCTTCCCATAGGTGAGATCGAAGACGAGGTGCTCGGGCTCCTCAAGACCGGCAAGGAGGCCGAGGTCTTCGTCGTCGAGCGGTGCTCGCTGACCGACGGACGATCCTGCCTACTCGCCCACAAGCGCTACCGGCCGACAGGTGTGACCACCAAGGGCGAGCTCGAAGCGTCGGGCTTCACGCGAGCCCGGTCGTTCGTGAACGACACCGTGTACCACGAGGGTCGACGCTTCCGTCGCTCCCGTGACAAGCGGGCCGTCGAGAGGATGACCGACCACGGCAAGAAGCTGCTCGGCGACCGATGGATCGCCACGAGCTCGACACCGTGCGGACGTTGTGGGAGGCAGGTGCCGATGTGCCCTATCCGGTGCAGCTGCTCGATGACGGCTTGCTCATGGAGCTCATCGGCGACGCGGTCGAGGCGGCACCGAGGTTGGTGTCGGCCCAACTCACCGACGATGAGCTCTGCTCGGCGTTCCAGCAGCTGGTCGAGAACCTGCGGATCCTGGCCGCAGCATCGGTCGTCCGATCTCTCACCGTTCAACGTGCTGTGGTGGCGTGGGCGGATATCCATCATCGACTTCCCCCAGTCCACGGACCTGCTGCTCAACCCCCAGGGGTTCGACCTCATGCATCGCGATGTGGTCCGCATGTGCGAGTGGTTCAGCCGCAAGGGCCTCCGACGCGATCCCGACGAGATCTTTGCCGACCTCCTCGGCGCCGCCTGGTGACCCAGGCACGACGCCAGCGCTCGAGACGCATCGACGATCGGCGGTACGACCGGATCGGCGCATCGGATCCCACGGCGGAAGACACCGTGGCGCGATCGCTCGCCAGCTCCATGAGCGCCAAGGACCTAGAAGCGAACGCGGCGGCGACCGATGATTCCGGGGACAGACGACGGTCGTACTCGAAGACCGACCTCAGGGAGGCGAATGAACATGCCGGCGTTCCCAGGCGAGACACCCGACTACCGCCGCAAGGCGCGCGAGGAACTGCTCCAGCGCGAGATCGAGTTGCGGCGAACGATGGAGGCAGTGGCGGAGGCCCGCCGAGCACTGCCGCCCGGCGGGGAAGTCCCGGAGGACTACGCCTTCGAGGGGCTCGACGACACCGGCGCGGTGAACCAGATCAAGCTGTCAGAGCTGTTCGAGCCCGGCGAGGACTCGCTGGCGATCTACAACTACATGTTCCCGCGCCACTCCGGGGACGACCGGCCCGGCCCTCAGAACGGTGAGAGGCCGAAGCTGCCGCTCGCTGAAGGCCCCTGCACTCCGCCCACCCCTCCATGATTCTCGATTCGAATCTTCTCGGCTTGGTTGCCCTGGTCGCTGCATGATCTGGTCTGGTCGGCGGTCCGTGATGGAACTGGCAGCACCGTCGGGCACTCGTCGACCGGAGCGGGGAGCAACGCGAGCGGCGTTGCGGGCCTCGGTCGCTCCGGCGGTGCCATCGAGCGACAGGTTGCCACGACGAACGACGCTGCCCGACAACCCGCACCTCGGTGCCGATGCTCGCCGTTAGCGCGCGATCGACTGACCTCGTGGGGTGTCGCCGTAGTCGGTGACCAGGCTGACGGCCACCAGGGCCACGCCCATGACGACGTAGAAGGCCGTGAGCCCACCATCGGTGTCGTTGAAGCCGAGCACGAACGGAGCGGCGATCGACCCCGCCGCCCCGACGTAGTCCCCGGCCGAGTGGACGACGAAGGGGATGACCTTGACCAGCCCGAGCGGATAGTCGGTGAAGATGCTGACCACGAGGAGGACGGCGCCGAGAACGACACCGGTTCCCACCGCCCGTCCCGATCCGCCGACCACCAGGGCCACGACGATGAGGGCGAACGCGCTCCCGTAGTCGCCCATGCCGTGCACCCTTGCCGGCAGCAGCCGCAGGATCGACATGTCAGTTCCTCGCTGTCGGGGCGCTCAGCCGAGTGGATCACGTTCGAGCCGGACCTTGCCCTGGAGTCGCGGTGAGGTCAAATCGGCGTCTGATCGGGTGGGGAGCTCGACCGTTGTCGTCCCGCCCCGCCGCAACTCGTTACACCCGATGCCCCCGCATGCACCCCACCGCGGCGGGGGCATTCGCGCGACGACCCCGAAAGCACCGGACGCCGACGCGCTCGAGTTCAAGCTCCTGTCTTACTTCCTGATGCACCCAGACGAGCCGATCACTCGCGAGCAATTGCTCGATGCCGTGTGGGGATACTCGGTCGGGGGCGCCGCGACGGTGACCGTCCATGTTCGCCGCCTGCGCGAGAAGATCGAGCAGGATCCCGCCCACCCGATGCTGATCCGCACCGTCTGGGGTGTCGGGTACTGCTTCTCTCCGGCCGGGAAGTGCTGATGATCGGCTCAGCGGTTGGCGCAACTCTGGCGATCGAGGAAGCGGTATGCGAACCCGGTGACCGTGACGTACACGAGATGGTGCCAGGCGTCGATGGCGATCTCTGTGCCACCCCACTCACGAAGCGGCGGCGCGACCTCGAGCGCCGGAAGCATCACGAGCTCACTCCCCCATACCGTCGCCATGTGGGCAGCGCTGGCCGGGACGCCGGGAAGCCCCACTCCGGCGAGCAGTCCCCGGTACCCGCCCCATGACGAGCCGTACGTCCAGTGCACCAGGTTCGAGAAACGAGCCTCGGCCGCGTCATCTCTTGGTTTGATGCCGAGCACCTTGGCCGCCGCGTCGGCGGGAGCTGTACTGCCCTCTCGCTGACGCAACTTGGCCTCGACGGTGCTCGAAACCGTCATCGCGGCAGTGCCGATCGCACCTGCGACGAGTCCCTTGCCGAGCGCACCTGCGATGTCTCCAACCTTCACGAGTGATCCTCCTTGTCGGGTCCTAGGCCGCGCGCCGGTAGCGATCTGCGTCTGCCGGCTTGAGCTCGAGACCAGCACCAGGGCGTGTGAGGTCGGGCGCCAGCGTGCCGCCGCTGGGATCGATGACGCCGTCGAACAGCAACCGGTCAACCCGTGCGTGATCGGCGAAGTACTCGAGATGACGCACGTTCGGCACTGAGCAGGCGGGGTGGAGGTGCAACGACTGGGCGCAGTGGCCTGACACCTCGAGGCCGTGAGCGGCGGCCACTGCGGCAGCCCGCAGCCACTCAGTGATCCCCGCGCACCGTGAGACATCGAGCTGCAGAACGTCGACGCTGCCGGCGGCCGCCATGCGCTCGAAGTAGACGAGGTCGTAGCCGTACTCACCGGCGGCCACGTCGAGGTCGACCAACCCGCGCACGGTGCGCAACCCACCGAGGTCATCGGACGAGACCGGCTCCTCGAACCACGTGACCCCATGATCACCGAAGGACCGGGCCAGCCGTACAGCCTGCTTGGCCGTGTAGCCGCCGTTGGCATCCACCATGAGCTCGGCACCATCGCCCACGGCACGCCGGACGGCGGCCACACGTTCTACGTCGCGTCCGGCATCGCGACCTCGATTCGTCCCCACCTTCATCTTGACCCGGGGGAAGCCGTCGTCGATCACCCAATCCCGCAGCTGGCTGGTCAGCTCCTCGCTGGTGGCCGAGGTGAAGCCCCCACTTCCGTAGACCGGGACCTCGGTCCGGACCATGCCGAGCAGCTGGGTCAGCGATACGCCGAGGACCTTGGCCTTGAGATCCCACAGCGCGGTGTCGACCGCGGCGATGGCCATGGAGGCGACACCGGGCCGGCCGATGTTCCTGATCGCGTCGACCATGGCGAGCCATGCCCCCGCAACGTCGCGGGCATCGCGACCCACCACGACGTCGCACAACACGTCGCGGATCAGCGGAGCGCAAGCGGTGGTGGCGTACGAGAAGCCGAGCCCCTTGCGGCCGCCGGCCGTGGGCTCGACGACCACGACCGTGGTCGAGGCCCACGAGAACGTCCCGTCGGACTCTGGCCCTTCGGTCGGCACCGTGTACACCGACACATCCAGCCGTTCGATCCTCATGATGTTGTGGACTGGACCGCTCATGCCTTGAGCTGGCGGATCTTGGCCCGGAACGCAGTCGAGACGATCGCAGCACGCCGAGGCTGGCCGTGGAGGAAGGACTCGGCGAAACCCTTGGCCTGCTTGTACGTGACCTTCGCCGGCAACGGTGGCTCGTCCGGGTTGACCACGACATCGAGGAGCGCCGGTCCGGGATGGGCCAGCGCGGCGGTTACCGCTGTCTCGACGTCGCCGGCTTTGTTGACGCGCGCGGCGAATCCCCCGCACGCCTCGGCCCACGGGGCGAAGTTCGCTCGGGCCTCCCACCGGACCGCGTACTCGGGGAAGCCGAGCACCATCTGCTCCCAGAGGATCTGACCGAGGATGCCGTTGTTGCAGACGACGACCTTGATCGGCAGGCCGAGCCGGGCGGCCGTGAGGAACTCCGCCATGAGCATGGCGAAGCCGCCGTCGCCCACGAAGGCGATGCACTGACGGCCCGGGTGCGCCCACTGCGCAGCGATGGCGTACGGCAAACCTGGGGCCATCGAAGCGAGGTTCCCCGAGAGGAAGAACTTGCGGTCGCCCCGGATGTCGAAGTGACGGGCCGCCCAGGTGGCGATGGTCCCGGAGTCGGCGGCGAGGATCGCGTCGTCAGCCGCCAGTCGGTCGATCACCCGCATGAGGTACTGCGGCTGGATGGGGTCGGTCTCGCCGCTCTCCAACGCGGCCATCTCGCCCCGCCAGGACGTCATTCCATCTTGAGCCTCCCCGAGGAAGGTCCTGTTGTCCTTGCGTTGGAGAAGCGGAAGGAGGGCCTGAAGCGTCTCCCTCGCGTCACCGACGAGCGGCACATCTGTGGGCATGCGGTTGCCGGCGCGCACCGGGTCGCTGTCGATCTGCACGCACGGCGTTCCCGGGTCCGGCAGGAACGACGTGTAGGGGAAGCTCGTGCCGACCATGAAGATCGCGTCGCATCCCTCCATTGCATCCTCGGAGGGACGGGTGCCGAGCAGGCCGATGCCACCGGTGGTCAACGGGTGGTCGTCCGGAACTGTGGCCTTGCCGGACAACGACTTCACGATGGGACTGCCGAGTTGTTCAGCGACGGCGAGGAGCTCGTCGCGAGCGTGGAGGGCTCCGGCACCGGCGAGCATCACGACCTTCTCGGCCCCGTTCAGGACTGCCGCCGCCCGCTGCAGGTCCGCCGCGCGCGGAAGGGCGGGTGCAGGGATGAAGACCGCTTTGGTGGCCGGCGTGCGGCCGGCGCCGAGGCCTCCCTCCCACGGATCCTCGTCGGGCGGCGCCTCCTGGATGTCGACGGGGAACGTGATGTGGGAGACGGTGCGGTTGGCCAGTGCGGTGCGCACCGCGTTGTCGACCAGGGTGGGGATCTGGACCGGCACGTGGATCATGGCGTTGTACTCGGCCACGTCGTCGAACACCTTCTCGAGGTGCACCTCTTGCTGGAAGCCGGTGCCCAGCAGCTTGGCGCTCTGCATGCCGGTCAGAGCCAGCACGGGTTGGTGGTCGAGCTTCGCGTCGTAGAGACCGTTGAGCAGGTGGAGGCCGCCCGGCCCCGACGTGGCGACGCACACCCCGAGCCGTCCGGTGCTCTTGGCGTACCCGCAGGCCATGAACGCGGCAGCCTCTTCGTGGTGCACCAACACGAAACGGATCTCGTCCCGATGTCGACGGAAACCCTCCATGAGCCCGTTGATGCCGTCCCCGGGCAGGCCGAACACCGTGTCGACCCCCCACTCGACCAGCCGCTCGACGAGCAGCTCAGAGGCGATCTTCTTCATGAGGTCCCTTCCTTCGGTCGACCGGGCAGGGCGCGGCTGATGACCTGGGCGAGGTGCAGTGGTGCACGGTCGGTGCTCTGTGAGATCTGTTCGCGACAGCTGAACCCGTCAGCGATCACGACAGCGTCCTCGTCCGCCGCTCTCACCGCCGGCAGCACGGCCAGCTCACCGACCTGCATCGACACGTCGTAGTGCTCCGCTTCGAAGCCGAACGAGCCGGCCATGCCGCAGCACCCCTTGTCGAGCACGTCGACGTCGAGCCCGAGTCTGGCGAGGAGCCGCTCGTCGGCGTCGAAGCCCATAACCGCCCGGTGGTGGCAATGACCCTGAACGACGGCCTTGCCGACGATCGTCGGCGGCCGCCAGTTCGGAGCGTGGCGTTCCAGGAGCTCGCTGAGGGTCAACACCTGGCGACACAGACGCTCGGCGTTCTGATCGTGAGGAAACAGGTTTCGTAGCTCGTCGCGGAACACCGCCACGCAGCTCGGCTCGAGCCCGACGACCGGCACACCGGCCACGATGTCCTCCTCGAGCTCGTCGAGGACACGGCGGAGCAGCGCTTTGGCCTGGTCGAGGAACCCGTAGTCGTACAGCGGCCGGCCACAGCACAACCGAACCTTTGGGACGTCCACCATGAAGCCCGCGGCTTGCAGCACCTCGACTGCCGCATCGAGCGCCGCCGGGTTGAACGCGTCGTTGAACGTGTCGGGCCAGAGGATGACCCGCTCGCCGGTGGCGCTGGGCGCAGGGCGGTGCTCCGCGAAGCCGGACCGGAACGTCCGGGTGGCGAACCGGGGCAGGCTGCGGCGGGGGTGCACACCGGCAATCCGCTTGGCCAGGAGGCGCAGGCCCGGGAAGCCGGCGGCGAAGTTGGCCAGCCGGGGAGCGTGCGCAGCGAAACCAGCCCAACGGTGGATGAGCCCGATCGTGTAAGCGGAGCGGGGCCGGCGATGGCTCTCGAAGTAGTGGGACAGGAACTCGGCCTTGTACGTCGCCATGTCGACACCCACCGGGCAGTCCGACTTGCAGCCCTTGCAGGCCAGGCAGAGGTCGAGCGCATCTTTGACGTGCTCGCTCTGCCATCCGTCGGTGACGACGTCGCCCTCCAACATCTCGAACAGCAGTCGGGCTCGTCCTCGGGTGGAGTGCTCCTCTTGCCTTGTCGCCCGGTAGCTGGGGCACATAGTCCCGCCCTCGTCGCGGCGACACAGGCCTACGCCGACGCAGCGAAGGGAAGCTCGAGCGAAGCTGTTCTCGTCCTCGTGGAAGCTGAAGTTCGTGGTGACGGGGATCGGGTTGTAATGGGTGCCCAGACGCAGATTCTCGTCGAGTCGGAACGGATCGACCACCTTGCCCGGGTTCATCTTCCCGGCCGGATCCCACAGGCCCTTGAACTCGCGGAACGCCTGCACCAGCTCCTCACCGAACATCTTCGGCAGCAGCTCGGCCCGCGACTGACCGTCGCCGTGCTCACCCGAGAGCGAGCCGCCGTGGCGGAGCACGAGGTCGGCCGCCTCCTCGGCAAACGCGCGGTAGTCGTCGATGCCATCTCGGGCGCGCAGGTTGAAGTCGATGCGGGTGTGCACACAGCCGTCACCGAAGTGGCCGTACAGCGCAGCGGTGTCGTGGCCGTGCCGTTCGAGCAACGTCTTGAACTCGCGCAGGTACGCGCCGAGCTTCTCGGGTGGAACTGCGGAGTCCTCCCAGCCCTCCCATGTATCAGCCCGTCCCTGCACGCTGGCCGTGGCGCCCAGCCCGGACTCCCGGAGCAGCCACAGCCGTTCCTCCTCGTCGGGATCATCGAGCAGACGCGTGCCGAGGGTGATGCCTTTGTCATCGAGCGCCTTCATCAGCGACCTGGCCTGCTCGTCGGCTTCATCGCTGGTGTCGGCGCCGAACTCGGCCAGAAGCCACCCCGCGCCTTTCGGCAGCACGTGGAGCTGCGTCGTGTTATTGCCCTTCGCCCGTATGTCGCTGACCAACTGCTCGTCGAGACCTTCCAACCCGATCACGCCGTGTTCGAGCACCAGAGGCACGGCATCCGCCGCATCGAACACATCGGGAAACCCGATCACCAGCAGGGTCCGCACGGGCGGGCTCGGCACGAGCCGGGCCACGGCCTCGAGCGTCACCACGCACGTGCCCTCGGTGCCCACCAGCGCGCGGGCCACGTTGCAACCGTTCTCCGTTAGGAGCTCGTCGAGGTTGTAGCCGGACACCCGACGCGGGATCTTTGGGAAACGGTGTCGGATGAGATCGCCATAGCGGTCTCGGATCGAGCGGAGACCGGCGTAGATCTCGCCGCGTCGACCACCGGAGGCCACGATGGCAGGCAACTCCTCGTCGCTGGTCGGCCCGACCCGGAGGCGCAGCCCGTCGTAGGTGAGGACGTCGAGCTCCTCGATGTTGTCGACGGTGCGTCCGGCCATGACCGAGTGCACGCCGCAAGAGTTGTTCCCGATCATCCCGCCGAGCGTGCAGCGGTTGTGCGTGGAAGGGTCGGGTCCGAATGTGAGCCCGTGTTCCTCGGCGCGGTCGCGCAACGCGTCGAGCACGAGTCCCGGCTGGACCACCGCTCGCCGGGCGTCGGGGTCTATCGACAGCACTTCGTTCATGTGCCGGGAGAAGTCCATGATCACCGCGGTGTTGCAGCACTGCCCGGCCAGGCTCGTACCGCCACCGCGCGACAGCACCGGTGCGCGGTGCTCTCGACAGGCGGCGACGACGGCGATCACATCATCGACGTCGCACGGGGTGACGACGCCGATGGGGACTTGCCGGTAGTTGGACGCGTCGCTGGCGTAGAGCGCTCGCACACCGTCGTCGAAGCGGATCTCGCCCCGCACTGTGCGCTGGAGCGCTCGGGCCAGTTCCTCGCTGCTTCCGATCGTCTGCTCGGCAGCACTCACTCGAACCGGTCCCAGGGCCAAGGGTTGGCTGCGCCGTATCGCTGGATGTTCGGGCCCACCGGTGTCGGGGTGCGGCCGAGCAGACCTGCGCCGAGCCGTACGCGCCGCGTCGGGAACAGTGTTGCGAAGGGGTCGTCGTCGAGCACGGCGTCGTCGTCGCCGTGCATTGCGGTAAGGGCGCCGGTGAAGCGGTCGTTGCCGACGACGAGGGTCGATAGGACATCGACCGGTCGGACGGACATGGCCGCTCGCATCGCTCGAGACACGGCGACGTCATCGAACGGGAGCCAGGCTCCGTCGGGCGCCAGCACCAAAGAGGCACAGCCTGGCGGGCCCCCGGGGTCGATCGCCCTGGGGTCGATCTTGGCTGCGCCGGGCACCGGAGCCTTCTTGCTGCGCCATGCCGCCAGGAAGTCCCTACCGTCATCGACGGCCGTTGACGCCAACGCGCCGTCAGGCGGCGAGCAAACGACCGCCAGCCAACAGGCGTCGCTCATCACGGCACCTCCCAGTCGGGGCGAATCGCACGGCTGATGTCGCGAAAGTCGCGACGTAGCTCCTCGTTGGTTGGTCGGCCCCAGAACCAGTAGCCGTTGTACGACGAGTGGATCTGTAGGTCGGGGTAAAGCACGAACACAGCCGGCGCGTACGGGTCATGCTTCGTGTCAGTGGTCTCGCGGAGGCCGAGGCGGTCCGTCCACCGGCGGTCAACGTCGGACAGAAAAGTCCATCGCGCCCCGAGCCCCGCCCGGAACGCCGAGGTCACTTCGGGCGGATCTATGCTCACCGAGACGAACCTTGTGTACGCGACCTCCGCCTCTTCCTGGAGAGCTACCAGGTTGCGGAAGAACGCCTGCTCCTTCGGACACCACCAGCCTCGGTAGAACTGCAGAAGCGTCGGATCGCCGCCGACCAGCTCGCCGATCCACCGTTCGTTGCCCACGTGATCGCGGAGGCGAAGATCCGGAAAGGCGCGACCTGGCGCCAAGTCGTCATTCACGGCGCTGAGTCTCCGAGCGCGTCGCCTGCGTTACAGCGTTCATGGGGCGCAACCGCATCAGGAGAACCACAACTGCACCCAACGGAACCGATTTCGAGTCGTTCGAGGTTGATCGGCAAATCTCAAAGGTTGGGCCGGTTAGACAGTTGATATCTGATCTCTTCCTGTCATGAACATGTAGTCTCATGTAGGACGAATTCGTTACAAGGTCGTACCCAATGATGGAATGACTGCGCGCCACCATGCCTTTTGCGGGCAAGGTCATGGTTCCCCGACGCGCACCTCACCAGGGACCCGGATCGCGACCAAGGCATCGGCCTACTCGACCGCGCCGTCGGCCGCACCACAGAAGCCTCGAGGGTCCCGCGGTCAAGCACGACGACCCGGGCGCCGCCGGACTTCGTCTGGTCCCGCACGAGAGCCTTGCCGCCTTCGGAGTGACGTTGGCGGCCGATACCAAGGCGATCACCGTTGAGGTCGTCCCAGCGGAGGGCGACCACCTCGGCGGCGCGAGCACCCGACACCGCCGCCAGGCGGAGGCCGAGGGCGGTGCGAGTTCCGTCGTGGCGTGCCGCATCGAGGATGGACACGACCTGCTCGGGATCGGGCCGGGTGGTGCGTCGGCCCGTTCGGAGACGGGGGGACGCCTCGCTAACGGCGTTGGATCGGAGCATCCGGCGGGATATCCCCCATGACAGCGCGGCCGCAGCGTCCCGACACGACTTCGTACGGCGCCTTCGCCGACGCCGGCGCGGCGCATCTGTGCCACCCAAGCGTCGACTTGGAACGGATCAAGGTCGAGCAGACGGACGTTGCCGATGTCACGGGCGATGAGTCCGGCCCGGCTCCGTCGGTCTCGAGACGTCGTCGGTTGCCAGTCAAACGCGTTCGCCTCCTGCCAGAGCTGGAGCAGGTCAGCGACGGTTGCGCCGACCGTGGCAGGGGCGGTCCCGCGGAGCGTCGCTTCCCATTCCGTGACCTGTGCCCGCACAGCCTTCTTGCTTCCGCGAAAGACCTTGCCGACCTGTCGGCCCCTTTCGCCGGGAGCAGTGGGTGGCAGGAACGTCCGGGCAAACCAGACGCCGGGTCGACGCTCCGTGATGGTCGCCACAGCGGCGAGATTAGGCCCAATTGGCCGGCTCGACTAGTACCAAACTAGTACCGGAGCCGAGATCCTCCGAACGGGTCTTACCTCGATGAGCGATCGATGGACCCGGTCGGTACTTCTATTTGGGCACGAAAGCGCAGCTCAGCAGCCCTTTTAGTTACTCGATGCGCAGGCCTGAGATCGCTCGAGCGATGACCAGCTGCTGAATCTGCTCGGTGCCTTCGAAGATGTCGTAGATCTTGGCGTCGCGGTGCCAGCGCTCGACGGGGTACTCGCGGACGTAGCCGTAGCCGCCGAGGATCTGGATGGCCCGCTCGGTGACCCACACCGCCACCCGACCCGCCTTGAGCTTGGACATCGAGCCTTCGGCGTTCACGTACTGGCCGTTCTTGGACAGCCAGGCCGCCCGGTGCACGAGCATGCGAGCGGCGTCGATCTCGGTCGCCATGTCAGCCAGCATGAACGCGATCGACTGGTTCATGATGATGGCCCGGCCGAACGCCTTGCGCTCCTGGGCGTAGTCGAGGGCGTACTCGTAGGCCGCCCGGGCGATGCCGATTGCCTGGGCGCCGACCGCCGGACGGGTGGCCTCGAAGGTGGCCATGGCCGGCTGCTTGCCGCTCCTCTCGTGCTTGGGCTTGTTCAGCGCCTCACGGGCCTTGGCCAGCTTCTCGTCCAACTTGTCCTTGCCGCCGAGCAGGCATGAGCCGGGCACCCGAACGTCGTCCAGCACGACCTCCGCGGTGTGCGACGCCCGGATGCCGTGCTTCTTGTACTTCTGGCCCTGGGACAGCCCGGGCGTGTTCGGCGGCACGATGAAACTGGCCTGACCGCGACCCTTCAAGTCCGGCTCGACGGCCGCCACCACCACATGGATGTCGGCGATGCCGCCGTTGGTGATCCACGCCTTGGTGCCGTTGAGCGTCCACTCGTCCTTGGCCTGGTCGTACACCGCCCGGGTCCGCAGCGAGCTGACGTCCGAGCCCGCGTCCGGTTCGCTCACGCAGAACGCTCCCAGCGTCACCTTGTCGGGCGTGCCGTAGCACTGCGGCACCCACTCCAACATCTGCTCGGGCGTTCCGTTGCCGGCGATGCCCGCCGCGGCCAGACCCGAACCGAAGATGGCCAGCCCGATGCCGGCATCGCCCCAGAACAGCTCCTCGAGGGCCAACGGCAGGGTGAGCCCCGTCGAGTCGCCGATCATGGCGTTGGCCATGAAGTCGAAGCTGTACAGCCCGATCTTGGCCGCTTCCTCCACGATGGGCCACGGGAACTCCTCCCGTTCGTCCCACTCCTCGGCTGCAGGGCGGACGACGCCCTCGGCGAAGTCGTGGACCCACTTCTGGATCTGGAGTTGGTCCTCGTTGAGGGCAAGCGAGTAGTCAGACATTGCTGGGCCCCCCTGGGTCCTTTGCTGGGCGGTGCGGCGACTGGTCGCGCCCGCCTGGCGGGAGTTACCGGCTGGTAACCCCGACGATGGTATGCGGGCGGGAATCGGCCCGACAACCCGGCCGGGATCGGCCCACCGCTCACGTCACCGGCGGGACGAGCGCCGCGGCGGCCGCCTTAGGCGGTCCCACGCTCGGCAGCTTCGGGACCAGCACGAGCGCGCCGACCACCACGGCCGCGCCCACCAGGTACGGAGACGGGATGCCGGCGTGTTGGTACAACGCGCCGGCGGCGAACGGGCCCACGAACCGCGAGAACGAGCCGGCCGACTGCTGGAACCCCAGCAGCCGCCCTCGCTCGTGAGCCGGAACCTCCCCGGCCACCCACGAGGCCAAGGTGGGCGACACCAGGCCCTGGCCCAGCACGAGCAGGACCAGCGCCGGGGCCACCGACGCCCAACCGCCGTCCACCGCCAGGAGAACGAGCCCACCGGCGTTGCAGATCAACCCGAAACGCACCGTCCCGGAAGTCCCCAGCTTGGCCTGCGCCGGATGGATGAGCCCGGCCTGGACGAACACAAGAGCCAGCCCGATGACGGTGAAGATCGCCCCCGTCGAGGCGATCGAGTAGTGGAAGCGATCCTCGATCAGCTCGGAGAACGTCGACTCGAACCCACTGAACGCATAGAGGGCGACGAAAGCCACGACGATCAGCCGGACCGCGGTCGCCGGCACCACGCCCAGGAACCCGAGACGGGGACTCGACGCAATAGCTCCCGCATCCCGGGAGCTATTGCGTCGAGAATGGGTCTCCGGCAGGCGGCGGAGCGCCACCAGTGCATTCACGGCAGCGATCACCGCGGCCACGAAGAACGGGATGTGGGGGCCACCCAGCGCGGCCAGCGAACCGATGGCCGGGCCCAGCACGAACCCCACACCGAACGCCGCCCCGAGCAGGCCGAGCAATCGCGGCCGATCGGCGGGATCGGCCACATCGGCCACCGCGGCTTGGGCCACCGACACGCTGGCCCCCGACGAACCGTCCACCACTCGGCCCAGGAACAGCAACCAGACCGGTCCGGCCAGGCCGGTGAGCAGGCTCCCGACCGCGGTCCCGCACAACGAGAAGATCAGCACCGGCTTGCGCCCGAACCGGTCCGAGAGCCGGCCCATGATCGGCGCGCACACCATCTGGGCCAGCGAGAACGAGCCGACGATCAGCCCGATCGTGGTCGGGGAGATGGAGAGGTCCCGGGCGTAGCGGGGCAGGATGGGCAGCACGATCCCGAACCCGACGAGGTCGATGGCCACCGTGGTCCAGATGGCACCGAACCCCGGTGGCAGCGGCTTGCGGCCGCGCCGCGCTTCTCGGGACCGGCCGGCACGCACGAGGAGCAAGGGTCGGTCCGGTCACGGCCATGGGTCAAATCGCTGCCGGCCCATCGGCCAGCGATCGAACGACCGACCTCAGGCCCGCCGGAGCACCGTGCCGGCCGGGCCGTCCTCCACCAGCCACCCGTCGGCCTGGAGTTGATCACGCAGCTCGTCGGCCAGTGCCCAGTCACGAGCCGACCGGGCCTCGTCGCGCCGACGACCCAACTCAGCCACCGCCGCCGGGATGTTCCCGTCCTCGGCCGAACCGATCACCAATCCCACCGCGGTGCAGATCTCCTGGACCGCGGCGGCCAACGGTGCGACCGTCCCGATGTCCTCACCGTCGAGAGCGCTGTTCGCTTGGCGGACGGTCCGGAACAGGAGGTCGACCACGCCAGGCGTGTCGAGGTCGTCGTCCATGCGCTCCCGGAACCGGTCGAGGATCGACGGATCCGCTTCGCTCGATCCGGTGAGGTCCGCGGTGCGCCGGGCGAGCGTGTCGAGCCGTTGCAGGGCGGTCTGGGCGTCAGCCGTGCTGGCCTTTGTGACCTCGACGGGCGAGCGGTAGTGGGACCGCAGCACGAGCAGCCGGTAGGCCCGCGGATCGACCGACTCGATCAGGTCGAGCAGCGTGGTGAAGTTGCCGAGCGACTTCGACATCTTCTCCCCGGCCACCTCGACGAAGCCGTTGTGCATCCAGTGGCGGGCGAACGGGCGGCCCAGCGCCACGGCCTGAGCTCGCTCGTTCTCGTGGTGCGGGAACGCCAGGTCGATCCCCCCGCCGTGGATGTCGAAGCCGTCGCCCAGCAGGTCGAGGGCCATCACCACGCACTCGGTGTGCCAACCCGGCCGGCCCAGCCCCCACGGCGACTCCCAGGAAGGTTCGTCGGGCTTCGCCTTCTTCCAGAGGGCGAAGTCGATCGGCGCCAGCTTCTCATCGTTGGCCTCCACCCGGGCGCCGGCTTGGAGGCTCTCGATCGGTTGCCGGGCCAGCAGGCCGTAGTCCTCGATCCGCGCGGCTTGGAGGTAGACGCCGTCGGAGGTCTCATAGGCCATCCCGCGGTCGACGAGTCGACCGACCGTCTCGACCATCTGCTCGACGTAAGCGGTGGCGTGCGGGGTGTCATCGGGTCGCTTGACGCCGAGAGCATCCATGGCCCGCCACCAGACCTCCTCCCACTCGACGGCCACGTCGGCCTCGGTGCGATCCTCTGCGTTGGCCCTGGCGATGATGTTGTCGTCGACGTCGGTGACGTTGGAGACATAGCGCACCTCGGCCCCCGTCCATTCGAGGTACCGCCGGAGGATGTCGAACACCAGCGTGAACCGGCCGTGGCCCAGATGCGGAGGGCCGTAGACCGTCGGGCCGCAGATGTACATCGACACCTTGCCGGGATCCCGCGGCTCGAGCGGGACCACCTTCGCCTCGGCGGTGTCGAACAGGCGCAGCATCGGGCCGACGCTACTGGCCGTCTCGGATCCGGCCTGAGGGCTTTCGCCTCGTGGCGACAAGCGTGCGGGGCCGCCGATGGCGACCGGTACCGTTGGCCGATGGTTGCGCCAGAGGTTCCGGACAAGCCCTCGCTCGACGGCTTGGAGGCCAAGTGGAGCGAGCGTTGGGAGCGCGACCTCACCTACCGCTTCGACCGGACCAAGACCCGGGCCGAGATCTACTCCATCGACACCCCTCCGCCGACGGTCAGCGGGTCGCTGCACATGGGCTCGGTGTTCGGCTACGTGCAGACCGACTCCATCGCCCGCTACAGCCGGATGCGGGGCAAGGAGGTCTTCTACCCGATGGGGTGGGACGACAACGGCGTGCCCACCGAACGGCGGGTGGAGAACTACTACGGCGTGCGCTGCGACCCATCGCTGCCGTATGACCCGGCGTTCACCCCCCCGGACAAGCCAGGCAAGGACCACCTCCGCATCTCTCGCCGGAACTTCATCGAGCTGTGCCACGCCCTCACCGCGGAGGACGAGCAGGTGTTCGAAAAGCTCTGGCGCACGGTCGGCCTGTCGGTGGACTGGTCGCTCACCTACGCCACCATCGGGGACCACGCTCGCAAGGTCGCCCAGCGGGCGTTCCTCCGCAACCTCGAACGGGGCGAGGCGTACTCCTCGGAAGCGCCGACCCTCTGGGACACCCGGTTCCGCATGGCCGTGGCCCAAGCCGAGCTGGAAGACCACGACGTGGCCGGCGCGTACCACCGCATCGCGTTCCACGGCGCCGACCGCGACCCCGTCCACATCGAGACGACCCGCCCCGAGCTGCTGGCGGCCTGCGTCGCGGTGGTGGCCCACCCCGACGACGAGCGTTACCGACCGCTGTTCGGCACCACGGTCACCACGCCGCTGTTCGAGGTCGACGTGCCGGTGCTGGCCCACCCGCTGGCCGATCCCGAGAAGGGCTCGGGCATCGCCATGATCTGCACGTTCGGCGACACCACCGACGTCACGTGGTGGCGTGAGCTCGACCTCCCCGTGCGCTCCATCCTCGATCGCGCCGGCCGCATCCAGGCAGATCCCCCGGCCGGGCTCGACTCGGAGCGCGGCCAGAAGGCGTACGCCGAGCTGGCCGGCAAGACGGTGAAGCAGGCCCAGTCCCGGATCGTGGAGCTGCTGAGCGAAGCTGGCGATCTGGTGGGCGAGCCCCGTCCGATCGTCCACGCCGTCAAGTTCTTCGAGAAGGGTGATGCGCCGCTGGAGATCGTCACCAGCCGCCAGTGGTACATCCGCAACGGAGGTCGCGATCCGGCGCTGCGCGACAGGATGCTCGAAGTGGGTCGTCAGCTCAGCTGGCATCCGCCCTCGATGCGATCTCGCTATGAGAGCTGGGTGCAGGGCTTGAACGGCGACTGGCTGATCAGCCGGCAACGGTTCTTCGGCGTGCCGATCCCGCTCTGGTACCGGATCGACGAGTCCGGCGCGCTCGATCACGACCACCCGCTGATCCCCGGTGACCAGCAGCTGCCGATCGACCCATCGAGCGAGGTGCCAGACGGTTACGACGAGTCCCATCGGGGCCAGCCCGGCGGGTTCGCCGGCGATCCCGACGTGATGGACACCTGGGCCACGTCCTCGCTCACCCCGCAGATCGCCACCGGCTGGGGTGAGGACGAGGACCTGTTCGCTCGCACGTTCCCGATGGACCTGCGGCCGCAGGGCCCGGAGATCATCCGCACCTGGCTGTTCTCCACCGCGCTGCGGTCACAGCTCGAGCACGGCGACCTTCCGTGGCGGCACACGACCATCAACGGTTGGGTCCTCGACCCGGACCGCAAGAAGATGTCGAAGTCCAAGGGCAACGTGGTCACCCCGATGCCGCTGCTCGACGAGTTCGGCGGCGACGCCATCCGCTACTGGGCGGCCAACGGCGCGCCGGGCACCGACACCGCGGCCGACCCGGGGCAGATGAAGGTCGGGCGGCGGCTGGCCATCAAGTTGCTCAACGCCAGCAAGTTCGTGCTCGGGCTCGGACCGATACCGGCCGACGCGCCGACCGTGGTCGCCAACCCCCTCGACCGGGCGATGCTGGCCCGCCTGGCCGGCGTGGTGAACGCGGCCACCGCAGCGTTCGATGACTACAACTACACCCGGGCCATCGAACGCAGCGAGTCCTTCTTCTGGTCGTTCTGCGACGACTACCTGGAGCTCGTGAAGACCCGCGCCTACGGCGACGGTGAGGGTGCGGCGTCAGCTCGCGCTGCTCTGGCCATCGCCCTGTCGGTCCAACTCCGCCTGCTTGCGCCGTTCCTGGCCTTTGTGGCCGAGGAGGTGTGGTCGTGGTGGCAGGAGGGGTCGGTCCATCGGGCCGCATGGCCGACCGCGGCCGAGCTCGGACCTAGCGCGGCCGGCGGTGACCCTGACGTCTTCGCCGTTGCCGCTGACGTGCTCGGCGAGATCCGCAAGGCCAAGTCCGACGCCAAGAAGTCGATGCGGGCCGACGTCACGTCGGTCGTGGTCACGGCCGGGGTGCCGGACCTGGCGGCCCTACGGGAATCACGCGGAGACGTCGAGGCCGCCGGTCGGGTGGCCGAGCTGACCCTGGTGGAAGCCACGCCAGGGACGCCGCTGAACGTCGGGGTCACACTGGCCGACGGCTGATCAGCAGCGAGCCGGCGCGGGTCAGCCGAGCGCCCGGACGCTGCTGCCCAGCCCGAACACGATGGCCAACACCAAGCCGATGACCAACCCGATCACCAATGGCAGCAGGACCCACTTCGGGTCCTCGGCCGGGCCGTGGTCGCCGTCGTGGTCGTCGTGGTCGTCGTGGTCGTCGTGGTCGACGGCGGCGTGCAGGGCATGGGCGCCTTGGCCCGCCTCAGGATCGGACGCGTGTAGAGCGTGGGAGCCCTGGGCCGATGGCGGGTCGGGCGCCGGGCCACCGGGTTGGGTCATGCCGCCAGCTTGGGTCAGGTTGCGGGGGGCGTGCCAGCCCGGGTCCATTGGGCCGGTGGCACGTCGACCCCCGCAGTCTCGAGCGCGCCGGCGATGCGGGCCCGCAGCGCCCGGCTGACCGCGAACTGCGCGCCCGGACGGGTCCGGCCGATGACCCGGATGGTGGCTCCGTCAGGGCCGAGGTATTCCACCCCCAGCACCTCCGGCGAGTCGAGCACCTCGGTCTTGTAGCGCTCGTCGGCCCACACCTCCCCGGCCGCGGCAAGGATCACCGCCTCCGCCCGATCGAGATCAGTGGTCGGGCTCACCGCGATGTCGAGCACCGCCCTCGCCCATTGCTGGGACTTGTTGCCGACTCGCAGGACCTGGCCGTTCGGGATGTGCCAGACCGTGCCGTTGAGATCGCGCAGGCGAGTCGTGCGCAGGGTGACCGCCTCGACCACACCGGATGCCGCGCCGGCGTCGATCACGTCGCCGACCCCGAACTGGTCCTCGATGAGCATGAACATGCCCGACAGGAAGTCCTTCACCAAGCTCTGCGCCCCGAACCCGAGCGCCACACCGGCCACCCCGGCGCCGGCCAGGAGTGGGCCGAGGTTCAAGCCGAGGTAGCCGAGCACGTAGATGAGGGCGAACGTGGAGATCACTGCGGTGCACAGGCTGCGCAGGACTGCGGCGACGGTCTGAGCTCGCGCCGAGGCGCGGAGGTTCGGCTCGCCCGGCGCGAACAGCACCGACGGCGAGCGTTCCCTGATCCGCCTGAGCCGGCCCGACGCGGCCGATCCTTCGATGCGGGCGGCGAAGCGCCGGATGGCCCGCCGCAGCACCCGGTTGAGCACGTACGCGCCGACCAGGACCAGCAGGATCTGCAGCGGTGGCCCGACCAACCACTCCCCCGCTTTGGCCAGGCCGACGCTGCCGGTTCGCTCGAACACGAACCGGCAGACGTTGCCGGCGTGACGTCCGCAGGCCTCGACTCGCTTCCCATGATCGACGACGACGGCGATCGGAGCCACGGGTCGCCACCCTACCGACGTCATTCGAACGGCCAGGAACGGTCGGGAGCCGTCTCCCCGCATCTCAGGCCGGGGAGAGCAGCACCTCGGTGGCCTTGACCGCGGCCCAGACCGTCCGGCCCGGCTCGAGACCGAGGTCGGTCACGGCGCCGGCGGTCACCTCGGCCACGATCGCGGGCGCTCCATCGAGCCGTACCCGCACCCGCCCCGGCTCCACGTCGACTGACACCACGGTGACCGGCCAGCGGTTGCGGGCCGAACCGTCCGGCTCGTGAGGATGCAACACGACGGCTGCGGGGCGTACGGCCACGAACACCCGCTCGCCCGCCGCCGTGCCGCCGTCGTCGGCGGCGATCATCCGCCCGCCGGCCGTCAGCTCCGCCATCCCGTCCCCCGCCGAGCGGCCGGAGAGCAGGTTCATGCCCATGAGGTCAGCGACGTAGGACGTGCGCGGCCGGGCGGTGAGCTCGTCGAGCCGGCCGGCCTGCACGATCCGCCCGGCATCGAGCACGACGATGTGATCGGCCAGGGCCGCAGCGTCCACCGGGTCGTGGGTGACCAGCAGGTGCGCCGCCGCGTCTTCGGCGAGGTGCTGGCGCAGCATGCGGCGCACGTCGACTCGCACCGTGGCGTCGAGCGCGGCCAGCGGTTCGTCGAGCAGGACAAGGCGTGGGTCCGGGGCCAACGCCCGGGCCAGGGCAACCCGCTGGGCTTGTCCGCCGGAAAGCTGGCCGGGCCGGTCAGTGGACCGATCAGCGAGGCCCATCCGGTCGAGCCAGGCCCGCGCGACCCGGCGAGCGTCACCCCGTCCAGCGCCTCGGGCCCGGACGCCGAAGGCCACGTTGTCCTCGATCGACAGGTGAGGGAACAGCAGGTTGTCCTGGAACACGAAGCCGACAGCCCGGTGCTCGGGGGCCACGTGGATGGCTCGCTCGACGTCGTCGAGCACGGTGCCGTCGAGGGTCACCAGTCCTTGCTCGGGGACCAGCAGCCCGGCCAGCACGGACAGCAGCGTCGTCTTGCCCGATCCGTTGCGCCCGACGACGGCGACCGTTCGGCCCGCGGCGACGTCGAGCTCGACGTCGAGCTCGAACGGGCCGATGCGGCGACGCACCTTCGCCCGCAGGCCGTCGGGCCCGTTCAACGGAGAGCGCCCAACCACCGGTCCCGGAGCACGACCAGGACGGTGACCGACACCGTCAGCAGAACCAGGCTGAGCGCGATCGCCTCCTCGGGGCGGCTCTGGAACGCCAGGTAGATGGCGATCGGCATGGTGCGAGTGCGGCCCGGGAAGTTGCCGGCGAACGTGATCGTTGCGCCGAACTCGCCGAGGGCGCGGGCCCAGCACAACACGAGACCGGCGGCCAACGACGGCGCGGTGGCCGGTAGGACGATGCGGCGCAGCACCGTCCACCGGCCGGCACCGAGTGTGCGCGCGGCGTCCTCGAGTCGGCGGTCAGTCGAGCGGAACGCGGCCTCGGCGGTGACCACGAGGAACGGCAGGGCCACGAACGTCTCGGCCAGGACCACTCCGGCCATCGAGTACGGCAACGTGATGCCGAACCAGCGGTCGAGCCACCGCCCGGCCAGCCCGGCCCGCCCGAACGCGGTGAGCAGGGCGATGCCGCCGACCACCGGTGGCATCACCATCGGAAGGATCGCCAGGGCACGCAACAAGCGCCGACCGGGGAAGGCCCAGCGAGCCAGCAACCACGCCAGAGGCAGACCGAGCACCGCACAGAGCAACGCGGCACAGAGCGAGCTGACCAACGACACGCCGAGCGCGCCTCGAACATCGTCACCGCTGAGCAGTCGACCGAGGCCGGACCAGGGAGCGCGCACCAGCAGCCCGACGAGCGGCACCACGAGCAGGATGACCGACAAGGCGGCCACGGCCAGGATCGCAGGAGGGGGACGCTCGCCGTTCGACCGATCACCCATTGGCCGGGAGGAAGCCGTCTGCGGCCAGCACGCGCTGGCCGGCGGCCGACCGGACATAGGCGACAAACGCTCGGGCGGTCGCGCCGTTGGAGGATCCTTGGGCCACCGCGATCGGGTACGTGGCGATCGTGTTCTGGGCATCGGGGATGTTGACGCCTTCGGCCTTCGCACCCGCGGCCTTCACGTCGGACACGTACACCAGGCCGGCGTCGGCTTCACCCAGCACCACGCGATTGACCACCGCTTTGACGTTCTCCTCGAACGACTTCGGCTCGGCCGCCACCTTCGCTCTGGCCAAGATCCGAGCACCGAACTTCCCGCAGGGGACTTCCGGCGCGCACAGGACGAACGCAACGCCCGGATCGGCCAAGTCGGCCAGCGTCTTGATGTGCTTGGGGTTGCCGGGGGCGACGAGGATGGCCAGCCGGTTCCGGGCGAACGTCTGAGGCTTGCCCACCTTCCCGGCATCCACCGCGGTCTTCATGGTCTTGGTGTCGGCGGTGGCGAGGATGTCGGCTGGCGCACCTTGGCCGATCTGGTCAACCAGCTCGGACGACGCGCCGAAGTTCAGCGTGACCTTCGCGCCGGGGTGGGCCTTCTCGAACCTCTTCTCGAGCGTGGAGAAGGCTTCCGTGAGTGAAGCGGCGGCGAAGACCGTCACCTTCCCGGTGACCTTCCTCCCGTCATCGCTCGGCTTGTCCCGCGGCGCGGTGGACTTGCCGCACCCTGCTCCGAACAACGCGAGGACCGTCAGCACCACGATCGCAGCGATCGTCGTGCGGTTTCTTTCGTGTCGCATCGAACCCTCCATGATTCGGGATAGATCCTCGGGCGACCGCCGCGAGTCTCAGCCGATCTTCAGTAGATCGATCACGAAGATCAATGTGTCTCCAGGTGCGATGTCCGGCGGCTGACCCGCCGCGCCGTAAGCCAGAGCAGCCGGGATCCACAGCAGCCGTCGACCACCGACCTTCATCCCCTTGATGCCCTGGTCCCACCCTGGGATGACGCTCCCCGCCCCAAGCGTGACCGGGATCGGTTCACGGCGATCCCAGGAGGCGTCGACCTGCTTGCCCGACGCGCAGGACAAGCCGACGTACTGCAGGGTGAGCTTGTCCCCATCGGTCGCGGCAGGTCCTTGGCCATTTCTCAGATCGCGGGTCTTGAGCGCCCTGACCGGCTTCGGCGGCACCGGGATGTCGGTCGGCTTGCCCGCGGCGGCCGGGATGTCGCTCGGCTGCCGACACTTGGTGACCGCCTTGGACAGCGCGGGTGCAGTCGTCTCGGGCGCGGTGGAGTCGGGCCCGGCTCTGCTGTGACCGTCGCTGCGGTGGTCGCGGAAGCCGAGCACGCCGGCCGTGAACGTCGTGGCCAACAAGATCGCCCCGATGGCCAAGGCCAGCGGGCGTGACCCGAAGGCCAGCGAGCCGTGAGCCCGGCCGGCGCTGGATCGTGCCTGGAGGGCCGAGGCACCCTGCGCTCGGCTTGGTGGAGGGGGCCGAACCGTCCCTTCCTCGCCCCCTACCTCATCGGCCATGTCAGGGCTTGCTCGTGGTGGTCGTCGAGCGGGACGGCGGCGCAGTAGTGGTCGTGGTCGATCCGGTGGTGGTCGTCGCCGGGGCCTTGTCGACCTTCAGCAGGTCGACGACGAACACCAGCGTGTCGTTGCCCTGGATGGTGGGCGGCTGCCCGGTCGGACCGTAGGCCAGGTCGCCGGGGATCACGAGGCGTCGGCGGCCCTTCTCCTTGAGGCCGACCAGGCCTTGATCCCATCCCTTGATGACCGTCCCCGCGCCGAGCACGAACTTGAGCGGGTCGTCCTTGTCCTTGCCCTTCTTGCCCCATGACGAGTCGAACTCCTGGCCCGTCGAGCACGAGATGCCGACGTAGTTCACGGTGAGCTGCTTGCCCTGCACCGCAGCCGTACCGGTTCCTGGTCGCAGATCCTGTTTGACCAGCTTCGCCGCGGGCGCCGAGGGCAGCTCGACCTTTGTCGGCTTGCCCTTCGACTTGGCCAAGCGTGCGGCCTTCGCGCATCGGGGAGCGGCATCCTTGACGACGGTGCCGTTCTCTTTCTTGCTGCCGCAACCGCCGAGCGCGCCGGCGACGGTCATCATGAACACCGCGGCCACGGCCGACGCGGCGCGGCGGCTCGGCCAGATGCTCCTCGACATGGTCGGGCACCCTATCCGCGCCGGTTCGCGCTCCCGGGCGCACCCGGTCGCCGCGTCTACCGGTGCGTCAGGCGGTCACAAGAGGCGTTGGCCAGCGCTCTCGAGATCGAGCAGGAACCGCTTGCGCTCCGCCCCGCCGCCGTAGCCGACGAGCTTCCCGCTGGCGCCGATCACCCGATGACACGGCACGATGACCGAGATCGGGTTGCGGCCGTTGGCTTGGCCGACCGCCCGGAAACCGGTCGGGCTCCCGACGCGGCGAGCCAGCTCGGCGTAGCTGATGGTCTCCCCGTACGGGATGCGGCTCAGCTCGTCCCACACCCGTAGCTGGAACGGTGTGCCGGCGGGGCGCGTCGCGACAGCGAAGGTCCGCAGCTCACCGGCGAAGTACGCCCGCAGTTGAGGTACCACCTCGTCGAACACGACGTTGTGGGCGGCGTCGGGCTCGGTGATCGCCGGCCGCCGGACGTGAGGCGACATGTAGAGGCCGGTGAGCGCATCACCGTCACTGGTGAGCAACAGGTCCCCGATCGGGCTCGGCTCCAGCCAGGTGAACGTCGGAGTGCTGGTTCGCTCGGTGACAGGCATGACATGACCGTACGCCGCGCTGGCGCCAGGAGCTGGCGGGAATCGGACCAAGCGGCGGCCGTGATCTTCCGCTGCGGCCGATCAGTCGACGGTGATGCGTATGAGGCAACGATGATCCCGCTCCATCGATGCCCGGTACTCATCCCAGTCGGGATGCTCGCCTTGGACGTTGCGGTACAGCTCGACGAGTCCGTCCATCGCTTCAGGCAGCTCGACGATCTCCGCCGTTCCGTCGATCTGCACCCACGCACCGAAGAAGTCGTCCGGCAGCACGCACAACGTCGCCCGCGGGTCCCGCCGCAGGTTCTTGGTCTTGGCGCGATCCACGGTGACGCTGATGGCGATCTTGCCGTCCTCGTCGGCGGCGCAGACGACCGGTGAGGACTGCAACCGGTCGTCCGATCGCCGGGTGATCAGGACTGCATGATGGTGGCTCTGGGTGAACGCCACCTTCTCGTCCGGGGTCATGAGCCGACGCTATGCCATCAGGTGGCGGCGCTCAGCTGGAGCGACCGCCCCGCTTGGCCGTGGCCTTCCTCGTGTTCCTCTTGGCCGTCTTCTTGGCCGAGCTCGAAGCCTTCCGGGCTGAGCCGGACGCCTTCTTGGCGCTCCGCTTCGCCGATCCGGAAGCCTTCTTGGTGCTCCGCTTCGCGGTGGCGGAGGAGCGCTTGACCGACCCACTCGTCTTCTTCGCGCGGCCCGCCTTCCGGGTCGTCTTGGCGGATCCGCTGGCCTTCCTGGCCGTCTTCTTCGCGGTACCGCTCGCCTTCCGAGCGGTCTTCCTGGTGGTACCGCTCGCCTTCTTAGCGGTCTTCCTGGTGGTACCGCTGGCCTTCCTGGCCGTCTTCTTCGCGGTACCGCTCGCCTTCCGAGCGGTCTTCCTGGTGGTACCGCTCGCCTTCTTAGCGGTCTTCCTGGTGGTACCGCTGGCCTTCCTGGCCGTCTTCTTCGCGGTACCGCTCGCCTTCTTAGCGGCGGTCTTCCTGGTGGTACCGCTCGCCTTCTTAGCGGTCTTCCTGGTGGTACCGCTGGCCTTCCTGGCCGTCTTCTTCGCGGTACCGCTGGCCTTCTTCGCCGTCTTCCTCGCCGCGCTGCTGGCCTTCCTCGCCGTCTTCTTGGCGCTGCCCGTGGCCTTCCTGGCGGTCTTGCGGGCCGTGGTGGACGTGCCCGACGGTCGGGACGGGGCGCTGCTCGACAGTCCAGCACTGGTCCGTGCGTCGTGGACCACTTCCTCACCGACATCTCGTGCTTCGCCAAGCGCGTCGCCGATCGTGTCGCGAGCCGTCTCGAACGCGCCTCGACCGAGGTCCCGCGCCCTGTCGACCACGCCGGCCACCGCGCCGGACACGAGGTTGCCGGGAGGGGCGTCGGGCGAGCGCGGGTGGGGCCGGGTGGGGGCGCCTTGTTTGGCTGTTTCGAGCCGGTCGCCAAGGTCGGATAGCTCGTCGGAGTCGAGCGCGTCTCGCACCTTGGGGAACATCTCCCCTTCTTCTTCCTCGACGTGGTGGCGCACGGCCTCGATCAGCACGGTGACCTTGGCGTCGAAGCGCTCATCCGCGGGATCGAGAGAATCGAGCTCTGACAACGTCCACTTGACGATGTGGTGTTCCTCGAGAGCTTCCCGCACGTCGTCCTCGGTGGCCGGCACGGCCAGCCGTACCGCCGGGTAGAACACCTGCTCCTCCACGCTGGCGTGAACTGACAACTCGGTGATGATCTGGGACACGAGGTCACGGCGCGTCTCGTGCGCTGCGTCGCTCGTGTCCTCGTACCGCGAGAAGAGCTGCTCGACGGTGTGGTGGTCGTTCTTCAACAAGCTGATGGCGTCCATGCACACTCCTGGGTCAGGCGCCGACGAGTAGCCGGCTATTGGTCAGCTCGACTCGCAATCACGAACCTGGATCCGCCGGCCAGACACCATTGCTGTCAATCGACAATCGGCCCGAACGGGGCTGACGGTTCTTACCCCACAGGTCGTGGATCAGACCGCATGCGCGTCGATGCTGCCGACGCTGTCCCACACCGCGACACGAACATCACGGTGCTGAGACCGACTCTGGTCGGGAAGGGTCGGGCCATGACCAACCCAGAGGATGTCGCGCCGAGTGCCGACCCGCGCAAGGATCCCGACGAGTGGACGACCGGCGATGAACCGATGACCGGTCCTCAGGCCTCCTACTTGCAAACGCTGTGCCGCGAGGCGGGCCGTGAATTCGATCCCGACCTGTCCAAGAGCGACGCGTCCAAGCTCATCGACGAGCTGCAGGGTCAGACCGGCCGCGGAGCGAGCGGCACCACCGATAGCTGACGGCGCGGCTTCGGTTGAGCCACCGGGGCGGCTGCCTAGAGTGCGCGGATGGACCTCGGGATCAGCGGCAAGCACGCTGCGGTGGCTGCCTCGTCGAGCGGCTTGGGTCTGGGCACGGCCCGCGCGCTGGCCGCCGAAGGGGTACGGGTGGCCATGTGCGGCCGCGACGAGGCCCGGCTACGCGAGGCCGTGGGGGCGATCACCGATGCGGGGGGCGACGCCATCGCCATACCGGCTGATGTGTCAACCATCGCCGGGGCCACCGGTTTCGTCACGGCCGCCATCGAGCGGCTCGGAAGCGTCGACATCCTCGTGGCCAACGCCGGCGGACCTCCGCCAGGAACGTTCTCCTCGACCGACATGGACGCCTACGGGCCCGCTCTCGAGCTCACGTTGCTGTCCTCGGTCGCCATGTGCCGAGCGGCTGTTCCGGCCATGCAGGAGCGCAGATGGGGGCGGGTCGTGGTCATCACGTCGGTGTCGGTCCGCCAGCCGATCCCTTCGATCATCTTGTCGAACACCGCCCGGGCCGGGCTGACCGGCTTCCTCAAGACCCTCGCCCTCGAAGTGGCAGCCGACGGCGTGACCGTCAACTCGGCACAGCCCGGATCCCATGCCACCGACCGCCTTCTGGCGATGCAGGTGGCGACCTGTCCTCGGTGGCCGAGGGCACTCCGGTGGGCGAAGTCGGGAGGGCCGAGGACTTCGGCTCGGTCGTGACCTTCCTGTGCTCGGACCAGGCTCGGTTCATAACCGGCGCAGCCGTGCCAGTCGACGGCGGTGCCTATCGCGGCCTGCAATGACCTTGCCGCCGCATTGAGGCGAGAGATGATCGGCAGGTTATTCTGTAGTCATGGCTCGGCGAATCAATAATAGGAAGCGGGGCTACACCCGCATCTCCAGGCAGCATCAGGTGACCCTGCCAGCTGACGCGATGGCCGCCGCTGGCCTCGTCGAAGGCGAGCGGCTGAGCGCCGCGAGCCCCGGCCCGGGCAAGATCCTGCTGGAGCGCGAGGTCGACGTGGTCGACGCCATCGCCGGTGATCTGACTGGTGTGTTCGAGCCTTGCGATCTGGACCGCCTCCGCGACGAATGGGAGTAGTGGTCCTCGACGCGAGCGTCGTCATCGGGCTGCGGGATGCCGATGACCCGCGTCATCCAGCAGCGCGGCGTGCCGTCGACCGAGCGCGCCAGCTGCACCGTCTGGTCCTCCCGGCCTCTGCGTTCGCCGAGTCGCTGGTGCGTCCGCTGCTGTCAGGACTGGACGAAGCGGTCGCGGGAGGTCCGCTTCTCCGCCTCTGCACGGTCGGACCATTGACCGCGTCGATCGCCATGACTGCCGCCCGGCTCCGCGGCCAAACGTCATTGCGTCTCCCTGATGCCCTCGTCGTGGCCACCGGCATCGAGCTCGACGCGATCCAGACACTCACGTTCGATGATCGATGGAAAGGCGTCGACCGCCGTGTCAAGGTGCTGGGCGCTGCGGCCCGCTGACCACCGCTCGGGTCGAGGCTCCTACGCTCTCTCCGGTGCGCACGCTCTCGGCTGCCGATTACTCCTCGGCCGACTTACACGACCGGGAGCGTCGGACCATCTTCGGTCGGGAGTGGCTGTGCCTGGGCAGGGCCGAGGACGTTGCCCAGCCCGGGTCGTACCGGGCGGAGAGCGTTGCCGGCTGGCCGTTGCTCGTGGTGCGGGACACAGCCGGTGTGCTGCGGGCGTTCCACAACGTGTGCCGGCACCGGGCCGGGCCACTGGTCGACGATGGGGGCGGCTCGTGCCGGTCGCTCGTCTGCCGATACCACGGTTGGGCCTACGGGCTGGACGGATCGTTGCGCTCGGCCCGCGATTCCGGCCTCGACCCGGCAGAGCTCGAAGGTCTCGACCTGCTACCGGTGCGGGTGGCTGAGTGGCGCGGGATCCTGTTCGTCTGCCAGGACTCTGACGCTCCGGAGCTCGAGGCGTGGATCGGCGGTCTGACCGGCGCTTGCGAGCCGTTCTCCATGGAGTCCTGGCGGATGACCGAACGCTCGGTCCATCACATCGCCTGCAACTGGAAGGCGTACAGCGACAACTACCTGGAGGGCTACCACATCCCGCTCGTGCACCCCGAGCTCAGCAGGGCCATCGACCCCAACTCCTATCAGGTCGACGTCCATGACCGCTGGGTGCGCCACCGGGCCGACACCCGGGAGGGCGTGCTGGCCACCGGCGCATGGCTGTGGCACTGGCCCAACCTGGCCCTCAACTTGTACGAGCACGGCATGAGCGTCGAACGCTGGTATCCGACCGGCCCGACGACCTGCATCCTCGTGCTCGACTATTGCTTCGCCGACACGAGCGACGAGGCGATGCAGCGCAACAAGCTCGACATCGAGGCGTCAGCCCGCATCTGCGAAGAAGACAAGGCGATCTGTGAAGCCGTCCAGCGCAACCTCTCGGCGGGCATCTACGACACCGGCCTCCTGTCTCCGAAACACGAACAAGGCGTAGCGGCCTTCCATGAGCAGGTGCTAGCAGCCAGAGAGGCCTGACCGTCCCAGAGCAACCGCCGGCAACGAGGCGCTCTGATAACAGCCAGGTCAACCAGCGAGGGGCGGTGTTGCTGCCGGCCGCGCGCCGCCCGCGCCCGAAGGCCCAGGCATCGATAGGGGGAGGTCCGGGGGGGGGGAAGCTCCGCTTCCCCCTCGATTACTCGACAGGCAGCCGAGCGAACAGCTCGGCCTTCTGCTCCTCGAACTCTTCGAAGCTGATCTTCTCGGCGTCGAACTGGGCGTGGAGAGCCTCGACCAGCTTCAGCAGCTCGGCGGCTGAGAGCTCAGGCCCGAAGTCCGCCACCGATACGTCCATCAGGTTCGCTTGTTCGGAGCCGGCTTGCTCCTTGCGGTCTATCCGGTCTTGTCGTTTGGCCGCCGCCTTGGCCTTCTTGGCCCGGTCTCGTTGGAGCTTGTCGAACGTGGTGCGTTGCGCGCCCATGAGGATCTCCTTCAGCGTCGACGCAGATGCAACGGGCTTCCACAACGGGAACCGGCCCGGATCAGCTCCGATGATGCTAGCGGCAACAAGCCCGGTTCACGATTCGGACCCACACCTCCGGTTCTTCGTGCCCCCAGCACCGCAATTCGGCCCCCCCAGCACGAAGAAACGACAACCCGAGCGAGACCGGACCAAGCAGTGAGGAGGCGGCGAGTCCGGCTCCCCTCAGGGAGCGGGCGGACCTCCCTCGCCTGCGGCATCGGGCGTGGCGTCGACGGCAACCGAAGCATCGGCGGAGGCGGGCGGGCCGCCGTCGCCGGAGGCTCCCCCGAGGCCGTCGGTGATCCGATCCAGGGTGGCCTGATCGAGGTTGGCGTACACGAGATGGGCGCCGCTGAACCGGCGGGCCTCCGCGACCAGCGCTTCGCGGTCGAGGTCGCTCACCAGCAAGGCGACGGTGGCGGTGTCCGGTTGCACGGCCTCGCGGAACCAGGCGACCCACTCATCGGAGATGCCGAGATCGACGACATGGGCAGTGACCGCGCCGGCCCCTGCGCCGATGGCCGACCCGGCCAGCAGCCCGACCGGGCCGCCCAGCAGCAGGCCGAACAGGCCAGCCCACATCGCACCGCCCAGCGCGGCCTGCTTCGGCTGGGGATCGGTCGTCTCGCGAACCATCGTCCGACCGTTCTCGTCCTTGACCACGATGACCGCGTCGCGCAGAGCGAGCGAACCGTTGGCCGCCAAACGGGTGGCTGCGGTCAGGAACTCCCGAGCTCGGAAGAGATCATCGAAGGAGATGCCAACGAGGATCTGAGGCTCGCCGTCCTGCGGATCGCCCTCAGCACCTCGTTCACCCGGCTGGTCGCTCATCGGGCAAGCCTTACAGCCCGGCCTGAACGGGTCGAGCCGTGCGGGCACGAACTGGAAAGATGCGCCCATGGCGAGCCGAGGCCGGAGCCGGATGGCGGTTGCCGTTGCCGTCTGCGTGCTGACTGGTGCCTGCACCACGAGCAAGTCCACAGGCGGCCGCTCCCCCCGCTCCCCGCGCTCCGACGGCTTCGTCGACCGGGAGTGGTTCCGTGCTCGACAGGACGACTACCTGCGCGTCGCCACCCGAGGAACCGACCTGTCGCCGCTCGGGGTGCTGGCCCGCGTGGAGCACGCGGCACGGGACAAGCGGTTCCACTTCGACGCCTCACGGATCGAGCCGGCCGACTACGTGGGCTGGTTCAAGCTCCTGGACGGGTTCGAGGACACCGCAGATTTCGATCTGCTGTATCAGCTGAACCTCTGGTTCTCCCACCGCCATCAGCTGCCCACTGCGATGCGCGCGGCCATCGAGAAGCGGGTCCTGAGCTTCAAGTACTGGTACACCGAACCCACCCCGGCGGGCCGGATCGACCAGCGGTGGTACTGGTCGGAGAACCACCGGGTGATCTTCCACACCCTGGAGTTGCTGGCCGGCCAGGCCTTCCCCCGCCGGCGGTTCACCAACGACGGGCGGACCGGCGCCGAGCACGAGGCCCACGCCAGGAAGCTGTTGCTGCAGTGGTTCAGCGAGAAGGCCCGGTTCGGCTTCAGCGAATGGCACTCCGACGTCTACTACCAGAAGGACGTGACGCCGCTGCTCACGCTCGTCGAGTTCGCCGACGATCCGGTCATCACCCGGCGGGCCTCCACCGTCCTCGACCTCGTCCTGCTCGACATCGCCTTGCACAACCAGAAGGGCGACTTCGGCGCCACCCATGGCCGCTCGTACATGAAGGACAAGTCGATCGCCACCGACCAGAACACGTTCGGCATAGCGAAGCTGCTGTTCGACGACACCGAACTGCCGTACCCGCCAGGCACCGACCCTGGCGCGACGCTGCTGGCCCGAGCCCGCAAGTACCGGCTGCCGGAGGTCATCCGCCGCATCGCCAAGAGCGACTTGCCAATGGTCGACCGGGAACGGATGGGCGTTCCCCTGGACGCGCTGGAGCCGGTCGCCGCCAATCCGAAAGCCCCCTACGGCTACTCCTACGACGACCCGGCGAACGTGGCGTTCTGGTTCGAGCGGGGCGCGCTCACGTCGTGGCAGGTCCTACCGCTGACCGTGTCCACTTCCGACCGTTACGACCTCTGGGCCACGGATGCCTTCAAGCCGTTCGGACCGTTCCGCAAGCTGGCCCACGATGACCGGTCGACGGTGCAGCACCTGGCCCACGACCTCGCTCCGATGATCGCTTTCCCGTTGCTGTCCGAGGTGAACACCTACACATGGCGCGGCCGCGAGGCCATGTTGTCCACCGCTCAGGACTACCGGCCGGGCATGCGGGGCGACCAGTACCACGCCTGGCAGGCCACCCTCGACGGCGAGGCGCTCGTGTTCACCACCCATCCGGAGAACCAGCCCCAATCGGGTGACGCTTGGGTGGACGGCGATGGTTACTGGACGGGCACCGGCTCGATGCCGCGTTCGGCGCAGCAAGGCAGGGCCTCCATCCAGATCTACGCACCGGCCTACGACGGCAACCCGACGGGCCCGCTGTCGGACTTCGGGTACCTGCCGATGACCCATGCCTGGTTCCCGACCGAGCGCTTCGATCAGGTCGTGCGGGATGGCCACTGGACGTTCGGGCGCAAAGGTGATGGTTACGTGGCGCTGTGGTCGTGGCGGCCGGTGCAATGGCGTCTGCACGATCCGGCGAAGGTCCCCACGGGCGGGCTGACCGAGCCGTTCGACCTGGTGGCGCCGGGTGGAGCCGACGACGTGTGGATCGCCGAGGTGGGCGAGCGATCGCATTGGAAGAGCTTCGACGCGTTCCGTCGAGCGGTGGTTGACGCCGGGATCGACGTGAGGGCCCGACCCAAGACAGCCAAGGGGCTACCCGGTGGGTTCGACGTGCGCTACGACTCACCGAGCGAAGGGCTGATGCGCTTCGGTACGACCGGCCAGCTGTCGGTGAAGGGACGAGACATCGCGCTGAACGGCTACCCCCGCATGGACAACCCGTTCACGACGGTGGCGTTCGAAGGCCGCAGGATGGCTTTGCGGGCCGGCGACCTGTCATTGACGCTCGACACCAAGAGCTGGACCCGCACCGCAGCCGGACCCGGGAAGTGAACCCTCCGTTCGATCTGCTCCGGCCGGGCCGTCAGATCCTCGGCGTCTCGGCCGTGCTGTTGCCGTTCACCCCCGCCGGCCAACCTGACGTCGCTGGGTTCACTGCGCTGGTCGAGCACACCGTGGGAGCCGGGCTCGTGCCGGCCGTCAACATGGACACCGGCTATGGCGCGCTGCTCTCAGCAGAGCAGCGCCGGGAGCTCGTGGCACTGGCGGTCAAAGAGACCGGCCAGGACGGGAACAAGGTGGGCGGCGCGCCAGTGGCGGCCGGCGCGTACGTCGACGACCAACCGGGCGACAGTTGGAACCCACGGGCCGCGATCAAGGCGATCGAGGACGTGGCCGCCGCCGGAGCCATGCCAGTGGTGTTCGCCTCCTATGGCCTGGCGTCGCTGGAGCCGGAGGAGCTGGTGGACGCCTTCGGCTGGATCGGCGAGCGCTGCGACGGCTTCCTGGCCTTCGAGCTCGGTGAGATGTTCCACCCGGCCGGGCGGATCTGGGACCTCGAGACGTTCGCCGCGATCATGGCCATCCCGTCCTGCATCGGGGCCAAGCACTCGTCGCTGCGCCGGGATCTCGAGTGGGAGCGGTTGCGGCGCCGTGATGCCGAACGGCCTGAGTTCTCGGTGTTCACCGGCAACGACATGGCCATCGACATGGTCATGTACGGCAGCGACTACCTGCTCGGCCTCAGCGCGTTCGCGCCAGACCTATTCGGCGCACGCGATCGGGCGTGGGCCGGAAGCGACCCGTCGTTCCACGAGCGCAATGACGATCTCCAGGCGCTCGGCGCGTTCGCCTTCCGCCCACGGGTGCCGGCCTACAAGCACTCAGCCGCCCAGTTCCTGCACCTTCGCGGCTGGTTGTCCCACGACACGCCGCCTCCGGGAGCTGTTCGCAGGCCGGACTCGGATCGAGCCGTGCTGGCCACTTATTTGGAACGACTGGAACGCTGGTCATGAAGCGGGCGATCCCCCAGGTGAGGTCGTTGAAGACCGCAGAGGCACTGCTGACCCACCTGGCCGCCCTCGGCGCCGACCTCCCGCTGGCCAAGTCTGTGACCCCGGCGCCCGACGGACCCTTGGCGCAGCGACTCGACCTTGGCGACGGCCGGGTGATCGGCAACCGGTTCGCCGTGCTGCCGATGGAGGGTTGGGACGGCACTACCGGGGGGCTCCCCACCGACCTGGTCGAGCGGCGCTGGGAACGGTTCGGCCGCTCGGGAGCCAAGCTCGTCTGGGGCGGTGAGGCGGTCGCCGTTCGTCACGACGGCCGGGCCAACCCCCGCCAGCTGACCATCACCTCCGATGCCCACGCCGAGGCACTCGCCGGGTTGCGCCAGCGCCTGATCGACGCCCACGTCGAGGAGCACGGCAGATCCGATGATCTCGTGGTTGGCCTGCAGCTCACCCACTCCGGGCGCTTCGCCCGGCCTGACGACGATGGCCCGCGCCCGATGATCGCCTACCGCCACCCGCTGCTCGACGGCCGCTTCACGACCGGCACGCAGGCCCACCTGCTGAGCGACGGCGAGCTGGACTCGTTGACCGCCGATTTCGTCACCGCCGCGGTGCGAGCCCGTGACGCCGGTTTCGACTTCGTCGACGTCAAGGCGTGCCACGGCTACCTGGGCCACGAGCTCTTGAGCGCGGTCGATCGGCCCGGCCAGTACGGCGGCGACCTGACCGGCCGCACCCGCTTCCTCCGCTCGGTGATCGCCGGGACTCGGGCGGCCGCGCCTGACCTGGGGATCGGAGTGCGGATCAGCGTGTTCGACGTCGCCCCGTTCTGCGCCGGGCCTGACGGGATCGGGCAGCCGGAATGGCCCGGACCCGGCGGTGAGCCGTACCGCCACGCGTTTGGTGGCGACCGCACCGGAACGGGCGTCGACCTCAGGGAGACCATAGAGCTGATCGACCGTCTGGCCGAGCTCGGCGTCCGCATGATCTGTGTCACGGCCGGCAGCCCGTACTACTCGCCCCACATCCAACGGCCGGCCTACTTCCCGCCATCGGACGGTTACGACCCACCCGAAGACCCGTTGGTCGGAGTGGCCCGACTGGTCGGCGCGGCGGCTGAGATCAAGCGTCTGCGACCGTCCACGGTCGTGGTCGGCTCCGGTTACTCGTACCTCCAGGAGTGGCTGCCTGACGTCGCCGAAGCAGTGGTGGCCGCCGGTCATGCTGATGCGATCGGCCTCGGCCGAATGATGCTCAGCTATCCGACGATGCCGACCGACGTGCTGGCCGGTCGCGGTCTCGATCGGCGGCACCTGTGCCGCACGTTCAGCGACTGCACCACCGCGCCCCGGGCCGGCCTCGTGTCGGGCTGCTACCCGCTCGACGAGACGTACAAGTCCCGCCCGGAACGGGCCACGTTGGTCGTGGTCAAGCGCGAAGCGCGGCGCTAGTGAGCGCCGCTGCGGAACCGGAAGCGGCGCTGATCCGGACCGCCGTCGTCGGCCTCGGTATAGGTCGCCTGCACGTCCTGGCGTTCAAGGAACTGCGCCACCGGTTCCGGGTGGCGATGGTGTGTGATCTCGACCAGGCGAGGGCCGACGAGGTGGCGGGGTGGCTGCGAGGTGCCCGGGCCACCACCCGGCTCGACGACGTGCTCGGCGCCGACGACGTCGACGTGGTGACGCTGTGCACCCCACCGTCGCTGCACCGCGCTCAGATCGAGGCGGTTCTACGGGCTGGCAAGGACGTGATCTGTGAGAAGCCACTCGTCGGTTCGGTGGCCGAGGTCGACGAGATCTCCGCCATCGAGGGGGAGACTGGTCGCCATGTGATGCCGATCTTCCAGTACCGGTTCGGACGAGGTATCCAGAAACTGCGCCGGCTGGTCGACGCGGGCGTAGGCGGCCGCCCGTACGTGGCCAACGTCGACGTGGCCTGGCGTCGAGGCGCCGACTACTACAGCGTGCCCTGGCGCGGCACGTGGACCGGCGAACTGGGCGGCGTGCTGACCTCACATGCGCTGCACGCTCTCGACATGACGATGTTCATCCTCGGTCCACCGGTTGCGGTGTGGGCTCACACCGCGACCCTGGTGAACGACGTCGAGACCGAGGACTGCGCCGTGGCCACCCTGCGCTGGGCGGACGGGTCGATGGCCACGCTGTCGGCGACCCTCGGTTCGGTGGCCGAGATCTCCCGGCACCGCTTCACGTTCGAGCACCTGTCCGCCGAGAGCGGCACCGCCCCATACGCCAACGGCGGTGACCCGTGGGTCTTCACACCGGCCGACGACCGGGTGGCCGCCCGCATCGAGGAGGTGCTGGGCGACGCCGAGGAGCGGGGCGAGGACTACGCGGGCCAGCTCGAGCGATACGCCGAGGCGCGGGCTGCGGGCACGCCGCTGCCGGTGACGGTGGAAGACGCCCGCCGAGCCATCGAGCTGCTCACCGCGCTGTACCTGTCCGCCGCCGAAGGTAGGGAGGTCGAGCTGCCGTTGCCCGCCGATCACCCTGGGCTGCGAGGCTGGCGAGCGTGACCATCGAGCGATCCCCGAGCATCGTGGCCGAGGACGGCGCTACGACAGTCGCCGGTTGCTGGACCTACCAATGGGGAGCCAAGCGTCGCCCGTTCGTGCACCCGCTGCGCACCCCCGCCGGTCACGTCCTCACCCGCGACGCGCCGGACGACCACCCGTGGCACCACGGCCTCTGGTTCACCATCAAGCTGGTCGACGGAGACAACTTCTGGGAGGAGATGGCACCCTACGGCGTGCTCCGCCACGACGGGCCGCCCGCGGTGGAGCACGGGCCGGGCGGCGAGGTGACCCTGCGGGGCGCGCTGCGCTGGATCCGGCCCGACCGGGAGACGATCGCCATCCACGAGCAGCGGGCGCTGACCCACGTCCCGCTCGACGACGACAGCTATGCCGTCGATCTGGCCACGGTGCTGACTCCCACCGCTGACGTGCTGCTCGACCGCACCCCGTTCACCACGTGGGGCGGTTACGGCGGCCTGTCGCTGCGGGGTCCCGGCGACTGGCACGACACAAGCCTGCTGTTGTCCGACGGTCAGACCGCGGAGCGGGTGATCGGCGAGCCGGGACCGTGGTGCGCGTTCACGGGTGTGGTGGGTGCCGGCGGGGCCGAGGCGCCGGCTGGCCTAGCCATGTTCGACGGCCCCTCCAACCGCCGCCATCCGGTGCCGTGGTACGGCAGCACACGGGCGCCCACCTACGGCGAGGACGGCTGGTCGAACTTCCTCAACGCCGCGTTCCTGTTCCACGAGCCGCTCGCGGTGGCGGCGGACGAGGCGCTGCGGTTCGACCACCGGGTCATCGTCCACGACGGCGTGTGGACCCACGAGCACGTGGCCTCGCACTACGCCGAGTGGATCGAGCAGCTCGCCGACCAGCCATGATCATGCCCATCGAGGTTCCAGGCGGACATCGCGCCCCTCCAGGTTCGCCACCGTTCCCGGGAGGGATCGGCGTCAGCCACCTGCGGGTCTACGACTGGCCGGCGACCGACGGGCTCCGCGGTGGGACGCCTCACTGCCACACCGCTTGCACCGAGGCCTATGCGGTGGTGGCCGGTAGCGGCAGGGTGCACACCCTGGGCGGCGACGGGTTCGCCGAGACACCGCTCGAACCGGGAGCGTTCGTGTGGTTCACCCCTGGAACGATCCATCGTCTCGTGAACGACAGCGGCGATCTCGAGATCCTCGTGTTGATGCAGAACGCCGGGCTGCCCGAGGCGGGCGACATGGTGCTGACGCTCCCCGACGAGTTGCTGGCCGATCCTGCTCGCTACTCCGAAGCGGCAGGTCTGCCCGAGGGTGCGCTCACCACCGACGGCGATGACGGCCCGGCCCGAGCCCGCCGGGACCTGGCCGTGGAGGGGTTCCTGGCCCTGCGGGCTGCGATCGGTGACGAATCCGACCCGTCGCAGCGATTTGGGTCGATCGACCACCATATGCGCGGTCAGACGACCCAAATCGGGTGCGCGGACGGCCCACTCGCTCACTTCCACGCCCGGGCGGCTGCTCTGGTCAAGCCTCGGGTCGAAACGTGGCGCGCCGTGTGGGCGGCGGGGCCCAAGGCCGCAGTCGCAGCCACCGCTGCGCAACTCGACGCCCTGGCTGCCGGCGATGCGTCGAATCTGGCCGACTCCGCTGTCCACGCCCTCCCGCCGCCGCCCGAGCCCCGCCGCTTCGGCTGTTGCGGCACGCTCGGCGTCCACGTCCCCGCCTGACAAGTCTCCGCGGCCGTTGACGGCTCCCGGCATGAGGCGCAAGCACTGCCATCGCAGCGCCCGATGCATGGGCACGGCCCGTCTGACCGCGCAACGAGTGTGCGTCTGACCGGGCACGACGGTCGAAGCCGACCCGTCCCCCGGCGCGCCGGAGTCAGGAGAACATGGTCTTCGGGCGATCGACGGCCACGCCGTCGACCACGAGATCGACCTTCTCGTTCAAGAAGGAGACCAGCCCGGCCACCTTGATGCTCTCGGGTAGGGGGAAGTCGTAGCCCCAAGCGAGATCGTCGTGAGTGGTGCCGCCCACCGTGACCGACCAGTAGCGGGCGTCACCCTTGTACGGGCAGCTCGTGACCGTGGCGGTCGGGGTCAGCAGATCCATGCGGACATCGGGCTGGGGCAAGTAGTACCGGGTGGGTAGGCCGGTCTCGAACAAGAGGGTGGCGTGGGTCGAGTCGGCCACGACCTCCCCGTCAACCAGAACCTGGACATGGCGGTCACTGGCCAAAGCGTCGATCCGTGCGTACGGGCTGCGAGCGTGGACCCGGACCTCCTCGTTCTCCTCGAACCAGTGGTCCAAGGCGTCCCAGGTGAACGTCACGAGATCGCGCAGCTCCTCCACCGGTGAGTCGAGGTGCCGGACCGCCGCCTTCGCCGCCAGCCGGTCACCGGCCTTGACGTCATAGAGGTGTCCGTCGCCCCGGCTCGGTGATCGCTTGGTCTCACCCGAATCGACGAGCAGGTCGGTGCGGACATCGTCGGCCGGGAAGTAATAGGTCGGGTAGTACGGCACCTCCCAGACGAGCTTCACCCGGGTCGAGTCGGCGACCGCGGTGCCGCCGAGGTAGGCACGGACCCGCTTGGGAGAATCCTCGATCCGGACGCGGTTGCGTGGAGGGGAGTTGGTGTCGGTCATGGTCGGGCCAACACCGCCGGGCCCCGCCTGCTTCCCGGACGGCGGCCGGGCGCAACCGGCTCAGGAGGTCGCCTCGCCTGAGAGGGCGATCACCGCGAACACCGCACCCTGGGGATCGGCGACCGCCGAGAACCGGCCAACCTCGGGCGCGTCCATCGGCGGCATCATCACCGAGCCGCCGGCCGACTCGATGGCGGCCACGCTGGCATCGCAGTCCTCCACCACGAAGTAGGTGAGCCAGTTGGCCGGCACCTCGCCAGGCACCATCGGCGGCATCGGCATCATGCCGGCCACGCTTTCCCCGGCGAGCTGGAACTGGGTGTAGGGCATGTCGCCCTCGCTGGTCTCAGCGGTCCAGCCGACCAGCTCGGTGTAGAACCGCTCGGCGGCGGCGGTGTCCCGGGTCTGCAGCTCGTTCCACCCGAACGAGCCGACGGCGTTGGCCAGCTGCGCGCCGGTGTGCTCGCGGGCCCGCCAGAACGAGACGTACGCGCCGGTCGGGTCCTGGGCCACCAGCATGCGCCCGGCCTCCATGACGTCCATCGGCGGCATGACCACCGTGCCGCCCAGCTCGGTCACCCTGGCCGCCACCTCGTCGGCGTCGTCGGTGGCGATGTAGGTGGACCAGACCGGCGGCATGCCGGAGCTCTGCATCTCGGGTTGCATCGGGCTCATGCCGGCCGTCATGCGGCCGCCCTTGCTGAAGTTGACGTAGATGCGGTTGCCCTCATCGTCCAGCTGGTCCTCGGCGTCCCAACCGAACAACTGGGCGTAGAACGCCTTCGCCGCGTCGACATCCGGCGTCATGACGTCGACCCAACAGGGCCGGCCCGGCTCGTAGGAATCGAACTCGGTCTTCATCATCATCCTCCTGGTTCTCGCCGGCACCCGTCCCGGCCCGGACCGGCGACCATACCGATCCAAGGCAACGTCTGCCGGTCTGTCCGGTGAACGTTCCCCGGCCGGCGAGGCGTCTGTGTGGTAGTGCTCCCACCGTGCACGAACGCTGGTACCAACAGGCCGTCATCTACTGCCTGGACGTCGACACGTTCCAGGACTCCGATGGCGACGGCATCGGCGACCTGCCGGGGCTGATCAGCCGGCTCGACTACCTGGCCCGGTTGGGCGTGACCTGCCTGTGGCTGAACCCGATCCACCCGAGCCCGGACCGCGATGACGGATACGACGTCTCGGACTTCTACGGCGTCCATCCCGACATCGGGACGCTCGGCGACTTCGTGGAACTGATCCACCAAGCGGACAACCGCGGCATGAAGGTGATCATCGACCTGGTGGTGAACCACACGTCAGACGAGCACCCGTGGTTCCAGTCAGCTCGGACCAGTCCGGACTCGCCCTACCGCGACTGGTATGTCTGGTCAGTCGAGGAACCGTCGGACCTCCACCAGGGCATGGTGTTCCCTGGCCAGCAGGACGCCACCTGGACCTGGGACGACGTGGCCGGCGCCTGGTACTACCACCGCTTCTACGACTTCCAGCCCGACCTGAACATGGCCAACCCGGATGTCCGGGCCGAGGTGGACAAGATCATCGGCTTCTGGCTGCAGCTCGGCGTGGCTGGCTTCCGGATGGACGCTGCACCGTTCATCATCGAGCTCACCAAGCCGAACGACCCGAACCCGCCGAAGGACTTCGACTGGCTCACCCGGTTCCGAGAGCGATTGTCTTGGCGGAGGGGTGATGCGGTGATCTTGGCCGAGGCCAACGTGGAGCGGGATGAGCTGGTGAAGTACTTCGGCGACGGACGCCGCCTGCCGATGCTGTTCAACTTCATGCTCAACCAGCGCACGTTCCTGGCCTTGGCGCGCGAGGAGGCAGCGCCGCTCGTGCAGGCCATGGCCGAGAGCCCGACGATCCCCGGCTCCTGTCAGTGGGCGACGTTCCTGCGCAACCACGACGAGGTCGACCTCGGTCGCCTCGTCGGCCATGAGCATGACGAGGTGTTCGCGGCGTTCGGCCCCGACCCGGACATGCAGCTCTACGGGCGCGGCATCCGCCGTCGGCTGGCGCCGATGCTGGGGGGCGACCGACGGCGCATCGAGATGGCCTATGCCCTGCAGTTCACGCTGCCGGGCACACCGGTGATCCGCTACGGCGATGAGCTGGGCATGGGTGACGACTTGTCGCTGCCCGAGCGCGACGCCATCCGCACCCCGATGCAGTGGTCCGACCAGCTCAACGGGGGCTTCTCGATCGCGGCGGCCAAGCAACTCCGCCGGGCGGTCATCACCGGAGGTGAGTACGGCTTCGAGAAGATCAACGTGGCCAGCCAGGAACACGACCGAGAGTCGCTCCTGGCGTGGTTCCAGCGGGCGCTGCACTCGCTCCGGGAGTGCCCGGAGTTCGGGGCGGGTCAGGCGAGTTACGTGGATAGCGGCCAGCGGTCGGTACTGGCGCTGGTAGGCGACGCCCCAGGCGGGACGATGCTCGCGCTCACCAACCTGGCCGGCAAAGCCTGCACTGTGGACCTCGGTCCACAGCCGACCCAGGAAGGCCCGGTGCGTGAGGTCTTCGCCGACCGCGCCTATGACCCGCCCGCTGACGACCTGACCGGGCTCCGGCTCGGCGCATACGGCTACCGCTGGTTGCGGCTGCGAGAGACCCTGGGCCGCTGAGCCTCTGCCAGGACCTCGGGGGGCTCTGATCCGGGGCGTCCCCGCTCCCGTACCGCAGCTGAGGGCTGGCACTGGGCACTTGAGGCTAGCGTCACCTCGTCGTCGTGATCTCGGAGGTCGTCAATGGTCCGCAGCCGCTCTGCGCCGCACATCCTCGTCTGCACCGTTGTCGCCGGAGTGCTGCTCCTGGCTTCGTGTGGCTCAGGCTCGGACAAGAAGGCCGACGCTTCGTCGCAGAAGTCCAAAGCCAAGGCCACCGCCCGTGCGCCCAAGGCCAACCGAGTGACCATCGCCAAGCCGACGAGCACGACGGCCGACCCGAACGGCCATGACATGCGCGGCATGCACATGCCCACGGTGCTGAAGGGCACCGCCACCGGCGACTCGCCGTGTGAGAAGTCCGGCCCTCCTGCGTCGCCGGGTCAGGCCGGTGAACACGGAGAGCGTGGGATGGTCAAGCAGGTCCCGTTGAGCCAGGCCCAGCGCATGTCGCTCCAGAAGGAACAAGTGCAGGCTCGGGCCGTGGCAGTCAAGTACCCGACGGTGGCCGACGCGGAGAAGGCCGGCTATCGCATGTCCACCGTCTACGTGCCGTGCATCGGCGCGCACTATACGAACGTCGGTCTGGTGGCCAAGTTCGACCCGTCGGCGCCGTCGGAGCTGCTGTACGACGGCAGCACGCCCGACGCTCGCATCGTCGGCCTCAGCTACCTGGTGTTCCACCCCGGTGGTGCCCCGGAAGGCTTCGTGGGCGGCAACGATCACTGGCACCAGCACAACCACAACGGTGGGCTCTGCTTGAAGGGTGGAGTGGTGGTCGCCGGTGAGGCCAGCACGCCCGCCCAGTGCGAAGCAGCCGGCGGGCACAAGACACTCCTCGAGGACATCTGGATGCTGCACGACTGGGTCGTGCCCGGCTTCGAGTGCAGCTGGGGGGTCTTCTCCGGTGAATGCCCTGAGCTGGGCGGCCGCATCGGCGGGACCGCCTGGAGCACCTGACCGCCGTCGGCGGTCAGGCGCCCGGGGTCGGCTGGACGTCGGAGGTGCCGGGTCCGGCGTCCTGCATGGGGTGACCGCACGCGCAGGTGTATGTATCGCCGTGCGGGCACGGACGTTCCACCCGCAGCAGACAGTTGCAGTCCTCGTTGGAGCAGGTGAGCGTGGTTCCGGCGTTGGTCTCAGTCATGGGCACTCTCTTCCCCGGACCGAGGCGTCGAAGCACCTCGCCCCGTGTCTGACCGAGAAAGCGTGACCCGGCAACCACCTATCCTCGGCGCTGTGACCCACCATCACTCGATCTGCGCGGGATCTGGCGCGCTGTTCGATGTGGCCCCGATGGGGGTGGAGCAGCTCCGCCTGCGATCGCCAGAGCGACACGGCTTCGACGTCGAAGCCGTCGACGTGACGTTCCGAGGGCGCCGCGCGGCGTGCCGCGCGCCGGCCTGACCGCCAGCCGTGGACGAGGCCACCATCCGGGCCAGGGTCAGCGCAGCCCGGGTGGCGCACCTGGCTACGGTCACCGTCGAGGGTGAGCCTCACGTGGTGCCCTGCTGCTACGTGCTCGCCGGCGAGACGATCTGGTCGGCGGTCGACGGGAAGCCGAAGTCCACGCTGGCCCTGCGCCGGCTCGACAACCTGCGGGCCCATCCGATGGCGTCCCTGCTTGTCGACCACTACGAGGAGGACTGGGGCGAGCTTTGGTGGGTTCGCATCGATGGTTCGGCGAGGGTGCTGACCGACGGCGCCGAACGTGAGGAGGCACTGGATCGGCTGGCCGAGAAGTACGTCCAGTACGAGAGCAGGCGGCCGCCGGGCCCCGTGATCGCCATCACCGCAACCGTCTGGCGGGCCTGGCCCTAGCTGTACTCGGCCATCAGGTTGGTGACAGTCGGCTGATGGGCGGATTGCCTCCGAGTGCACTGTGGCGGCGTCGATTGTTGTAGGTGTCGAGCCAGGGGTCCAAGGCG